>Ga0207678_10004884_pt1 | contig 12043 bp, 9 predicted proteins | sample KBSC63metaG_FD_184319 | JGI IMG/M metagenome (GOLD analysis project Ga0207678, IMG submission 184319) | Corn rhizosphere microbial communities from Kellogg Biological Station, Michigan, USA - KBS C6-3 metaG (SPAdes) (version 2) | ecosystem: Host-associated > Plants > Roots > Rhizosphere > Soil ... | reverse complement strand
GAGCTGGTGTTCGAGGCGTTCACGGATGTGCGGCACCTGTCGCGCTGGTGGGGGCCGGACGGGTTCACCACCACCACGCGGGCGTTCGAGTTCCGCGTCGGCGGGGCGTGGGACTTCGTAATGCACGGACCGGACGGGACGGACTACCAGGAGTGGATCTCCTGGACCGAGATCACCCCGCCGGAGCGGATCGCGCTGCTGCACGGTGAGTCGCGCGGCGACCCGAACGCCTTCGAATCGCTCGTGACGTTCGCGCCAGACGGCGCGGCGACGCGGATCGAGATGCGCACGGTGTTCCCCACCCGGGAGATGCGCGACGAGGTGGTCGAGAAGTACCACGCAATCGAAGGCGGCGAGCAGACGCTGAGCAACCTGGCTGCGTACGTCACCGACATCCTTCTGAACGGAGTCGAGAACTGATGACCGCCAAGTTGTTTTTCAGCGCGATGACGTTGCTGGATCGGTTCATCATCGTGCAGCGGAGTGCGGCATGAAGTGGCTGAGATGGGCAGGCTACGGCCTTCTAGTGATCGTCGCGGTGAGCATCCCCGCATACTGGTGGCTCCTTGTTGAAACCCATACGGCTTCGCCAGCTGGCTATGCCATCGACATCGCCCGGGTACGACAGCTTGCAGATTCGCAAGCTGGGGAGAAGCCGCAGCTCATTCGCGTCGAAACCGTGGCGCATCTGGCGGTGCCCAGGACGATTGTTATTGCGGGGAGCGGCTGGCAGCCCATCGATCTGCCGGTGTCGTCCTACGAACTGGTATATCGCGATCACGTGGCACTCGTCGATGCGGCACTCGACGCGGGCATCGCAAAATCCATGGGCGCTCGAGTCTTCGACAGCGCTGCGTATTCGCGGATGAGCGGCGCGCTGGCCCGCGCCACGCTGATCCTCGTGACACATGAGCATCCGGACCACATCGGCGGCCTGCTGGCTCAACCGAACGTGAAAGCACTGTTGCCCGTCACGCGCCTGACGCGAGAACAGGTCACCGAGCTCGAGGCGAACCTCAAGTCGGATCCTTTCGCCGCGCTGCATCTGCCGTCCCACATTTTCGATGGCTATCGTCCGCTCGACTATGTCCGATACCACGCAGTCGCTCGCGGCGTGGTACTGATCAAGTCACCGGGCCACACGCCGGGCAGTCAGATGGTGTATGTCCGCCGAGCCGACGGGGCGGAGTTCCTGTTCGTGGGCGACGTCGCGTGGCAGATGGAAAACATCGAGACCGGGCGAGAAAAGGCCCGGGTGGTAACATGGGTAGCTGGCGAGGATCGCGACAAGGTTCGGGAGGAGTTGGCGGGGCTCCATCAGCTCCATGCCGCCGAGCCCGAGATCCACATGATGCCGGGTCACGACGCCGCAGCCATCGACTCGCTGGTGAAGAACGGATTGCTGGTGAAAGGGTTCTGAAGCCTGCGCGGGGAATCGCGCCGGTTCGGGCGTCGTTTCTGTCCGGAGAGTTGTCCAAACGCAAAAATCGCCGCGCAGATAACTGCGCGGCGATTCGTCTCAACGAGTGTGATTCGACAATTTGCACCAGGAGCGGGTGAAGGGGCTCGAACCCTCGACATCCAGCTTGGGAAGCTGGCGCTCTACCAACTGAGCTACACCCGCAACGCTCACTCAAAAGAGCCACAGATCGGGATTGAACCGATGACCGCTCGATTACGAATCGAGTGCTCTACCACTGAGCTACTGTGGCATGATCGCGGACACGATCCCAAGTGCGCCGTCCGATCCACCAAAACCGCCCGCAATGCTGCCCTGCTCCACCACTTCATGCCCTCGCGCGGACTCGAACCGCGATGCCTTTCAGCACAAGCACCTCAAGCTTGCGTGTCTACCAATTTCACCACGAGGGCGGCCGTCCGAACTGCTCCTTCAGGTCCAATATATCCGGCTGTCACACCGGCCCAAACTGCAACATGGATTCCCGTTTTCGCGGGAATCACAAATCCCGCCCATCCATATACGTACGGGGCCGACGGGGGTCGAACCCGCGACCTCTCGAGTGACAGTCGAGTGCTCTAACCAAACTGAGCTACGGCCCCAAACACAAAACACCCACACGCGGACCCTTCCCGCGCCCCATCCCGCCAACCGCGCGGGCCCAACAACCTAACCAAACTGCGTCCAACCCTATAGCCCCAAGGGGAATCGAACCCCTCTCTGCACCGTGAAAGGGTGCCGTCCTAACCGATAGACGATGGGGCCGCGACGGTCCGTCCATGGCAAAATAGCGCTAACGGGATTCGAACCCGTGTTTGGGCCTTGAGAGGGCCCCGTCCTGGTCCCCTAGACGATAGCGCCGCGACACCTTGTTCGACCTATTTCCCCGGTTCGCCCGGAGCCTTGCAATATCGCCAGTTGCCAGCCCGGAAATCAACCCATACGAAGTTGATGTTTTAGGCTTATAATATCTCCGCACCAACCTGCACCTGCTCCGCCCTCGGCATTCCATGAGCCTATAAGTGCGCGTCGTCACCATCGGCGGCGGTCCCGCCGGCCTCTATTTCGCCCTCCTCCTCAAGAAGGCGCATGCGGAGCACGACGTCACTGTACTCGAACGCAATGCACCCGGCGTCACCTTCGGCTGGGGCGTGGTCTTCTCGGATCAGACGCTGCAGAACTTCCAGGCCGCCGACGACGACACGTACCACACGATCGTCGAGCACTTCGCCCACTGGGACGACATCGACGTTGTCGTCGGCGACAGGACAATCACTTCCGGCGGACACGGCTTCAGCGGAATCGCACGCCGCACTCTCCTCGACATTCTGCATCGGCGCGCTGTGTCGCTCGGCGTCGACGTTCGCTTCAATTGCAATGTCGCCAGCATCGAAGCTCTCGACTCCATCCGCGCGTGCAACGACGCCGATCTCATCGTCGCTGCCGACGGTGTCAACAGTGCGATCAGACACGAACGCGCGGCCGTGTTCAAGCCACACCTCGATGTGCGCCCCGCACATTTCGTCTGGTTCGGTACGACGCGTCCGTTCGACGCCTTCACGTTCTTCTTCGTCCAGAACGAACTCGGTGTGTTCCAGGCACACTGCTACCGCTTCGAAGACGGTCTTTCCACATTCATCGTCGAATGCGACGACGAATCATGGCACCGCGCGGGCTTCGACGGAGCGGACGCGTCGACAACTATCGCGATCTGCGAGCGCATGTTCAGCCAGTGGCTCGATGGTCATCATCTGATGAGCAATGCGACGCATCGCGAGCGTTCGCCGTGGGTCAACTTCGTTCGCGTCACCAATGAGCGCTGGTTCGACGACAACGTGGTGCTGGTCGGCGATGCCGCTCATACCGCGCACTTCTCGATCGGTTCCGGCACCAAGCTGGCGATGGAAGACGCGATATCGCTTGCACGCGCTGTCTCGAGCCATTCCTCACTTCCGTCCGCGCTCCAGACGTATCAGGACGAGAGAATGATAGAAGCGCTGCGTCTCCAGAACGCATCCCGCAACTCGATGGAGTGGTTCGAGAACGTTCGGCGCTACAGCCACCTCCCCCCTGAACAGTTCGCGTACAGCCTGCTCACGCGCAGTCAGCGTGTCAGCCATGAAAATCTGCGCCTCCGCGATTCGGCCTACCTCTCGGGTGTCGAGCGCTGGTTCGCTGCAAGAGCAACCGCCGCCGCCTCGCGGCCGACGACGACTGATACCGAGATCGCGCCGCCGATGTTCACGCCCTACACGTTGCGCGGCATGACACTGGTAAATCGCATCGCCGTCGCGCCGATGGACATGTATCGTTCCGTGGACGGAGTGCCGGGCGAGTTCCACACGGTGCACCTCGGCGCACGGGCACTGGGTGGCGCGGGGTTGATCTTCACCGAGATGGTATGCGTGTCGCCAGAGGCGCGCATAACGCTTGGCTGCGCGGGCATGTATACGAGCGAGCACGCGAGGGCCTGGCGGCGCATCGTCGACTTCGTGCACCGCGAGAGCGACGCCAGGATCTGTCTGCAACTGGGTCACTCGGGTCGTCGAGGTTCGACGAAGCTTCCGTGGGAAGCGAGCAACGCCTCGCTGGATACCGGCGGATGGGAGACAATCGCGCCATCTGCGATTCCCTACACGCCGGCGATGCACACGCCGCGCGAAATGACGCGGGCCGACATGGATGCAGTACGCCACGACTTCGTGCGCGCCGTGCGCCATGGCATCGACGCAGGCTTCGACATGATCGAGCTACACTGCGCACACGGATACCTCATGTCGAGCTTCATTACACCGCTCAGCAACCGTCGCGACGACTGTTACGGCGGGTCACTGGAAAACAGGTTGCTCTTTCCTCTCGAAGTGTGCGCCGCAATGCGCGAGGCGTGGCCGGCCGACCGGCCGATGTCGGTCCGCATCTCGGCGACGGATTGGGTGGATGGCGGCGTGGATGGCGCGGAGTCGGTCGAGATCGCGCGCGCATTCGTCGACGCTGGCGCGGACATCATCCACGTGTCAACGGGAGAGACCTCGATCGACGCGCAGCCTGTCTATGGACGCATGTACCAGACTCCGTACAGCGATCGCATCCGCAACGAAGCCGGAGTGCGCACCATCGCGGTGGGCAATATTCTCGACGCGGACCAGGTCAACGCGATCATTACGTCGGGCCGAGCAGACATATGCGCGCTCGGCCGCCCGCATCTCACTGACCCCAACTGGACTCTGCGTGCGGCGGCAGAGCTTGGATATGCGCCTCAGCGGTGGACGCCGTCGTACTATCCCGGCCGCCGCCAGCTCGAGCGAGAACTGGAAAAACAACGGAGCACAGGATGACCGAACGCAACAACGATTCCACCGCCCACTTTCTTCGCGGCAGGCACGCAATAGTCACGGGCGGCGGCCGCGGACTGGGGAGAACGATCGCGACGCACCTCGCAGGAGCTGGAGCCAATCTGACGGTCATGGGGCGGGATCACGTGGATCTCGAGGAGTGTGCATCGGGGCTGCGCGACCGATTCGGGGTCGAAGCGCGCGGAGTCGTCTGCGACGTGAGCGATCCGGATTCGGTTTCGGTGGCTTTCGCATCTGCCACGGACGCACTCGGCGCCGCGCACGTACTCGTCAACAACGCCGGCCAGGCCCGAAGCGCGTCGTTCACGGAGACATCGCTCGACCTCTGGGAACACACGATTGCCGTGAATCTCACCGGTCCGTTCATGTGCACGCAGCAGGTGCTCCCGGCAATGCTCGGCGATCACGCCGGGCGAATCGTCAACGTCGCCTCGACCGCGGCGCTCCGCGGCTACGCGACGCTGGCTGCTTATTGCGCATCGAAGCACGGGTTGCTCGGCATGACTCGCTCGCTTGCCGCCGAGGTGGCACAGTCCGGCATCACGGTCAATGCAGTGTGTCCCGGGTACACCGAGGGTGGAATGTCCGATCAGGCGGTAGCCGCGATAATGACGCTGCGTGGTGTGAGTGCCGACGAAGCCCTGGCGATGCTCACGCGCCGCAATCCGCAGAAACGTCTCGCTACTCAGGATGAAGTTGCGGCAACCGTCGTGTGGCTCTGCTCGCCGGATGCATCGGCCATCACGGCTCAGGCGATCGCCGTCGCCGGCGGGGAGGTAATGTGACCGCGTCACTTCGCGCCGAGCCATTGCACGAGGAAATGCAGCGCGTCCCTGAGACTCGCGCGGTTCTTCGGACATGGCTTCGCCTGCTCGCGTGCAGCAACATCATCGAGGGACGCATTCGCGGCGGCCTGCGCGAGAAGTTCGACACTACACTTCCGCGATTCGACCTGCTGGCACAACTCGACGCCAGCTCTGCCGAAGCGCCGCGCGGTCTGACAATGAGCGAGCTCTCGCGTCGATTGATGGTCACAAACGGAAATCTCACCGGTCTTGTCGATCGTCTGGCGCGCGAAGGACTGGTCGCACGCGCGGTATCGCCGCCGGATCGACGGACGCAGATGATCTCACTCACGGCCGCTGGCAAGGAAGCACTCGGCGCGATGACGCCAGATCACGCCAGGTGGGTCGGTGAAATGTTCGCCGGCCTGACCGACGCGGAGCGGACACAGCTATACACGCTGCTCGGCAAACTCAAGCGATCTGCACAGATCGCGGCGGGTCAGGCGCAATGACCGACGATATGAAGGGTGCCGACTTCAAGCCGCGCCATTTTGGATGGAGCGTCGAGGATCGTGTGGCGACCATCACACTCGATCGACCGGAACGCAAGAACCCACTCACGTTCGAGGCATATCGAGAACTGATCGCGACGTTTCGTGCGCTGCAGAAGATGGAGGACGTTAAGGCTGTAGTCCTGACCGGCGCCGGCGGGAACTTCTCGTCGGGCGGCGACGTTCACGAGATTATCGGACCACTCGTGGAACTGCGCGACGACGGCGACCTCGACGGCCTGCTCAGCTTCACTCGAATGACGGGCTCACTGGTCAGCGCGATGCGCGACTGCCCGCAGCCGATTGTCGCAGCCGTCGATGGCGTGTGCGCTGGTGCCGGCGCAATTCTCGCAATGGCGAGCGATCTTCGGTACGGGACGCCGGCAAGCAGAGTTGGCTTTCTCTTCGTGCGTGTCGGGTTGAGCGGTGCGGACATGGGCGCATGCGCGATACTCCCGCGCATCATCGGCCACGGGCGCGCCACCGAGCTGCTCTACACGGGACGATTCATGAGTGCCGACGAAGCGGAGCGATGGGGTTTCTACAATCGCGTAATCGCAGCTGATACTGTACTGACGGAAGCGCAGGCGATGGCGCGCACGCTCGCCTACGGGCCGACGTTTGCGCACGCGCTCACCAAGCGCTGCCTGCACCACGAGTGGGCGATGGCGATCGATGACGCACTGACGCTCGAAGCAGAAGCACAGGCACTGTGCATGCAGAGCGAGGACTTTGCGCGCGCATATCGCGCATTCGCCGCGAAGCAGACCCCCGTATTCGAGGGCGATTGATGACAGATACGTCATACATGGATTGGCCCTTCTTCGAAGAGCACCATCGCACGCTCGCTGCCGAAATAAGAGTATGGGCGGAACGAGAGATCGCTCCGATGGAGAAGGATGAGCCGCGCGGCGCCGAGCTCGATCGCGTTTGCACGACGCTCGTGCGCGAGCTCGGCAGCGCTGGATGGTTGCGCCGCGCGGTCACGTCCTCTTACGGCGGCATTTCGGAAACCCTCGATGTCCGGAGTCTCTGCATAATCCGCGAGACGCTCGCTTCATACTCCGGGATCGCCGATTTCGTCTTTGCGCTACAGGGACTGGGCGCCGGACCAATCACGCTGTTCGGCTCCGACGAGCTGAAACGACGCTACCTTCCCCGCGTTGCAGCCGGCGAGGCGATTGCTGCTTTCGCAATATCGGAAGCCGATGCCGGCTCGGATGTGGGCTCGATGCGCACGACGGCAACTCGCGACGGGGAGTCGTATGTCATCGACGGGGAGAAGAGCTGGATATCGAACGCCGGCATCGCCGACTTCTACATCGTATTCTGTCGCCTTCGGGAGCCGGAGAACGGCAAGCACGTCGCGCTCGTGGTCGACTCATCGACGGCAGGTCTCACCATCACTGCGCGCGGTGACATCACAGCGCCGCATTCGATCGGCACAGTGTCGTTCGCGGGTTGCAGGGTGCCCGCTACGTGTGTCGTCGGCGCGCCTGGCAAGGGGATGAGTGTCGCACTCGGAACGCTCGACGTATTCCGCGCTACAGTGGGCGCCGCGGCACTCGGCTTCGCGCGCCGAGCGCTTGACGAGACTCTGAGCCATGTGACAGATCGCAAGGTGTTTGGCGCCCGGCTCGCGGACATGCAGCTGACGCAGGCGAGGATCGCCACGATGGCGACAGACATCGACGCGAGCGCACTTCTGATCTACAGGGCGGCCTGGGCGCACGACTGTCGCACGCAACGAGTGACACGTGAGGCGGCGATGGCCAAGTGGTTCGCGACGGAAGCCGCGCAGAGGACCGTGGACAGCGCGGTCCAGTTGCTCGGCGGACGAGGAGTCGTTGCCGGCGCGACCGTCGAGCGACTGTATCGCGAAGTTCGCGCGCTCCGGATATATGAAGGCACGAGCGAGATTCAGCAGCTCGTTATCGCAAACCGGATACTCGCGCCATACTCGGCGCCTTCCACGGTCCCATCGGGAAAGGAGAAGAAATGAGCGAGCGCAGCGGACACGTCGACACGTTCTGCGCCGACAATCTTCCACCACGCGAGTTGTGGCCGCAGATGGACTACGGCTCGCTCCCCGATCTCGCGTATCCCGCACGACTGAATTGCGCAGCCGATCTGCTGGACAGTGTCGTCAGTTCGGGCCGCGGAGACGCAACGGTATTCCTGTATGAGGGCGCTCGCTGGAAATATCGCGACCTACTGGAAACCGCCAATCAGATCGCGCACGTCCTGGTCGAGGACCTCGGCGTCATCCCCGGTAATCGCGTGCTGCTCCGCGCTCCGAATACACCGATGCTGGCGGCGTGCTGGTTTGCGGTGCTCAAGGCGGGAGGCGTGGTCGTCTCGACCATGCCGCTGCTCCGCCCCCGGGAGATTGCGTACACGGTCGAGAGAGCACGCATCTCGCTTGCGCTCACCGACTCCAGGGTCGCGGAGGACTGCGAGCGTGCGATGCTTCCCGATGTCTCCACAGGCGCCCGGAATGGCACGCGCGTCGTGCACTTCAACAGCGAGAGCCACAGCGGTCTCGAATCGTTGATGCGCTCGAAACCGACGACGTTCGACAATTGCGATACGAGCGCCGAAGACGTCGCCCTCATCGCGTTCACATCAGGAACGACGGGCCGCGCCAAGGGAACGATGCACACGCACCGCGACGTGCTCGCGATCACCGATTGCTTCGCACGCTACATCCTGAAACCGGACGCCTCCGATCTGTTCTGCGGCTCGCCGCCGCTGGCATTCACATACGCGCTGGGTGGACTGCTGCTCTTCCCCATGCGGTTCGGCGCATCCACGTTGATGCTGGAGCAGGCGTCTCCGCCCAATCTCATCAGGGCGATTCAGAAGTACCGTCCCACAGTCTGCTTCACCGCCCCCACCGCATACCGTGCGATGCTCGGAATGCTGAACGACTTCGACGTGTCGAGCCTTCGCAAGTGCGTGTCTGCGGGCGAAACGCTGCCGGCTGCAACGTTCGAAGCGTGGGAAGCTGCGACTGGAATCAGGATCATCGACGGGATCGGCGCGACGGAGATGCTGCACATCTTCATCAGCGCTTGCGGAGACGACATCCGCGCTGGATCGACGGGGCGCGCGATACCGGGTTATGAGGCGCGCGTCGTCGACGAGTCCGGCACACCGCTTCCGCCAGGCGAGATCGGCTTGCTCGAGGTTCGTGGCCCGACGGGCTGTCGATATCTGGACGACGTGGAGCGACAGCGCGCCTACGTGCGCGACGGCTGGAACCGTACCGGCGATTCCTACCGCATGGACGAGGATGGATATTTCTGGTATCAGGCGCGTAGCGACGACATGATCGTCTCGTCCGGTTACAACATTGCCGCACCCGAGGTGGAGAATGCACTGCTTACCCACCCGGACGTGCACGAGTGCGCCGTCATCGGCCTTCCCGATCCCGAGCGCGGCAGCATCGTCAAGGCGTTCGTCGTACTTCAGCCGCACGCGCGCGACAATCCACCTGCGATAAAGTCGCTTCAGGACTATGTGAAGGCCGAGATAGCGCCGTACAAATATCCGCGCGCGATCGAGTTCGTCGATACCCTCCCCCGCACCGATACGGGAAAGCTTCAGCGTTTCCGATTGAGAGAAACAACACCATGACCGATATCGATGTGATCCAGCCAGACGGCTGGCTCGCGCCGCGCGGATATGCAAATGGGATCAGCGCCCGTGGACGAGTGATCTCGATAGCGGGCCAGATCGGCTGGAATCCAACTACCGGTGTAATCGAGAGCTCCGACTTCGCACGGCAGACGGCACAGGCACTTCGCAACATCGTCGCCGTACTTGCGCGCGCCGAGGCGCGACCGGAGCATCTCGTTCGGATGACATGGTTCGTCACCGATCGCCAGGCATATGTCGATGCACGCGTCCAGATCGGTGACGCGTATCGCGAGATAATCGGACGGCACTTTCCCGCAATGTCCGTGATTATCGTCTGCGGCCTTGTCGAAGCCGATGCAGTGGTCGAGATCGAGGCTACCGCGGTCGTGCCCGAATGAGCGCGACACCAAACAGGCGCGACGCGGTGATCGTGGACGCCGTGCGCACTCCCATCGGAAGGCATCGGGGCGCGCTTGCGACCGTGCGCCCCGACGATCTGGCTGCGACAGTGATCCGAGCGCTGATCGAACGCACCAGCCTGGATCCGTCGTCGATCGACGACGTCATCTTGGGGTGCACCAATCAGGCTGGTGAAGACAGTCGCAATGTCGGGCGTCTCGCCGCGCTGATCGCTGGACTTCCGGTCGAGGTCCCTGGCCAGACGGTGAACCGACTGTGCGGGTCCGGCCTCCAGGCGATCGTCAGCGCAGTGCACGCCATCCGTTCGGATGAGGGTGATTGCTTCATCGCCGGCGGTGTGGAGAGCATGACGCGGGCGCCGTGGGTGACGCTTCGACCGGAAGAGCCGTTTCCCCGCTCCGTTCCAGAGACGGCTGACAGCACCATCGGTTGGCGCTTCACCAACGCGGTACTTCCGCGCGAATGGACGATATCGATGGGCCAGACGGCCGAAGTCGTCGCGGAGCGTTACCACATCTCGCGCGAAGACCAGGATGCGTTCGCGCTGCAGAGTCAGCGGCGTACCGCCGACGCGATAGCGCACGGGCGGTTCGACGCCGAGTTGGTTCCCGTAAGCGCACCGCGCCGCGGAGGCGAGCCGGTCGTCATCGATCGCGACGAACACCCACGGCCCGACGTCAGCGCGGAGGCGTTGCGCAAACTCCGGCCCGCGTTCCGCGATCCCGGCGGCACGGTCACAGCCGGATCGTCGAGCGGGATCAACGATGGTGCTGCAGCACTTCTGGTGATGAGCGAACGCGCTGCTGCGGACGGACATTGCACACCGATCGCACGGGTGGTATCGAGCGCCGTCGCCGGAGTTTCACCGGACGTCATGGGCGTGGGCCCTGTCCCTGCCGTGCGGCTCGCGCTCAAACGCGCCGGGTTGACCATCGACGATATGGATCTCATCGAGCTGAACGAAGCATTCGCGTCGCAGGCGCTCGCGTGCATGCGGGAGCTGCGCATGCCTGCCGATCGCGTCAACGTGAACGGTGGCGCAATCGCACTCGGCCATCCACTCGGCGCAAGCGGCGCGCGAATCGTAACCACACTCGTTCACGAAATGCGACGGCGCGACGTGCAGTATGGGCTCGCGACGATGTGCATCGGTGTCGGTCAGGGGATTGCAATCATTCTGGAGCGCGCATGACCAATGTCGCGATAATTGGCGCCGGCACGATGGGTCACGGAATTGGATATGTTACCGCCATAGCCGGTTATACGGTAACATTGACGGATGTGGACGAGGACGTTCTCGAGCGTGCCCGCGCCCACATAGGTCTGGCACTCGACTCCGGCGTGATGCGCGGCAAGGTGAGCGAGGAGACGCGGCGCGAAGCAATGGATCGCATCTTCCTCTCGACGAATCTCGAGGGTGCGGTCGGCGACGCGCAGGTCGTCATCGAGTCCGCGCCTGAGAAGCTCGCGCTCAAACAGGATCTCTTCCGGCGGATCTGCGTCGCGGCACCCCGGCACGCTCTCCTCGCGACGAACACATCGTCGCTGTCCGTCTCGGAGATCGCTCACGCGACGGACTGCCCGGAACGCGTGGTCGGAATGCATTTCTTCAATCCCGTTGCGGCGATGAAACTCGTGGAAGTCATCCGCGGTGCGGAAACGAGCGAAGATTCGACTGCCAAGGCGCACGCATTTGCCGAATCGCTGGGCAAGAAGGCGATAGTGGTCCGCGACACGCCGGGTTTCGCCACCAGCCGCCTCGGCATCGTCCTCGGGCTCGAGGCGATGCGAATGCTGGAACAGGGCGTTGCCAGCGCAGCGGACATCGACACC
>Ga0207678_10004880_pt1 | contig 12045 bp, 14 predicted proteins | sample KBSC63metaG_FD_184319 | JGI IMG/M metagenome (GOLD analysis project Ga0207678, IMG submission 184319) | Corn rhizosphere microbial communities from Kellogg Biological Station, Michigan, USA - KBS C6-3 metaG (SPAdes) (version 2) | ecosystem: Host-associated > Plants > Roots > Rhizosphere > Soil ... | reverse complement strand
ACAGCCATTATCGGGCGCCGGTGTCGCGGTCTACGCCGGCAGCTTGCAGCCGCGGGCGATGACGCCCTTCACCGCGGTCTGGGTCCTGGCGAACATCTCGAGCAATTGGTTTTCGTTGGCCATTGATCCGTCCGCGGACACACCGTGCTGCAAAGCTACCCTTCGGACTTCTGCGGAAGTGTGATCAGGTACACATACATTAAATGCAGCGCATCAATCGCAATCCGCGGGATTCCGCAGACGTGAAGTCCCTCTCACTGGCTCCTAGCTGAAGGGGAAGGACACCGTGACGGACAGGCCGTGTGTGTTGGGGTCCGTGTCGAGCACGATCGCTGCGCCATGGGCATCGGCGATGGTCTTCACGATCGCCATGCCGAGTCCGCTTCCCGGCGGCGAGGTGCCGGGCGTACGGTAGAACCGGTCGAAAACACGTTTCCGTTCATCCGGAGGGATGCCCGGTCCCGTATCAACCACCCGCAGGACGGCGCCGTGACTGGTGCCGGGCGCGTCGGCATCCTGCACTGAAACGTCGATGCGCCCACCAATCGGTGTGTAGCGGACGGCATTGTCGACGAGGTTCCGCACTAAGGTACGAAGTGCCTCTGGATCTCCGAGGACATACGCAGGCTGCGAAGCGGAAATACCGAGATCGATCTTCCGGGCATCCGCCAGCGGCACCATCTCAGCCACGACGTCGCGAGCCAGGTCATCAAATCGCAGACGCCGGCGAGCCACGTCCGCACGCGGTTCCTGTCGGGCCAGGGAGAGCAACTGTTCAACGAGCCGGATAGCCCGCTGCACACCGGCAGATAGTTTTTCCATCGCATCCGCTTGCTCCGCTTCGTTCGTCGCCCGTGCGAGCGTTCCCATCTGCAGATGCAAGGCGGTCAGCGGAGTTCGCAGCTCGTGAGCGGCGTCTGCCAGAAAGCCCCGCTCCCGTTCCAACGCAGCACCGAGTTGCCGCAGGAGCTCGTTGAGAGCACCGACGAGAGGCTGAACTTCCCCCGGCAGATTGCCCGCAGGCAAGGGATCGAGCGCCGTCACCTTCCGGGACTGGACCAACGAGGTCAGACGCCTCAGCGGCTCCAGCGAGTGGCCCACGGCAAACCAGATGAAGAGGACCAGCATCGGCATCAACAGAACAAATGGAGTCAGCGTCCGCAGCGCCAGCTCAACTGCCTGACGCTCGCGCACGCGCATCGGCTGCGCAACCTGTATGACTTTCGTCGGTGCCTGGACACCAAACATGCGCCACCGGCCCTCACTGGTGCTGGCTGTTGAAAATCCCAGTGTCGTGATCGCGGGCAATACCGCATGGGGCCGCGACAAATAGACACGCACACCGTCGAGCGTCCAGACCTGCACCACGAAATCGTAGTCCGCGCTGGTCTGCGGAATGTCCGGAGTCAACAGGTATTCAACGGGCTGATCGCTCAGGAGCAGCGCGGTCTGCCGCAGGTGGTAGTCGAAGAACACGTCCGCCTCGGCGAGCGCGTTACGATAAACGAACCAACCTCCAACCGCGCCAACAAACAGGACGCCGCCCAACAGCCAGATGAGAAGCCGCGCGCGAACTGAATTCATGCGGGACGGACCCGGTAGCCCACGCCGCGGACATTGACGATGAAGTCGGATCCCAACTTGCGCCTGAGACTGTGAATGTGTACTTCCACCGCGTTGCTTTCTACTTCCTCACCCCAACCGTACAGACGTTCTTCGATTTGGGGACGCGACAGGATGTTTCCCGGCCGCTCCATCAACAGGTGCAACAGCGCGAATTCCTTCGGTGACAACGTGACCTCACGGCCTTCCTTCGTGACCCGATGAGATGCCGGGTCCAGGGTGACACCGAGGTGCTCGACTTCCGGCACGGTCCGCCCGGACTTTCGGCGTAGCAAAGCGCGGATGCGCGCGGCGAGCTCGTCGAGGTCGAAAGGCTTGACCAGGTAATCATCCGCACCCGCATCGAGGCCCTGCACGCGATCGGATACCGCGTCCCGTGCGGTAATAATGAGTACGGGCAGCATTTCGTTGCGTGCGCGTAGAGATTTCAGCAGTTGCAGGCCGTCCTTGCGCGGCAGCCCCAGGTCCAGCAACAGCAGGTCAAAGGCTTCCGTGCGCAAAACCTGGTCCGCCGAATCACCGTCCTGCACCCAGTCCACGGTGAAGCCATCACGCCGCAGCCCCGTCCGCAGCGCTTCACCGATCATGGCATCATCTTCAACGAGCAGCAGTCTCACAGAGCCAGCTCTCTCATCGTGCAATCATCCCGCGGGAGCCTTTTTGAGCATAGTCGAACACCTGGTCCAGGGCACCGCGGCTCTCGGTGTCACACTCAGTGATGCGGATGCCGCGCGGCTCGTGCACCTGCTCGATGAGCTGGAGCGCTGGAACCGCACCTACAACCTCACCGCCATCCGCGACCGCGACCAGATGTTGACTCATCATCTGCTCGACAGTCTCGCCATTCATCCGGATCTGCAGGGAACGAGCGTGGCGGATGTTGGCACCGGCGCGGGATTTCCCGGTCTGCCGCTGGCCGTGCTGAACCCGCAGCGGCGCTTTACGCTCATTGATTCCAACGGCAAGAAGATCCGCTTCGTGCAGCACGCCGCGCGTACTCTGGGCCTTTCGAATGTCGAGGGGTTGCATGGGAGGGCAGAAACCATCACAGGTCGAGTCTTCGACACAGTGGTCGCCCGCGCGTTCGCTCCGCTCCCCGAGTTGGTTGCCAGCATCGACGAGCTGTCCGGTCCACACACGCGAGTCCTCGCAATGAAGGGAAAATGGCCGCAGGACGAAATCAACGGCCTGCCGCCGCAATGGCACCAACAGGGCTCGCACGAGCTCACCATTCCGGGGTTGGCGGAGTCGCGTTGCGTGATCATCCTCGGGAAAACCTAGCGGCCCGTGGTGTTGAGCGGCAGCGCCGTCGTTTCCTTCACAACGGCCATCGCAATCGATGAGTTCACCTCCTGCACCCCTGGAAACCTCGACAGGTGGTCCAGAAAGAAAGCCTCATACGCCTTGATGTCGCGGCACACGATCCGCAGCAGGAAATCTGTTTCGCCCATCATGGTGTAGCACTCCAGGATCTCCGGGTGCTCGCGCACAGCCTGCTCGAACTTCAGCAAGGCGTCCCGCCCGTGGCCCGCGAGCTTCACGCGCGAAAACACCATGACGTTCAACCCGACCTTCTCGCGATCGAGGACCGCGACGCGGTTTTTGACCACGCCCAGCTCCTGAAGCCGGCTCACCCGTCGCCAGCATGTAGACGGGGTCATGCCCACCCGTTCCGCCACGTCGGCAGCCGACAAATCCCCATGTTCCTGCAGCACATCGAGGATTCTCAGGTCTCCCCGGTCCAGCTCCACTTGCATGGTCTGTCTCACTTTGAGGCCAATCGTGCGAGGAATGGTTCATCAGGCCGGTCCAGAGAGCAACTTCTGCGACGCGGGCCCGCCCCGCGTACACTCTCCTCCCATGAAGAGGGTCATCGCGGTAGCAAACCAAAAGGGTGGGGTCGGTAAGACGACCACTGCAGTGAACCTGGCCGCCTCGCTGGCAGCCACCAAGCGGCGGGTGATGCTGCTCGACCTGGATCCGCAGGGAAACGCCACCATGGGCAGTGGTGTCGACAAATCGCAGCTCCAGTCGAGCTCGGTCGATGTCCTGCTGGGCGATGTCGAGATCGGCGCCGCGCTGGTCCGCGTGGACCCGGGTGGATTCGATCTTCTGCCCGCGAACCAGGACCTGACTGCGGCCGAAGTGCGTCTGCTCACGATGATGGCCGGCCGTGAGACGAAGCTGCGCAATGCAGTGGCGCCGCTGCGTGAATCCTACGACGTCATCCTCATCGATTGTCCGCCCGCACTGAATATGCTGACAGTGAATTCGCTCGTGGCGGCGGACAGCGTTCTCATCCCCATGCAGTGTGAGTACTACGCACTGGAGGGATTGTCCGCTCTCGTTGGTACGATCGAGCAGATCAGGAGCGCGGCGAACGAAAGCCTGGAAATCGAGGGCATTCTGCGGACGATGTTCGATCCACGGAACAACCTCGCCAACGAAGTCAGCGCCCAGTTGATCATGCATTTCGGCGACAAGGTGTTCCGGACGATCATTCCGCGGAATATCCGGCTCGCCGAGGCGCCGTCCTTCGGCAAGCCCGTGTTGTTTCACGACCGCGAATCACGCGGCGCGCTCGCCTACCTGGCCCTCGCGGGCGAAATGATCCGCCGCGAGGAGGAAGAGCAGCAACAGACGGCAACCCAGGCCGCCGCGCCGGGAGACGAAGGCGCCGAAGTTGCGGATGAATCGGCTAACGCTGAAGTCGTGCCCAATTCGTTATGATCGCGAAATGATCAACAAGAAACCCACGTTGGGCCGGGGGCTCGCGGACCTGCTGGGCACGTCGCGCTCCACACCCCTCGCTCCAGGCGTCAACGGACCCGCCACAGCCGCCACGCAAACCGCCCCATCAGCGCCTCCAAGTGAAGAGCTTGCGAAGCTGCCGCTCGACCTTCTGCAGCGCGGAAAATACCAACCGCGTGTCGACATGCGGCAGGAAACGCTGCAGGAGCTGGCGGACTCGATCAAGGCGCAGGGCGTCGTGCAGCCGATCGTCGTCCGACCGATAGAGGCGCCGGCGGGTGCCGCTTCATCTGCTCAGCACTACGAAATCATCGCCGGGGAGCGGCGCTGGCGCGCAGCTCAGATGGCAGGCCTCAGTCAGATCCCGGCGGTCATCCGTCGAATCCCGGACGAAGCCGCCATCGCGGTCGCTCTCATAGAAAACATTCAACGCGAGAATCTGAATCCGCTCGAAGAGGCCCGCGCCTTGGAGCGGCTCATCAACGAATTCGCGTTGTCCCATCAGCAGGCTGCGGATGCGGTCGGCCGGTCCCGCGCGGGTGTGAGCAACCTGCTGCGCCTGCTGGAGCTGGCTCCGGAGGTCGCCGAGCACGTGGAGAAGCGCGAGCTCGAAATGGGCCACGCTCGGGCTTTGCTGGCGCTGTCGAATCGCAAGCAGCAGGTCGAAACGGCCCTGATTGTCATCAAGAAGAGCCTGTCGGTGCGTGATACCGAGGCGCTCGTGCGGCGTCTGCAGCAATCGCCGTCCCACCGCGCTGAGGCAGATCCGCCGGGCGATCCCAACGTCAATCGTCTCGAGCAGGAGCTGGCCGAGAAGCTCGGCGCCAAGGTTGCGATCCAACATTCCAGCGGCGGCAAGGGCAAGCTGGTCGTGAGTTACAACAGCCTCGACGAGCTCGACGGCATCCTCGCGCACATCCACTGACATAACGGCGCGCGACGGACGCGCCAACACGGCCGACGGCGTTTCCGACCGCCCGTGCCACCTGCTACTGACGCGCCCAAGCCCTTGATTTCTGATGGTTAGTCGCCATTACTGGAACACTCCGGGCGGATGTGCGAGGGGCCGATGATCTACTCGTCATACTATGTGGACTGCCGCGCGTGCGGTCTCTATAATCCGCCGGCTTTTTACCCCGGGCCCCCATTGCGACATTCGCTCCTGGCGCGGGCCCCTACAACGGGAATGCGGTGATCGCGATCGACCTGCCCAATCCGCGGCGGCTGGCTCTCAGCGTCGTGCTGGGCCAGGCGGCCGTGACTCTGCTGTGCGCGCTCGTGAGCTTGGGGCTCGCTGACTCGCGTGCCGCGGTGTCCGCGCTGCTCGGAGGCGGGATCAGCAGCATCGCGAGCCTCGCGATGGCGTTTGTGGCTTTTGGCAGGGAGGCGGCGACGGACCCGCAGCGCGCCATACGCGCGTTCCTGGCGGGGGAAGCGGCGAAAGTCGCTGTCGTGGTTGTGTTGTTTGTAGTGGTGTTGAAGACGATGAAGGTTGTACCGCTGGCCATGCTCGGCTCGTACATCGCAACCTTTGCCGTATTCTGGGTGGCCCTGGCAAAGGGACTGCCCTCGTCGGGTGGGTTCAGTATGAAAAGAGTCGGACGCTAAATGGCAGCAGAACAACCGTCGAGCGCAAACGAGTACATCCTCCATCACCTGACGTTCCTGCAGAACAAGGATCCTCAGGGCATTGTCGACTGGTCCGTCATCCATTGGGACAGCGTGTTCTTTTCCGTTCTGCTGGCCGTCCTGTTCGGCGGCTCCTTCTATCTCGCCGCGCGCAAGGGCCGGAACAATACCGGCGTACCGGGCAAGTTCCAGAACTTCATTGAGCTGCTGATCGAGCAGGTCAACGAGCAGGTCGAAGGCGCTTTCTCGCACAAAGCCAGCGCACTGATTGCCCCGCTCGGACTGACGATTTTCTGCTGGGTGCTGCTGTTCAACGCAATGGACGTCCTGCCGGTCGACCTGCTGCCTGCGATCGCGCACGGCGCGGGATTCGAGCACCTGAAAGTCGTGCCCAGCACGGATCTCAACGTGACGTTCGCGCTGTCACTCACCGTGTTCTTCCTGATCATCTACTACAGCATCAAGATGAAGGGCCTCGGGGGTTTCATCGGTGAATTCACCCTGCAGCCGTTCAGCGCCAAGAACCCGATTCTCAAAGTGCTGCTGATTCCTGCCAACCTCATCCTAGAAGTGGTCCCTTTCATCGCGCGCCCGATCTCACTGTCGCTGCGCCTGTACGGCAACCTCTTCGCGGGCGAAATGATCTTCCTGCTGCTGGCGGCGCTGACGCTCGCGGGAATCGAACAACTGGGATCCGCCGGCGGTTGGGCCTTGCTGGTCGTGCAGTTCCTGCTGGCGCTGGTCTGGGCGATCTTCCACCTGCTGGTGATCACGCTGCAGGCGTTCATTTTCATGGTGCTCACCATCGTCTACCTGGCGATGGCCCACGAGCATCACTAGTTCTTCGAATCAGGTTTTTTCAGGAGGTTTAGAAGTGGAAAACGTTGCACATATCCAGGCCATGACTGTGCTGGCCGTCGGTATCATCTTCGGCATGGGTGCGCTGGGCACCGCCATCGGCTTCGGTATTCTCGGTGGCCGCTTCCTCGAAGGCTCCGCGCGTCAGCCCGAGCTGTCAGGAATGCTGCAGACCAAGATGTTCATTGTCGCGGCGCTCGTCGACGCGGTCGCCATGATCGGTATCGGTTTCGCGCTGTTCTTCACGTTCGCGAATCCGTTCCTCGCGGGGCTGAAATAAGTCAGCCGACCCCTCAGCCGGGAGGCATTGATAAATGAATATCAATCTAACGCTCGTCGTCCAGATGATCGTTTTCGTCGTGCTCATCTGGTTCACGATGAAAGTCGTATGGCCGATGATTCTCGGTCCCATGGAAGAGCGCTCGAAGAAGATCGCGGCGGGTCTCGCCGCGGGCGACAAGGGACAGCAGGAGTTGGCTCAGGCGCGTGACCGTGCCGACGCCATTCTTCGCGAAGCCCGCGAGCGTGCGACTCAGATCGTCGAGCAGGCACAGCGTCAGGCCAACGACCTGGTTGACCAGGCGAAAGGCACTGCAACCTCCGAGGGCGCGCGTCTGGTCGAACAGGCCAAACAGCAGATCGAGCTGGAAACCTCGCACGCACGCGAAGCGCTGCGCCGCGAAGTCGCCACGATCGCGGTGACCGCCGCCTCGAAGGTGCTGGAGCGCGAGATCAATCCGCAGACCCACGCGGACCTGCTCTCAAAGTTGGCGACGCAGATCTAGGACTGACATGGCAGACAAAATCACTGTCGCACGACCCTACGCCCGCGCGGCGTTTGAAGAGGCTCGGGGCCACAAGGTCCTCGGCCCCTGGTCGCATTCGCTGCAGCGGGCCGCCGCTGTCGTGAAGGATCCGCGTGTGCAGAACCTGCTCGGCAATCCGTCTGTCACCACGGCGGAGCTGGCCAAGCTCGTCATCGACCTGGCCGGTCCCGAGCTCAACGAGCAAGGCCGCAACTTCGTCCAAACGCTCGCGGAGAACCGGCGTCTCGCCTACCTCCCCGAGATTTCGACTCTGTTTGACGAGCTGAAGGACGAAGCCGAGGGTGTTGTGGATGTGACGGTTACATCCGCGGCTCCCCTCGAGAATAGTCAGCGCGACGCGCTGTCGGCTGCTCTGCAGCGCCGGCTGAAGCGGCAAGTCCGCCTGCATTGTGAAACCGACCCGTCCCTGTTGGGTGGCGCGGTGTTGCGTGCCGGCGATCTGGTCATCGATGGCTCCGTACGCTCGCGGCTCGACCGCATTGCTTACGAGCTGGCTGCTTAAAAAATTTCGTAACAGGACAACTCATGGCTATCAAGGCAACCGAGATCAGCGATCTGATCAAACAGCGGATCGAGAGCTTCAAAGGCGTCACGGAAGCCCGCAACGTCGGCACGGTTGTGTCGGTTACCGACGGCATCACCCGCATTCACGGCCTGGCCGATGTGCGTTACGGTGAGATGCTCGAGTTCCCGGGCAACACCTTCGGCCTTGCGCTGAACCTCGAGCAGGACTCGGTGGGCGCGGTCGTGTTGGGTGACTACAAGCACCTGTCCGAAGGCGACACCGTCAAGACGACGGGCCGCATCCTGGAAGTGCCCGTGGGTCCTGAGCTGCTCGGCCGCGTGGTCAATGCGCTGGGTCAGCCAATCGACGGCAAGGGTCCGGTCGCCGCGAAGAAGACTTCGCCCATTGAGCGCGTGGCTCCCGGCGTTATCTATCGTAAGTCGGTCAGCCAGCCGGTGCAGACGGGTTATAAGGCCGTCGACTCGATGGTTCCGATCGGCCGCGGACAACGCGAGCTGATCATCGGCGACCGCCAGACCGGTAAGACCGCGATGGCCGTCGACACGATCATCAACCAGAAGTCTTCCGGCATTAAGTGCGTCTACGTTGCGATCGGTCAGAAGCAGTCGACCATTGCCAACGTCGTGCGCAAGCTCGAAGAGCACGGCGCTCTGAAGCACACGATTGTTGTTGCCGCGTCTGCGTCCGATCCGGCCGCTCTGCAGTACATCTCTGCATACGCCGGCGTGACGATGGGCGAGTACTTCATGGACAACGGTGAAGACGCCCTGATCATTTACGACGATCTGTCCAAGCAGGCCGTCGCGTATCGTCAGATCTCCCTGTTGCTCCGTCGCCCGCCAGGCCGCGAAGCGTTCCCCGGCGACGTGTTCTATCTCCACTCCCGTCTGCTCGAGCGCAGCGCTCGTGTAAACGAACAGTATGTTGAGATGGTGACCGAGGGCCGGGTGAAGGGTAAGACCGGCTCGCTCACCGGACTGCCGATCATCGAGACCCAGGCGGGTGACGTGACCGCGTTCGTTCCGACCAACGTCATCTCGATCACCGACGGTCAGATCTTCCTGGAAACCGACCTGTTCAACGCCGGTATCCGTCCCGCGATGAACGCCGGTATCTCGGTGTCCCGCGTCGGTGGTGCCGCTCAGACCGACATCATCAAGAAGCTGGGTGGCGGTATCCGTCTCGCACTCGCTCAGTACCGCGAGTTGGCGGCGTTCTCCCAGTTCGCATCGGACCTCGACGAAGCCACCCGCCGCCAGTTGGAGCGCGGTCAGCGCACGACTGAGGTGATGAAGCAGAAGCAGTACTCGCCGATGTCGGTTGCTGAAATGGCACTGACCATTTACGCGGTCAACAACGGTTACTTCGACAAGGTGCCGCTCAACAAGGTGACGGACTTCGAGCACGGACTGCAGTCCTTCGTGAAGTCCAATCACAAGCAGGTGTTGGACGACATCAATGCCACTCCGAAGCTCAGCAAGGAAAACGAGGCTGCGCTGAAGAAGGCGATCGAAGCATTCGTGTCCACGGGCACGTACTGAGGCTAAAAACCCATGCCCGGTACCAAGGAAATCCGCTCCAAGATCGCGAGTGTCAAAAGCACTCAGAAGATCACGAAGGCCATGCAGATGGTGGCCACGAGCAAAATGCGTCGCGCGCAGGAGCGCATGAAGCTGGCGCGGCCCTATGCGGAGAAGATGCGGAACGTGATCGGCCACCTCACGGAGGCCAATCCCGACTACCGTCATCCGTTCCTGCAGGAGCGCGAGCCGAAGGCAGTTGGGATCATCATCGTGTCCACGGATCGTGGACTCGCTGGTGGTCTGAACGCCAACGTCTTCAAGCGCGTTCTGCTTCTCATGCGCGAGTGGCAGGGCAAGGGTGCGCAGGTCAGCCTGACCATTCTTGGCAGCAAGGGCCTGGCGTTCTTCCGCCGTCTCGGCACGCCGATCCTGGCCAACGTGTCCGGCCTGGGCGATCGTCCGCACATCAAGGATCTCATCGGCACCGTCAAAGTGATGCTCGATGCCTACTCGGACGGCAAGCTCGACCGCGTGTTCCTGGTGAATGCGAAGTTCGTGAACACCATGACTCAACAGCCGGTCGTCGAGCAGTTGTTGCCGGTGGTGCCGGTCGACAACAAGGACCTGCAGGAGCATTGGGATTACATCTACGAGCCCGATGCCAAGGACATTCTCGACGGACTGCTGATGCGGTACGTCGAATCCCAGGTTTATCAGGGCGCCGTTGAGAACGTCGCCTCGGAAATGGCCGCGCGCATGGTCGCGATGAAGGCCGCTTCCGACAATGCCGGCAAGCTGATCGGCGAACTGCAATTGGTTTACAACAAGGCCCGCCAGGCCGCGATCACGAAGGAGCTTTCGGAGATCGTGGGTGGTGCGGCAGCCGTCTGAGGAAACGAATTATGTCCGCTATTGCCGAAGGCAAAATCACGCAGATCATCGGTGCCGTCGTGGACGTCGCCTTTCCGCGCGAGTCTATTCCGAAGGTGTATGACGCTCTGAAGCTGAAGGACGTCGACCTGACGCTCGAAGTCCAGCAGCAGCTCGGCGACGGCGTGGTTCGCACCATCGCCATGGGCGCCTCGGAAGGCCTCAAGCGCGGCCTCGTCGTGCAGTCGACCGGTGCTCCTATCAACGTGCCCGTAGGCAAGGCCACACTCGGTCGCATCATGGACGTGTTGGGAAAGCCTCAGGACAACCGCGGCGATGTGAAGGCTCCTTCGACGCTGCCGATTCACCGCGCGCCTCCTGCATTCGACGAACAGGCAGGCGGCCAGGACCTGCTGGTCACGGGCATCAAAGTTATCGATCTGCTCGTACCGTTCGCGAAGGGCGGTAAGGTTGGATTGTTCGGCGGCGCCGGCGTGGGCAAGACCGTCAACATGCTCGAGCTGATCAACAACATCGCCAAGCAGTACAGCGGTCTGTCGGTGTTCGCCGGCGTGGGTGAGCGCACCCGCGAAGGTAACGACTTCTATCACGAGATGATCGAGTCGGGCGTTATCGACAAGGACAACCTCGAGAACTCGAAGGTCGCGATGGTGTACGGCCAGATGAACGAGCCGCCGGGCAACCGCCTGCGCGTGGCGTTGACCGGTCTGACCATGGCCGAATTTTTCCGAGACGAGAAGCGCGAAGACGGCGGCGTTGGCCGCGACGTCTTGTTCTTCGTAGACAACATCTACCGCTACACCCTGGCAGGCACCGAAGTATCGGCCCTGTTGGGTCGTATGCCTTCCGCGGTGGGTTACCAGCCGACTCTGGCCGAAGAGATGGGCGTGCTCCAGGAGCGCATCACCTCCACGAAGACCGGATCGATCACCTCGATTCAGGCCGTGTACGTTCCTGCGGACGACTTGACCGACCCGTCACCCGCCACGACATTCGCCCACTTGGACGCGACCGTCGTGTTGTCCCGTCAGATTGCATCGCTGGGTATTTACCCTGCGGTGGATCCGCTGGACTCCACCAGCCGCCAGCTCGATCCGCTGGTTGTTGGTGAAGAGCACTACAACACCGCTCGCGGTGTGCAGGCCGTGCTCCAGCGCTACAAGGAGCTGCAGGACATCATCGCGATCCTGGGCATGGACGAGCTGTCTGAAGAGGACAAGCTGGTCGTGTTCCGCGCTCGTAAGGTGCAGCGCTTCCTGTCGCAGCCGTTCAACGTCGCGAAGGTGTTCACGGGCCAGGACGGCAAGATCGTCCCGCTCAAGGACACCATCCGCGGGTTCAAGGGCATCCTCAGCGGCGAATTCGACTCGCTCCCCGAGCAGGCCTTCTACATGGTCGGCTCCATTGAAGAAGCCGT
>Ga0207678_10004878_pt1 | contig 12047 bp, 8 predicted proteins | sample KBSC63metaG_FD_184319 | JGI IMG/M metagenome (GOLD analysis project Ga0207678, IMG submission 184319) | Corn rhizosphere microbial communities from Kellogg Biological Station, Michigan, USA - KBS C6-3 metaG (SPAdes) (version 2) | ecosystem: Host-associated > Plants > Roots > Rhizosphere > Soil ... | reverse complement strand
AAAGCATCGTCTCGAGGCCGGTACGCTGGTCGATCGCGAGCCAGAGCGTCGTCAGCTCGCTCTTGCCGAGCTGGCGCTTCAGCGCGTAATGACCAAAAGGTCGCGCCGGTGACGGAGCAATGGCGTTCTGGTCGGGCGCGGACGACGGCATCGCGGGCAGCAAGGGGTTCCCGGATTGGAGCGTAGCGGAGCCACCGGCGATGGCACGGGCAAGGCGGCCAAAGTGAGGTTTCTTGCCGTGAAGCGCTGCACCTCAGGCGACTTCGACGACCCTGCCCTCGCCGGTGATGAACGCGCAGCGGACGGTTTCGCCGACCTGGGCGCGCTCGACGACGGCGCGGTAGCGCAGCAGCTGGGCACGGTACGGCTCGAGCTCCTCGGGCCGATGGTGCAGCTTGTAGTCGAGCACCCACCAAGTCGGACCGGCGGCTTCGTCGAGCTGAACGAGGCGGTCGACGCGAAGCACCTCGCTCGCGTCGCCGATGGCGACCTCGTTGCCGCTCCAGAGGATCTGCGGGCCGACGAAGAAGCGCGCGCCTTCGGGATGGAGAAGCATCGCCGCACCGTGCCGTGCGACAGCGTCGGCCTCGACGCCGAACTCGGCTGCTGAGGCGGCGGCGAGGTCGGCGAGCGGCGTCGCCGCGGCGGGACCGGTAGCCCACTCGAGGAGTCGGTGGACCGCGCGGCCCAGCGAGCGCGCGCGCTCGTCGCCCGCGGGCGTCGGCGCGGCGATCCGGCGCGGTCGCTCGACGGCGAACAGCGAGAGCTGCGCCGGCCCTGCGGGAAGCACGACCGTCGGCGCGCGTTTCGGCAGCACACGAAGCAAGCCGGGCCGGCGATCCGGCGATGATGGTCGCGCCGTCGCCGCGACAACGTCGACCGCGCCATCGATCGCGACCGCGAACGGCTGCACCCGCTGCCACCACGACGGCCGCAGCGGCGGCTGGAACGGCTCGGTCGCGCTGAAGACGAGACGCTCCTTGGCGCGCGTCATCGCGACGTAGAGCGCGTTGAGCTCCTCGCGCTCGCGCGCCGCGAGCTCCTCGCCGAGCAGCGGCGCCAGCGAAGGCGGGCAGCGCGCCTCGTTGTAGACGAACGCACAGCGCCACGGATGCGGCGCTTCGACCGGCCAGTCGACGAGCAGCGTTGTCATCTCGTTGCCGGGTCGCTCGGGATCGGCGTCGGTGATGAAGACGACCTCGGCCTCGAGGCCCTTCGCACCGTGCACCGTCAGCAGCCGGACGGCGTCGGCGCGCAGCGGCGGCGCGCTCTTCACTGCCCGGCGCTTGAGCGCACGAACGAACGCGTACGGCGTCGCATAGCGGCCGCCGTCGAGGAGCAGGGCCTGCGCGAGCACGGCATCGATCGCGTCGAGCGCGAGCGCGCGCTGCTCGGCAGGAACGACGGCGACGGTGCGCTCGCGCAGCTCGCCTTCGCCGACGATGCGGTCGAGCAGGTCGTGCGGCGGCAGCTCGGCGGCGGCGGCGCGCCAGCGCTGCAGCAACGTTCGCGCACGCGCGAGCGCCGCGCTCGGCGACGCCATCGCGGCGAGCGCGCGCCACCAGTCGCCGTCGCCGGCAGCGGTCGCGGCGGCGGCGAGCGCAAGCAGGTCGGCATCGCTCGCACCGAAGAGCGGGCTGCGCAGCGCGCGCGCGAGCGAGAGCCGGTGCGCCGGCGAGACGATCGCATCGAGCACGGCGATCAGGTCCTGCGCCTCGGTGGTCGACGCGAGCGCGGTGTCTTCGACCGCCGAGTGGGCGACGTGCTCGCGTTCGAGCGCGGCGGCGACGAGCCGCAGCGTCTCGCGCTTGCGGCAAAGCACGAAGATCGCGTCGGGCGCGCTGCCGCGCGCGAGCAGCGCGACGACGCGCTCGGCGACGGTCGCCGCTTCGCGCTCGCGCAGCACGATCTCCGCTTCGAGCCGCGCCGTCTTGAGTGTGTCGCGCCACGTCGCCGTGCCGGGGTCGAAGCGCGCGGCGCGACGGTCGCGCGGATGGCTCGGCAAGGTCTCGACCGTGCCGACGGGCGACTCGACTTCGGTCGTGTGCGAACGAAAGCCGGCGAATGCGCCCTCCTCGGTTGCCGCGCCGAACACGCCGTTGATCGCTGCGATGACTTCCGGCGCGTTGCGGCGGGTGTGGTCGCAGGCGAGTACGCTGCCCTCGAGGCCGTCGCGAACGAACCGCGCCGCGGCCTCGAAGACGCGCGGCTCGGCGCCGCGGAATCGGTAGATGCTTTGCTTCGGATCGCCGACGATGAAGATCCCCGGCGGGCTCTGGCCGCTCGCCCCGCCGCCCGCGCCGGCGTACGCCGACAGCCACGCGTGCAGCGCCTGCCACTGCAGCGGACTCGTGTCTTGGAACTCGTCGACGAGGAGATGGCGAAAGCGCACGTCGAGCCGCTCCTGCACCCAGCCGGCGAGCTCGTCGTCGCGCAGGATCGCGAGCGCGCAACCCTCGAGGTCGGCCATGTCGGCGAGACCACGCGAGCGCTTGTAGTCGGCGAACGCGGCGAGCAAGGCACGCACGAGGCGAACCATGCACCGATGCTCGATGCGCGCATCCTCCTGCTCGACCTGCAGTCGCAGCACGCCGAGCTGCTGCTGGGTGTCGGCAAGGACCGCGAGGGACTTGGGCAGCACGCGCTGCTCGTCTTCCTGCGTGTAGAGCCCGCGCCATGCCGCCTCGAACGCAGGTCGCGCGTCGCCGGTCGCGAGCGCGTCGGCGAGCCGCACGGCGGACTCCTGCCACGTCCGTGCAGCACGACCGAGGACCTCGACGACGTGCAGCAGGCGCTTCTGCCAGAACGCTTCGCGCACGGCATCGACGGGATGGGCGAAGCGCGCCACCTCGGGCCACAGCGCCGAAGCCGGCTCGACGCTGTCGTCGAGGACGCCGGCCGCGTCGGCCGTCTCGAACTCGACGCGGCGCCACCATGCCGCAGCGAGCCACTTGCTCAGCTGGGTGCGACCGCGCCGCGCGGTCATCGCGTCGTAGTCCTCGCGAAGACCCGGGTCGCGAACGACGCGCGCGTGGAACGCGCGCAGCACCGCCGCGCGGTGGTCGTCGAGCTCCTCGATCAGCTCCATGTCGGGCGCGAGACCGAGGCGATCGAGGAGCGCCAGCGGCGCGGCGCGCAGCAGCTGCGCGAACCAGGCGTGGAAGGTGCGGATCTCGATCGGCCTCCCGGCGGCGAGGATCCTGCCGTGGAGCGTGGCGAGGTCGTTTGCGAGCGTCTCGGCGCGAGCGGGCGCGACGCCGCGCTCGACGAGCGCGGCGACGCGCTCGGCGTGGCTCGAGTGTGCCGACGAGTAGCGTGCCAGCCAGCCGTGTAGCCGCTCGCGCATCTCGCCGGCGGCGGCACGCGTGAACGTGATCGCGAGGATCTCGTGCGGCGCGGCGCCGTCGAGCAGCGCGCGCAGCATCCGCGAGACGAGGATCCACGTCTTCCCCGATCCGGCGCACGCTTCGACGACGCAACTGCGCGACGGATCGCATGCGACCGCGTAGAACGCTTCGCGCGACGCTGGAACGCCGTCGACGCGAAAGGCAGGCGTGGTCATTCACCTTCGGCCGCTTGTGGATCGGGCTCTGGCGACCAGTGGTCGCGGCGGCACAGGCCGCGGGCGTCGCAGTAGTCGCACGCCGACCCTTCGCCGAGCGGCGGCAGCGCGGCCCCGGCGCGCAGTCGTCGCAGGTCCTCGGCGATCCCGTCGAGGAGCGCGTTCGCCGTCGTCCGGACGTCGAGATGCTCGTGCAGGTCGAGCCCGCGCGTGGCGTCCATCGCGAGGTAGTAGGCCCGCAGGGGGAGCGCGCTCTTTGCGCCGACGAGGGCAGCGTAGAACGCGAGCTGGGTGTCCTCGAAGCGATCGCGGACGATCTCCTTGAGCCTGCTCGAGCTGCCGGTCTTGTAGTCGATCAGCTCGAGTCGGGCGCCTGCGTCGACGACGTCGATGCGGTCGATCCGGCCCTGCAGCTCGACGCCTTCGAGGGCCGCCGGGGCGGCACGCAGCTCGACTTCTCCCTCGGCCCACGCGGCACCCTCCGCTTCGCGGGCATGCAGCCAGGCGACATAGCGCGGCACCAGCACGGCGAACGAGGCGCTGAACGGCAGGAACGCAGCTTCGTCGAGACCCTGTGTTGCGAGGCTCGCTTCGCCGATCGCGCGCAGCCGCTCGATGTCCTCGTCGACCGTTGCGCCGGCGCCCCGTCCGACGTGGAACGTGTGCAGCACGTCGTGCAGCCAGCGGCCGTAGTCGCGCTTCTCGACCTCGACGTCGAGCTCGTCGACCGCGCGCAGGCCGAGCACGCTCTGGGCGAAGAATCGGTACGGACACGCGCGCAACGCCTCGAACGCGCTCGCCGAGAGCACCCGCGGCAGGCGGTCGCCGGCCGCAGGCGCGCTCGGCCGGATCGGCGTCGCCGCGATCGCGCGCTCGACGCGCGGATCGCGCCAGTCGCGCAGCGCCGTCTTGCGCTCGGCCAGCGCGAGCGCGAGCCAGTCGACGAACGCGCTGTTGGCGAGCGGATCGGCACCGTCGACGCGACGACGAAGAAGCGTGACCTCGTCGATGCGAAGCAGCTGCGCGAACGCGAGCAATTCGGCCTGGCGCCGTGCCGCCGGATCGGGCAGCCCCAACGCCCGCGCGGCGGCATGCGGCAGCAGCGAATCGGGCGCTTCGGTTGCGCCGAGCCTGCGATCGTCGGCACCGGGGACGACCGCGGCGGCGAACGGCCGCAGCATCGCCCGCGCCAGCGGCGTGATCACGACCTCGACCGGCAGCGGCAACGCGTCGTCGTCGACGGGATCGGGCGGCAGGAACGTCTCGCGCTCGAAGACGTCGTCGATCCAGCGCGAGAGCTCGGCGAGCGTCATCGGCTCGAGGTCGGCAGCGAGCTGGGCGCGCCGCGACGGCGCCAGCGCGGGGTCGATTCCCAGCGCCGCGAGCGCCTGCTGTCCGGCGGCGTCGACGCGCAGCCGCTCGAGCGCGCCGCTGGCGTCGAGCGCTGCGGCGAGCGCGTCGAGCCAGTCGACGAGCGTGCGGCGCGGCGAACGTGCGAGCGTGTCGACGATGCGCGTCGCATCGTCGCGCAGCGCCCCGACGGCGCCTTCGAGCGGCAGACGCGCGAGGCCGCGCGCGTCGGCAACCTGCGACTTGCGCAGCGTCGCCTCGAGCGCTTCGAGCGCACTGGCGCGGCGGGCGCCGAGCAGCACTGCCTTCAGCCAGTCGAGCCATTCGTCGCTGCTGGCTCCGCTCTCGGCGGCGCGCAGCGTCGCCATGATCGTCGCGCCGGCGCGCGTCGTCGCCAGCTTCCAGCCGGTCTCGTCGTGGACGACGACCTCGCTGCGCTCGAGCAGCGCACGCACGCGGCGCACGAGCACGCGGTCGAGCGCGACGAGCGCGACCGGCGTCTCGCCGCGCTCGACGTGCACGAGCACCTGCGCCGCCGCGGCCAAGGCCTCGTCCTCGAAGCCGTCGCAGACGTGAAAGGCCGGCGGCTGCAATGGCAGCTCGCGAAACGGCTGCTGCGGATCGACGTCGGCATCGATGACGAGCGTCGGCACGTCGGCGCGATCGAAGAGCGCGCGCACGAGCGGATCGGCGCCCCCCGCGACGACGGCGACCCACGCTGCGGGTCGCAAGGCGAACAGTCGATCGGTCGCGGCGGTCGCGGCGGTCGCGGACCGCACGGCCCACTCGAGCGCTGCCTGCACGAGCCGCCGCTCCCTGCTCGCCGGCGCGCCTTGCGCGCGCTCGAGCTCGCGGGCGCTCTGCCACCATGCGTCGCGCTCGTCGGGCGCGACCGCGGCGGACGCCGCGATCAGCGCATGCGCGGTCGCGACGACGCGCGTCGCCGCGTGCGCGAAGCCGCGCGGATCGCGGCGCGACCATTCGGCTGCCCACGGCTCGGTGGCGAGCCGCTGCGTCGCGAGCAGCGTGTCGTGGGCGAAGCCCCAGCCGAGTTCGCCGGATCCGCGCGACGGCGGCGGCCCGAGCGAGGCAGCGAGCGTGCGCGTGGTCTCGATCCGCGGCAGCCAGGCCCCGGTCGCAGCGAACGCCCGCCGCGCCGGCGCGAGCAGCTGCACGAACGGCAGCACGACGACCGCGTCGCGCAACGCCAGCCGCTCGCTGGCCAGCCACGAAGAGACCTGCTTGGCGACGGCGTCCCAGGGCGACGATCCCGGGCCAGCAAGGGGAAAGCGAACTATCGTCGCCATAGGGAGAAGGAAGCCTCGGGCACCCTGTTCGAAAGGTGCTTGTGTCACAATGATTGTGCCTTCGATGCACCGTGCAGACGCGGCTCAGCGTCCGTCATCCGGGGTGCAGCAACGAGGACCCATCGATGAGCAGCGACCTGATCACCCACACGTCCGACGCTTCGTTCCAGGCCGACGTCCTCGACGCCGGCACGCCGGTGCTCGTCGATTACTGGGCCGAATGGTGCGGGCCGTGCAAGATGATCGCGCCGATCCTCGACGAGGTCTCGAAGGACTACGACGGCAAGCTCCGCGTCGCCAAGATGAACGTCGACGAGAACCGCGACGTGCCGTCGAAGTACGGCATCCGCGGCATCCCCACCCTGATGCTGTTCAAGGACGGCCAGCTCGCCGCGACCAAGGTCGGCGCGCTCTCGAAGGCGCAGTTGACCGCCTTCCTCGACTCTCACCTATAATTCGCTTCCAACGAAGGAGCCCGCGCGTCCGAGACGCCGGTCTCCGGCACGAGACGACCCTCCGGGCGCCTGGTCGTCGATCCGCAGCGATCGGCTGACCGGCTCGCCGCCCGGCCCGAAGCGCTCGCCGCTTCGCCTCCCGACCGCCGCTTTTCGACGTCCCGAGCTGCGTTCGACGCAGCCTTGCACGCCCGGCCGATCGCCCCGGGCACCCTCCGCGAGCATTCCAGCGCCGCACGGCGCACCTCCCATGCACCTCTCCGAACTGAAGCAGATCCACGTTTCCGAGCTCATCAAGATGGGCGAGGCGCTCGAGATCGAGAACGTCGCCCGCATGCGCAAGCAGGAGCTGATGTTCGCGATCATGAAGAAGCGCGCCAAGGGAGGCGAGCAGGTCTTCGGCGACGGCGTCCTCGAGGTCCTGCCCGACGGCTTCGGGTTCCTCCGCTCGCCCGACGCCAGCTACATGGCGTCGACCGACGACATCTACCTCTCGCCGAGCCAGGTCCGCCGCTTCAACCTGCACACCGGCGACGCGGTCGAGGGCGAGGTCCGGGTGCCGAAGGACGGCGAGCGCTACTTCGCGCTCGTCAAGGTCGACAAGATCAACGGCCTGACTCCCGAGGAGAGCAAGCACAAGATCATGTTCGAGAACCTGACGCCGCTCTTTCCGAAGGAGCAGTTCAAGCTCGAGCGCGACATCAAGTCGGACGAGAACATCACCAGCCGGATCATCGACCTGATCGCACCGATCGGCAAAGGCCAGCGCGCTCTCCTCGTCTCGGCGCCGAAGAGCGGCAAGACAGTGATGATGCAGAACCTCGCGCACGCGCTGACCGCCAACTACCCCGAGGTCTACCTGATCGTCCTGCTGGTCGACGAGCGCCCCGAGGAAGTGACCGAGATGCAGCGCACCGTGCGCGGCGAGGTCATCAGCTCGACGTTCGACGAGCCGGCGGCCCGCCACGTCCAGGTCGCCGAGATGGTGATCGAGCGCGCCAAGCGCCTAGTCGAGCTGAAAAAGGACGTCGTCATCCTGCTCGACTCGATCACCCGCCTGGCGCGCGCCTACAACAACGTCCTGCCGTCGTCGGGCAAGGTGCTGACCGGCGGCGTCGACGCCAACGCGCTGCAGCGCCCGAAGCGGTTCTTCGGCGCCGCGCGCAACATCGAGGAAGGCGGGTCGCTGACGATCATCGGCACCGCGCTGGTCGAGACCGGAAGCCGGATGGACGAGGTCATCTACGAGGAGTTCAAGGGCACCGGCAACTGCGAGATCCACCTCGACCGCAGGATGTCCGAGAAGCGCGTCTACCCGTCGATCCTGCTCAACAAGTCCGGCACGCGGCGCGAGGAACTGCTCTTGAAGCCCGAGATCCTGCAGAAGAGCTGGATCCTCAGAAAGCTCCTCTACTCGATGGACGAGATCGAGGCGATGGAGTTCATCCTCGAGAAGATGAAGGCGAGCAAGAACAACCTCGACTTCTTCGACATGATGCGCAGGGGCGGCTAGCGGCCCAAGGCCGCGCGGCTACAATTCAAGGTTTACTCGGAAAGTGCGTCGACGGGATCATCCTGGGGCGACGTGGCTCCCGGCAGCGAAGAAAGGTCTACCGTGAAAGAAGGAATCCACCCGGCGTATCGCGAGGTCTGCTTCGTCGACCTCTCGAACGGCTTCAAGTTCGTCACCCGCTCGTGCGCGCAGACGCGCGAGACGATCAAGATGGACGACGGCCGCGAGCTTCCGCTCTACAAGCTCGAGACGACGAGCGAGTCGCATCCGTTCTACACCGGCACGCAAAAGAGCGTCGACTCGCTCGGCGGGCGGGTCGAGAAGTTCCGCAACAAGTTCGCCCACCTCAGCGCAACGAAGAAATAGCTTCGAAGCGCTCGCAACCAGGCAGCCTCGGCTGCCTTTTTTGTTGCCCGCTCGCGCAAAGCCGACGACGTCGCCGGCGCCGTGCTGCATCATTCCGCGTCCTGCAACGACCGCATTGAACTCGCCCAACCCTGCCCTCGTCAGCCAGCGCGAAGCCGAGCCGCTGCCGCGCGTCGCGTTGCTCGTCCTCTGCGCCGCTTACGTGCTGCCCGGGCTCGTCGGCCGCGATCCGTGGAAGAGCGCCGACATCACGCTGTTCGGCTACAGCGTCAACATCGCGGGCGGCCGCACCGGCTGGCTCGCACCGACGGTGGGCGGCGTGCCGGCCGATGGCGCGCTCCTGCCCTACTGGATCGGTGCCGCGTTCGTCCGCATGCTGAGCCCGCTCGTCGATCCGATCGTCGCCGCGCGCGTCCCGTTCGCGCTCCTGCTCGCGCTCGCCCTTTCGTTCACCTGGTACGCCGCGTATCACCTCGCGCGTTCGAAGTCGGCGCAGCCGCTGCCGTTCGCGTTCGGCGGCGAGGCAGCGCCGGTCGACTACGCGCGTGCGATCGCCGACGGCGCAGTGCTCGCGCTCATCGCTTCGCTCGGCCTGCTCCAGCTCGGCCACGAGACGACGCCCGAGCTCGTCCAGCTCGCTGCCGTCGCGCTCTATCTGGACGGGCTCGCGGCCGGCGTCGCCAGGCCGATGCGCGGTGGCGCGCTCGCCGCGCTCGCCCTCGTCGTCCTCGCGGCGAGCGGCGCACCCAGCGTCGCGATGCTGCTCGCCGTGGTCGGCGCCGCGACCGCACTCCGTCGGCACGCAGCACCGGAGCCGACACCGCTGCCGACGTCACCCGTGCCGGCCGTGGAGTTGCCAGCGGAAACGCCGAAGCGAGACTTCGCGCTCGCGCTCGCCTGGCTCGCCATGGGTGCCCTTCTCGCCGCAGGGATTGCCACCGCGCTCGGCGCGTGGGCGAACCGGCTCGGCGCGATCTCGAGCCCGGCGCAGGTCCTCGTGCTCCTTCGCCAGATCGGGTGGTTCGCGTGGCCGTCGTGGCTCCTCGTGCTGTGGACGCTCTGGCAATGGCGCAAGCAGCTCGCGAGCTGGCACATCGTCGTCCCGCTCGCGGTGACGGCGACGCTGCTCGCCGCGTGGCTCTCGATGGCCGGCAGCGACCGCGCGCTGATGCTCGCACTGCCGGCGCTCGCGGTCCTCGCCGCATTCGCGCTGCCGACGCTGCAGCGCAGCGCCGCCGCGGCGATCGACTGGTTCTCGGTGTTCTTCTTCACGATCGCGGTCGCGACGGGCTGGGTCTTCTACGTCGCGATGCAGACCGGCATCCCGGCCAAGCTCGCCGCCAACGTCGCCAAGCTCTCGCCCGGCTATGCCAACGTGTTCTCGTGGCCCGAGCTCGTCCTCGCGCTCGCCGGGACGCTCGCGTGGCTCTGGCTGGTGCGCTGGCGCACCGGCCGCAACCGCCATCCGCTCTGGAAGAGCCTCGTCCTGCCCGCCGGCGGCGTGGCCGTCTGCTTTCTGCTCGTGATGACGCTGCTGCTGCCGCCGCTCGACAACGCACGCAGCTACCGCGCAATGATGCAGCGCATCGCGCGGATCGTTCCGCCGGGAGCGTGCATCGCCGCGCCGCGAATGCCGCAGGCGCAAGTCGTCGCGCTCGAGTACTTCGGCGGTTGGCGCGTCGACGCGACCGATCGCGCGGCCGACTCGGCATGCGACTTCCTGATGCTGACGCGAACACCCGAGCCCGCGGCGGCGCCATGGCTCTTCGTCGTCCGCGAAAGCCGCAACCGCGCCGGTGACGACGTCACCGACATCTACCGACGCGCCGGGTCGGCCGAGAGCGCGACCGCGAAGCGCGACTAGGAAGCGGCGTCGACGGCGTCCTCGCGCCGGCTCGCCGGCGGCGCCGTCGTCTCGGCCGCCAAGCGAACCCGTGCCGCGGGGAAGACGAGCTCGAACGTCGACCCCTTGCCGAGCTCGCTCGCGATGTCGAGCTCGCCGCCATGCCGCTGCATGATGTGCTTGACGATCGCCAGGCCGAGGCCGGTCCCGCCCGACTCGCGCGAGCGGCTGCTGTCGATGAGGTAGAAGCGCTCGGTGAGGCGCGGCAGATGCGCGCGCGCAATGCCGGGCCCGGTGTCGCTCACCGCGATCTCGCCGCTGCCGTTGTCGGCGACACGCCACGCGACCTCGATCCGGCCGCCCTCGGGCGTGTAGCGGACCGCGTTGCTGACGAGATTGCCGAGCGCGCTCTTCAGCTCCTTCTCGTCGCCGGCGATCTGCGCACCGGCGCCTGTCGTGAAAGCGATCGAGTGGCGCTTGGCCGACAGCGCGACCGCCTCGTTCTCGGCGTGCGCGAAGAGGGCATCGACGTCGACCCAGCGATCGCTGCCCGGGCGCGGGCTGCCCTCGAGTCGCGCGAGCGTGAGGAGATCGGCGACGAGGTCGTGCATGCGCTGGGTCTGGATCGTTGCGATGCAGCGCTTGTTCGCGGTAGGGTTGGCCGGAGCTTCCTGACATGCTGATTGCCTGCGGCGACGCGCTGATCGATTTCGTGCCGGCAAGAAGCGTGGACGGCCGCGAAGCTTTGATGCCGGCGGTCGGCGGCTCCTGCCTCAATGTCGCGATCGGCATGGCGCGCCTCGGCGCGCCGACGGCATTCGTCGGCGGCATCTCGACCGACGTGTTCGGGCAGATGATCGCAGATCACGCGGCTGCCTCGAACGTCGAACTGGGGTTCGCCACCCGCAGCGATCACCAGACCACGCTCGCCTTCGTCCGCAACGTCGCGGGCGAGTCGCACTACGCCTTCTACGACGCCGAGACTGCGACGCGGAGCTGGACATACCGGCGCGGGACAATTCCGTTCGCGGAGGTCGAGGCCCTCCATGTCGGCTCGACCACGCTGGTCAACGACCAGGGCGCAGCCGAGACGAAGGCCCTGATTGCGGACGCGTGCGCGTCCTCGACGATCTCCTTCGACCCGAACTGCCGTCCCAACCTGGTCAAGGACAAGCCCGCCTATCGCGCGCGCATGGCCGAGTTCGCCGACAGCGCCGACCTCATCAAGATGTCGGACGTCGACTTCGCTTACCTCTTTGGGGAGGAGCCCTCTCGCCAACGCGCGCAAGCGCTGCTGGGGCAAGGGGCGAGTCTCGTCGTCATCACGCGCGGCAGCCAAGGCGCGGTTGCCTGGCATGCATCCGCTGGAGAGATCGAGGTCGCGGCTCCCGAGGTCGAGGTGGTGGACACCATCGGCGCCGGCGACAGTTTTCAGGCCGCGTTGCTGTCTGCATTGCACGCGCAGGGTCGGCTCGCTCGGCCGAAGCTGAAAAATATCGAGGTCGAAGAACTGCGTGGCGCCTTGTCATTTGCGGCGCGTTGCGCGGGCATCACCTGCACCCGACCGGGCGCCGATCCGCCGTGGCGCCGCGAGATTGTGTAGCGCGGCAGATCGATCACATTTCCGCTGCAAAGAGAAAGGCATATAGTC
>Ga0207678_10004875_pt1 | contig 12048 bp, 8 predicted proteins | sample KBSC63metaG_FD_184319 | JGI IMG/M metagenome (GOLD analysis project Ga0207678, IMG submission 184319) | Corn rhizosphere microbial communities from Kellogg Biological Station, Michigan, USA - KBS C6-3 metaG (SPAdes) (version 2) | ecosystem: Host-associated > Plants > Roots > Rhizosphere > Soil ... | reverse complement strand
CGGGAAGGCGAGACTGCGATTCTCGGCGACCAATGCGGCCTGGGTCACCTGCGGGATCATCAGGCCGGAGTTGGCGCCCGAATCCTCGGTCAGGAACGGCGGCAGGCCGCTCATCTTGGGATCGATCAGGATCGCGGTGCGGCGCTCGGACAGCGAGCCGACCTCGCATAACGCCATAGCGATCGTGTCGCCGGCGAAGGCCACCGGCTGGGCGTGGAAATTGCCGCCGGAAATGGCCGAATCCTCGTCCGGGAACAGGATCGGATTATCGGTCACCGCGCCGGCCTCGATGGTCAGAGTGCGCGCGGCATTGGTCAGGAGGTCGAGCGCTGCGCCCATGACCTGCGGCTGGCAGCGGAAGCTGTAGGGGTCCTGGACCTTGCCGCAGCGGCCGTGGCTGGCGACGATCTCGCTGCCCTCGAGCAACTCGCGCAGTGCGGCGGCGACACGAAGCTGGCCCGGCTGGCCGCGCAGCTCGGAAACACGCGAGTCGAACGGGCGGACCGAGCCCTTGAGCGCATCGACCGACAGGGCGCCGGCGGCCAGTGCGGCGGCGAACACCCGCTCGCCGGTGAACAAAGCGTCGAGCGCAATCGCGGTCGAGGCCTGCGTTCCGTTGATCAGCGCCAGCCCCTCTTTCGGAGCGAGCTGCAGCGGGTCCATGCCGAGCGTCGGCAGCGCCGCACCGGCCGGCATGACGGTTCCAGCGACCTCGATGCTGCCGTGCCCCATCAGCGCGGCGATGAGGTGGGCGAGCGGGGCCAGGTCGCCCGAGGCGCCGACGCTGCCCTGCGACGGAATGACCGGCATCGCGTCGCGGTCGAGCAAAGCCTGAAGTGCCTCGATCACCACCGGGCGAACCCCCGAATGGCCGCGGCCGAGGCCGAGCAGCTTCAACACGATCATCAGCCGGGTGACGTGGCGCGGCAGCGGCTCGCCGAGCCCGGCGCTGTGCGACAGGATGAGGTTGGTCTGGAGCTCGGCCAGCCGGTCGTCGGGGATGCGGGTGTTGGCGAGCAGGCCGAAGCCGGTGTTGACCCCATAGACCGTCTCCCCGCCGGCAACGATGCGGTCGACCGAGGCCGCGGCGGCAGCGACGCGCTGCATCGACGGGTCGTCAAGGCGCGCCTCGGCGCCGCTCCATAGGTCACGGAGCGTGGCGAGATCGATCTGTTCAGGATTGAGCTTCAGCATTGTCCCCCTTGTTGCTCCCCGGCGAAGGCCCTGGTCCAGTCCTAAACAAAAAGAACGGCGCGGGTGCGCCGCCGGCGTCCCGGCCTTTGCCGGGGAACTAGACCATCGGCAGGTCCAGCCCCTGCTCGCGCGCGCAATCGATGGCGATGGCGTAGCCGGCGTCGGCGTGGCGCATGACGCCGGTGCCCGGGTCGTTCCACAGCACCCGTTCGAGCCGCCGCGCCGCATCGTCGGTGCCGTCGGCGACGATCACCATCCCCGCATGCTGCGAATAGCCCATGCCGACCCCGCCGCCGTGGTGCAGCGACACCCAGGTCGCGCCCGACGCGGTGTTGAGCAAGGCGTTGAGCAGCGGCCAGTCCGAGACCACGTCGCTGCCGTCTGCCATGCTTTCGGTCTCGCGGTTGGGCGAGGCGACGCTGCCGCTGTCGAGATGATCGCGGCCGATGACGATCGGGGCCGAGACTTCGCCGCTGCGAACCATCTCGTTGAAAGCGAGGCCGAGCCGGTGGCGCTGGCCGAGGCCGACCCAGCAGATCCGCGCCGGCAGCCCCTGGAAGGCGATCCGCTCGCGCGCCATGTCGAGCCAGCGGTGAAGATGCGGATCGTCGGGGATCAGCTCCTTCACTCGTTGATCGGTGCGGTAGATATCCTCGGGATCGCCCGACAGCGCGGCCCAGCGGAAGGGACCGATGCCGCGGCAGAACAGCGGACGCACGTAGGCTGGGACGAAGCCGGGAAAATCGAACGCATGGGCGACGCCCTCGTCCAGCGCTTCCTGGCGGATGTTGTTGCCATAATCGAAGGTCGGAACGCCGAGTTCGCGGAAGGCGAGCATCGCCTCGACGTGGCGCGCCATGGATTTCCGCGCGGCGGCGGCCACTGCGGCCGGATCGCGCTCGCGCATCTCCTGCCACTTGGCGACGCTCCAACCCGCCGGGCAGTAGCCGTTGGCTGGATCATGCGCACTGGTCTGGTCGGTGAGCGCGTCGGGTCGAATCCCCCGTTTCAGCATTTCGGGGAGGATTTCGGCCGCATTGCCGAGCAACCCGACCGACATCGGCTCCGACGCCGTCCGGATGATCTCGAGCGCCTCGTCGATGCTGGTCGCGCGCCGGTCGACGTAACGCGTCTCGAGGCGCTTCTCGATCCGGCTCTCCTGGACCTCGATCGCGATGCAGTGAGCGCCGGCCATCACCGCCGCGAGCGGCTGCGCGCCGCCCATCCCGCCGAGCCCGGCGGTCAGGATCCATTTGCCCTTGAGATCGCCGCCATAGTGCTGGCGGCCCATTTCCACGAAGGTCTCGTAGGTGCCTTGAACGATGCCTTGGCTGCCGATGTAAATCCAGCTGCCGGCGGTCATCTGGCCGTACATCATGAGCCCCTTGCGATCGAGCTCGTTGAACACCTCCCACGTCGCCCATTTGGGTACCAGGTTGGAATTAGCGATCAGCACCCGCGGCGCATCTTTGTGCGTGCGGAACACGCCGACCGGCTTGCCCGACTGGACCAGCAGCGTCTGGTCCTCCTCGAGCCGCTCGAGCGTCTCGACGATCTTGTCGAAACATTCCCAGTTGCGCGCGGCGCGGCCGATCCCGCCGTAGACGACCAGGCTCTGCGGATCCTCGGCGACCTCGTCGTCGAGGTTGTTCATCAGCATCCGGACCGCGGCTTCGGTGGTCCAGTGCTTCGCCTTGATCTCGCTCCCGCGGCGGGCGCGGATGTGGCGGCTGTTGTCGCGCCGGTCTGGTGTCTTGGGTTCGGTCATCGCGCGCGCCTTAGCGGCTGGAGCGGCGCGACCCAAGGGGACGCCAGCCATCGATCCATACCAGAGCGAAGCCGGCGAGGAGGAAGGCCATGGCGATGCCTGCGGCGTTGAGCAAAGTCTGCGGCCAGCCGAGCCTGCCGACGTCCATGAACGGATAAGGATATTTGTCGCGGAGCAGCACCCCGCGCGCGACGGCGTAGGCGAAGTATGCGAGCGGGTAGAGCGCCCACCACCAGGGCGCGCTCCAGCGCAGCTTCGCACGCGGCGCGAACAGCAACCACCAGGCCGCCGTCGCGAGCGGTGCGACTTTGTGGAGAAGCGTGTCAGCGAGCAGAGCACCGCCGCTAAGCTCGAGCAGCCCGCGGAGCAGGGTCAGATAGACCGCGCCGACCAGCAGGATGGCGAGCGTCAGCCCGCCGAGGACGAATGGCGAGGCCCGGCGACCAAGCGCCGCCGCGGTCATCACGACCGCCACCAGGAGGTTGGTGATCACGGTGAAGAAGCGCAGCAGAATCCACAGCGTCGCTGCGACATCGTGGTGGCTGGCGTAGGTCGCGCGGAACTGGATCGCGAGCCCCGCCCAGCAGATCAGCGCAACAAGCGCGGCGGCAGCCTTAGGCATCAACGCCGGCGAAAATCCGCCGCTCCGGCCCGGGCAGCCCGACCCAGTAGCCGAGCTCGGCGAGTGAATCGATCGACCACACGGCGAAGTCGGCCGCCTTGCCCGCGGCGATGGTGCCGATGCGGTGGGCGAGGCCGAGCGCGCGCGCGGCGTTGAGCGTCATGCCCGCGACCGCTTCCTCGGGCGTCAGGCCGAACAAGGTGCAGGCCATGTTGATCGCCAGCGTCGGCGACAGCATGGGCGAGGTGCCGGGGTTGCAATCGGTCGCAACGGCGATCGGCACCTTGTGCTTGCGAAGAAGCGCGACGGGCGGCTTCTTCTTTTCCTGAAGCGCATAATAAGCGCCGGGGAGCAGCACCGCGACGGTCCCGGCCGACGCCATCGCTTTGGCCCCGGCGTCGTCGAGATGCTCGAGGTGATCGGCGGACAAAGCGCGATATTGCGCCGCGAGCGCGGCGCCATGCTGGTTCGACAGCTGCTCGGCGTGGAGCCGGACGCGCAGGCCGTGGTGGGCCGCGGCCTTGAACAGCCGCTCGACCTCGTCCGGAGTGAAGGCGATCGTGTCGCAGAAGGCGTCGACGCTGGTCGCGATGCCCTGCTTCGCGGCGGCGGGGATGAGCTTATCGACGATCTCGCCGACATAATGGGCGCGGCGGTCGCGCTGGTCGGGGGGGAGCGCGTGGAGCGCCAGCAGGGTCGGGACGATCCGCACCGCCTCGCCCTCGCCGAGCTGGTGCGCGATCCCGAGCAAGCGGAGCTCGCTCTTCGGATCGAGGCCATAGCCGGTCTTCACCTCGATGGTCGTGCAACCGCCGCGCATCAGCGCGTGCAGCCGGCGCCGCGACTGCTCGAGCAGCTCCGCGTCGGACGCGGCGGCCGTGCGCTCGACCGTAGAGGCGATGCCGCCGCCGGCCTTGGCGATCTCCTCATAGCTCGCGCCCGCCCGGCGCATCGCATGCTCGTCGGCCCGGGTCCCCCCGAACACCAGATGGGTGTGGCAATCGATCAGCCCCGGAGTCACCCACGCGCCGCCGAGCGCGTCGACCGTCTTGGCGCGGAAGCCGGCGAGCTCGGTGCGCTTGCCGACGCGGACGATCTTGCCGTCCTGGATGCCGATCGCGCCATTCTCGATCAGCCCGAGCGGATTGTCCGGCCGTTCCTCGAAGGTCGCGATGTTGCAGTCGACGAGCAGCCGGTCCCACATGTGCGTCGCCTTAGGCGAGCCGAGTTGCTACGGTCAAAGCAATGGCGGGCTGGCCCAACCTCACCGACCTTGTTTCCGGCACGAATGCCGGCGCCGCGGTCGGATTGATCGGCGCGCCGCTCGCCGCCGGGTCGGTGACGCCCGGCCGCTGCGACCTCGCGCCGGGTGTGTTGCGGCGAACGCTGCGACGGATCGGCCGCTACGACGTCGAGACCGGCCGCGAGCTTGCGGCCGCGGTGCTCGATCGGGGCGACGTGGACCTTGGGGACCGGACCATTGAGCAGGCCACGCCACTGCTGCGCGACGCGGTCGCGGAAAGTGCCGAGGCCCATGCGCTGACGCTGCTCGTCGGCGGCAACAATGCGGTGACTCGCCCGGCCCTGCTCGGGCTCGGCGGCGAGCTTGGCGAAATCGGCCTCGTCACCCTCGACGCGCATTTTGACATGCGCGCCACGCGCGACGGCTTGAGCAACGGCAATCCGGTTCGCGCGCTGATCGAGGACGGCCTCCCCGGCGCCAACATCGCCCAGGTCGGGCTCGCCGGCTTTGCCAACAGCCGGGCGATGCACGAGGACGCCGTCGCGGCCGGCAATCTCGTGATCACCATCGGCGACATCCGCCGCGACGGGATCGTCCACGCGCTCGATCGCGCGCTGGACCATGTCGCGCATTGCGACGCCGTGGTCGTCGATTGCGACATCGACGTGATCGACCGCGCGCAATTCCCGGCGGCGCCGGGCGCCCGGCCCGGCGGAATGGCCGTCCAGGATTTTTTCTATGCCGTGCGCCGCCTCGCTTCCGACCCGCGCGTCCGGCTCATCGACGTCACCGAATGGGACCCGCCGCTCGACCAGACCGACCTCAGTGCGCTGACCGCCGGCCGCTGGCTCGCCGAGTGCCTGGCCGGCTACGAGATGCGCTGAGCCGCTGCGATTCGCCGGCCCTTGTCGGACAATGTTCTGAAGGTGACCGAGAAGCGCAACTGCGCGCCGGGGACGATCCGGTGTTCCCACTCCCAGCGTGACGGGCCGGACAGCAGGTAGGCCGAGCGCGGCTCGACCTCGACGGTGGCGCGGCGGAAGCCGCTCGCCGTGCGCTGGCGGAAGCGCAGCGTCGCCGGCGTATTCAACGACACTCCGACGACCCGCTCGAACACGTCGCGGTCCTTGTGCCAGCCGATACCCGCGCCGGGATCGTAACGGGCGACGAGGGCGTGGTGGATCTCGGCCGGTCCGACTCCGGCGAGCGCGGCCGCGCGGTCGCGGAGCGGTTCGAGCCACGCCGGGATCGGCTCGGTTGGAGTGAAGCTGGCGTCGTCGAAGTCGTAGCGCCAGCCGAAACTCTTGGTCTTGCGGTTGCCGAGCCAGCCGTGGAAGCGGAACGGCGCGACGTCGAGCGCTTCGATCCGCTTCATCAGCGCGCTCTCCTCGGCCTCGCTGATGAAGGCCTGACGATACTCAAGCCCGGCGATCAGCGGCTGGTCGAACAACCGGCTCATCCGGCGAACAGCTCCTTGAGCTCAGATGGGCGCAGCTCCGGCGCGAGCTGGTCGAACGTGCACTGTCGCGGCGACTTGTCCGGCCGCCAGCGGAGGAAGCCGGTGCCGTGGCGGAAGCGGCGCCCGGTGACCTGGTCGTAGCGCACCTCGGCGACCAGCTTCGGCTGGAGCGGTTGCCACTGGGCGGTGCGCTCTGTGTTCCAGCGGCTCGGCCCGCCCGGAGCGCTACCGGTGAAGCCCGGCGGTTCGATCAATTTCTCCAGCTTCTTTGTGAGCGCCGGCCGATCCTTCGCCGCGATGGCCGCGGTGAAGCCGACGTGGTGAAGCAGGCCGGCGGCGTCGTAGAGGCCGAGCAGGAGCGAGCCGACCTCCGGCTTGCCTTCAGCGTAGCGGAAGCCGCCGACGACGCAGTCGGCGGTGCGCTGCTGCTTGACCTTGATCATCGCCCGTTCGCCCGGCCGGTAGTCGAGGTCGAGGCGCTTCGCGATGACCCCGTCGAGCGCCCCGCCGCTGCGCTTGAGCCAGGCGAGCGCGGTGCGCCGGTCGCGAGTCGCCGGCGACAGGAGCAGCCCGGGCACGCGATTCTTCGCCATGAAGCGTTCGAGCGCCGTGCGCCGCTCGGCAAGCGGGCGCGCGGCGAGCGATTGGTCGCCCAGCTCGAGCAGATCGAACGCCATCAGCTCCGCCGGAGTCTCGGCGGCAAGCCTGCGGATTCGGCTTTCGGCCGGGTGCAGCCGCAGCTGCAGCGCTTCGAACGACAGCGCGTCGCCGAGCGGGATGATCAGCTCGCCGTCGAGCAGGAATTGCCGGTCGCCGGCGGCGCGGAGCAGGTCAACCACCTCGGGGAAGTAGCGCGCAAGCGGCTTGCCCGATTTCGACGTGAGCGTGACCGCCTCGCCGTCGCGGCGGGCGAGGCAGCGGAAGCCGTCCCACTTGGGCTCATATTGCCAGCCGTCGTCCGCCGGTAGCTCGGCGGCCAGCAGGGCCTCCATGGGCGCGATGGTGGCCGTGGCGCGCGGCAAGCATCAAGAACGGCGGCGCCGCGCAGAGCGTTCCGAACCGGTCGTCGCCACCGCAGCGGCCCGCGGCGAGTCCCGGTCCCTCGACAAGAACCGCAGCAGCTGCTTGCCGGGGATGAAGAAATAGCCGCCGCCGCGCATGGTCACGAATTGCGGCAGCGGGTTCAAGGCGACCGGACCGTGGCGGGTGGGGATGGTGAATCCATCGCATTGTTCGGTCTCGGTGCCCGCGATCGGATCGACCTCCGCATCCAGCCCATGGAATTTGGTGCTGCCCATCCAGGTCTGCTGGATGAATTCGAACTGCCGCTCGAGATCGCCGTTGAGGCACATGAACAGCAGGCCCCTGGGCTTCCCACCTTCGTCGTACCGCCGGCCGACGCGGATAATCCGATGGCGATTGGAAATGTCGATCTGGTCCTGCGAGCCGGGGCTCAAGCTGTCGCGCGGATTGGCCCGGCGCACATGCGCGCCATAGGGGCAGCGCAGCCCCTGCGGGTCTTCGGTGCCGAACAGGAAGTCGTTGTCGGGCCGGATCGGGAGGCGCTCTTCGGACGGATCCTTTTTGGCCAGCCCTGTGACGACCTTCAACGCAGCCTGTAAAAGCGTGCCTTTTTCAGGCTCCTCGATCGGCGGCGACGCGGCCTTCTCCGATGCGTCGATCGGCGCGGCCAGCGCTTCGGCTGGATTGGACTTCGGGCGCGACGCCAAAGCAGTCGGATCGCGTTTCGTCAGGAACCTGAGCCGGCTCGCTGAAATATAGGGGAATCGAACCAGCGATGAGCCATCGGTCCAGCGCCCGATCAGCTTGGCGCCGATGAATTCCTTGAGCCACGGCTGATCGAGCTCGATCGGCAGCTGGTTGAAATGGTTGGCCAACCGCTTGCTTTCCGTCAGGCAGAAATCGTCGAACTTGTCGACATGCTGTTCGAGCTGGCGAATGACCAGGAACGAGCCGTTCTGGCCGATCAGCCGCGGATTATCGACCGTCGTCTCGGAAAAGCCCTGGTCGCTGCCGGCAATCGGCAGGAGACAGTCGGGATCGTAAAACGCGCTCAGCATTGGTCCCGGCGGGACATGGTTGCGGTTGTCGGGATAGCCGAGCACGAACTCGCCGGGCTCGACGAGGTGGATCGGGTCGTCGTTTCTAAGCCCGCGATACGTGCCTCGGATGGCCGGCTGCGAGACACCGTCGACGAAGCCGAACGGCTCTTTCCGTTTGGCCAGCTCGTCGGGAATTTCCGGCAGATCGAGGCGATGCGCGACAGTCCCGCCACGGTCCGTAACGAACCGTTCGACCCTGCGCGAAAGACTTTCGACCGAGCCCTCGCTGCTGCCGTAGACGAGCAACGCGAGGTCTACGCCGTCCCGGCCCCACGCCCAGCCCTGCGGGTCGTTGCGCCCCGAATCCCCAAGGATACGCGCCCGGCCCGGGCCGCTCATCCCCGCCAGGAATGCCCCGGGAAAGGTCGCGAGACCCTCCTCGGGCAGGCCGAGCTTAGCAAGCCCGCTGGCCGAGGCGGCGAAGGTCAGCACCGATTTTGCCTTTGGAATATAGCGGCCATCGTTGAAGGCGATGTGCGGAAACAAATCATTCAGCAGCTGGCGGTTCTCGGCAATCTCGGCGCCAAGGTCGATCGCCAGCAGGCGACCGAATGGCTTGAACCCCATGCCGCCGAACACCAGGCTCTGGATCTGGGTCGATTCGAGCTTTTCGACCGGCCGCGGCGATGAGCCGAACAAGGCCAGCCAGCGCACCGCTTCGTCTTCAGTCAGGGCTGACGCCACCCCGCGCCGGATCAGGGCGTTGGCGCGAATATTGGCGGTGGTCAGCCGCTTGTACGCCGAATACCAGAAGGAGGTTCGCACCATCGACTGGCGGGCGTAGCGCTTGAACCGCTCGCCGTCGGTCGCCCCATCGAGGAACAGGAGCCGGGTGCGGGGGAAGCCGACGGTGTTCGACCAGACGGCGGTCAGGCCGGCGTGAGCCTTGGTGATGAAGTCTTCGAGGTAGGACTCCCAGCTGCCGCCGTAATTCGAGAAGAACAGGAGATCGCGCTTGCCCGGGACCTGCACCCACCGCGCGAAATGGATCGTGCCGATGTCGCCGAGATGGCCGGGCTTCGGATTGAACGCCGTGAACTTGGCGATCACCCAGAAGGCGATGCGGATGCTCAAATAGCGCAGCCGGCCCGGCTTCAGCACGGTCTGGGACACCATGTGGTTCTGGACGAAGCCCGTCGCATTCTCGCGCGCGAACATCGCCTCGAGCTCGGCCTGCGGCGGCGCCCGATCGGACAGCCAGTCTGTCGCTTCCGCCGCGGCGAAGCGCCAAACGGCGAGGCCGACTGGGATCAGCAGGCCCACCGCAAGGTAGAGCAGAAGGCAGAGCGCGAACCCGACCAGGCTTCGCAGCACGCCCGGGACCAAAGCCCAATGGAAGTGCAATTGAAGCCAACGCCATGGCGGCAGGAGGTGCCAGTCGGCGGGCCAAGCGAGCCACAACGACAGGGGGACGACGATAAGCAGCAGCGGCCAGGAGAAGGTGAGAATGCCCGACGGCACAAGGTTCAGGATCTTGCCGAGCGTCCCCGGCTCCTTGCCCGGGGAGGGGAGTGGCGGAAGCGGGACTTCGAGCGCCCATTTCCGGTCCTTGTCGGTTCGCAGACTCTCGCGCACGGCCCGCAGCCGCTCCAACGGCGTCCGCTTCGGTTCATCCTTGTCATCCGCTAGGAGACCGGCGACGTGGCGCGCGAGATCGTCCTCGCGCAGGATATCCTTCACCGACTGGCCGGGAGTCCCGGCAAACACCAGGCCGGCCGTGCCGCCGAGGCGCTGGCTGACCCGGACCTGGTGGCGGTGAAGGAAATCCGCGACCTTGTCGCCCTGCCGCCAGTCGGCGCATTGCTCGAGGATCGGTTGCAGCCGCGCGCCGATCCGCTGGCCAATCTCGTCGATCGCGCCGCGCTCATCGCCGTCGGCGGAAAATTCGAGCACGAAGATGCCGGACTTGCCGTCGCTGCAGGGCAGCGAATGCATGCTTGCGAAATGCACGAATTCACCGCCGCGGGCGAGGTCGACGGCGATCGCACCCTGCGCCGGATTGGCGGGGTCGGACAGCGCCTCGATCAGGGCGCGAACCGGCTCGACCTGCTCGATCGCCAGCGGGGCGATGATCGTCACCAGGGCGTGGGTCATGCCTTGTCCCTCACACGAACCGGAAGCCGATCGGGGAACGGCCCGGCGTAACCGGTCTTACCGGCGCGCATCGCGCCCGCCTCGATCAGAGCGCCGATCAGGATCGGCAGCTGGAAGGCGTTCACCACCCGGCCGGAGCATGGATGGAGGCCGGCGCCGAAGTGCAGGTACGAATCCGCCGGCCGGTCGGGGTACAAGCGTTCCGGCTCGGGGAACGCGGCGGGATCGCGCATCGCCGCCTGGGTCCACGCGACCACCGTCTCGTTCGGCTGCACGGTGCGGCCGGCGAGCACCGTCGCCGCGGCCGCTTTGCGTAGGACGATCGGGTTGTGCGGGAGCACGCGGAGGGCTTCGAGGCACAGCCCGTAGCCGCTGCGGCCGGCGTCCAGTTCGGCGTGGATGGCCGCTCGCAAATCGTCGTTCCGGAACACCACGTCGAGAATGTTGGCGACGCAGGTGACGGTCGTGTCGATGCTGCCGACGAGCATCCCGCCGAGGGTCCGCCGGATGCCGTCGGGCTCGAGCAACCCCTGCCGGAGCAATTGGCCCATGAGGTCCCGGCCCGGCTCCGAGGATTTCTGGCGGCGCTTTATCTCGTCCTCGAACCAGCCCTTCATCAGCGGGGCCGCCAGCATTGCGCGGTCCTTGATGGCCTGGTTGCCGCCAAGGTTGAGGAAAGTGTGGGCGAAGATCGCCCGAGCCACTTCCTGGAACAATTTCCGATCGTCCGGGGCGATCCCGAACAGCTCCGACGCGGTCCCCGCAGCCAGCGGCCGCGCAAACTCCTGAAGCGCGTCGAACTTCGCGGGCAGGCTCGCGAGGAGCGCCGCAGCGCGCTCGCGCAGGCCGCGCTCGAGCGTGTGCAGGTCGACCGCCGCCAGCGCGGAATAAAGCGCCCGGCGTTCGAGCTCGAGCGTCGGTGAGCGGTCCATGCAGTTCCATCTGCAAGAGTTGCTCATAGCCCAGGATGGCGTTGAGAGGTGTCCGCAGCTCGTGGCTCATGTTGGCCAGGAAACGAGCCTTCGCTTCATTCGCGTATCGTGCGGTGTCGAGCGCGGCGGACATTTCCCGGTTGATACTGATGCGTTCCAGGCCGAAGGCGACGCGTCGTCCCAGCTCCTGTGCCCGCGGCACCATGGCCGGCACGAGATTCGTACTCGGCGTGACCGAGAGCAGCGTGATGGCGCCCAGGATCTCATTTCGCGACGCGAGCGGAACGATCTTGATCGCACGTGGGATGAGTAGAGCTGGCAACGCCGGATTCGCCGTCGTGTCCGTCAGCGTGGCGAGCACGCCGTCGGAAATGCGCTCGGACACGAACGGGTCGCCGGTTTCGAGGACATGAAACACCGGGTTGGCGGAATTGGCGAAGGCGCGCAGCGCGAGGCGTTGCGCGTCGTCCTGCAGATCCGGATTCCGGTGGAGCACACGAGTGCGACGCCACGTGCCGTTGTCGTCGCATGTATCCAGGATGACCCAGTCGGCGAGCGCCGGCACCACCAGCGTCGCGACGCTGTCCATGAGCGTGTCGGCGTCGAGAGCGGT
>Ga0207678_10004874_pt1 | contig 12048 bp, 5 predicted proteins | sample KBSC63metaG_FD_184319 | JGI IMG/M metagenome (GOLD analysis project Ga0207678, IMG submission 184319) | Corn rhizosphere microbial communities from Kellogg Biological Station, Michigan, USA - KBS C6-3 metaG (SPAdes) (version 2) | ecosystem: Host-associated > Plants > Roots > Rhizosphere > Soil ... | reverse complement strand
CGATGGGACGTACCTTGGCTGGGGGCAGCACCATCACCGCGGTCGGATGCTCGGCGTCGCTGGTGCCGGCCACCAGCACGTTCTTGCCGAGGTGGTTGGCGTAGGCGATACCCAGCGCCACGTTGGTCAGTGCCGTGCCCGCGCCCATCTCGCCCAGCAGCGCCGGAGTGTTGAAGGTCTGCTTCATGAAGTCGAACTCGGGCAGCTCGGTGGTGAGCGATTCGGCCAGATGGCCAATGCGTTCGCTGGAGGCAGGGCGAGTGTTGTTGGCGTCGTGGATGACGTAGCCGATGTCGGTGTCCACCTTTCCGGCGTTGTGCGCGGCGGCGTCCATGGTGGCTTTCCAGGCCTGCACGGCGCGCGAGGCTTGGCCCTTTTTCGCCTCGAAATCAGTCACCGGCTTGGAAGCCGGATAACCCACCCAGGCCAGCGGCTCGCGTTCGATGTTGAAGTCCGGCCCAGCCAGGATCAGCAGCACCATGTTCTCGTTGATCTGCGGGTCTTTGGAGGGAAAGCTCGGCGCATCCCAATTTATCGCCCACACGGTTTCGTTGGGGTGTGCTTGCAGATAGTCCAATGCCGCCGACAGCGAGGTGAAGCCGGCGTTCGGGCCGCCCATCGTCACGCGCACATCGGGCGGGGTGGCACGGCTCCAGAGCGAAGGAAAGTGGACATTGCCAATGGCAAAAACTTGAGCGATGTATTTTTGGGTGAATGTCGCAGCTTCCACTGGATCAAGTCGACCCGCAGGCAAGGCGTACTCCACATGAATACCCGCTAACTCGCGCCATAGCTTCTTTTCCTTGGTGTGGACGTTGTAGAAGTAGTCCGAACTGGAGAAGTAAATGTCGTGGAACAAACCAATCAACTCTTCAACGTATTTGTGGTGATAGCCCTTGAACGTTTCCCTTCCGTTATTTCCGGCAGCAATCTCGGCAACGGCTTGAAGCGTTGAGAACAACTTGGGCTCGGACTTCACCATGTCGTCGTCCTTGTTCGGCTTGGCGAGCCCCAGCGTCCACAGCAATTGCCACTCCGTCGGATAGTCCTGTCGCTGCAGCGGATTGAGCCATTGCAGCCCAACCACCTGGGCCATGAAGGGCTTAGGTGGCTCAGCGACAACCGGTACAGGTGCTGCGCCGGTCGTGGCGACGACCGGTGCAGCGCAAGCGGAGACCAGGGCAAGCACCGCAGTGGCGAACAGGGCTGGAAGTACAAGCAGTCGTGTCATGATTTGTTCACTGGTGGGCGGATGGATGGCATAGGGGTCGGCTTGCCACATCAATACGATTTCGATGCCTACGGCGAGGAAGAAGGCCAGGACGGCCCAGACGACTCGGCGGGTGCGGGTGGCGATCAGCACGTTCATGCCTTGCCCTCCCACGTCGGGGCCGGCGCCCATTCACGCTCGTCGGTGATCGTGTCCGGCATCTGGCATTCGGCGTGCGCCCATTCGTATGCGGACAGGCCTTTGAGAAGCCCTTCTTTGAAGTACTCTGAAAATGCCTTATGCGGATCACCATCATCCAGCCCCTTCAAGAACCGCCAATCCGCCGCGATCCGAAGCTGGTGCAAGTCCTCCTCCCGAATATCGCAATTGCCAATCGCCACGTCATAGGCAAGCGCCCTCTCCGCGTGCATCGAATTAGTCATGATGGTCGAGTGGTCGGTGGCATGGGTGTCGAGGGTGTCGGCCATCAGCGTCTTGAGTTTCGTGCTGCGCCACTCCTTGTAGTCGGCACTGGCTGTATCAGGCTTGTCTTCAGCGTCCACCTTCTGATCATTCTTGTACCGCCCCTCGCGCTTGGCCTGCATGCGCAGGTAGGCATGGTGCTCTTGCTGTAGCCCGGCCTCGCTTCGCTCGTTGCCCTGGGGGATATCGGTGCGCTTTCCATCTTCCGTCGTGCGACTGCCCGTGTAAGGGTCGTCCTGGGCGAGCATTCGCTCGTGGATGCGGTCCTTGTTGCGGTACTCGCCGGGGGCATCGAAGCCCTGGTCGAACTGCTCGCTGGCAATCCCGAATCGCACCGATTTTGGCGTGAAGGGTTCGGGCAGATCTGGCGCGCGCAATGGCACTTTCCAGTCGGCGGGAGGCAGGGCGTTGATGCGCGTCTTGACGACCCGCAAGGCGACGATGATCAATGGAGCCGAGAGCACCGTCATTGGCCAACTCAGGATGCGCCCCCAGCCCTCACTTGCTGCCAGGCCTTTGGCGACAGAGTATTTCGCGTAGGGAGAATTCGGCTGCCAAAAATCCGCACTATCCGACTTGAGCGGCCGCTCCGGGGTGCTGAGATAGTGGTTGCGCCAATAGTCGTACTGCCCTTGCTCGCCGACTTTGAAGCCTTGGGCAAACACGCGCTGCGTGAACACGCCGTCGCCGTATGTTGCCGTGATCTCGGCGCCGTTCATGCCACGCCAGCCAATGCCTTGCACGGTGGTGGACGAAATCACCTGATCGTGAGGGTTGCAGTACAGCGTGACGCGGCCATAAGTCGAGTTGTTCAGGCCAAACCTGGCCCGATCGGCTTCGGCGGTGAAGCCGTGCGCTTTGTTCGACATGCGCAAGTTGATGGGCTCGGGGGGCTGCTGCGCCGAGGACTGTTTGCGGATGATGTCGAAGAACGCCGCCAACGTCTTGGTGCGCGCGTGGACGGTCTGCCGCCCGGTTCGGCCTTGAGGATCGGCCATGCCCCGCTCGCTCCAACTGTCGGCCAGATTGTCTTTGACCAGGCTATAGGGCGGATTGCACAGCACATAGGTGTCGGCCACGCAGCGACCTTTGTGGCCGGCCGCGTCTGTGACGTCAGGCATTTTGTCGCCCAGAAAGGCCGCGGCAATGCCCACCATGTTGCCCTGGCTGTGGCAGACGATGGTGATGGGCACGTCGGCCTGCTTGGACCGAATGGATTCCACCAGCTTGGCCAGCCGGTGGGCGGCAAGCACGTAGTAAGGCCTCGGCGGGCAACTGTAGACCTGGCGGTCGTTGGTGGGGTTGAGGTGCTGCACATGCACCCACAGGAACATGTTCTCGCTCAAGCCCTGACCCCACAGGTCAGGCAGCGAGGTGCAACCGTTGGCGAAAGGGCCGCCACCCCAATAGTTTTCCTCGTTGAGATAGATGCCCGCCCCGAACTGCTGCAACTCTTCGCCGTTGGCCTTGTAGCCCCAGCGGAAACGGATCACGGGCGAGAAGGTATCGTCGGACTGGATGAATGTCTTGGGCTTCATCTTGGGGTTGATGAACCCGTCGGGCGTCAGCTCGTCCATGTAGCGAGCTGGCGAGAGCTGACCCGCCTCGGGGCCGCAGTACTTGAGCTGCTCGTCGCGCCGGGCCAGCCGGGTGTTGAGCCCTTCGCACAAGCCCTGCTCGGCCTGTTCGTACCACTCGCCATCGGAGTTGACGCCATGCACGAAGATCGTGATGCCGGGCAGCGGCATTTGCATCAGCACGTCGAGCTGGGCGTGGCTGAACAGCGTGACACCGTCCTTGCGGGCCACGCAGATGTTCTTGGGGTCGTCCGCCGGACTCGCGGCTGGGGCATTGATACTCATCTTGCGGTGCGCGTTGAAGTCTTGAAAGAGGGAGACTGAGGCCCTGTCGGTATTCGGGGCCGACGCGTCACGAGCGTGGCATATAGAAGAAGGTCTTCAACCGCTGCAGAGCACTGGCGACAACTTTGGTGCCCTTGCCGGCCGAGTCAGTCTGACCCGACACATCGTCGCCATCGGCGATTCCGATGTGTAGCTTCATCCCTTCAACCGGTTCGCCGTCGCTCGGCCGCAGAAGCCTTGGCGTGCGCCCGAGGTCGCCCTCGCTGAACTTGGGGAAATCAGTGCTCATGCTGGCCGGGCCGTCCCAGTTGTGCCCATCGGTCTTGATGGTCAAGGGGCCCGGGCCGCCGATTTCGACATTGCCTCCAGACAGCTTGAGGTAGGCGCCGCCCGATGTGATGAAGGTGATCTCGCCCTGCGCCATGCCGACAAGCTTTCCGCCGGCAGCGCTCAGCTTGATGTCTTTCGCCGAGTCGATGCGGGTTTCGTCGTGCTGGCTTTGCATCAACAGCTTGCCATGGTGGGCAATGTGCTGGATGCCGCCCTGGTGCGCAAAGACCGATGCGCCCTTGCCTGCATTGACGACGTGGTAGCCACCCGCCGCCTGCTGGTAGTGCTGTTGCGCCACGCAGTCGATGTTGACGCCCGCATAGTGGACGATGGTTTTGGGTGTGGTCGCGACGATGCCGGCCGGCGCGGTGAGATTGAGTGTGGGCGCACCGTGCTCCGGCGCGGCCTGGACGTCGGCCTTGAGCAGGGTTTGAGGCTGCTCGTCGATGGGCAAGCCCTGATGTTCGGCCGCGTACTGACCCAGGCTTTTGAATAGGTCAAGGCAGTCCTGCATCAGCGCAAGGTGTTCGTCGGCGCTGAGCTGATGACCGCTCGCGTTCAGGCGATTCCAGGCCGAGATCAGCAACTGTTTGGCCGAGCGCAGCGCCAAGCTTTCGTCGGTGCGCAGTTCACCGCCCAGGCCACGCGGATCGGCCTGCCCGTCCCGCCGCGGTGTGGTCAGTTCACCCAAGCTCAGGGCGGCGCCGGCCGCATCGGTAGCGATCTGCACCATCAACTGGCCCGGCATGTCGTCCAGCAGGAGATGACTTTGCCGGTCGCCTTGCAGCTCGCGGCCTACCAGCACCATTTGCGAGCTATTGCCCGGCAGAGAGGGCTGATGCGCCGCCTGGGGCGGCGGGTTGCGGCCGTTGTAATGGCAGGCCACGATCACCGGTCGGTCGGGACCAAAAAACTCGATATCGACCTCGGTGTCCTTGCGCAGGGCCGCGTGGAAGCCGTGGCGGTCGCCCGCCCAGGGCGAGGCGTGCCGTACCCACACCACGGTGTCCGCACCCGGCTCTCCACCGACGAGCTGCACCTTGCAGCGGCCTAGCGCGTCGCACGTGATCTCGCCATGATCGGCCAGGACAATGCCCGTCAGTCGTCTGAGCCGCGGCTCGTCGCGCTCGGCGGCGTAAGACGGCTGCACCGGCACATCCTTGTGAACCGCCCAGAAGCGGTTTGCATAACGCTGCTCGTGAGGCCCTGCATGCAAGCGAATCCGAACATCATCGCCCCGAACCCATTCAGGCAAGCCTTCATCTTCCACGAGCGCCAAGCCCGCCTCGTGCAAGTCCACCGGCAGGTTGTTCACTGCCACGTGCTCGACCCGGATGGCGACGTGGTCGCGCTCGGCGGCCGACTTGTCCTTGAATGCCGGGTAGTTCTCGATGACGTAGCGCATGCCCGGAGCCATCGTGCGCACCCCGCCCTGGCCTTGCAGGCAAGACGAGCGGAACTTGTCATGGTTGGCCTGCACCTGGGCCAGGCGCTGTAGCTCATCCCCATCGTCACCCATGTGCGGAATGGCCACGCGGGTGCTTCGCAACGCTTGCGCCAGCGCGTTGCCGGTTTCGCCCTGGTCCGCATTGGTAAAGCCTTGCCCGGCAGAAACCCGGGCGGATTTGTGGTCCCAGCTTTGGCAATGGAGGCCATCGCTGACCAAGCGCCACACTTGCGTCAGCTGTTCGATGGTGTCTTCCGCTTCGGTACCGTCGCGGCGGTGGTACTTCACAGAGCGCGCGTCGTTGCCTGGCAAGGCCTGGGCGTCGTCGAAGAGCACCAGTTCGCAGCGGGGCACGGCGTCGTGCGCATCACCCCTTTGCGGAGCCTGGGGTCGCCAGAACCACGCGATGCCGTGTGCGCGCAGCAGCCGCCGCACGAAGGCGGTGTCCGACTCGTCGGCGTGCTGGATGAAATTTGCTCGCCAGGGATGGCAATCGCTGCGTATGTTGAGCCACGTGTAGCTAAAGCTGCAGCCCAGCGCGGTGGTCTTGATCCACTCGTCGAAGACGGCGGATACGACATCGATGACGCTCTTGTCCCGGAAAGCGCGCAGCCGAAACCGCTCGGCCATGAAGTGAAACGGGTCGCGCACGACCATGTGCACGGCACGCAGGTCACCGTCGAAGCGGCCGGCAGCGGTTTCGGCAACGAGGCCGGGGAATGAGCGCCATGTCCCTTGGTCGGTCAACAGCTGCAGGGCCGTGTGCTGGCCGAAGAATTCCTGCAGCGGCAATTGCGGATCTGCAGTGAGGAATGCAATGCGCAATTCGAAGTCTTCGCAAATACTTTCCCGAATGACGGCCCGCTGAGGCAGCAGCACAGGCGCGAGCTGACCGGCCACGCGCGTATCCCATTGCTGCTTGAGCGTGCGTCGGGCAACGCTCAACTGCTGGCCCTGGAAGTGGCGCCAGAGGTCGTGAAGGTTCATCAAAGGGCTTCCTCGGAATCGTTCTCGATGGCTTTGGGGAAGCCACTCGTTTTCATGTGCGTATGAGGGCCGAAACTGTATCAGCGGGCCATCAAGACGTGATCCCCCAAGCGGGTGGGATCTCCCAACAGCCCATGAGCCAAGACATCAGCTCTCAATGTCCTCGCCGTACCCGGATTTCACCAACCCTATGAAAATAGGACAGTGACTCGCAATCCACCGAGCGGCGAATCGTCGAGGCTCACGCTCGCATGGTGGCGCGCGGCGACGCTCTTCACGATGGCCAGGCCCAATCCCGTGCCCGATTCATCATTGACGGATCGTCGATAGAAGCGATCGAACACCCGCTCCCTTTCGGATGTCGGAATACCCGGGCCAGCATCGTCGACATGGATCGTCGGCGCACCACCCTCCTCACTCACCCGCACCTCGACGCGGGCACCCTGCGGCGAATATCGAACGGCGTTGTCGACCAGATTGCGGGCCAGCACAGTGAGCGCGATGCGGTCGCCCACGACTTGAACCGGAGCATCCGCGAAGAGCTCGAGTTCCACGTTGCGCGCCAGAGCAAGCGGAACTGCGTCGGCCACCGCCTGCCGCACGACCTCGCTCAGATCGAGCGGCTCCATTGCCGTCGGCGGTGCGCCGGGCTCGCTGCGAGCCAGTGCCAGCAACTGCTCCACCAACCGAGAGGCACGGTCGATGCCAGCGGCGAGCACGTCCACCGCTTGTTCACGCGAGGCTTCGTCGCCGGCACGCCGCAGCAACTGCAATTGCAACTTCAGCGCGGTGAGCGGTGAGCGCAGCTCATGCGCTGCGTCTGACACAAAGGCCCGTTGCGTGTCGAGCGATTGTGAAAGACGGGCGAGCAAGGCATTCAGTGCACTCACAAGCGGTGACACTTCTTCGGGCAAGCCTTGCATTGGCAGTGGTGTGAGCGATTGTTCGTCGCGTCGTTGCACGTCTGCCGCCACGTCCCGCAGCGGCCGCAGCATGAGCGCAGCCACCCACCAGACGACCAGGGCCAGCACAGGCGCAATGATCAAGAGCGGCGCGACGCTGTGCAGTGCTGCATTGGCGGCCAGCCGCTCCCGGATGTTGAGCGGTTGTGCCACCTGGATCACGCGCAGTGACGTGGCAACGCTGAAAGTGCGCCAGGTCTGCCCACCCGCCGAGATATCGGCAAAGCCCAGCCGTGCACGCGCAGGCAACTCCGGATGCAGACGCGACTGATAGATGGTGCGGCCATCAACCGTCCAGATCTGCACGACGAAGTCGAGTTGTTCATCCGCGAAGGCACGCGCCTGGTCCGGTGCAATCTCTCCTTGGTCGCGCAAAGACAAGGCCATCTGCTTCAACTGGTAGTCGAAGATGGCCTCTGTCTCCGCGAGAACGCTTCGGTAGGTCAGCACGCCCATGACCGCTGCCGCCACGGCCAGCATCACCAGCAAGGCAATCAACAAGCGAACGCGAAGGGACTTCACTGCGCCTCGCCCTCTTGGGGCGAGGATGGCATTCCCACGAAGTACCCGACGCCGCGCACGTTCTGAATGAAGTCCGCGCCAAGCTTGCGGCGAAGCTGGTGAATGTAGACCGACACTGCGTTGCTCTCGATCTCCTCGCCCCAGCCATAGAGCCGGTCTTCGAGCTGGGCGCGCGACAGCAAGGCGCCCGGGCGTTGCATCAGCGCTTCGAGCACCGCGAATTCACGGGCGGACAAAAGCACGGGCAACCCGTCCTTCGTCACTTGCCGGGTGGCCGGGTCCAAGGTAACGCCCGCGTGGCTCAGCACCGGCTGGGCCCGCCCGCTGTGCCGGCGCATCACGGCGCGGATGCGGGCGTTGAGTTCGTCGAGCTCGAATGGCTTGGCCAGATAGTCATCGGCCCCGGCATCCAACCCGGCTACCCGGTCTTCCAGGCCGTCTCGCGCGGTCAGCACGATCACTGGGGTGCTGTCATGCCTCGCTCGCAAGGCACGCAGCACGTCGAGTCCGTCGCCCTTGGGAAGGCCCAGGTCAAGCAAAACGAGGTCGAAGCGCTCGCTTGACAAAGTCGCCTGCGCAGCCACCGCGTCACGCACCCAATCCACCGCGTACCCGTCCAGACGAAGCGCGGCACGCAGGCTGTCACCGATCATTCGGTCGTCTTCGACGAGGAGCAGGCGCATGTTGTTCCAACGTGAACTGGCTCGACACGTGACCCGGAGCCAGGATCACTCTGTCAAAGCGTCAGGACCTTTGTACTCTCTGTTGCCAATGAGAATTAGCCTGCGCTTGGAAGCCAAGTTTCCCTTCTCAATCTTCCACCTTTGGCGTGCACAAAGGTTCGGTCAGCGAATTGCATCGGATACGAGTCTTGTCCACTCCACTCTGGACTGCAAATTATCGGCACGGAAAAATGTTGCCCCGGGGATCGACTTGCTCCCACCTCTTTCCCCCCACGGTCATCTTGCGCCGGGAACCAGGCCAATTCCATCCATGTGTATGCCCCTGACCTTCAGCTTACTTCTTCGGTAGGTAGAGCTGACGAAACTGGCCTGTTCCTTGTCCTTAGCGTACCAAACTATGTGTTAGGGCATGCGTTCAGTTGCTGTACAGCACACCCCGGCAGGTTCCGCCGACGTAGATCCGCCCATAGGTGTTCTGGTCAGCGGCCATCACGCCGACGCCAGCGAACTGGTGAGCGTCGTCGTTGTGGCGCGTCCAGCTGGCTCCGCCGTCGTCGGAACGGTACATGCCCCATACGCCGTTGATCACACCCACCACGTAGACCGCAGCAGAGTAAGTGGAGCCCGGTTTCGGCTTGCCCAGCGCCACGATGCTGGCGCCCGCCACTTCAGGTCCGAGCCAATCGTTGCGCCCGTTCCAGATCGCCGTGAAGTTGTTCAGCTTGGTCCAGCTCGCGCCCGAGTCTACGGAGTGGTAGACAGCCAGGCCGTCGGCCACCCAGAGATCACCCTCGGCGTTGGGATTCACCGCCATCGACGAGGAGCCCCATGGAGCGAAGCGCATGTTGGCCGCAACCGAGCCCTGGCTCAGCGTGAAGTTGTGGCCGCCATCCGTCGAGACGTACACCTTGGCCTGGGTGTAGGTCCACCAGGCGCCGCCCGAGTCGTAGGCATAGACCTTGTTGGGGTTCATGCGGTCCGCAACCAGTCGGTAGCTGCGAGGAACACCATTCTGGACGGCAAGCGCAGGCAGGTTGGTGGCGACCCAGGAAGCACCGTTGTCGGTGGTGTAGGACGGCACAGAATCGGCCGGGGCCCAGATCACCTTGTTGCGGGCCGTGACGGCGAGATTCGACGCTTCGCTCGTCTTGGTTGCGGCGCCGGCAGGCAGCGTGGCAAACGTCGCCCAGTTCTGGCCGCCATCGCCGGACCACCAGCCCTTGCCAGCGGAGGAACCAGAGCCGTTGACGACTCCTCCCGCGGCAATGTAGGTCGGATCCAGCCAGGCCATGTCGGCGGAGTTGCCGCTGCTCCATTGCTTGTAAGGGTTCAGCGTTGGTGCCGTCGCGAGGTTGGTGTGCACCCAGGTGCCAACGTCGCCCGAACTGTTGAGGAAGATGTACGGGGCCCCGGCCGGCGGTGTCCTCAGGCCCAGCGTGCAGGTCTCCTCGAGACCATTGACCGAGGAGTTCCAGGTCGGCGTCGCTGACGAAGCGTTCCGGGTCTCGACGATGCCGCCGCCGTGGACGTGCAGGATGTGATCGCGGTTCGACGGATCGATCTCGAGGTCGTCGACCCAGCCTGAGGCGGTTTGCCCCGGCATTCCCGCTTCAATCTCGCGCCAGGTTTGGCCGCCGTTGTCCGACAGTTGAACGATCTGCATGCCGCTGTAGTTGCCCCAGGTGCCGCTCACGCCGAGGGCAATGCGCGCGGTCGAGCCAGTTCCGGAGACGGACAGGCCGCCGTAACCGGCCCAGTCAATGCTCCTGAGCAGGGTCCAGTTGCCACTGCTGCTGTCGAACTTGTAGAGGCGGCCGGGGCCGCCGTCACCCGGGCCGGAGCCCTTGGTGAACAGCACGTAGAAGGCGCCGTCGGATGTGCGCACGACATGCGGGATGTGGTAGCCGGACACTGGCGTCGTGACCGGTGTCCACGTGGCGCCGCCGTTGACGGACTTGTACAGATTGGCGCTCAGGCCTGCGGCGCTCGCGTAGTCGGGGGCGATGGTGGCCCACATGATCGAGGTCGGCGTGCCGGTGCCCTTGCTCGAGGTGTCGAAGATCAGCTGCTCGACGCCCATGACCTGACCGCTCAGATTGTTGATCTGGCTCTGACTCAGCTTGGTGGACGACAGCGAAGTCTGGGTCCAGGTTTGACCCGAGTCCGTGCTCTTCCACAGGCCGGCCGTGCGCGAGGCGTAGAACAGGATGGACGGATTGTTGGGGTCGACGGCCAGACGCTCGCCAATCCCCCGGCCGGAGTTGTTCCCGCCAGCCGAGAACGGCAGATTGACGTGTGTCCAACTGCTGCCGCGGTTGCTCGAGATGTACAGCCGGGCGGTGGCATCCGCCGAGGCATACAGGCCGGTGACCATGTAGACGCGCTGGTCGTTGTTCGGATCCAGGGCGATGCTTTCAACGCCGTGGTGGAAGCCCTCTGCGGCCGTGAACCCATCGGTGATGGGTACCCAGGACGACGTGCCGGCATCCCAGCGGTAGGCGCCACCGACGTCAGTGCGTGCGTACAGGAGGTCTTTGGTCGTTGGATGGAAGACGAGGCCCGTCACGTAACCGCCGCCGCCGAACTTGGCGCTGGCCCAGGAAGCGGAGGCAGCCGTCGTGATCGAGAACGTCTGCGTACTCTTGGCACCACAGCTGTTGGTATAGGTGGCTGTGGCGGTGCAGGCCGCGGAGGGCGAGATAGTCTGCTCGCGCGAGGCGCCGGCGGTGCCGCAGCCGCTCCAGCTCCACGAGCCTCCGGACACCGGCTGTGGGCCGAAGATGGCCGAAGCGCCAGCGTTGATGGTGGCAGACGACGTCTGCATCCACGTGCCGTTGACGTTGATGTAGGGCGTGATTGCCGTCGGCGTACACGTCTGCGCGAGGCCTGGTGCGCCGACGCTGGCCCCCATGGCGAGCATCAAAGTTCCCAACTTTATTTTCATTGTTCAACCTTTTCAGTGAAGGAGTGAAGGTGCTCGGCCGGTTGTGTTCCTCCCGTCACGAGCGTTGTGATGAAGCCGTCCCCAAGGCTTTGGGAACGACCTCACGAACACACGTTTCGGCAGCGGAGATTCAGGTGCTGTATGGAGCCCCACCCCGCAGCTGCCACCGGGGCCTTTGTTTATGGTTAATTGCGGGTCAGCATATGCGGAAGCTGCATACACAATCTCGCCGGCAAGGTGAATTCTGTGACTCAATGTCGCGACTCCAACGGATGTCCGATGGACTCGGGATCTGCAGGATCTCTGATGAGACACCTGGGTCACATCGTGCGCCGCGACAACGTGGGCAGATCGATGGCCTGGACGAATGCGGCCTTGTTACTCATTCGCTCAATTCGCTGGTGCTCGCATAGCCGAGGCAGCTGAGAGGCTGAGAGTATTTCGCTCATGCCCGCTCATCACGCCAAAAGGCCCCTGCTCGTCGTTGCAAATGCTCGCCATAGCACGAGCTATGGCTGCGCTTAGGACCCGTTCGGGAATAACTTGCACATTTGGCTCGCCGGCTGCGGGCGCGCTGCGGCGTTGCAAATGCTCGCGATGCCTATGGGCATCGCTGCG
>Ga0207678_10004869_pt1 | contig 12055 bp, 8 predicted proteins | sample KBSC63metaG_FD_184319 | JGI IMG/M metagenome (GOLD analysis project Ga0207678, IMG submission 184319) | Corn rhizosphere microbial communities from Kellogg Biological Station, Michigan, USA - KBS C6-3 metaG (SPAdes) (version 2) | ecosystem: Host-associated > Plants > Roots > Rhizosphere > Soil ... | reverse complement strand
ATACATCTCTCGCAGCTATTAAGCCTACAATCTCATAGTTAACGAATTCGAACCGACGCCAATCAGAGCTAAAACAGGACTGCATTGGATCGACATGTTGAAGAGGGGTATGAGGTCAGTGACGAACGATCGGGCGGCCCTTTCCGCAGGGAGATAGCGTCCGATTCGCCCAAAGACATCTTTGTCGTTTTGCCTGCCGCCGCTGTCCCTCACGGAGCGGGTCTCACTGCCGAAGTTCCGAAGGGCATAAAAACGAACGACAAGATCGGTGCGCAGTCTGGCACCGCGACAAACCGCATTTCGATCGCGTCTTCGGCCTCTCGCTGGGATCCGACTGCAAGCTGCGCTTCCGGAGGCAGGTCTCCGCAAAGTGGGAGCGTTTTGCCTTTGGAGCCCGTGCCCGTTCCATTTACATGATGTCCGGTTCATCGCGCACGGAGTGGAAGCACAGCATTTCGGCCGTTCCGGACAAGCGGTACTCGATCACGTTTCGGACGGTGGCAGTTCCCATTGTTCTGGGAGCGATCTAGCTCTTGAGATGCAGCCAAACCTTCGAAATCACGACGGAGCCCTCCCCGACCGAGGAGGCGACCCTCTTGACCGATCCGGAACGGACATCGCCGACGGCGAAGATGCCGGGCCGCGAGGTGGCATACGGAGAATCCTTGTTGGCTTCCGCTCCCGTCAGCACGAAGCCGTTTTTGTCGAGTTCGACCATGTCGGAAAGCCAGGCCGAGTTCGGCTTTGCTCCGATCATGACGAAGACAGAACAAGCGGAGATTTCGCGATCGGTCCCGTCGCGAGAATTGCGCAGCGTAACCGCATGCACCTTATCCGACCCGTGCACCGCTTTGACCTCGGTATCGTATTCGATCGATATCGCCGGATCGGCCTCAAGCCTGCTGGACAAATAGTTCGACATCGACGCCGCCAAGGACGGCCCTCGGACGATGAGGCGGACGTGGCTCGCCGAGCGGCAGAGAAACATCGCCGCCTGGCCCGCGGAATTACCGCCTCCGATGACGACCGTCTCCAAGTTCTTGCAGTATCGCGCCTCGTTCTCGGTCGCGGCGTAATAGACGCCGGCTCCCTCAAGCTCAGCCAACCCGTCGATCGGCGGACGGCGATACTGAACACCGCTCGCGATGACGACGGCCCCGCTACGGACGCGTTGGCTGTTGTCGAAGGTGGCGCAGAATCCGTCGCCGAGCGGCTCCAGCTTAGCCACACGTCGAGGAATGACGAAACGGGTGCCGAACTTCATCGCCTGGACCTCGCCGCGCCAGACGAGGTCGGCGCCGGAAATCCCGGTCGGAAATCCCATGTAGTTCTCGATCCGGCTCGACGTGCCCGCCTGCCCTCCGATCGCGGTATCCTCCACGACGAGCGCCCGCAATCCCTCGGCACCGGCATACACGCCTGCCGCGACCCCTGCCGGGCCGGCGCCGACGATCAATACATCGAAGGCCTCATCTTCCGGAAGATCGCGGCTGACGCCCATCAGGCGGCCGACCTTATCAGGGGTGGGTTCGCTCACTTGTTCGCGACCGAAGATGACGGCCGGGGTGTTGGGCGCCACGCCACAGGCTGACGCAATATCTTCTGCCTCCCGACTGCCCAGGCCGTGAGACGAGTATGGCAAACGATTGCGGCTGACGAAGTCGCCGATCCTCCGCACATCCCGGTCGGCTTCGACGCCGATCAGCACGAGCGAGCCGTATCCACTGTCCAACTGGCGACGACGACGCGCCGCCAGAACCGTGATGATGATGTCTGACATTTCCGGAATCTGGGACATCAGCGTCAGCATCTCGCCCCGCGGCACCTCAATGACACGCGTCTCGCGGACCGCGCGCAGGGGCATTGACCAGACACCGCCGTTCAGCAGCGAGATCTCGCCCATGAACTGCGCGGGCCCCAACGTCGCCGAAAGGTGACGCTCGCCGGTGAACGAATTCACCACCTCGAGCTCTCCATCCTCGATGTAGACGAAACGATCAACTGGATCGCCGGGCTGGACGACGACCTTGCCCGCCGGATAATGCGCAATCTTACCTGCCGCCCTTAGCGCGGCGACGTGGGAGTCGGCCAGCGGCACACGCTGCATCTCGTTCAAGTCGCGGCCAATCGTTTCCAAGCCAGTTCTCCGTCGGTTTTGTGTGGCCGGACCTACAACATCGTGACGCCACGTCGAGCGGCGCTACGCTGCCGCGCTACAGGCCGGTTCGATCTCGGACTCTTGCCTCTTTGCGTTCATCAGATTGAGTAGGCTAGCGGCGGCCCGGGCATCGGATAGAGCGCGATGATGGTCCTTAAGGTCGATGTCGAAGGCTTTGCACAGGTTGCCCAGGCTGTAGGACTTGTGGCCCGGAAACCGCCTGCGCATTCCAGCGCACGTGCAGACCTTGGGAAACCGAAACCGTTTCTCCAGGCGCCCGAATTCGCTGGTCAGGAATCCATAGTCGAAGTTGACATTATGGGCCACGAAAATACCGTCCCCCATAAAATCCATGAAACTGTCGGCCACCTCCGCGAACAGCGGCGCTCCTCGTACCATGTCGTTCGTGATACCGGTCAGCTGCACGATCTTGGAAGGGATCAATCTCTGCGGGTTCAGCAATGAATGCCACTCACCCACGACCTGGTGATTGCGGATCCTTACGGCGCCGATTTCCGTTATGCGGTCGGATGATGCCCATCCGCCCGTGGTCTCGATGTCGACAACGACGTAGTCTTGGTTGGGGTCGAAGCGGTAGTCGACGCGTCCAATCTTCGCCGGAATTCCGGCGTTGGCCAACTGACGGAGGCGCGTCAATTGATTACGGCGTATGACGTCGCCCTCCGCCTTCACCTCGATAAACGAGACCTCACCGTCCTTGGCCATCATGAGGTCTGGAAAGCCGTCGCGCATTGCGCGGAAATCGTCGCACATCTTACGAAGGATCGCGGCAAGACCATCATTGCTGGCCCCCGTCAGAAGCAGGCGCAGTGCCTCGACATCGACGTGATCCCACGCGAACACGCCGTTCGGCCGTCCCCATTTCGCAGCAACCGTCTTGAGAAGCTGCTTCAGCGCATTTCCGGATCGGACTGCTCCAAGCTTATCTTCGATCTGTCCTGCGAACTGTCGTGAGAATCTGCGGTCTTTGAGGCATTGCGGCAACCAGTCGAAGCCGCTGTGCAGTTGGCCGGATTCAAAGAGTTCATCCCAGAACAGGAGCCCGAACAGCGATTGCCAGAGCGTGTTCTCGGCAAAGATCACGCGAAAACCCTTGCGCCGCATGACGCTGGCGACACCGGCCTCCGGACTGCCACGATATGTGTCATCGACCGTGATCGTGCTTGCCGAGCGCAGCAGTTCTGTACAGACGCCCGTCCTTCGCCCGCCGAACTTGCGCGCGTAGAAGTCGGATGCAAACGTGAACTCTTCGTCGCTCGCCGGATCGTCGATCATCTCGCGAAGTAAATCCTCCGCTTCGGCCTTTTCCCCTGCTCCATACGAGAGCCGCACCAGTCGCTCCCGGCAATCCGCGGATAATCCAACCCGGTAGAGTTGACGCGCGAGTTCACTTTCGCCGAGCTTCTCGAAGAATTGACCGACCTGGCATGCAGCACGCCCACGCAGATCGGCGGCGTATTCGCTTGGACAATGAGGGCCGCCAAGTATTTCGACGACCGCCAGCCGATGGACATTGACTGACTTGGTCGCAAGACTGTCGAGCAGCCGACTGTAATGGAAGCATGACCGCGCCTCATCGCCGTCCGCAAAACGCGCGCTGAACGAAGACGCCTTATTGGTTTGCAATATCCCGAGGTCGCGCAATGCGAAGTTCTTCAGGTCGTCCTCGGTCTTGCCGAAGTACAGGTAGAGCAGAAATTCGACCGGCCCGGTGTCGTCCAACGCGACGAAGCGATGTCCGCCGCAATGCTCAAACGCGGTCGAAAACGGCACGCCTGTCAGGAAGAATTCGATGAGCCTAGGTTTCGACCAGGATGTACGGACACCCGAGAAGCCCGCGACCTTCGCGCCCTTCAACAATTCAGTCTTAGGAAGGCACGCCAGGAACTGCCCATAGTCCGCGTCGCGCAGCGGTCTGGCGTGGCCCGCCGCATGCAAATCGGCGAGCGCCCGTTCGAGGTTGCTGATCTCCTCGTATTCGAAGTGGCCGCTGTTGAAGATCGCACCGCGTCGATTGATCATACGGATCAGCAGACACCGCGCATCCCGTGAGAAGCCGTTGAATCGCGCGACGAACGCACGATGCTCATCCGCCAAAACCGAACCGTACGTCGTTTCGACAAACGACAGCATCTCAGTGAAATGGTCGAGGTAGTAGTACACCGGCAATACGGGCAGCTTCATGGGAGAAAAAGCGCCCACAGCGATCCGACGATGCCGGACTTCAGGTCTCTGCCGTCACATCGGGGTCGGACCGGCGATGCCTTGCCTTCAATCTCAAGCTTGAACTGTTCAGGCGGCAAGGTCCGCATCCTTGCGCTCCCCAAACTTCTCAAGAATCCGGATTCGGATTTCCTCGGCCGCCGGGCCGCGAGTCTTTCGAAGTTGGCACCAGAGCCGAATAAGTTCCTGCTGCTTCGCGTTGTCCATGGAAATCCTCCATTGAGGATACAGAACATAATGGGAACGCTTTTGCAAGACCGCGGTTATCTGGAACACAGAGAAGATCGCTAGCTTGCGCATTCTGCCCTCCGCTTTTTGGGGACGAGAACGGGCATTCGCCGGGCCGTTGTTCGCGAACACTTCCGAAGATTTGAGGTGCGAAAATTGAAGCAGCGCATGCAAACTGTGAACATCGCCGATCAGCGATGAGCGTACCGATGCTACCTGACCGCGACCTTGCCTCGCGCGTCAAAACTCGGTTTGCCGTGCGCACGCCCGGCTGGGTGAAAGCCGATGACATCATCGCCGCAAAAATGCCGGGGAAGAACCGAGTCGGTGCGACGATTGGCGCTGCGACTTTTTAGAGGTTCAAAGAACACATCAAACCACGCGACTTCCTGCAACCGACGCGGGTTTCGGCGTGTCATGGCAGCAACAAACGGAAACCCAATCGAAGGTTTAGACTGCTTCTACGTTCCACCTTCTATGACGGGAGTTCCAATACGTTAGACCGCACTCTGGAAACGCCGCAGAAGCTGGCGATGACTTGGGGTGCCTGAACGTGAACGTGAATAATCTGGCTCGGACCGTCTGCCTCGGCGCGGTGAGTTATCTCGCATTGTCGATCGATCTGGCGAGCCCGTCTCTCGCCCAGTCCACCGTGCTCCCGGCCGTCACGGTTGATTCTCCGTCACGTCAAAGCACCCGCCGCGTCACGCCATCGCGCAGCGCATCAGCCACGCGCGCTGTGCGGCGCCGTGCGGCGGCGCCGATGCAAGCTACTGCGCCCGTGCCCTATATCGTGCCTGGACGCGGCACTATCGGCGCATTGACGACAACTTATGCCGGTGGTCAGGTCGCGACCGGCGGTCAGGTCGGCTTGCTCGGCAATCGCGGCGTGCTGGATACGCCGTTCAACCAGACGACCTATACGCGGGAGTTCGTCGAGAACACGCAGGCGCGCACGCTGGCTGACGTTCTGCTGAACGATCCCTCGGTAGGCTCGGCGCTGCCGCGCAATATCGGCCGTGAGCAGCCGGTGATCCGCGGCTTCCTGCTCGGCAATTCGAGCGTCGGCTTCAACGGTTATTTCGGCCTGATCGGCAATAACAATTTCAACGTCCTCGATGCCGTCGAGCGCGTCGAGGTCATCAAGGGCCTCAACGGCCTGCTCAATGGCCAGTCGCCGGACGACTCTGTCAGCGGCGCCATCAACCTCGTGATGAAGCGCGCGCGCAACGAGCCGATCGCCGAACTCACCACCTCTTTCGCATCGCGGGGCCAGGGCGGCGTGCATCTCGATGTCGGCCAGCGCTATGGCGAGCACAAGGAATACGGCATTCGCTACAACGGCAGCTATCGCGACGGAAAGACCGAGGTGGACAATCAGAGCCTGCGGGATGAGTCCCACGCGCTGGCACTGGATTATCGCGGCGAGCGCGTGCGCGTCTCCGCCGACATTCTCTACAACGAGTTCAGCGGCAGCGGCCTCGGCGCGCGCAATACGCTCGCGACGTCGCTCCCCGGCGTGCCGGCCGCGCCCTCGCCGACCAATTTCTGGAATCCGTCCTGGACCGGCATCAAGGGCGAGAACACGGCGGCGCTATTTCAGGCAGAAGTCGACATCACCGACTGGCTGACGATCTATGGCGGCGGCGGCTTCTTCGACAATGCCATCACGCCGGTCATCTCCAATCCAACCATCATCAACGCCCGCGGCGACACCACGGCATCGCCCTTCGTGAACCGGCAGGACCGCCACAACCACACCGAACAGGCCGGCTTCCGCGCCACGGTGGAGACCGGTCCGGTGCTTCACGAGATCAATTTCAACACCACGCTGTGGAGCAACCAGATCGACGGCTCGCGCACCAATGGCACGCCGGTAACGTCGAACATCTATAATCCCCCGCCGTCCCCCTTCCAGGCGATCCCGCTGGCGGCGGTGGTTAAAGCCAACACCAGCTCGCTGAACAGCTATGGCATCGCCGACACCATGTCCGTGTGGAACAAGCGCATTCAGTTCACCGCGGGAATCCGCCGGCAGGAAGTTGCCGCGGACGCCTTCGATGCGGTCACTGGTGCCAGCACATCGAGCTACAGCGCCGCAGCCTGGTCGCCGGCCTTTACGCTCATCGTCAAGCCGCTGGAAAATGTATCGGTCTATGCGAACTACATCGAAGGCCTGCAAATGGGCACGATCGTGGACTCGACATTCCAGAACCGTGGCCAGATCTTCCCGCCCTACAAATCGACGCAGCATGAAATGGGCGTGAAGGTGGACTGGGGCCGTTTCACCACCACGGTGGCTGCCTATGACATTTCGCAGCCGGCACAGATTTCGCTCCCGAATACACCGCTGCCGATTTTCTCCATCGACGGCCTTAACCGCAATCGCGGCGTCGAGATCAACACCTTCGGTGAACTGACACCCGGCTGGCGTTTGCTCGGCGGCGCCTCCTTCATGGATGCCCGTCAAGAGCGAACCCAGAACGGCACCAATGACGGCAATCGCGCGCTCGGCATCCCCGATGTGCAGGTCAGCCTCGGCACCGAATGGGATACGCCATTCGTGAATGGCCTGACTCTCACAGGTCGCGCCATCCATTTCGGCGATGCTTATGCAGATGCCGCTAACCGCTTCCTGATTCCAAACTGGACGCGGTTCGATCTTGGCGCGCGCTACACATTCGCATCGCCCTGGAACGGCAAGCCGATTACGCTGCGGTTCGCGGTGGAAAACGTCGCCAACAGCGCCTTCTGGATGACCAGTTCATCGGATAGACAGATCTATCTCGGCGCACCGCGTACTTATCTCGCATCGACCACGTTCCGCTTCTGATGCGAGGCATGCTGGGAACGTGACAACCATGACGAAGAACGCATGCAGGACCGGATCACTTCGACGCCCGGCCTGCGTGCGGCTTGAGGCATGGCGCCCATGATCTCGTTCTCAGTCTTCATCCACAAGTGGACGGGCCTGTTCACGGCGGTGTTTCTCATCATCGCCGGCGTGACCGGGAGCCTGCTTGCCTTCGAGAAGGAGCTCGAGGCCCTCGTTAATCCCGAACAATATGTGGTGCAGCCGCGCGTCGATGCGGAGGGGCGCACCGCTGCCATGCTGGGTCCGTTCGAGCTGCATGCGCAGGCCGTCGCGGCGCTGCCAGGCTATCAGATCTTCGGCTTTCCGTTTCTGCGCGAGGCCGATCGTTCGGTCCGCTTCAACCTCACGCGCAGCGATTCGAATCTGGCCGATGCAGATCAGGCGTTTTTCGATCCGTATGACGGACGCCTGCTTGGCATCCGCAAATACGGCGCGACGCCGTTCGACCGCACCATGCTGATCGGCTTCATCTACCGCCTCCATTATGCGCTCGCGCTACCGAAGCCTTACGGCGAATGGTTGTTCGGCATCGTGGCGCTGGTGTGGACGGTGAATTGCCTGGTCGGCATCGTGTCGACATTTCCGCGGATTTCGCCATTCTGGCGGCGCTGGCTGCCGGCCTGGCTGATCAAGCGCAATGCCAGCACTTATCGTCTGCATTACGACATCCATCGCGCCTCGGGCCTGTGGCTATGGGGCGTGCTGTTCCTGTTTGCGTGGTCGAGCGTGATGCTCAATCTGCGGCAGGAGGTCTACACGCCTGTGATGTCCACCTTCCTCGAATTCAGGAAGGCGCCGGAGCGCCGCAAGGCGGATGTGAGCAAGCCGCTGCTTGGCTGGCAACAGGCCTATGACATCGCCGTCCGGACCATGGATGACCTCGCGGCGAAGGAAGGCTTCACCGTCAATTTCCGCAGCCAGCTGTTCTACAATCGCGGCTTCGATGCATTTGTCTACTATGCGAACACCTCACGCGACGTGCAGGACGATCGCGGCCAGACCGGCGTGTTCATCGATGCTCGCAGCGGCGCCCTGCTCGGCACCCGCATTCCCACCGGCGAATATTCAGGCGACACGGTGAGCCGCTGGCTGCAGTCGTTACATATGGCAAAAGTCTTCGGCCTGCCCTATCGCATCTTCGTCGCGATCATCGGCCTAGCTCTCGCCATCAGCGCTTACACGGGACTGTATATCTGGTGGAAGAAGCGAAAGGCTCGCACCAGAAAATACCGCTTAGACGTCCGTTCACACACATGCCTTTAGCTGGTACTGACGAAACGGACGCGTTAAGCCAACCTGCATTGACAATTTATTCGCCAAGGACTGGACGATTGCGTAGAGCAAGTTCGATGCAGTCGACCAGGCGCACGACTGGTTGAGGCTCGGCCTCGCTGAAGGCAAATACCCTAGCGAAAACTGCTTTCAAACCGCCGCCATCAAAGCTTCTTACTATCGAGCCAGATGCGGATGACCTGGACGAGTTCTGCCTTGCGTTCCAGCGGTAGCCAATGTCCGCCGGGCAGGCTCCTCACAGTAAGGTCCGAGCAGGCCGCGCGCATTGGGTCACCCTGGCGATTTCCGATGATGGTGCAGACCTGATCGAAGTCGCCGTTGACGAACAACACTGGCTGCGAAAGGCGGCCGCCATCGGGTGCTTCGCGGGCAAAGGCGATGTCGGCGTCGTCGTTCATGTACCACGCGCAGGAAGGAGCGAAACCACGAGCCTCGAACGACTGCACCAATACGTCGAAGTCCGCCGACGGCCATATAGCCGGGTCAGGTTTGGTCGGCGGGGCGCGGTGCGTTTTGCCGAAGCGTCCTCCGTTGCGAGTGACCACCGCAAGCGGCGCCACCTTGCCGATGGCGGCGGGATCGCCCGACCGAAAGATCGAGGCCAGAGATGCCGCCTTATCAGCATCTAGATCGGCGACCGCCGTCTCGAAATGCTTCGTGTAGTAACGGTAGTAGTCCCACTGGCCATCGGGATACTGCTCATGCGGATAGATCGCTCGGTCGACCAGTGGGACAATTGTTCGCAGGGCGTGTCCATCCGGTTGATACGCCAGCGAGGTCAGCACGACGCCACGGCTGCGCTCGGGCTGATGCGCGACCAGTTCACCGACCACAACACACCCCCAATCGTGGCCGATCCAGATCGCAGGCTCGCCGCCCAGATGGTCATGGAGGTCCGCCATGTCCGCCACAACGTCCTCGATCGCATATGCATCATGGGTTGCGGGGGCCGACGAGCCGCCGAAGCCGCGTAGATCGGGAGCCACGCAGCGCCAGCCGTCGGTGGCGAACGCGTCCATTTGGGCTCGCCACATCAGACTGATACTCGGCCAGCCGTGCAGAAAAATCATCAACGGTCCATCAGCCGGGCCGCATTCGATGTAGTGCGACGTGTGATGAGGCCTGCTGAAAGTGCGCGAAATCAGCGGGGGCGATGGAAGTCTGTCATGATTGAATACTCCGGCTGAATTCAGAGGTCCTTGAACTTGAAAGAGTTCCCGTGCGCTTGCTTCTACGCCATTGACGATGCACTTTTTAAAAAAAAACGGCGGCTTTGCACTTGAGCGGCCGCTCGGCAACCTCCCGGCCCTGCGCGATCAACACATCGACCTGCTCGACGACGGAGACCGCCGCAAGACTCAAGGACACATCGGATTAAACAACGCGAACTCTTCGATCTACAATTGGTGAATCCCCGTGACGCGCTCCCCACCATCGGGTGAATGGGATATGGCTTCTCCGAACTCAGTGGCTTACTTGGAATCTGCGAGTGGCGATGACGAACCCGCGAATAGCCATAGCGTGTTTAATTTTGGTAGTCCTGATGGCGGCCTTCTTCGTGGCCGAAATGCATACCTCATGCAAACAAAAGCATGGGCCGGACTCCAAGTGCTATCCGGGCGGCCGACGGCTGGTGCGGTAGTCCTTGCCAGTGGCTTGGCCTGTTCTGAATCTGCGAGCGGCGTCTATCGCCGGGCGGCCTGTCGCCTGGTTCGCTCGATCCCGTCGTTGATCTCGCCATGGCAGGCTTCAACGGCCAATTCGCGCGAGCGAAACTTGACCGGCCCCTGTACTGCGCGATTGCCCAGATAGATGTTCCAGCACCAAAGCCCCGGCTGGATCTCCTGAACGTCGTACTGAACTGTTCGATGTAGCACTCGGCGCACACCCCATTCCCCGGCGGAAGCATATCACAATTGGAATGGCCTAAATTGAAATTGCGAGGGGCCAGCACCAACTGAGGCGGGCCGCTTAAATACTACCTACTGCCCAACAAAACAGTAGGAGGACCAAAACCACGAATGTTGTAATCGGCCCGGCTATGCCGAACGAGAAAAGGACTCGGTAGAGCCTGTCTTCCATTTTGCTGCAACGCCAATTCTCGCCTGTTGTTCCGCCTGCCCATCCCGACGCTCATCGAAATCGTCGCCGCGCATCTTATTCGCCTGCCAGTGTGCAGTAAATCGCGCGCTTGCGATATGGTGGTGAATGCAGATGTCGGCGCGACGCAGGCGAGCGAAAATTATTCTTCCGATGGGTTCTTGCTAGCTCCGTAGAGGCTCTACATTCCTACTGGATCAGCGTTGCCATCGTGTCGGACAGGGCCGCGAGCTGGACTGCAATACCGGAGCGAGATATCGGGTGATGAGTCCAGATCTCGAGAGGCGTTTCGCGCAAGTGCAGGAACGGCTTTGCGCGATCTACCAACTAGAAAGCGATTAGGTCGCAGCTATTCGCATATCAGCTTTGACGACATCCTGGATGCCTCGACCGCGAATCTGAATTATTCGATCTTTAAATCCACGTTGCTAAGCTGGGCGGTTCCCACGCTGGGAGCCTTCCATGTCTGGCGTTTCGCGCCGCGCGCAACTGATTCTGCTAAAAAACGATTTGCACGTTTTGCGCGGTCGAGCCGAACGGCTGGACTTGCCCGAACTGGTCTCGCTCTTATCGGAAGCGGTAGCGCTTCTTTCCAGTCAACCAGAATTAGAGAAGTCTGAGCGACCGCCCGCTTGACCTTCTCGCCATGGCTCGGCACCTGACCCTGGGCCACGAACCTGAGGCGCGGCGGCCGTCGGCTCTCATGATGAAGCGAGGTTATCTTTCGTCATTTGCTCGATCAGCCCGTGATTGCGCCTCTTGCAAGCTGGCCAGTGACGACCACTGACATCCGCCGATAGTTTGCAATCTTGAAATCAAGCTCGGTACATTTTTCGCACATGCTCACCGCGAGATCAGGCGGGAGCGTAGAGCACTCTCAGTCACCGATGATTACCGAGGAACGGGCGATGATGGGGAGACTTTACACCTGTCGCCCGCTTCCAGATACAGGAACGCATGGACGGCTCTTATTTCCGCACAGACACTATTTGGGTGGCTGCAATTCGCCCTTTAACCAGCCTACCGCTTGATCTGTTTTAAGCGGATCGGGTCGATCGCAGTCGAAACATTGGAACGTGCGCGGCCCATTGCCGCCCGGCGGCAATGCCAAGATCAGATGAGCCCCACAGTGGGGACAGGATGGTCTTTCGGCTTGA
>Ga0207678_10004866_pt1 | contig 12060 bp, 9 predicted proteins | sample KBSC63metaG_FD_184319 | JGI IMG/M metagenome (GOLD analysis project Ga0207678, IMG submission 184319) | Corn rhizosphere microbial communities from Kellogg Biological Station, Michigan, USA - KBS C6-3 metaG (SPAdes) (version 2) | ecosystem: Host-associated > Plants > Roots > Rhizosphere > Soil ... | reverse complement strand
CTTCGTATGATTTTGACGACTCGGCCGCGGCTGTTTCCCAACGCAATTCCCACTTGTCTAGGTACTTGCCTATCCATTAAGGCTTGATCATGCTCGACCCCCGAATTGTGCTCGAACATCTGTGCGTTGAGCGGGGAGTCACGTTCGCCACGCTCTCGAAAATGCTTGGCCGCAACCCCGCTTATATTCAGCAATTCATTCGCCGCGGCGTGCCGGGTCGGCTGGGGGAGGACGACCGGCGCAAGCTCGCCCGCTATCTCTCGGTTTCGGAGGAGAGTCTGGGCGGCCCCCCGGCCGAGCCCGCGGACGGGCTGCTCAGCGTCAAGCGCCACCCGGTGGCGGTTTCCGCGGGCCCGGGCGCCGTGGTGTCGGAGGAGCTGGGCCGGCCCTATTTCGGCTTCGACGAGCGCTGGCTGAACGCGCTCACGCCCAGTTCGCCCGACCGGCTCTCGGTCGTTCGGGTCGAGGGCGACTCGATGGCGCCGACCCTCAATGCGGGCGACGACATCCTCGTCGACCTCGGCGATTCTGGCGAGCGGCTGCGCGACGGAATCTATGTGCTGCGGGTCGATGATGCGCTGGTCGTCAAGCGGATCGCGCTCAATCCGATGGGGCGGCGGGTGACCGTGCAGTCCGACAACCCGGCCTATTCGGACTGGCCCGACCTTGGCATCGGCGAGCTCAACTGCATCGGTCGGGTGATCTGGGCCGGGCGCAAGGTCGTCTGACGCCGGTCAGGCGCGCCAGCGATCGACCAGCCAGATCAGCACTGCCAGCGCGGCTCCGGCGGCAAAGCCGATCAGCACCCCCTGCATCGGGTTGCCCATCACGATCCCGGCGACAAACCCGCCGAGGAGGCCGATCGTCAGGAAGCAGCCGCCGGCCATGCTCGTTCGTCTCGCCATGCGCACGCCCATGGCAGAGAGACGGCGGATGCTCCAGACGGATGGTCAACGCCGCGTTGACGACACTCGTCGGCAGTCGCGAAAGGCCGGCGCGGTAAACGGGAGGCGATGGACACTCCCTTCATCCACGGGCGACTGGCCCTGGCCGACGCGTCGGAGCTGATCGAGCGCTACGGCGAAGCCGCGAAACTGGAAGCGGCGGCGCGGGCCCGACGGTCGCGCGGCGACGGCAACGTCGCGCGCTTTTGCCATTGGCGGCAGATCGAACGGGTGATTGCCGCGCTGAGCAGCGCTGAGGTGCGCGGCAGCGTCCACTAATCCGGCGCGTTTTCAATGCGATAATCGGCGCGTTGAACGAGCCGGAAGCCATGGATTGAGACTGGCGCGCTTTCTTGGCGCTGGTTAAGGCTTGCCGTTGATGAGCGGGCGGGGATCAGGGCGACGAGCAGCGCCATGCGTTGCGGCGCTGTGCGCGCTCCTGGCTTCGCCGGCGTTCGGCCAGGCCCCTGCCTCGCCGCCGCCCCCGACCGACCCCGCAGAGCTCGACCCGTCGGCGCCGCTTGCTCCCTTGCCCGACCTCGAGGTCGGCTGGCCCGACCTCAACGCCAAGGACGAAGTGCCTGCGGTCGCGGCAAGTCCGGCTGAACCGAGCGCGACGGCGGAGGTTGGCGACCACGCTTATGTGGTGGTCGTCGAGGGCCTGCGGGAAAGCGGCGATGTGGAGGAGCTGCTCAAGGCGTTCCGCCAGCAGTCGGCGCTGGAGGCGGACCGAAAAAGGCCGGCCAACGCTGCGCAGATCGCGCGCCGCTCGCGCGCCGACGCCGAGCTGCTCGAACAGCTGCTGCGCAGCCAGGGCTATTACGATGCTGATGTCGAGCCCCGCACCGAACCGGCGGGCACTCTGGTGCGGGTCGTTCTCGCAGCGTCGCCCGGCGAACAATATCGCTTCGCCTCGGTCGATCTTCCCGGGCTGGAGGCCGCCGGTCCCGCCGCCGCGCGGCTGCGCGACGCCTTCGCGGTGAAAGCGGGCGAGCCGGTCATTGCCACGGAGGTGATCGCGGCTGGGGTCGCGCTGCAGACCGCGCTGGGCGAGCAGGGCTTCGCTGGAGCCCTGATCGGCGAACAGCAGATCGAGGTCGACCATGGCACGCACCTTGCGACCCTGGTCCTGCCGGTGGCACCCGGCCCGGTCGCCAGGTTCGGCAACATCCAGGTCAACGGCAGGCCGCCGTTCAGCGCCCGCCACATCTGGACCATCGCGCGCTTCAAGCGGGGCCAGCCGTTCCAGCGCTCCAAGATCGACGATCTGCGCCGGGCGCTGATCGCCACCAGCCTCGTTTCGGCCGTTGAGATCCGGACTGTTCCAACCAACGGCGGCCGCACCGTCGACCTTGCAGTCCGGCTGGAGCCCGCGCCATCGCACACCATCGCCGGCGAGCTCGGTTACGGCACCGGCCAGGGCGCCCGCGTCGAAGCCAGCTGGACCGACCGCAATTTCTTCAATCCCGAAGGCGCGCTGACCCTGCGCGGGGTGGCCGGCACCACCGAGCAGCTGGCCGGCGTGCAGTTCCGCCGCAGCAACTTCCTGCAGCGCGACCAGCTGCTCAACCTGCAGGCCTCGGCCAGCCACCAGAAGTTCGACGCCTATGAAGCGAAGACCATCCAGCTCGCCGGCAATATCGAGCGGCAGAGCAACTTCATCTGGCAGAAGACGTGGAGCTGGACCTACGGCGGCGAGGTCCTTGGAACGATCGAGCGCGGCGTGTTCGACACGTCGGGCATCAAGGCCACGCACAAGTTCCTGATCGCGGCGCTACCGGTCAGCCTCGGCTATGACGGCAGTGACAGTCTGCTCGATCCGACGCGTGGCTTTCGCTTGAGCGGCCGGGTCAGCCCCGAGCTGTCGGCGCGCAACGGCAGCTTCACCTACGCCCGGGTCCAGTTCGACGCGAGCGCCTACAAGCCGGTGTCCGATCGCATCGTCGCGGCGGGACGGGTCCGTCTGGGGACGATCCTCGGTGCCGGCCTGTTCGACATCGCGCCCTCGCGCCGCTTCTATTCGGGCGGCGGCGGATCGGTGCGCGGCTACGGCTACCAGCAGCTCGGGCCCAAGGACATGGACGGCGACCCGGTCGGCGGGCGCGGGCTCGCCGAGTTTGCCGTCGAGGCGCGGATTCGCTTGAAGCAGTTCGGCGGCAATTTCGGGATCGTGCCCTTCTTCGACGGTGGATCGCTGACCCAGGAGACCCTGCCCGACTTCAAGGACTGGCGCTTCGCTGTCGGCCTCGGCGCGCGTTACTACTCGAGCTTCGGGCCGATCCGCATCGATGTCGGCGTTCCGCTCAATCGCCAGAAGGGGGACGGGCCGCTCGCCGTGACCGTCTCGCTCGGTCAGGCGTTCTAGGGTGGCGGACGAGCTCGCCTCGACCGACGCGCCGCCGGCCGGCCGGCGGCTGCGGCGCGACTGGGCGCGGCGCCTGGTCGACGAATTGCTCGCCTTGTTCATCGCCTTGCTGGTCCTGCTCGCGGCCGGACTGGTCCTGCTCGACACCGCGCCCGGGCACCGCTTCATCGTCGATCGGCTCGGCCGGATCGAGACCGCGTCGGGCCTGCGCTTCCACATCGGGCGCATCGACGGCTCGATTTTCGGCAAGTCCCAGCTGCGCAACGTCTCGATCGCCGATCCGCGCGGGGTGTTCCTGACCTCGCCGGAAATCGAACTCGACTGGTCGCCGGGGTCGTGGCTGTACAACTCGCTGCACATCGACAGCCTGACCGCCGAGCGGATGACGTTGGTCCGGCTGCCGAAGCTCAGGCCGACCAAGACCAAGGGGCCGATTCTCCCCAAGTTCGACATCCATGTCGGCGAGCTGCGGATTGGCCGGATCGACATCGGGCGGCAGGTCGGCGGCCAGGCGCGGAGCGCAAGCCTGCGCGGCAAGGCCGACGTCCGGTCGGGCCGGGTGCTGCTCGACCTCGACGCGCTGGCCAGCAGCGGTGACAAGCTCGGCTTCCATCTCGATTCCGAGCCCGACCGCGACCGCTTCGACCTTTCGGCCCGGTTGATCGCCCCCGACAATGGTTTCGTCCCCGCGGTGATCGGTACCCGGCGGGCGATCAATCTGTCCGTCGGTGGAGCGGGCAGCTGGACCAGGTGGCGCGGATCGGGCGCGCTCGACCTGTCGGGCCGGCCGACGGCGCGGCTCGCGCTGGGCTTCGACCGCGGGCGCTTTCGGCTCCGCGGCAAATGGGCCCCGGCGCAATTCCTGACCGGCAAGTTCCAGCGGCTGACGACCCCGGTCGTCGACATCAGCGGCGATGCCGCGCTCAAGAACCGCGTCCTGGACGGCCAGCTGGCGCTCGGCTCTCCGGCGCTGCGCGCGGTCGCCCGGGGCACCGTCGATCTCGCCAGGAACCGCTATCACGGTGTTCGGCTCGGGGTCGACCTGCTGAAGCCGCCCGCGCTGTTCCCGAACATGACCGGCAAGAGCGTCCGCCTGGTGTGGACGCTCGACGGCCCGTTCGCGACCGCCGATTATTCCTATCGCCTGACCTCACCCGACGTGAAGTTCGACCAGACCGGTTTCGTCGACGTCCGGGCCGAGGGGCGGGGCCGGTTCACGCCGTGGCCGATGCGCGTCCCGCTGCGGCTCCAGGCGCGGGCGATCACCGGCGTCGGCGACGTCGCCGGAGCAATGCTCGCCAACCCGCGGCTCGAGGGCTGGCTGTCGATCACCCCGAAGCTGGTGCGCGGCGAGGGGCTGGCGCTGACCAGCGCCAAATGGAACGGCAAGATGTCGATCCTGATCGACCTCGTGACCGGCCGCTTCGAAGTGCTCGTGTCCGGGGCGATGAAGCGCTACCTGATCCCCGGGCTCGGCATCGTCGATGTGCTCACCGACCTCAAGGTCGTGCCCGGCCCCAACGGCAAGGGCAGCCACGTCGTCGGCACCGCCAAGGCGTGGGTGCGGCGGCTCGACAACAGCTTCTTCCAGAACCTCACCGGCGGCCTGCCGACGCTCACCACCAATCTCGAGCGGGGCGGCGACGGCATCGTCCATTTCACCGACCTCCGGATCAACTCGCCTAAGCTGCAGCTGGCCGGCGCCGGCCAGCGCCTCCGCGACGGGACGTTCCACATCGTCGCCAGCGGCCGGCAGGCGCAATACGGGCCGGTGAAGCTGGTGCTCGACGGCGACATCGCCCGGCCGCGGGTCGACCTGCTGCTCGACCATCCCAACGAAGCGCTCGGGATCCGCGCCATGCACCTCCTGCTGGTGCCGACCGCCGCGGGCTTCGACTATCGCGCGAGCGGCGGCTCGAAGCTCGGGCCGTTCACCAGCAACGGGCGAATCCTCCTGCCGCCCAAGGGACAGGCGGTGATCTCGATCGCCGCGCTGGAAGCCGGCGGCGCCCATGCCAGCGGCGACCTGCGGTCCGACCCGGGCGGCTTCTCGGGCCGGCTGGTGCTCGCCAACGGCACGCTCGGCGGAACGCTCGACTTCGCGCCCGCCGGCGGGGCCCAGCGGATCGATGCCCACCTCACCGGCAACGGCGTCAATTTCCCCGGTGCCTTCCTCGTCCGAAGCGGCCGCGCAGACGGTACCATCATCCTTGCCGACCAGCGCACCACGGTTACCGGGGTGGTCGATGCGCGCGGGCTCGAGACGGGCGGAGTCACCTTGGCCCGGCTGACCGCCAACGCGAACCTGGTCAACGGTGCCGGCCAGGTCCGCGCCGCCTTCGCCGGCCGGCGCGGCGCCGCCTTCGCTTTCTCGACGCTGGCCGACATCACGCCCGACGCGATCCGCGTGACGGGCGGCGGGCGGGTCGAGCGCGAGCCGCTGGTGCTCAACCAGGCGGCTGTGTTCACCCGCGCGGGCGACGGCTGGGCGTTGGCCCCGACCAGCTTGAGCTTCGCCGGCGGATCGGCGGTCGTGTCCGGGCGCAGCGGGTCGCGGCCGGAGGTGCATGCCCAGGTCCAGGCCATGCCGCTCGAAGTCCTCGATCTCGCCTGGCCCAGCCTCGACCTCAGCGGCGCGGCGACCGGTCGGCTCGACTATGCCTGGAAGGGCAACCGCACCGGCCGCCTCGACCTCAAGGTGCGCGGCCTGAGCCGCGCCGGGCTGGTGCTGGCCTCGAAGCCGATCGACGTTGCCGTGGCCGCCGCAGTCAGCGGCAACCAGGCCGCGATCCGCGCCGTGGCCGGCAACGGCAGCAGCGTCATCGGCCGGGCCCAGGCGCGCTTCGCGCCGATGGGCAGCGGTCCCCTGGTCGCGGAGCTGCTCGACGCGCCGATGTTCGCCCAGTTGCGCTATGCCGGACCGGCCGACACCTTGTGGCGGCTGTCGGGCACCGAGGTGCTCGATCTGTCCGGGCCGATCGCGATCGGCGCCGACATCCGCGGCCGCTGGTCCAATCCGCAGATCGTCGGGTCGCTCCGCACCGACAATGCGCGTCTCGAGAGCGCGGTGACCGGAATGGCGATCGATCATTTGGTCACGCGAGCGCGCTTCGCGGGTCCGCAACTGCTCTTCTCGCAGATCTCGGGCCAGACTTCGGGCGGCGGTTCCGTCGCCGGGACCGGCTCGGTCACCTTCTCCGGCGGCCGGACTGCGCTCAACCTGTCGTTCAACGCCAACCAGGCCTTGCTGCTCAATCGCGACGACATCGCCGGGCGGGTCACCGGCCCGCTGCAGCTCAAGTCCGACGGCCAGACCGGCACCATCTCGGGCAACCTGCGGCTCGACCGCGGCTTGTTCCGCCTCGGCCGGGCCAGCGCCGCGGCCGCCGTCCCGCAGCTCCAGGTCCGCGACCGCGGGCTCGACCCCGAGGACGTGATCGAAGTGCAGGACCTGCACCCGTGGAAGCTGGCGATGAAGGTCGCCGGACGCGACCTGCGCGTGACCGGCCTCGGGATCAGCAGCCGCTGGACCACCGACATCGACGTCGGCGGCTATGCCGACGCGCCGCGCTTCACCGGCCGCGCCGACCTTATCCAAGGCGACTATGATTTCGCCGGCCGCAACTTCAAGCTCGACCGCGGCACGATCCGCTTCCGCGGCGAATCCCCGCCCGATCCGCTGCTCGACATCCGGGCCGAGGCCCAGCTGCAGGGGCTCGACGCGAACGTCCGCGTGACCGGGACCGGCCTCAAGCCCGAGATCACCTTCGCCAGCACCCCGGCGCTGCCGCAGGACGAACTGCTGTCGCGGATCCTGTTCGGGACGTCGATCACCAACCTGTCGGCGCCCGAGGCGCTCCAACTGGCGTCGGCCGTGGCGGCGCTGCAGAGCGGGTCGGGCAGCCTCGACCCGATCAACGCGCTGCGCCGGGCGATCGGGCTCGATCGGCTGCGGATCGTTCCGGCGGATGTTGCCACCGGGCAGAAGACCGCGGTCGCCGCGGGCAAGTACATCACCCGCAAATTGTTCGTCGAAGTGGTCACCGACGGGCAGGGCTATTCCGCCACCCGCGCCGAATATCAGATCACGCGCTGGCTCTCGATCCTGTCGACTATCTCGACCGTTGGCCGCTCGAACGCCGCGGTGCGAATATCGAAGGACTACTAAGCTGGTTGCGTAGTGCCGGTGGCGCGCTAGGTTCGCCCGACCGAGGGGGTGCCGAATGAAGAATTGGAACGTCCGCAAGACCGTCGTGGCGCGCGAGGACATGCCGGCGGAGCACCGGCTCAAGCAGTCGCTGTCGTGGCCGCATCTGGTCGCGCTCGGGGTCGGCGCGATCGTCGGAACGGGCATCCTGACCCTGATCGGCGTGGGCGCGGGCAAGGCCGGGCCCGCGGTGATCCTGTCCTTCGCCATCGCCGGCGTCATCTGCGCCTGCGCCGCGCTCGCCTATGCGGAAGTCGCGACGATGATCCCGGCGTCCGGATCGGCCTATACCTACAGCTATGTCGTGTTCGGCGAGATGATCGCCTGGATGATCGGCGTCGCCCTGATCCTCGAGTATACGCTAGTGGTCAGCGCGGTCGCCGTCGGCTGGTCCGGTTACGCCGCAGGCTTTCTCAAATCGATCCACCTCGGGCTGCCCGACGCGCTCGTCCAGGGGCCGGAGCTGGGCGGCGTGCTCAACCTGCCGGCGATCTTCATCATCTGGGTCGTCGCCGGTCTGCTGATCGCCGGGACGCGCGAAAGCGCGACGCTCAACGCGATCCTCGTCATCATCAAGATGGCCGCGCTGGCGCTGTTCATCGCCGTCGCCTTGCCAGTGTTCAACGCGGCTCACTTCGACCCCTTCATGCCCTTTGGTTTCCCGCGCAGCGGGCCGTCGGGCAGCGAAGTCGGGGTGATGGCGGCGGCCGCGATCATCTTCTTCGCCTTCTACGGCTTCGATGCCATCGCCACCGCGGCGGAAGAGGCCAAGAACCCCAGCCGCGACCTCGCCATCGGCATCGTCGGATCGATGATCGTGTGCGTGCTCATCTACATGGCGGTGGCCGCGACGGCGATCGGCGCGCTCGCCTACACCGGCTTCGCCAACAGCCCCGAGCCGCTGGCGCTGATCCTGCGCGAGATCGGCCAGCCGTGGGCGGCGCGAGTGCTGGGCGCCTCGGCCGTGATCGCGCTGCCGACCGTGATCCTCGCTTTCTTCTACGGCCAGAGCCGGATCTTCTTCACCGTCGCGCGCGACGGGCTTCTGCCGAGCAAGCTGGCGCGGGTCTCGCGGCGCGGTACGCCGGTCCGCATCACCATCTTTACGGCAGTCGTCACCTCGGTGTTCGCCGGCCTCATTCCTCTGACCGCGATCGCCGCCCTCGCCAATGCCGGCACGCTGGCGGCGTTCGTTGCCGTTTGCGCGGCAATGCTGGTGCTTCGGCAGCGCGAGCCAAACCGCGAGCGGCGTTTCCGCACGCCGGCCGCCTGGCCGGTCGGAATTTTTGGAATCCTCGGCTGTCTCTATCTGTTCATCAGCCTGCCCAACCGGACGCAGCTGTTCTTCGTCGCGGCGCAACTGATCGGACTGGTCCTCTACGCCATCTACGGAAGCGCCGCCGCCGAGAAGGCGCGCACCAGAAGCAATGCCAACGTCTTCGAGTAACCGCGCGGCCGCAACCGCCGGTGCTCTGGCTCTCGCCTGCTTGCCGACGCCGGTCGTCGCGCAACCGCTGCCGGTTTCGCTGGTCACGGATCGGCTATCCTGGGAGGGTACGGCGGAAGTCTACCCGCCCGGCCGCACGCTCAAGATAGGGGTGCGCACGTCGATCGACCCGGTTGGCAACGTGGTCAATGATAGCTGGCCGCTCGAGGTCGGCGAGGCCAGGGGACTGCGGCGGATGCGGATCGCCGACGGCGAGGGCACGATTGACCGCGGCGGCAAATCCCAGCCGATGCCCGAGGCGATGCGCTTCGAGGAGCAGGCGCAGTTCGCTTTCTATCGCTTCCTGCAGGTGGCGGCGCAGCGCGCCCCGGACATGGCCGCGCTCGGCGTCGATACCTTCCAGGTGGCCGGCGCGCCGCTGACTTGGTTCAAGATCGATCGCAACGGCAGGATCGTCGGGGCGGTCAATGAAGTCCCGGCAAATGGCGCGACGGCCTACCAGCAGTTCCGGTTCGACGGCTTCTGGAAGTCGCGGGAATCGACCTTCCCGAAACATATGGAAATGCGGCGCGACGGTCGGCCGTTCTTCACGCTCGACGTCGCGAGCTTCCATGCCGGCTAGTGCCGTCCGCAGCCGGATCAAGAGCATCGTCGGCGGCTCGGCCGGCAATCTCGTCGAGTGGTACGATTGGTACGCTTATTCCGTCCTGACCATCTATTTCGCGCCGGTTTTTTTTCCGAAGGAGGACAAAACCGCCCAATTGCTGAGCGCGGCGGCGATCTTCGCGGTCGGCTTCCTGATGCGCCCGATCGGCGCCTGGCTGATGGGCATGTACTCCGATCGGCACGGACGGAAGTCGGGCCTCGCTTTGTCCGTCGCGTTGATGGCGGCCGGGTCCCTGCTGATCGCGGTGGCGCCGACCTATGCGCGGGCGGGGGCGATCGCACCCGCGGTGCTGGTCATCGCGCGGATGCTCCAGGGCCTGTCGGTCGGGGGCGAATATGGCGCGAGCGCGACCTATCTGTCGGAAATGGCGATGCGCGATCGCCGGGCCTTCTGGGCCAGCTTTCAATATATCACGCTGATCGGCGGCCAGCTGCTGGCGCTGGCGGTGGTGGTCGTGCTGCAGGCCACCATGTCCGAAGCCCATTTGCAGGAATGGGGCTGGCGGGTCGCCTTCGGCGTCGGCGCGCTGCTGGCGATCGGCGTCTACATCCTGCGCACGCGGATCGCCGAGACTCGGTCCTTCACCAGCCAGCTGCACGATCGCGAGCGATCGACCGCGCTCGGCCTATGGCGCCGGCATCCGCGCGAGTTCCTGATCGTCGCGGCGATCAGCGGCGGCGGCTCGGCCGCCTTCTACGCCTACACCACCTACATGCAGAAGTTTTTGGTCAACACGAGCGGTTTCTCGCGGACCGCGGCGACCGAGATCATGACCATCGCGCTGGTCGTGTTCATGCTGATCCAGCCCTTCTGGGGCATGGCCGCGGACCGTTGGGGCCGCAAGCGCAACCTCTATATCTTCGGCTTCGGTGGGGCCTTGCTCTCAGTGCCCATTTACACCGCGATCAGCCACGCCGCGACGCCCGGCATCGCCCTTGTGCTGGTGCTCGTTCCGCTGGTCCTACTCGGCGCCTACACGGCGATCAGCGGCCTGATCAAAGCCGAGCTGTTTCCAGCGCATATCCGGACGCTCGGCGTCGCTTTGCCTTATGCCGTCGGCAACACGATCTTCGGCGGCACCGCCGAATATGTTGCTTTGTGGTTCAAACAGGCGGGAGCCGAAAGCGGCTTCTACTGGTATTTGAGCGCGATCATCGCGATGGCGGCAATCGGCTTCGTCCTGTTGCCCGAGACGAAGGTCACCAGCCAAATCCTCGAGGATTAGCGCTTCATGAACCCTTCGAGCGACTGGCGGAGCTCGCCGAGCGACATGCGGTCCCACTGCTCGTCCCAGGGCGAGTCCGCCGCGGCACCCGGCTGCAGGTACGACGGGCGGTCCCACCGCGCCGCGGCGACCTCCGGGCGAGCGCTGGCCAGCAGCGTCAGGTCGAAAGCTTTGGTGAAGCGCAGGCCGGCAGTGTCGCCCGCCACCCAGGCCACCGTCGCGCTCAGCTGAATCTCCTGGCCCAGCGCGAGCATCGGTTCCGTACCGACGCGCAGCGGTGAGCCGCATTCGATCATCGCCCCGGTCGCGGAGATGTTGCGGAGGCGGCACGTGCTGCTCTGAAAGTCGTGATGGAGCACCCCCGACCAGATCAGCGGATGACGCTTGTCGCCGCGGTTCTCATCGGCGACTGGCGGCGCGTCGGCGTCCGCCTGCGGCGTCTCGAGCTCGACGTCGGGAAAGCTCTTGGCGATGACCGCGCGCAACACCTTCGTGCGCTCGCCGGCCGGGCAATCGAGCCGGGTCTCATGCGCGAACTCGAGCCCGACGCGGTCGCCCTTGAGCCAACGGACCGCGCATTCGATCGTCCCGTTCTCGCCGAGGTGCAGCTCGACCCGGTCCCACAGCATCGGCTCGAACCGGGCGCGGATCATTGCGCCGCCGCCCGACAGGTTGACGAGCTGGACATCATGGGTGTCGTCGCCGTGAGTCACGCGGACCTGCTCGTCCGGCAGCCGATGACGGTCGCCCTCGCGGGTGTCGGCGCGCCGGGTCTCCTCGCGCGCCACGGCGATGCTGTTCAGCGTGTCGGCCTTGGCGCCTTTCGGCTTCTTCGCCTGCACAAGGGGAGCTTCCTCGACCTTGCCGCCGAAAATCCTTGCCCGAATGTTCATCTGGTCACTCCGATGCACCGCTGTTGCGGCCATCTTAGGCGCAACAGGGTTACGGAATCGTTCAGCCGGCTTGTTAAATCGCCGCTGCCGCCACCGTTCGCCTGGTGTGAGCAGCCAACTCCATGGTCAGAAGCAGGGCGATCGCGGTTGTTACAGTCAGGCCGATGAGCCCCGCGTGGTAGCTGCCTGTCTTGTCGGCGAGCCGTCCCCACAGCAGCGGCAAGAAAAATGCTCCGACCTGTGACAGCGTGTTGATTGCCGCGCAGGCGAGCGCGAGCACTCGACCCTGCAGCAAATCCGCCCACGCACTGA
>Ga0207678_10004854_pt1 | contig 12079 bp, 8 predicted proteins | sample KBSC63metaG_FD_184319 | JGI IMG/M metagenome (GOLD analysis project Ga0207678, IMG submission 184319) | Corn rhizosphere microbial communities from Kellogg Biological Station, Michigan, USA - KBS C6-3 metaG (SPAdes) (version 2) | ecosystem: Host-associated > Plants > Roots > Rhizosphere > Soil ... | reverse complement strand
TGGAGGCAAGCTCGTGACGGTCGCCGCGAACACCGGCCAGGCCAGCCACGACTTCGACCCCGACGACCCGGTCGGCCTCGCCGACCCCGAGGGCCTGTACGGACGCCTGCGCGAACGGTGCCCGGTCGCGCACAGCACCAACTACGGCGGCTTCTGGGCCGTCACCAGGTACAGGGACGTGCAGCAAGTGATGCGCGACCCGGCCACCTTCTCCAGCGCCAACGGCATCGTCATCCCGCGCAACCCGGCCTCCGGCAGGCGACCGCCGCTGCACTACGACCCGCCCGAGCACACCGCCTACCGCAAGGTCATCAGCCCGGTCTTCCGGCGGGAGCGACTTGGCTGGCTCGCGCCTGCGGTGAGCGCGCTCGCCGACAGCCTCGTTTCCGCGCTGCCCGCACAGGCGGAGCTGTACGCGGACTTCTGCTCCCCGTACGCCTCCCGGGTGGTCTGCCTGCTGCTCAACATCCCCGACGACCTGACCGAAGAGTTCGGCGTCCACATGGACGCGTTCGAGGACGCGCAGCGCCGCCGCGACCTGCCCGTCATCGAGACGGAGAACCAGCACTTGTACGGGCTGTGCCGGGAGGCCGCCCGCCGCAGGGCCGCGCAGCCGCTTGACCCGGCCGACGACATGCTCAGCGCGCTCCTCGCCGCCCAGGTCGACGGAGAGCCGGTCACGGCCGAGATCGCGGCGGGCAGCCTGCGGCAGATCGTCGTGGCCGGCCACGGTGCCCCGGCGCTGACGCTGGCAAGCGCCGCATTGCACCTGGCGCGCGACGCAGCGCTGCAGGCAGCCCTGCGCGCCGACCCTGGCCTTGTTCCGCCCTTCGTCGAGGAGATGCTGCGGTTGCACACACCCAACGTGGGATTCGCGCGGACGACGACACGGCCGACCCGGATCGGCGACCGGGACATCCCGGCCGGCGCGCCGGTCGCGGTGGTGCTCCCCGCCGCCAACCAGGATCCCGAGATCTTCGGCCGGCCGGGCGAGCTCGACCTGGCCCGCAGGGACCGGCACCTGGCGTTCGGTGACGGCCCGCACGTCTGCCCGGGCGCAGTGCCCGCCAGGAACCTGCTCGCTGCCGGGGTGCTTGCCCTGCTGGGCCGTGCCCCGCTCGCGCTCGGCGGCGACGTTACGTTCAGCCCATGGCCCACGGCTGGCCCGACCCGGCTGCCGCTCACGCTCGGGCACGCCGGCAAGCCGACGGGGGACTGCGCATGACCGGCTACCCGGGCGCAGGCCCGGTCGGCTTCGACCCGCTGGTCAGCGACACAGCCCGCGACCCGCACGCCCTCTACAAGGACATGCGCGCCCGGTGCCCGGTGCTGCACAGCGACCGCTATAACGGCTTCTGGGCCATCACCAGGTACGCCGACGTCCGGCGCGTGCTCACCGAGTCCGACACGTTCATCACCTCGGTGCAGAACATCGTGCCCAAGATCGCCTTTACCGGACGCCGCCCGCCGCTGCATCTGGACCCGCCGGAGCACACCGTCTACCGGACCATACTGAACCCGCTGATGAGCGCTGCCCGGGTCGCGGCCGTCGAGCCGGTCGTCCGCGAGTACGCCGCGACCTGCCTGCGGCCGATGCTCGAGCGCGGGCACGGCGACTTCGGCACCGAGTTCGCCGGCAACTTCCCCGTCATGTCGTTCGCCCGCTTCCTCAACGTCGACAACGACACGATGGCCCGGGTTCAGACGCACTTCCTCGACTTCAACAAGGCCATCAAGGACGACGAGCCCGACGGCATGCGCGCGGCCAGCCTGGCCCTGTACGACCTGACCAGGGAGCTGATCGCCGACCGCGACGCTCATCCGCTCGACCCCCGCGTCGACCCGGCGACCGCCCTGCTGCAAGCCCGCCCCGGCGGCGAGCCGCTGCCAAGGGAACTGGTCGTCGGCACCCTGCGCCAGGTGCTGCTCGTCGGCATTGTCGCCCCCCGCTTCGTGCTCGGCAGCTTCGCCGTTCACCTGGCGGGCGACCCGGACCTGCAGGACCGGCTGCGCGCCGAGCCGTCCCTCATCCCGGACGCGGTGGAGGAACTGCTGCGGCTGTACTCCCCGTACCGGGGATTCGCCCGCACGCCGAACAAGGACGTGGAGATCGGCGGCTGCCCGGTCCGCAAGGACGAACCGATCGCCATGGTGTTCACCTCAGCGAACCGCGACGAGGACGTCTTCCCTGACCCGGACGTCTTCAAGCTCGGCCGGCCGGGCAGGCACATCGCCTTCGGGCTTGGCCCGCACCATTGCCCCGGCGCTAACTGGGCGCGCATGGAGCTCCGCGTCGCCCTGGAGGAACTCCTGGCGGCCACCGCGAGCTTCGAGCTCGCCGGGCCGGTCGAGATGACCCGCTGGCCGGAGTTCGGTCCGGAATCCGTCCCGCTGCGCCTGCACGCACGAGAAACACGGCACGGAAGGGAACGCCGATGACCGGCTTCGACGATCTCCTGGCCACCCTCACCGTCAAGGGGCCACTCACGGTCACCGGCGACAGCGTCCCGCTCGGCACCGCCTGGCTGCCCGGGCACCGCCGGGGTGTCGACCCGGCCGCGCACGGCTACGTGGAAGCGGAGTACCTGGTTTCCGGCCAGGCCGACGACTGGACCTGGGACGACAACCTGCGTCCCGTTTCGGTCGGCCCGCTGCCGTTCACCACCCGGATCCTGGTCCGCTGCCCGGCGGACCCCGCCGCGTTCAGCGGCGCCGTGTACCTGGAGCCGAACCACGCCGACTACGACAGGTCACTTACCTGGTCCGCGACCGCTCCCTGGCTGGTCCGCTCCGGACACGCGCACGTGGGCGTCACCCAGGAACTGGCGACGCTGCCGGATCTGGCTCGCTGGGACTCCGGCCGCTACGGCGCCCTGTCGATTCCGCGGTCCGGCCAGCGCTGGGACATCGTTGGCCTGGCGGCCGCCCTGGTCAAGAGCGACGCCGGCGTGCTCGCCGCAAAAGCTGCCAGCCGGGTGATCATGTCCGGCTGGTCACAGACGGGCACGTTCTGCCGCACCTTCCTCGGCGAGGGCTTCCACGCGCGCAGCCGGGCAGGCGCCGGGCCAGCCGTCGACGGCTACGTCATCTGCATCTCCTCCGGCGGGGCGGCCCGGCCCGGCTACGGCGTGCTCCGCCCGCCGGCCGCGCTGCCACTCGACGACCCGCGCCGCACCGTCGGCGGGCACGGCGTGCCGGTCGTTGAACTGCTTAGCGAGGGCGAGTCGGAAACCCACCAGGCGGTGCTCCGTCCCGACTCCGACGAGCCAGGCGACCGCTACCGCCTCTACCAGGTGGCTGGGACCGGGCACGTCACCGGGCGGCACGAGCTGGCGACCAACCGGCTGCAGATGGCCGATCGGGGCTGGCCGGTCAACCCGTCGGAGGTCCGCGAACGGCTGTCCGACGGCCGGATGGACCTGGCGGCCCGCGCGGTGTTCGCCGCCACGGACCGTTGGATAGCCGACGGCACCGCCGCGCCGCGAATGCCGTCCCGGTTCGGCTACGACGACCCGGCTGGCCCCGCCACCCGTGGCATCGTGCCAGAATCCCTGCCCGTAGCCCGCGACGCCGACGGCAACGTCACCGGCGGCATTCGCACCCCCTGGGTCGAGGTTCCGCTTGGCGGCCACTTCCCGCACAGCACACCAGTTCCCGGCCGATGCGAGCCAGCCCCGCACGCCCCCTACGCCGACCCGGCCATGCTTGCCGACCTGTGGGCGCACCTGGCGCCGTTTACCGCGGCGGACCTCGCCCGCCGCTACGGCGGCAAGGACGAGTACCTGACCCGCCTCGATGGCGCCGCGCGCGCGGCTGTCGATGGCGGCTGGCTGCTCGCTGCAGACCTGCCGGAATACCTCGAAGGCGCCAGTGCGGCAGCGGCGGAGGTCTGGTGAGCGGTGACCGCGCCTGGGCTGCCGCGCTGCGGTCCGCCTGTGAGCATCCCGAGGCGGCGGCTGCGGCCTGGCGGGCTGGCGGCGGGCAGGTCGTCGGCCTGCTCGGCTGGTCCGCGCCGCGCGAGCTCGTGACCGCCGCGGGCATGTTGCCGGTCCGGCTGTCCGCTGAGCGCCTGGCCGCCCTCGGCCCGGACCGGGGGAGCGAGCCGGAATGGCCGGACGCCGTCGCCGCGTTCGGCAGCGAGCTGACTCCCGCCACCGCCCGGCTCGCGGCGGCGCTGGTGTCCGGTGCGCTCGACTGGCTTGACTTCCTCGTGATCGGCCGCGATCGCGAGGACTACACCAGGCTGTTCTACCTGCTGCGCGAGCTGCGGCGCGGCGGCGCGGCGCCCAGGATGATCCCGGTGGCGTTCTTCGACCTGCTGCGGCTGCCGTCCCGGACCAGCGCGCGTTACAACAGGCAGCGCGCTGTCGACCTCGCCGCGGTGATCGCCGGATGGGCTGGCCGTCCTGTCACGTCGGCCGATCTCACGGGCACGGTGGAGGCGGCAGGGGATATCGCGCACTCGTTCCGGGGAATTCAGGAGCTGCGCAGCGGCCTGTACCCGCGGATCACCGGGACCGACGCCCTGGCCGCGGCCATCGCCTCGCGCGTCCTGCCCGCCGAGAAGGTGCTGCCGCTGCTTGACGCCGTGCTGGCCGCGGGCGTTCCCGGTGCACCCGCGCCGCGCGCCCGTGTCTTCCTGGCCGGCTCGGCGGTCGATGACCTGACCGCCTACGAGGCGCTGGAGAGCCTCGGCCTCGCCATCGTCGGCGAGGACCACGAATGGGGCGATGACGGCAGCGAGTATCCACTGGCCACCCGCGACCCGCTGGACGGAATCGTCGACCGCTACCAGTTCGCCCACGGCGGCGCCGCGCGTGCCGGGCTGCGCGACCGCACCGAGCGCACCGCCGACCGGGTCCGGGCGGCCCTGGCTGACGGGGTGCTGTACCTGCTCGGCCCGCGTGACGAGGCGGCAGGCTGGGAGCTTCCCGCACTCCGCGACTGCCTTGGCGCTCCCCCGCTCATCCCCGTACGCCTGCATGATCGGGCGCAGGGTCGTCCGGCCCCGCGCGAAGCCGCCCGGGCCGATCAGGGACCGGCAACCGGCGGAGGATGGCCGGAGCTGCGTGACGCGGGGCAGCGGCTCCTTGCCGAGCTAGGTGCCGTGTCCGCCATCAGCGACGCGACGGAGGATCGTCATGGCTGAGCAGACGGGCATGCGGCGGCGGCCCGAGCTGGCCTGTACCCAGCGGTTCACCCGCTATCAGCGGGACTGGTTCGCGGAGGTCAGGGAGCGCGCCGCCGCAGGCGAGCCGGTCGCGCTACTGTCCGCCGACGCGCCGCACGAGATCTATCGGGCGATGGACATCCCCTACGTCGTCATCCAGTGGTGGTCGTCGGTCATCGCAGCCAAGCAGAAGGCCCCGGGTTACCTGCGGGCTCTGGCAGAAGCCGGGTACCCCGACGACTCCGAGCAGTACAACTCGCTGCCACTCGGCGAACTGCTCGCCGCCGACGAGGACCCGCCGTGGGGCGGCCTGCCCAGGCCCGCCATCATCTCGGCCCCGCTGAGCACCGACGCGACGCGGCAATTGTTCGAGACCTCGGCGCAGCGCTCAGGCGCGGTCTTCCACCCGATCGAGAAGACCGTGGACCCGCGCGACGACCCGCCCGAGGAATGGTGGGCACAGCTGCCAGGATCGTGGGACAGCTTCCTGCCTGCCGATCGGCTCGACCTGCTCACCGACGAGCTGACCGGGCTCATCCGAGTGCTCGAGCAGACGACAGGACGGCGGTTCTCCGAGAGCCGGTTCGCCGAGGTCATGCATCTGGCAAACGAGCAGGCGGAGCACAACGCGGCGGCCCGTGACCTCGTCGCGGCAACCGTTCCCACGCCGGTCAGCGTCGCCGAGACGATGCCGGCCGTCATGGTGCCGCAGTGGCACCGGGGCAGTTCGTGGGCCCGCGACGCCGCCGCCGAGTTCCACGCGGAACTGAGCGGGCGAGTGGCCGCCGGCGCGGCCGCTTGCCCGGGGGAGCAGGTCCGGCTGATGTGGCTCGGCCGCGGCCTGTGGTCCAGCCTCGGTCTCTACCAGTACTTCCAGGACACCTACGGCGCCGTCTTCGTCTGGTCGATGTACCTCGGACTCGCCGCCGACGGCTATGCCAGGTACTTCGACGGCCGGGACCCGCTGCGGGCTCTGGCGGCCCGCTTCGTCACCGTCGGCGACGAACTTCGAATGCCGGCCTGGTCGGCTGCCTGGCACGTCAAGGAGGCCACTCTGCACCAGGTCGATGGGGTGGTCAGTCTCGGCGAGAACGACTACTTCTCGGTGCGGCGGCTGGAGGCCGCGGGCATCCCGGTGCTGTCGCTCGCCGCGGACAACGTCGATCGCAGGACCTGGAGCGAGGACGAGCTAAAGGCGTCCATCGCGAGGTTCATCGAGGAGCGGGCGTTGCCCGCCGCGGAACGGAGGCACCATGCCAGCTGAAGACCTGCCTGAGGGGCCGCTCGCCGGCCTGCGGGTCATCGACATGACACGTGCGCTGGCCGGCCCGTACTGCACGCTGGTCCTGGCCGCACTCGGTGCGGACGTGATCAAGGTGGAAGACCCAGTCGGCGGTGATATCGCCCGCGGCAACTCCCCTTATCTCGGCAGCGACGGGCTTTCCCTGGAAGGCACCGGTCCCGATGCGATGTCGCTTGCCGTGCTCAACCGCAGCCGCGGCAAGCGCAGCATCACGCTGAACCTGAAGCGGCCCGGTGCTGAGCAGGTTTTCACCGACCTGGTCCGGCACGCCGACATCGTGGTGGAGAACTTCTCCAGCGGAACCGCTGACCGGCTGGGTGTCGGCTACGCGGTGGCACGCGCCGCCAACCCCGCCGTCATCTACTGCTCGATCAGCGGCTTCGGCGCGAATGCCAACAGCGGCGTGCGGGCAATGGACACGATCATCCAGGCGCTTAGCGGCGTCATGTTCACCAGCGGCGTGCCGGGCGAGCCGCCGGTCCGCGTCGGCGTGCCCATGGCCGACGTGCTAACGCCCGTGTGGGCGCTCGTCGGGATCCTCGCCGCCCTGCACCGGCGAACCGCGCGCGGCGTCGGTGAGCATGTCGACGTCTCCATGCTCGGCACCCTGACTTCCCTGGTGGCAACCGAGGACTGGTCGGCGATGGAGCAGCTCGGGCAGGTGCTGCGCACCGGCCCCACGCTGCCAAGGCTTGCCCCGTTCGGCATCTACCAGTGCGCGGACGGTTGGGCCGCGATCGTCGCCCCGCAAGACAAGCTGGTCACCGACCTGTTCATCGTCATGGGCCGCCAGGATCTGCTGACCGATCCACGGTTCGCCGGGCGGGACGCCCGGGTGCGGCACGAGGAGGAACTGACCCAGCTGATCGAGCAGTGGGCCGGCCGGCTGCCCACCGCGGAAGTGGTAGCCCGGCTGTCGGCGGCGGGAGTGCCCGTAGCGCCCGTCCGTACCCCGCGGCAAGCTGTGGCCGACGAGCGGGTGACCGGGCGGGAAGAGACCCTGCCGGTCGAGCACCCCGCGCTCGGCCAGTTCCCCGGCCTGCGGACCAGCGGAGTCCCGTTCCGCCTGGCGGGCGCCCAAGTCGGGTTCACCAGGCCGGCGCCGCGACTGGGCGAGCACACGGCGCAGGTTCTGACAGATGTCGCCGGCTACACCGCGGAGCAGCTGGCGGCGCTGCGGCAGGCCGGGGTCGTCGGAGAGGAACCGCCCCTGGAAGCGTGACTTTAGCGGAGGAAGCCGCTCGCTGGGCTGGCCAGTGACCGCATGCAGGCATCCAGTGCCTCACGCAGTGCCTTGACATCCGCGGGCCCCAGCAGATCCAGCATTCGCGTTTCCAGCCCGTCGATCAGGTCGTCGCACTGCGAAAGCACCGTCTGGCCGGCCGACGTCAGATTGATTCTCCTGATGTGCCGGTTACGGGCATCTGGCGTGCGGGTTATTAGGCCTTTTCTTTCAAGGATTTTAACCATTTCATTTCCCGCCTGAGGGCTGACGAAAGACCGCTTTGCCATCTGAGCGGCAGACAGTCCCGGATGCCGGGCGAGCACGCTTAGCGCCGTGTACTGCAGCGATGTCACCCCGAACTCACCGGTGATCACGTCCATTGCAGCGCGAATGGCGAGTTCCAGCTGCTTAACAAGGTATGTGGTGCGCGGCGGCCGGGCAAGATGCAGCTCTTGGGCGGATGTCACTATTAAATGATATCAATTAGTTTCCAGCCAAGTGCCTATGATGCCAGAATTTATATGGACGGAAGTTATCGGCGCGATGCTGAACGGGCCCGGGGGTGGCGGTCAGGCGCGGGGGCGTGAACCTGAACGGGCGAGACGCATCACGGGAAACGTGCGGTCATTAATCGGGGCGCCCAGGCCGTCGGCGCAGCGGCGCAGCAGGTCTTCCAGAAGGATGACCTCGTGCGCTTCCAGGCCCGAGCACATCTCGGCTTCCAGCGCGTTCGCGGCGTCCTCGCACGCGGCGATCACCCCTTCACCGCGCGCGGTCAGGCAAGCCTCGAGGATGCGGCCGTGGTTCGGTGAGGGACGGCGTTCCACCATTCCGCCGTGAATGAGGCTCTTCAGGACCTCGTTAGTCCCCTGGGGAGACACGCCAGTCCAGCGTGCGAGGTCGGCGTTGGACATGTTGGGGATCCGCCGCAGCGCGAACATGCTCACGTACTCGGCCTCGCTGATGCCGTACTCGGCCAGCCGCCCGGACATCTTCGCGCTGTAGGCACGGACCACGTGCCGAAGGGCGTGCCGAAGAGTCGGGTCTGGGCTCGCTGCCGGATTACGTTCCCTGTCCACGTCAGCACACTACACATTCAAGGGCGGTGAGCAATCCATCGCGGAGCCCGACGCCTGCGGGGATCGCTGCGATCAAGTGCGGACCCTTGCAGATCGCAGGTCGCGGTCAGGGGGGTGACGGCGTGGCCAGACCCGAGAAGCTCCCGCAACCGCTGCGGAGCCAGGGGGCGCAGCGCTTCATCGAGTTCGGTGAACACCTCGCGGGCATGATAGCGCGGCCAGTCGGCCGGTACCTGCAGCAGGCCCTGGGCCTCTTCGAGCGGACGGGCGGCCAAGACGCCGTCGCGGCCACGCTCGCCAATCTGGGCATTGTGGCCGCGAGGACGGGCCAGGCGGACCAGGCGGTGCTTTACCTGGTGCGAGCCTTGGGAGTGACGGATCCGCAGCACCAGCAATTCGATGGTCTGATCCGCGAGCTCGGAAATGTCCGTACTCAAGTCGGTGGCGAGCAATTCGGCGGGCTGATGCTGAACGCCGTGGCCGCCAGTGGACATGACGAAGGTTGGTTCCTCGACCGTCTGCGCAGCGCCAATCTGGGGCCCGCCGGGGCCGACGATCGGGACGTCGGAGCGCCCGAGACCCCGGGTGGCCCGCCAAAGACCCCGCCTAACCCGCCACCAGGCGGACTAGGCGAGTCGGGTAATGATGATGACGACTCGCAGATCATCAACATCTGGATCGGCGAACGGATAAACAACCCGACGGTCCCGCTGAAGGGTGCCCTGCTCGACGGCCGCGCCGATGTTCCCGTCCCCGAACCGCTCCGACCGGATAATCGTCGTCGCCAGCCGGACCGCGTCGGCCACGCTGACCTTCCCCTCCGGGTCAAGGGCCGGAGGCCGATGCTCCATCCAGTGATAAGCCGGCGTGACCGCGCCAACCTCATCCAGCAGCTCCCACGCGTTCAGTACCCGTGAGCCGTATTCGGGATAGGTCGGGTGGCCCGGGGGTGAGATTCCCCGGGCCACCCGACCTTCGGGATAAGGCGTCTGCCCGGTAGCGCGTTCCGGCCACACGCAGTCATCATCGGCATGCGGCCGAATTCGGAAGTCCTCGGCCAGTTCCGCCAGCGCCCGCCACGCATCAGCCTGGCTGGTGTCCAGCGTTAGGAGAAGCGTGGCGTCGTCCGGATTTCCGTCTGCGCTCATCGCGGCACCCTATCCGTCACGGCCAGCGCTGGCTGAGATTGCCCGCGGGGGCGTCCTAGGGGCGGTTGGACGAAGCGGGCTCGTGCTGCGCCTCCAAGGCCTCGGGCGGCTCGACCGAGACCCTGGGGGTGACCCGGTCCAGCCAACGGGGGAAGTACCAGTTGGCCTTGCCGAACATGTGCATCAGCGCCGGGACGAGCGCGGTTCGCAGGATGAACGCGTCGAGGAAGACCGAGGAGGCCAGCCCGAAGCCGAAGATCTTGATCGGTCGTCCGGGGGTGAGCAGGAAGCCGAGGAACACGGCGATCATGATGATCGCGGCGGCGGTGATGATGCCGCCGGTCTCGGCCTGTCCCACGGTGATGGCCCGGCGGTTGTTCCCGCTATGGACCCATTCCTCGTGCATCCGGCTGACCAGGAAGACCTGGTAGTCCATGGACAGGCCGAACAAAATCGAGAAGAGCATGACCGGGATCCAGGCGTCGATCGGGCCGCCGGGCCCGGCGCCTAGGCTGTCGGAGAGCCAGCCCCACTGGAATATCATCACCGACAGGCCGAAGGAGCCGCCCGCCGCCAGCAGGTTCATCACCGCCGCGGTCAGCGGGATGACCAGGCTGCGGAACGCGATGGCCAGCAGCAGGAACGCCAGGCCGACGACAACCGCGATGAACAGCGGCATCTTTCGGGCCAGGACCGACGCGAAGTCGACGTTGATGGCGGTGTCGCCGTACATGTAGACGTGGTTCGCGGTGCCGTTGTACAGCGGCGGCAGGGTGGTCGACCGAAGGTTCCGGACCAGCTGGTAGGTCCGCTCGTCCTGCGGTGACGTAGTCGTCTTGAACGTGACGAAGGCCAGGCTCTTGGTTAGCGGTGCCGCGCCGATGCTGGTCTTGTCTACCCCGGGGGTGGCGGCCAGGGTCTCGGCGACCCGCTTGAGGTAGGCCGGCTGTGCCGCGCCCGGCCCGCTCACCACGGCCTCCAGGGTCGAGTTGTAGCCGACGCCGAACCCGCTGGCGATCAGGTCATAGCCGACCCGGGTGGTGGAACCAGCGGGGTCGCTGCTCTGGTCACTGGCGCCGAGCTGGAGGGAGAAGAACGGAACGGCCAGCGCGATCATGATGGCCCCGGAGACCACCGCGACCAGCACCCTGCGCCGGGCCACCAGCTCCGACCAGCGGGCCCAGAACCCGGTCGGCTGCTCGCCGATGAACTCCCCGGCCCGTACGGCCGCCCGTTGCTTGCGTGGCAGCACCTTCAGCCCGAACAGGCTGAGCAGGGCCGGCAGCAGCGTCAGCGACGCGGCCATGGTCAAGGCGACGGCCAGGGCCGTCGCGACGGCCATCCCGTTGAAGAAGCTGACGCCCAGCGCGATCAGGCCGAGGATGGCGATGCAGACGATGGTGCCCGCGAACAGCACCGCCCGCCCGGAAGTGCTGATCGCGTTGACGATCGAGTCGGCGACGGGCATGCCCCGGCGCAGGTTCCGGCGGTGCCGGGTGACGATGAACAGCGCGTAGTCCACGCCGACCCCGATCACCATCAGCTCGGCCAGGTAGGGCGTGATGTTCGAGACGTTGATGGCGTGGCTGAGCATGAAGATGAGGCCGAGCCCGGTGACCAGCGCGACCGCGGCGCAGGCCAGCGGCAGCACCGTAGCCGCGACCGTGCGGAACACCAGGGCCAGGATGATCAGCGCGGCCAGGAACCCGATCAGCACCGAGTTGCCCGAGCCGGTGCCCTGCCCGACCTGGGCGAACGCGTTGCCGGTGAACTCGACCTGGAGCGCCGGGCTGCGCAGTGTCTTCACCGAGTCGTAAGTGTGCTGGAAGAGCGCCGGGTCGTAGCGGTCGGCTGCCCACTGGATCACGACCAGCGCGGTATCGGACCCGTGCCCGGAGTTCAGCAGTGCCGGGTTGCCGGCCGCCCGGGTGCCGGGGGTTGCGCAGCTGGTCGAGCCCCACGGGCTGGAGATCGACGCCACGTAGTTCCCCGACGTACACAGCTTCTGCAGCACAGGCGCGAGTCCGGCTGGCTCGCCGGTGAACGCCTCGTTGTCCGTGTTCTTGATGACAACCGTGCCGGAAACGCCGTTCTGGTTGCTTAGGCCGGCCTGTTTCAGCAGGCTGGCGACCGTCGCGGCCTCGGTGTTGGGCA
>Ga0207678_10004852_pt1 | contig 12082 bp, 9 predicted proteins | sample KBSC63metaG_FD_184319 | JGI IMG/M metagenome (GOLD analysis project Ga0207678, IMG submission 184319) | Corn rhizosphere microbial communities from Kellogg Biological Station, Michigan, USA - KBS C6-3 metaG (SPAdes) (version 2) | ecosystem: Host-associated > Plants > Roots > Rhizosphere > Soil ... | reverse complement strand
CGGCGCGGATGTACGACTACGGGCTTGGGGGCAAGAACCATTTCGCCGCCGACCGGGCGGCGTTTGACGCGGCGGTGCGCAGCACGCCAACGCTCAGGACGGGCCTACGGGAAAACCGTAGGTTTCTCGGGCGCGCGGTACGGTTCCTGGCCGACGAGGCCGGGGTCCGGCAGTTCCTTGACATCGGTAGCGGGCTGCCGACCGCCGGGAACGTACACGAGATGGCGCAGCAGGCCGCTCCCGAGTGCCGGGTGGTGTACGTCGACAACGATCCGCTCGTGCTGACGCACGCGCGGGCGCTGCTTGCCAGCGGCCCGCAGGGACGCACCGGCTACATCCAGGCCGACCTGCGCGAGCCCGAGAGCATTCTCGAGCACTCAGTGGCGCGCGAACTGCTCGACTTCACCGAGCCGGTCGCACTGATGCTGGTGTCGGTGCTGCACTTCATCCCCGACACCGACAAGCCACGGGACCTCGTGAGCACGCTTGTCGACGCGCTGCCGCCGGGCAGCTATATCGCGGCGTCGCATGCCAGCGGGGAACACGACAGGGAACGGGTGACCGGCGGGCAGCAGGCATACCAGAACGCTGGGGTGCCGTTCCAGCTCCGCGACTCCGACGAGTTCTCCCGGCTCGCATTCGACGGCCTGGAACTGGTGCCGCCAGGGGTCGTGGTGGTGTCCGAGTGGCGCCCGGACGAGGACGGTCCCCGCCCCCTGGCCTCTGAAGTGAACGGATACGGCGGGGTCGCCCGGAAGGGGTGACCAGGCGAAAGCTGGGGTTCGCAGGCTGGGAAAGCTGGGGTTCGCAGGCTACGGTTTGCGGGCAATTCCCGCGTGACCGAAGCTCATGCCATCCGCGTCCGCCAGTCGCGCGGCCGCTGCCGCGCCGGCGCCCAGCCTGATCTGGGCCGAGATGTTGGAGGTTTCGGCGTGCCGGGTGCCGCTGTTGGAGGCGGTCCACCCCTGGCCCGAGGTTAGCCCCGGGGGGAGCAAGTCCAGCCCGTCGAAGAAGCGGGTCACCTCGTCGCGGGTGCGCATCCTGATCTGCGGTCCCATCATCTGGTTGTACCGCGACTGGATCTCCGAGCCGACCTCTGTCCCGACGTCGCTCGCGGCGTGCACGATGACCAGGTAGCTGCCCGGGGCGGCAGCCGCCATAAGGCGGGCGACGATCCCGTACGGGTCGTCGGAGTCCGCGATGAAGTGGAGCACCTGGAAAAGCATGACGGCGACCGGCTTGGTGAAGTCCAGGGTGCGCGCCGCGGCCTCCAGGATCACCTCTGGGTCCCGCAGGTCCGCCTCGATGTAGTCGCAGCGGCCTTCAGGCGTCGACTTCAGCAGCGCCGCGGCGTGCCGGATGACCGCGGGGTCGTTATCCGCGTAGACAACCCGAGACTCCGGGGCGACCCGCTCCGCCACCTGGTGCGTGTTGTCTGCCGTTGGCAGGCCCGAGCCGATGTCCAGGAACTGCCGGACGCCGTGCTCTCCGGCCAGGGACTCCACCGTCCGCGTCAGGTACCCGCGCGTCAGCCGGGCCACCACCGCGACTTCGGGAAGCACGTCCAGGACCCGTTCGGCGACCGCTCGGTCCGCGGCGAAGTTATCCTTGCCGCCGACCCAGTAGTTCCACACCCGAGCCGGGCTCGGCACCGACGGATCGAAGCCCATATTCTCCTGTGTCACTGCGTCAGAGTACCGCTCCAACGGGAGCCTGCGGATAAATCGGTCCTTACGCAAGTCGCAACGGGGCGGTCGCGGCGCTGCCCCGGGAAGGCGGGCTGCCGTCGACCCGGCCGGCGGCGCTTCTAGGTGAACAGGGCGTGGTGGCGCCGCACCGACTGGAGGAGGCCTATCGCGATCATGTCCGCGAAGATCGCTGAGCCGCCGTAGGAGACGAACGGGAGGGGCAAGCCCGTGATGGGCATGATGCCGATCGTCATGCCTATGTTCACGAAGGACTGGAAGGCGAACCAGACCGCGATGCCCGCGGCGACCAGCATGCCGTACATGTCGTCGGCGCGCTGGGCGGCGCGGATGGCGCGCAGGACGATGAAGGCCAGCATCGCCACGATGGCCGCGCAGCCGACGAAGCCCAGTTCCTCGCCCGCCACCGTGAAGATGAAGTCCGTCTGGACGGACGGGACGAAGTTGCCGCCGGTGAACGTGCCGTGGAACAGGCCCAGGCCGTGCATGCCGCCGGAGCCTATCGCGATCTTGGCCTGGAGGCCGTTGTAGCCGGTGCCCGCAAGGTCCTGCCCCGGGTGCAGGAACGCGGTCAGGCGGTCGATCTGGTAGCTCTTGAGCAGGTGGAGTTTGGTGACCTCGTAGATCACGCCGGCGGCCGCCGCCAGTCCGCCCAGAACCCAGAAGATGCGGACGCCGGACACCACGATGATGCCGGCCAGGGTGAAGACCAGGACCAGGGTGACGCCCAGGGCCGGTTCCTTTTCGACCAAGGCGATGAGCGGGGCCGCCGCCAGGAACGTAAGCAGCACGTCGTTGATCGTCGGGCGGCCCGTCGGCAGGTTCCGGCGCGACAGCAGCCACGCGACGGACAAGATCAGGCCCAGCTTCGCGAACTCCGAGGGCTCTACCTGGAAGCCGCCGGGGAGGGCGATCCAGGCCTTGGCGCCGTTGACCGACTGGCCGGCGACGAGAACCGCCAGCAGGAGCAGCAGCGACAGCCCGTACAGGACCGGGGTCCAGCGCCTGATCCTGCGGTAGTCAATCGACGCCGTGATGAACATCAGGATCAGGCCTAGGAACGCCCAGAGGGCCGCCTTCTTCAGGTACGTGTGCGGGTCCAGGCCCGCCTGGCGCAGCATCGGCTCCGTCGCCGCCCAGACCAGGAGGGTGCCGAGCGCCGTCAGGCCGCACGTCACGAAGATCAGCGGCCAGTCCCAGGAGCGCGCCACGCCGCCCTTCGCGAACGCTCTCGCCAGCGCCGAGCGGCGGCGCGGCGCGAACGTGCCAGCCCGGGGACCAGCCCAGCCACGGGACGGAAGACCGACGCTCATACGGCCACCTCGCTGGCGCTCGGAGTCCGCATTCGCGGACGCACTGTACTTGCCAGTTCGCTCGTAAGCTCGCTCACTTGCCCGCCCCCTTAGTCGTCGCCACGGTCAGTTGCGGGAGTGCCGGGAGCTTACCGCCCGGCATCGCGGCCTTCTTGCCCTCTAGGCCGAAGATGCCGTCCCAGATCTGGCGGACCGCCGGGGCAGCCGCGTCGGCGCCGAAGCCCGAGTCGGGCAGCATGACCACCACGACCAGCTTCGGGTGGCCGCACGGGGCGAAGGACGCGAAGACCGACGTCGCGACCTTGCCCATGATCTGGGCGGTACCGGTCTTGCCCGCCACGCAGACCTGGTTCAGCGGGAAGCCGCCGAACGCGCCCGCCGCGGTGCCCTGGGTGACCACGCCCGCCAGCGCCGAGCGGATGTAGGCGAGGGTGTTCGACGAGACCGGCAGCTTACGGATCACCGGGGGGTTGATCTGCTGGACGACCTTGCCGGACGCGGACACCAGGGCCTCGCCGAGGCGCGGCGCGTAGAGCTTGCCGCCGTTGGCCAGGGCCACGTAGGCGTTCGTGAGCTGCAGCGGGGTCGACGTGATGTAGCCCTGTCCGATCGCCGCGATGGCCGCCTGGCCCGGCTCCCACACCCAGCCGCTCTGGCAGTCGTCGTACTCGATCTGCTGCACGTACGAGCCGTTGGCCTTGCCGTTCTTGCACCAGTTCTGGCCCTTGTGGGCGTTGTCCTCCCACATGTAGTACAGCCACTGGCGAGTCGGGATCGTGCCGTTGGACTCTTCCGGCAGGTCCACGCCGGTGTCCTTGCCGAAGCCCCAGGCGAGCTCCATCTGCTGCATCTTCTGCGTGGGAGCGTTCTTGCTGCGGACGCTGTTGGCCTTCACGTTGTCGGACTGGTACATCTGGTAGCCGATGTCGTAGTACACCGTGTCGCACGACTGGATGAGCGCCTCAGAGAAGGTCATCGGGCCCAGGTTCGGCGCACCGTCGTTGATGAACTTGTGGCCGCCGATCGTCACCGACGCCGGGCAGTTGTAGAGGCCGTGCAGCGGGAACCCGTTCGCGACGGCCGCGGCGGTCGAGGTGACCTTGAACGTGGAGCCCGGCGCGTACTGGCCCTGGGTCGCCCAGTTAATCGCCGGCTCGCCTGACCCGGCGCCGGCGCCGATGCCGAAGAGGTCGTCGACTTCTTTCTGCGAGATCCCGTTGGCCCACACGTTCGGGTTGTAATTCGGGTAGCTGGCCATCGCCACGACCCGGCCGTCGGTCGTCTCCACCACCGCCGCACCCTGGTTGGCGGAGTTGCCCGCCGCGCGGGACCTGGCGATCGCGTTGGTCAGGGCCTGCTGCGCGACCGCCTGCACCTTCGAGTTCAGCGACGTGACGAGGGTGTCCCCGGTCTGCGCCGGGGTGCCGCCGACGGTCCGCAGGACGTCGCCCGCCGCGTTCACCGACACGACCTGGGTGCCGGGCTTGCCGGTCAGGGCGGTGTTGTACTGAGCTTCAAGGCCCGACTGGCCGACCAGGTCATCGCCCGCGAAGCCGGTCTCCGGGAGGTGCTGCTTGGCCATCTCGGCCTGGGTGATCGGCTGGAGGTAGCCGAGGGCCTGCGCCGGGTTCGCACCGTAGGGCATCGGATAGTCCACGACCGGCGAGAGCTGCGCGGTGATGCCGGGGAACAGCTGCGGCTCCTCCATGATCTGCAGCGCGATCGTGCCGCTCACGTGCTCCGCGACCGGGATCGGCTGGTAGGGCGAGCCCGTCCAGCAGGGCTGCGGCACCCCGCGCGTGCAGAGCCGCACCTTTTCCGACAGGGTCTTGGCCGGCAGGTGCAGCAGCGGCGCGAGCCGGGCGAGGACAGCCTTGCCGTCGTCCTTGGTGGTCTGCGACAGCTGCATCATGTTCACCGAGACGGTCATCGACGTCTGGTTGATGACGAGCGGCTGGCCGGTGTTGTCGGTGATCATTCCGCGCACGGCGGGGACCACGATCGTCCTGGTCTGGTTCACCGACGCGAGGGCCTTGTACTGCGACGTGTTCAGGACCTGCAAGTACCACAGCCGGCCACCGAGCACCACGAGCATGGCCAGGGCGATCACGTAGAGGCCGAGCAGCCGCTTGCGCGAACGCGGGATCATCGGCCCACCCCCACTAGTTGCAGCAGCCGCGCCGCGCGCGCGATAAAGTGGCGGTCTTTGCCAGTGCGCGTGCCTCCGGACGGTACCGGGGGTCGTCCCCCCGGGAGATAGCTGCGCTTGCGCCACGGATGGCGGCCGCGGCGCAGCCACGCGCCTGACGGAGACGCCGCGTACCAGCTGCCGCCCAGCGTGGCCCGGCGGCGCAGCGGTCGGCGACCGGCTCTGCCCAGCCCGGGGCCAATGACCGTGCGGCCGCCCACGACCGAGCCGATGACCGTACGCGGGCGGCTGCGGCTACTGCCGAGCCAGCCGCTGCGCGGAGCCTTCGCAACGGCCGGTGTCGTTGCGCCACGGCTACCACTGAGCCACCCGGCCTGCGGGGACCGGCGCCCGGCCAGCGGCGTGCCCGCGCCGGACAGGGAGGACAGGCCAGACGGCGCGGAGCGGGCCGCCAGGGCCTCCGCCCCCGTCCGGGGAACCTGCGACGCGACGGTGCGCGCGGGCGCCAGGGTGCCGCTCGCGAACCTGCGGGGGTGCGCGGTCTTCCGCCGGCGGCGCGTGGAGCCGGTCGCCGCGTGCCCGTTGATGACATCGCCCATGCGCCGGCCGATCCGGACGTCCGCGAGCCGCGACGGGCGCCCGGCCGCGCCGCTGCCCGCCAGGCCGCTCGGGCCAGCCGAGCCGAGCCAGCCGCGGGCCGGGACATGGGCCGGGCTCATCCGGGCGCCCAGGGCCGGCGTTGCCGTCGAGCGGAGCCAGCCCTTGCCCGGAGTACGCGCCGTGCGGGCGCCGGCGCGGACGGGGAGGTCCCCCGCGAAGCTCAGCTTTCTTGTCCGCCCGGCCGCCAGCGGGAACTGGGAGCTGCCGGAGAATGTCGCGGTCGCTGCAGGGAATGGGCTGGCACTTGTCCCGGATAGCCGCAGCTTCGGGACCCGGCCGGCCACCGGCTCGCTGCGGTATTTTTCCCCCGTGCCGGAGAGCCGCTTACGCGGGGCGAAAAGCACAGGGGCCCGGCGCGGCAGTGACCGGGGTCCGAAGCTCATGCCGGTGCCGGCGAGCCGCAGGTTCGGGGCCGCACCGGCCGACGCCGGGCGGAAGACCGAGGCGAGGCGTTGCTCGCGGTCGAACGCCGGTGCCGGGGCACGGTCGGGCACGGCACCGCGCGTGACGCGGACGACCAGCCAGAACACGAGCGGGGACAGCAGCAGGTCGTAGAGGATCGCGCCGGGCAGCACGTGGCTGACCGTGGCGGTGGTCACGTCCGGGTCGGACAGCAGCAGGCCGAGGGCGGCCTTGCCCGCCTCGCCGGCGACTGTGGCGGCGACCATGACGGTGAACGCGGCGACCCGGTCCTGTTCCCCGGTGGTGTTGGTGATCGCGCGGTAGACGCGCGACGCGGCATAGCCGGTCAGGCAGAAGACCAGCGCGTACTGGCCGGCGTAGTGGGCGGCGGGCGGGGCGACGTCGAGCGCGAGTCCGCCCGCGAAGCCGGTGACGGCGGCCACGGCCGGGGTGGCGGCGACGGCGATCGCGGTGACCAGCAGCAGCACCAGGTCCGGCGCGGCCCCGCCCGGAAGCGGCAGGCGGTTCACCACGGTGAGCTGGATGACGACGGCGGCGAACAGCGCGATGGCGAGCGTCACGACGGACAGCGCCTTGCGCTTGACCGATACCTCCTGCCTCACTTCGACACCACCACGCCGACGACGCCGAGGCCGGTGAAGTCCGCGAACGGCTTCACGACGGCGGTCGGGGTGAGCGAGCCCGGCTGCGTGGTGACGGTGGACACGGTGCCGACCGGGACGCCGGGGACGTAGGGGCGGCCGCCGACCGAGCCGAAGGTGACGAGGGTCTGACCCGGTTTGAGCGCGGCGTTGGCGTTGAAGAGGGTGAGCTTGAGCGGGGCGCTGCCGGACAGGGTGGCGGCGCTGCCGGAGAGCGAGCCGATCTGGTCGGTGCCCGCCATCCTGATGCCGACCGTGGCGTTAGCGTCGGTGGCGAGCTGCACGGTCGCGGTGGTGGGCGTGGTGCTCACCACCGTGCCGACCAGCCCGTCGCCGTTGAGGACGGTCTCGTTGCTGGTGATGCCGTCCCTGCTGCCCGCGTTGATCGTCACCGTGTCGGAGTAGTCGCCGCCGGCGGCGATCACGGTGCCGGTGACGACGTGGTACCCGTCGGATTTGCTGAGGCGCAGGAGCTTGGTGAGCTGCGCGGCGTCGGTATTGGCCGTCCGCGCCTGAGCGAGCTGGGCGCGCAGTTCGTCGTTCTGTTTCTGCAGGTTCGCGACCTCGTTCGCGTTCCCGGCGCCACGGAACACGCTCGTGGCGTCGCCCGCCAGGTGCTCGACCGGGCCGAAGATCCGTCCGCCGAGGCTGTGGGCGCCCGAGTTGCCCCCGTCGCGGAAATCGATCGTGATCAGCGCGATCGCTACGACGAGCAGTGCGATGAGAACCGCTCGTGTCCGTCTCGCTTCAAGCAATGCGCAGCTCCCGTCAAGTTTGCGCTCCTCGTTCCGGTTATCGTCCGGTTACCGCCTGTCGGGAACGAGGACCTGGCGCAGGGTGTCGAAGTCCTCGACGCACTTGCCGGTGCCAAGGGCCACGGAGTCGAGCGGGCTGTCCGCGATGTGCACGGGCATGCCTGTCTCCTCGCGGATGCGCTGGTCGAGCCCGCGCAGCAGCGCGCCGCCGCCGGTGAGGGCGATACCGCGGTCCATGACGTCGCCGGCCAGCTCAGGCGGGCACTTGTCGAGGGTGGACTTGACCGCGTCGATGATGAGGTTGATGGGCTCGTCGATGGCGTGCCTTACTTCGGCGGCGGAGATGAGCACTGTCTTCGGCAGGCCGGAGACGAGGTCCCTGCCGCGGATCTCGGCGTGCGGCTCGTCCTTGGCGGGGAACGCCGAGCCGAGCGCCAGCTTGATCTCCTCGCCGGTGCGCTCGCCGAGCATCAAGCTGTGTTCCTTCTTGCCGAACGTGATGATCGCCTGGTCGAGCTCGTCGCCGCCGATCCTGATGGATTGGCTGGTCACGATCCCGCCCAGCGAGATGACGGCCACTTCCGTGGTGCCGCCGCCGATGTCCACCACCATGTTGCCTGTCGGCTCGTTGACCGGCAGGCCCGCGCCGATCGCCGCGGCCATCGGCTCCTCGATGATGTAGACCTTGCGGGCGCCGGCCTGGTGGCCGGCCTCCTTGACCGCGCTCTGCTCGACGCCCGTGATGCCGCTGGGGACGGCGACGACGATGCGGGGCTTGGCCATCCGGGCTCTTCTGTGCACTTTTTGAATGAAGTACCGGAGCATGCGCTCGGTGACGTCGAAGTCCGCGATCACGCCATCTTTGAGCGGGCGGACCGCCACGATGTTGCCGGGGGTCCGGCCGATCATGCGCTTGGCCTCAACCCCGACCGCGACCACCTGGCCGTTGTTGGTGTTGAGCGCCACCACGCTCGGCTCGTTGAGGACGATACCCCGGCCGCGCACGTAGACCAGCGTGTTCGCCGTGCCGAGGTCGACCGCCATGTCGCGGCCAAGGAACGTCAAAGCATTGCTCATAGGGTGCGGCAACCCTTCCGATCATCACGCGTGCGGAGCCTGTGGTGAGCTTATCGGATAAGCGTTGGATAACGCTGAGCGCGGTCCTCTGGGAGCGCCATGAGAACAATGCTCGTTAACTATTTCGGCCTTCTTACAAATTTCTTACAAAGTTAGGCGATATGTCCAATTTGGGATATCTCGCAGACCGTGCGAATGAACGTACGCTGGCGCCGGGCGCGACCGGGACCACGTGCCGCGCTCGCGGCCGCGCCTAGTACTACAGGTATCTATCTAGCCTGCGCCGGGTTAAACGAGTTCGGGGAAGAAGATCTTGATCTCCCGCTCGGCCGACTCCGGCGAGTCACTGCCGTGCACGATGTTCTGCGAGACCTGCAGGGCGAAGTCGCCACGGATGGTCCCGGGCAGTGCCTTGACCGGGTCGGTGGCGCCAGCGAGCGAGCGGAACGCCTCGATGGCCCGTTCGCCCTCGGCGACCAGCGCGACCAGGGGGCCAGAAGTGATGAAATCGACAAGTTCCCCGAAGAAGGGCTTTTCCGCGTGCTCGGCATAGTGCGCGTGCGCGGTGTCGGTGTCGATTGTGCGCAGTTCCAGCGCGACCACCTTCAGGCCCTTGCGCTCAATCCGGGAAATTACCTCCCCGATGACGTTGCGCTTAACGCCGTCCGGCTTGACGAGGATAAGGGTGCGCTGTGACACTACTGCTCCTTGCGTGTGCTTTTACGTGCCTTGAGTAGCTGGATCACGCCCGAGCTTACCGAGTTCACCGGGGCGTCGTCGGGCGGGACGGATCCGATACGGTGGCGGTTTGTGCCATCGGCGCGTCATAACGACGGCCGAGCCAGATGCCGGTGAACCAGAGCAGGGCGAAGATGACGCCGAGTATGTACATCGCGGACACCAGGACGCCGGCCGCGATCACAAGGGCCTGGAACACCGACCCGGCGTAGAGCCCGGCCTTGCCGCGGCCTACGAAGCCGCAGAGCAGGATCGCCACAAGCGCGATAGCACCGCATACCGCGCCCGCGGTGGCGACGTTCACGTGGCCGAGCTGCTTCGCCGGGACGATCGCGAGCAGGACGACCACGGCCTCCATGGAGAGAACGGTAACCAGCAGGCGCTTCACCTGAGGCCTCCTTGCTTCGCGGCGTAGCCGTCGTTGACGCTGGTGCCAACCGCGCTGGCCGGGGCGAGCAGCAGCTGGGCGTCGCCCGCCGTCACGACGGAGCCGGTGACGAGGACGGCCGTCTTACCGAGCCCGCCGCCCGCGGCGCCGGCCAGGGCCGCGTCCGACTCGTCCGCCAGGGCCACGGCCGCCTCGATCGCATCGTCGAGGCGCGGCACGACGTGGACGCGGTCCTCGCCGAAGATGTCGCGGGCCAGCTCTCCCAGTTCCTCGGCGGGCATCCCGCGGGGCGAGGAGTTCGTGGTCACGACGATCTGCGCGAGCACCGGCTCAAGCTCGTCGAGCACGCCCGCCACGTCCTTGTCTTCCATGATCGCGACGACGCCGATGACCTTGTCGAAGTTGAAGCTCTCGGTGAGAGCCTGCACGGTCACCGCGACGCCTGCCGGGTTATGCCCGGCGTCCGCGATCACCGTCGGGGAGCGCCGCAGGATGTCGAGGCGGCCGGGCGAGGTCGCCTTGGCGAACCCGGCGCGGACCAGGTCCGGGTTGAGGCCCTCGGCCGACAGGCCAGGGCCAAGGGTGATGGTCGAGCCGTCGTCGTTGGTGGTCGTCTCGGAAACGCCCGCGAACGCCTCCACGGCCGCGAGCGCGCATGCCGCGTTAGACGCCTGGTGCCCGCCGAACAGGGGCAGGAAGATCTCGCCGTACGTGTCACGCAAGCCCTTGAGCACGAGTTGCTGGCCGCCGACGGCAAGCTCACGGGTGAGCACGCCGAACTCGAAGCCTTCGCGGGCGACGGTCGCACCGACGAGCGCGGCGCGCTGCAGGAGGATCTCCGCGGCGGCCACCGGCTGCTGAGCGATCACGGCAACGGCGCCGGGCTTGATGATGCCGGCCTTCTCGGTGGCGATCTCCTCGATCGTGTCGCCAAGATATTGCATGTGGTCCATCGCGATCGGCATGATCACGGCGACGGCACCATCGCCCACGTTAGTGGCGTCCCACCGGCCACCGAGGCCGACCTCGATCACCGCGACATCGACCGGGGCGTCCGCGAACGCGGCGAACATCATCCCGGTGAGCACCTCGAAGAACGACAGCTTGGCTGGCTGCTGCTCGTCCACGAGCTGAACGTAGGGGGAAACCTCCTCGTAAAGCTCGATGAACCGCTCGGCGGACAGCGGCTGACCGTCGATGCTGATCCGCTCCCGCATCGACACGAGGTGCGGCGAAGTGAACCGCCCGGTCCGCAGTCCCCGCTCGCGCAGCAGCGCCTCGATCATCCGCGCGGTCGACGTCTTGCCGTTCGTCCCGGTGATATGGACGATCGGAAACGCCCGGTGCGGGTCGCCGAGCAGGCTAACAAGGGCCGTGACCCGGTCAAGCGTCGGGTCGATCTGGTGCTCCGCCCGCCGCGACCCGATCTCAAGCTCTACCTCGCGCAACCGGTCCACAATGTCCACGCTGATCAGCCTACTGTCTTAGCTCTGGAGGGCCGCGAGGCGGGACTCCAAGGTCGCGATGTCCGCCTCCGCCGTGGCCAGGCGGGCGCGGGACTTCTCGATCACGTCCGCCGGGGCCTTCTCGGTGAAGGCGGGGTTGGCCAGCTTCGCGCTCATCTGGGTCGCTTCCTTGCGGGCCGCCGCCAGGTCTTTTTCCAGCCGCTTGCGCTCCGCCGCGACATCCACGGTGCCGGCCAGGTTGAGCTCGACGGTGAGGCCCTCGGCCAGCAGCGACGCGCTCGCCGTGAAGCCGTCCTCCGGAGCCGTTAGGCGCAGCAGCGACCTGACGGCCTCCTCGTGCGTGGCCAGCGGCGTGGCCTCGATCCCGGCGAGCCGTGCGGGAACGCGCTGGCCCGGCTTCAGGCCCTGGGTCGAGCGGAACTGGCGGACCTCGGTGACCAGGCGCATCAGCGATTCGATCTCGGCTTCGGCTGGCTTGTCATCGAACGCGAAGGTGGGCCAGGCCGCCATCATGACCGAGCCCTCGCCGGTGAGGGCGCACCACAGCTCGTCGGTGACGAACGGCATCACCGGGTGGAGCAGACGGAGCATCTGGTCGAGCACGAAGCCGAGCACCTGGCGCGTGCGGCCGGCCGCGGCCTCGTCGCCGCTCGTCAGCGGGACCTTGGCGAGCTCCAGGTACCAGTCGCAGAACTCGTCCCACGCGAAGTGGTACAGCGCCTCGCAGGCCTTGCCGAACTCGAACTGCTCAAGCAGCCCGTCCACC
>Ga0207678_10004851_pt1 | contig 12083 bp, 11 predicted proteins | sample KBSC63metaG_FD_184319 | JGI IMG/M metagenome (GOLD analysis project Ga0207678, IMG submission 184319) | Corn rhizosphere microbial communities from Kellogg Biological Station, Michigan, USA - KBS C6-3 metaG (SPAdes) (version 2) | ecosystem: Host-associated > Plants > Roots > Rhizosphere > Soil ... | reverse complement strand
ACGACAAGGCCCGCGGTGTAGAGCCGCGGCCAGACGCCGGTGTCGCCCTCGGCAACGGTGTGGGCCTTGAGCCCGGCACGGGTCGCCGGGCCGAAGGTGCCGGTGGCGTTATCGTCGGTCATGCCCAGCTCGAACTGGATGGCGTACGACACGGCGGTGACGAGGTCCCGGGACACCAGGCCGTCGGTGGCGCCGACGAAGAAGTCCCGGCGCGCCGGGTACTGCCCGTTGAGCCACTGCTGGAGCGCACGGACCTGCCGGTCACCGCCGGCGGCGAGGCGGTGGGAATCCAGGGACAGCAGGGCTTTCAGGAGCTTGGGCGAGAACGAGCCGTCCGCGGGGGCGGTGGCACCGGTGTCGGTGGTGAACGCCGCGATCGCCGCGTCGGTGGTCCCGCCGAAGCTGCCGTCGAGCGCCGCGACGTCGTAGCGGCGGCAGATCAGTCCCGATTGGACGATCCGGACGATGTCGGGCACCGGGTCGTCGCGCCGCACGCCCCCGCGCCGGTCGAGCGCGGCGAGTGTCGACGGGCCGAAGTTGTCGGTGAGGGAGGCGATCCCGAGCTCGTGCTGCAGCGCGCGGATCAACGCGAAGGTCGTGGAGCGGCCGGCGACGCCGTCTTCGGGGCACGGCTGGTACCCGGCGACGTCGCGGTAAGTGGCGTTGAGCCACTGCTGTACATAAAGGACGGTGCTGGTCATGGCATCTGTGACGGTATCGGCGCCCGCCGGCCGGCGCGCGGCGAAGCCGGGTTTTCCGCGAAACGCGGAACGGTCCTCGCGCCGTCGGCGGGGAGGTGGGGCAGTAGTGCTCCCGGGCCATCCGGATGAAAGGTCTGCGCCACGCCGCTGCCGGTCACCACGGACGCCGAAGGCGACCGGCACCACGCTTTCCGGCTGCCCAACGGGCTCGTCGCGGACCAGGTCGTCCCCGCCGCGGGGTTCGACGCCACGCCGGCGACGCCGGCGCGGCTGGCCAAACTGCGGATCCCGCCCCGTCCCGCGGCCGGCGCGGCTGCGGCGGGCCGTGAGCTCGGCCGAAGCGACTGGGACAAGCTCGCCGCCGGGGTGTCCCGTGCCGAACCGAAGCCGCCTTGTGTGCGTCCCGGTGTGCACGCGACGAGGTACGGCCTCAACTACAGCGGCTACAACGCGGTCGCCGCGTCGGGTGAGCTGTACTCGGGCGCGCACAGCTCGTTCACGGCACCCGACTACTACCTCTCGGGCTGCACCCAGGAAAGCATGGCCCACTGGGTCGGGGTGTCCAACGACCAGGTGCTGGTCCAGGCCGGCGTCTACGTGGACCAGTACACGGGCACCCTGGACTCGGGCGGGTTCATCGAATTCGTCGGCGGGACGTGGAGCACCGGCGGGCTGACGAGCGTGGACGTGCCGTACGTCGCCGGGCACCGGTACTACTTCGACGTCCACTACGTCGACCGCTTCTCCTGGTCGCTGTTGGTGTCCGATTTGGACAGTGGGGCGAGCTGCTCGATCCTCTGGAAGAGATCGAGCGGCGGCGGGACCCAGTACCTCCAGCCCTACGCCTACTTCGTTTCGGAGCGGCTCACGTACCACACCGGCGGCGGATCGCTGCTGACGCAGTACATGAGTCATTCGGACGCCCGCTTCCGCACGGCGACGGCGACCATCTACGGCGCCGGCGACGCCCGGCTGTCCATCCAGCGCCCCGAGCAGCTGATCATGACCTCGCCGGGTATCGGCAACCAGCGGCTGTCCAACCCGGACCCGCTGGAAGTGAGTGCCGGCAACTTCACCGAGCACTGGGCACGCTGCGGCGTCGTGGAATGACGGCTCACGCCGGCTCTGTGGCCAAGTGCGCCAGCTCGCTTCGGATGTCGCCGGCGCTGACTTCCTCGGCCGCGTCGCACCCGAGTTCTGCCAGCAGGCGCAGGGCCTTTTCCCAGTTCTTCCGCGCGTCGTGCGGTGCTCCGGTCACCGTTGCGGCCCGAGCCATGCCGTCCAGGGCCCGGACCTGGTCGGCCGGCTGGTTCAGCTCGGTGGCCAGTGTGTACGCGGCCTGGTGCCTGGCCAGCGCTTGGTCCGCGTTGCCGATGTCGGCGGCCGTGCGGCCGAGTCCGTAGAGCGCCTCGAACTGGATGTTGCGATCTTCGGCCGCGACGGCAAGCGCCCAAGCTTCCCGGTAGCACTCGGTCGCCTCGGCGGATTCCGCTTGCCGCCGGAGCAGGCCGCCGCGGTGGCACAGGAGGCTCGCCTGGGCCGCGGAGTCGTCGCTCGTCCGCGCGATCGCCAAAGCTTCTTCGTAGTGTTGCGCGGCGGAGTCGTATTGCTCGCGCCTGAGTGCGCACAAGCCCAGCCCCCGCAGCCCCTTCAGCCGTCCGGCCTGGTTGTCCGCCGCGGTGGCGGTGGCGAGCACCTGCCGAAAGAACTCGCTCGCGGGTTCGAGCTCACCTTTGAGCTGGTGCAGGAGGCCGAGCCCGAACGCGCAGTCGAGCTCGGCCGCGGTGTGCCCGGTGGCCTTCGCCCGCGTGAGCGCTTCGAGGAATGCGGTCTGCGCCGAGTCGTAGCGACCCAGCATCAGCTGGGTGTCCGCGAGGCCGCTCAGCGCGCGGAGCCCGGCAGGCCCGTGCCCGGTCCGGTGGGTCATGGCGAGTGCGCGGGTGTAGCTTTCGCCGGCTTGCCGGTACTCGCCCCGGGCGCGGTGCACGTCGCCGAGCCCGTGCCATGCGGTGCCTTCGGTGGCGCGGTCGCCGGCCGCTCGTGCCGCTTCGAGCGCACGGCGATGGCTCTTGACGGCCTCCTCGGTACGCCCCAGCGCCAACAGGACCCCGCCGAGCCGATTCGACACGCCGGCCTCGTCCGCAGGCGTGCCGGCCGCCTCCAGAGCGCGTTCGTGCAGGAAGAGCGCGTCCGAGTTGCGGGCCTGGGCTCGCAGGTGCACGTCGAGCACGGCGCTCAGCTCGATGGTCTGGGCAGCGGAGGCACACCTGGGGAGGGCGACGAGGGTCGCCAGTTCGGCGTCGAACCAGCGTTTCGCGGCAGCGGTGTCGAATCCGGTTTCGGCGGTGCCCGGTGGCACGCGGCCGGCTTCGTAGGGGTAGGTCAGGAGAACCGCTGTTCTCGCGACGCCGAGGTACCGATCGACAAGCCGCTCCGTCGCGGCGCGGTGCTGGGTTCTCGAGTCTTCGTCGTTCACCAGCCGCGCGGCGTAGGTGCGGGTCAGGTCGTGGAAGTGGTACCGGCCGGCGGTGGTGCGCTGGAGGAGGTTCTCCGCGTGGAGTTCGCGCAGCGAGCCTGCCGCACGCTCGGGGGTGGTGCCGGTCAGGGCGGCGGCGTCGAAAGCGGTGAAGTGGCTACCTGGGTGGAGGGCCATGGCGCGGAACGTGCGCTGCTCCGGTGCGCCGAGCTTGTCGTATGAAGCGGTGAAGGCCGGGCGGGCGCGTTCGTCACGCGCGAACGACCGCAACCGGGTGAGGTGATCCTCGAGCGACCAATCGGAGCGACGCCGGATCTGCGGCGTCGCGACAGCCAGGTCCAACGGCAGGCACCCGCACAGTTCCACGATGTCCTCGGCCGCCGTCAACTCGGCGTCGACGCGCTCCGGACCGATCGTGGTGCGCAGGTACTGCATGGCCTCGTCGTGGGTGAACGCTTCGAGGCGGACCGCGGGGAGGTTCTCCAGCCGGCGGCGGCTCGTGACCAGGGTGAGGCAGCCCGGCGTCTCGGGGATGAGCGGTGCGACGTGTTCCTCGTCGCCGACGTTGTCGAACAGCAGCAGCGCGCGCCGGCCCGCGATCAGCTGCCGGAACTTCTTCGACCGGGCAGCGAGGTCGAGGCGCTGGATCCGGTCACCCGGCACCCCGAGCACGCGCAGCAACCCGTCCAGCACCGCGGCGGTGTCGGCGGCCGGCCCGCCGGGTTCGTGGCCCCGGAGGTCGGCGAACACCTGGAGCTCGGCGAAGTGTCCTTCGGCGACCAGGGCGTTGCCGATCCGGACCGCGAGGCGGGTCTTGCCCACGCCGGGCATACCGCTGATCACCACGGCCCCGGACGCCCGGGCGGCGTCGAGGACGGCCCGGAACTCCGCCGACCGAGCCACGAAGACGTCCGAGTCCTGCGGCAGCGCGCACGCGACCTCGACGATCGACGCCTCGCTCGCCCGTCCGGCGATCACCTCGCACGCCTGACGCCACGCGACGGCAGCGCCCGGCTCCACACCCAGCGCCAGCACGATGTCCACGACGAGTTCCACGTCCAGGCGCTGATGGCCGGGCCGGAAGTAGGCGTGCACGGTCGCCAGGCCGGGACACCCGGCCACACCGCGTGCCTGGCGGACCTTCACCACGCCGGCCCGCACGTCGCGGTACGAGGGGTTGCCCGCCCACGCGCGCAGTGTCCGCAGGCCCGCACTCAGGTCGTCGGCGGTGCGCACCTCGACCGGACGTGGTGCTTCTCCCATGCGCATTCCCTCCCCGCGGCCGACGCTAGCAGGAGCGTTCGGATTCGTTCGGGATCCGCGACAGAACAACCCGGTCGGAGTCAACTGAACGCGCTGGGTACCGATTCGCCGGAACCAAAGGGAGGAAATCCGTGATTCGCAAGGGATTGATGTCGGTCGCCGCCGGAATGACGATGGGGGCGACCGTCCTCGTCGCCGCACCGGCCGACGCCGCCGGTGAGACGTCGGCCGCTGCGACGATGACCTGGTGCAACACCGTGACCTGCTATTCGGTCGACCCGAGCCCCGGCCCGTGCCGGAACATCACCAGGGGCGCACCGCACAACTACGTCGCGAACTACACCGGCCAGGGCCAGATCGTCTACTCGGGCTACAACTGCACCGGCGACCGCGTCACGCTCTCGCCGACCATCGGCCGGTACGTCGTCGACGGCGGCGCCTGGCGCAGTTACAAGCACACCTGAGAAACGGGGGGACACCGGTGGTTCCGCCGGCCCGACCGGCCGGCGGAACCACCGGTGGTGGCGCACCACGAAGGCGTGGCCTCCCGTTCGAGGCCGATCAGGACCGGGGCGCGACCGTGAACTCCAGTGCCCAGCGCCCGTTCGTCACCGGGGCCGCGCCGCGGAAGGAGAGTCCGCAGCCGGTGGCCAGTTCGGTCAGCTCCTCGACCGTTCTTTCCTTGCTGCCGAAGCACATCAGCATGAACAGGTCGATCGCCGTGCCGGCGCCGTGGCCGCGGACCGGCTCGATCAGCACCACGGCCGCGTCCGGGGTGGCGGCGTCGCGGCAGCCGGCCAGGATCCTGCGGGCGTGGTCGTCGTCCCAGTCGTGCAGGATGTCGGACAGCAGGTAGGCGTCGGCGCCCTGGGGCAGGGGGTCGAAGAAGCTGCCGGGGACCGCGCTCGCGCGGTCGTCGAGCCCGGTCGCCTTCAGCCGTTCGGCGGCCGCCGCGGCCGTCGGCGGCAGGTCGAGGATCCGGCCGCGGACGCTCGGGTGGGCCCGCAGGATCTCGACGAGCAGCGGTCCGTCGCCGCCGCCCACGTCGACGATTTCGGGGAAGCGGCTCCAGTCGAAGTTCCGGGCGATCAGCGGTGCGTGCTCACGGAACCGCCAGTTCATCTGCGCGTCGAACGAGGTCCGCAGTTTCGGGTCGGCGTCGAGGTCGGCCCAGAAATCGCGGCCGTACCGGCGCGGGTAGGCGGGGGCACCGCCGGTCATCACTTCGAGGAGGTCGACGAACGCGAGTTCGGCGCGGCCCCCGGCGCAGGTGATGTCGAGCACGGGTTTGAACCCTTCCGGCGCGTCGTCCCGCAGCTGGGCGCCGAGGTCCGTCGGCCGGTAGCGGCCGGATCCGGGGTCGAGGTCGAACACCCCCACCGTGACCAGGTGGTCGAGCAGCCTGCTCAACGCCGCCGCCGAGGTCCCGGTCGAGGACGCGAGCCGCTCCGCCGTCGCTCCGTCCGCTCCCGCGTGGTCCGCCAGGCCGAGCGTCGCGGCCACCCGGACGGCCATCGGCGTGGCCAGATCGGCCAAGGGCATGATCGACCGCTTAGGGGCGGGCTGGTCCATTCCGCCAGGCTAACAAGGGGTGCCCCGGACTGGCGAGACACCGCACCGGCCGGATTTCCTCGCGGGCTCCGACGAACCCACCCCGCGTGTCGAGCGTCGATACCTGTGATGAGCACGAACAGAGCAGTGGCCTGGGAAGGCTTCTTCAACACCAGGGACCTCGGTGGACTACCCACGAAGTCCGGCGGCACGACCCGCTGTGGAGCCTTCTTCAGGGCGGCCGACCTCCGGTTCGTCACCGAGACAGGCTGGGCCCAGGCGCGCGAGTCCGGCGTCCGCACGGTCGTCGACCTCCGCAACGCCGACGAGATCCGGTCCTCCGCAACTCCGGCCGCCATCGACCGGCTCGAAGTCCCGCTCGACGACATCGGCGACATCGAGTTCTGGGAGCACGTCAACCGTGCGCAACTCGACGGCACCCCGCTCTACTATCCCGTCTTCCTCCGGCGCAAGGCCGAGCGCTGCGCTGCCGTCATCAAGGCGATCGCCCGAACCGATCCCGGCGGCGTCTTGTTCCACTGCGGCGCCGGTCGTGACCGAACCGGGCTGATCACGCTCCTGCTGCTCGCCCTGGCCGACGTCGAACCGCAGGCCATCGCCGCCGACTACGCAATGTCCGCCGAAGCCCTCAAGGCCCTGTACGCCGCCATGGGAACCGCCGACGAGGAACCGATCATCCAGGCGGTCCTCGCCGGCCGGGGGACCACGGTCGAAGAGGCCGTCATGGCCACTCTCGACGGCTTCGACGTCGAGCAGTACCTGCTCGGCGCCGGCGTTGCCGCCGGCGAACTCGGCAGCGTTCGCCGCAGGCTCCTGGGGCTCCCCCTTCGCTGAGGCTCGCGGACGGGCCTGTTCATGCGGTCGGCGGTTGTCCGTGGTCGCGCGGAAGGTCGACGCTGGCCGGACAAGACCGTCGGTTTCGTCGGGGGAGGGCGTCATGAGGCCTGGTCTGGCTGTTCTGCTCGCTGTCGCGCTGGCCGCCACGGCGTGCGGCGGGTCCGGCGACACGCGTTCCGCCGACCGGGACGAAGTCGGCTATCTGACGTCGTTCGGCACCTTCGGCCGGGACGCCTACGCCTACGTGGCCCAGGAGAAAGGCTTCTTCGCCGAAGCCGGGTTCGATGTCACGATCACGCCGGGCAGCGGCACCGTCGACGTGCTCAAGCTGGTCGCCGGCGGCCGGGCGGACTTCGGAACGGCGGACTTCACCGCCACCGCGATCACCGTGGCGAAGGAGAAGCTGCCGGTGACCGCCGTCGCGGCGGTGCACCAGCGGTCCCTCGCCGCGATCGTCTCGCTCGAGGGCACCGGCATCGCCAAGCCGGCGGACCTGGCCGGGAAGAAGATCGCCGATCAGGCCGGCTCGACGAACCAGGTGATGTTCCCCGTCTACGCCAAGGCCGCGGGCCTCGACCCGGCCTCGGTGCGGTTCGTGCCGGCCGCGCCGCCCGCCCTTCCGCAACTGCTGGCGAGCGGGCAGGTGGACGGGATCGGTCAGTTCGTCGTGGGCCGGCCGCTCATCGAAGCGGCGGCGCGGGGCAAGAAGGCGGTCGTGCTGCCCTACGGCGACCTGGTGCCCGACCTGTACGGCAACGTCGTCGTCACGTCGAAGGACCTCGCCACCAGGAATCCCGCGTTGGTGCAGCGGTTCACCGCGGCGCTGCTGAAGGGGCTCGGCTACGCGATCGAGCATCCCGCCGAGCTCGGCGCGATCCTCAAGAAGTACCAGCCGGCCCAGGACGCGGGTGTGGCGGCCGCCGAGATCGGGTTGATGGCGTCCTACGTCCGGCCCGCCGGCTTCACCGGCCCGCTCGGCCAGGTCGCCGAGGCGCGGGTGCGGAAGATCATCGGCACCCTCACCGACGCCGGTGCGATCCCGGCCGGTGCGCTCGGCCCCGCCGACGTCGTCTCCTTCGGGCTGGTGCCCCGGCCGTGATCGTTCTGGACGGCGTGACGCAGGTCTTCGACGGCCGGGCCGGGCCGGTCCGGGCGCTCGCCGGAATCGACTTGGCGGTGGGCGAGAACGAGTTCGTCGCGGTCATCGGGCGGTCCGGGTGCGGCAAGTCGACGTTGCTGCGGCTCGTCGCCGGGCTGCTGCCACCGACCCGCGGACGGATCTCCGTCGGCGGTGAGCCGGTGACCGGGCCGCGTCGCGACGTCTCGTTCATGTTCCAGCGCCCGGCGCTGCTGCCGTGGCGGTCGGTGCTGTCGAACGTCATGCTGCCGATCGAGATCTTCGGCCTGGAACGGAAGTCCTACCGGGACCGGGCGCACGAGCTGCTGGAGCTGGTCGGCCTGCGCGGCTTCGAAAACCGGCTGCCCCACGAGCTTTCCGGCGGGATGCAGCAACGGGTGTCACTGTGCCGATCGCTGATCCAGGCTCCGGCGGTCATGCTCATGGACGAACCGTTCTCCGCGTTGGACGCCTTGACCCGGACGGAACTTTCCGGGGAACTGCAACGCATCCAGCTGGAGCAGCCCAGGACGGTCGTGTTCGTGACGCACTCCGTCGAGGAGGCCGTCGTGCTCGCGGACCGGGTGGCGGTGCTCACCCCGCGGCCCGGCCGGCTCCGCAAGACCGTCGCCGTCGCCGTCGACCGGCCCCGTGTGCCCGGGCAGCCCGACGTCGATCAGGCGGGCCGCGAGCTGCGCGACCTGCTCACCGCACCGGTCGACGAGGGCGAGGCATGAGGCGCCGCCTGCTGCCCGTCTTGGGGCTGCTGGTGCTCATCGGCCTCTGGTGGCTGGCGACGATCGTCTTCTCGATCGAACGGTTCCTCGTCCCGAGCCCGGCCGACGTGGTCGCGTCGTTCCTCGAGCTGCCGGGATACCTGCTCCGCCAAAGCCTGGTCACCCTGGTCGAGACCGTCGAAGGTTTCGCGCTGTCCATTGTGGTCGGTGTTCCGCTCGCGATGCTGATCGTCCGTTCCCCGCTCCTGGAACGGATGTTCTACCCGATCCTGCTCGCCGTGAACGCGGTGCCCAAGATCGCCATCGCCCCGATCCTGGTGGTGTGGTTCGGCTTCGGCCAGGGGCCGAAGGTGGTCCTGGTCGTGCTGGTGTGCGTCTTCCCGGTGGTCATCTCGACCGCGTCCGGGATGAAGTCGACGCCGCACGAGCTCGTCGAGCTGTTCCGCTCGTGGGATGCCTCCCGCCGGCAGGAGTTCTTCAAGCTGCGGTTCGTCCACGCCCTGCCACAGATCTTCGTCGGGCTCAAGGTGGCGATCTCCCTCGCGGTCATCGGCGCGGTGATCGCGGAGTTCGTCGGCGCCGACGCCGGTCTCGGTTTCGTCATCGTGCAGTCCGGCGCCAGCGCCGACACGTCCCTGGCCTTCGCCGCGATGACGCTGCTGGCGATCATGAGCATCGCGTTGTTCTACGCACTGGCTCACCTCGAGCGGAAGCTGCTGTCGTGGGCCGACGTCGATCGAGCAGATCGGCGATTTCGACCGGCGTCGAGAGGACGCGGTCGTGACCGGCCTCCCGGACCGGGCCGGTGAGTTCGACCGAGCCGGCGCACGGCAGGTGACGCTTCCGCGGGTCAGGCCGTGCCGGTCTTGAGGATGTGGGTCGCGAGGTACTGGAACTGCGTCAGCTGCTGCTGGATCTCGGAACCGAAGTCGGGAGCGTCCACGGTGACCGGCAGGTCGACACCGCCGGCGAGGAAGTGGGCCGTCAGCCGGCGGTTGCCCACGAACCGGGCTTCCACGTTCTCCGGCCAGGGGCGAACCATCGGGGCGTACGGCTGGAACCACTGGGGGAGGACGAGCAGGGTGAAGCCGCCGGTGCCGGCCGGGATGTGGTCGGCGGGCACGTCGGACTCGTAGAAGCCGCCGGCGTCGCGGTTGGCGATGGTTCCGGCCGGCCGCCGGACGATCGCCATGATCGTGTTGCGGACCCGCTCTTCGAAGACGTTCTGGTTGCGGGTCATGGTGCCGGCCCGCTGTCGTTCGGCCACCACCATCTTGAGGATCGTCGGCAGCCACTGGGAGTCGCCCTTGGCCAGGCCGGTGGCTTTCTGCCGGTCCTCTTCGGTGGGTTCGGCGTCGACCAGGCGGTCCTCCGCCAGCTGATCGAGGACCATGTCCTCGTGCGCCGGGCGTTCCATCGCCACGCTGAAGCTGCCGTTCTTCGGCGCGGTGAGCGAGTCCGTCACCATTTGCCCGACGTCGTGTCCGCCGCCCCGGGAATCGAGCACGTTGACGGCCAGCCCGGTCGTGTCGCCGCGATCGTTGGAGCCGGCGAAGGACATCTGGCGCTGGGTGAGCGTCCGCCGGCCGAGGATGCCCTGGTTCCGGATCGAGCGGACGAGCTCGACCATCGCGGCGATCCGCTCGGACTCCACCACCAGCCCCTCGGTGTCCGCCGCGGTCAGGGTGGCCTTGCCGGCCCGCGCCCACTCGACAACCCGCCAGCCGGTGTCGGACATCAGGAGGTGGTTGTCCCCGGCCCGCAGCATCCCGACCGGGTCGTGGACCGGCGCACCACCGACGATGACGGCCCGCTGCACCAGCGAACGGCTGACCGCATCGTTGCCGGCGGCGCGTTGCAGCGCCAGCAGGGCGGCCTGACTGTTCGCCGGCCGGTCCGGGCCACGGCCCCGGACCGCGGGAGCGATCGGTGAGCCGGCGGTGAACCTGTCTCGCGCGCGCATCTCGCCTCCGGGGGTGAAGGTGACACTGCATAGTCTGCCGGTAACCGGGAGCGACCGTGGCGCATACGGGCACTGCCGAAGGCACAGATCCTGCCCTTTCGGGCAACGGCGTTCGGGCGGCTGCACAATGGGCCCATGCCGACGCCGAGGTACGAGGGTGTTCTGTCCGAGTACGCCGGCATCGAGGCGTCCCTGGCCGCCCCTGCCGTCCTTCGCGATCACCTTCGGGCACGCCGGCTGCGCCGCTGCCTCGCCGAGCTGGAGCCGCTGCACGCGGCCGCTGTCCGGCTGCGCGCGGTCGAAAACGATCTGGCCGCGGCTGTCGAGCTGGCGTGGGAGGCCGAGGCGGAACGGTTGTCCGCGCAGGCCGCAGAGCTGCGGGACGACCTTGCCTCCCGGTTGGCAGTGCGGGATTCCCGGGATCCCTTCGACGTGATCGTCTTCCTCGAAGGCAGTGCGCAATCGATTGCGTTGCCGGCGCGCCGTTATCGCGACCTCGCGCAGGAGCGTGGCTGGGACGTCCAGGACCTGGGCGGGGCCGCGTTCGCCATCATGGCCCGCGAGGGCGCCGAGGGGCCATGGGCGACTTTCAAGAGCGAGAACGGGCGGCGGGGTGATCTGCCGGACGTCCGGGTGACCGTCGTGCCGGAGGGCCCGGACGTGCCCGACCCGCGGCCCCAGGACCTGCGCCTCGATGTCCACTGCACGCGACGGCCGGAGCAGCCGCCGTACGTCTGGGTGACGCATCTGCCGTCAGGCATCCAGGTCCGCGGAACGGGCACCCACCCTGCCGAGGCCAAGGCGGCCGCGCTGAGACAGCTCCGCGCCCTGCTCGCCGCAGGTCACCATCGCCGGAGACGGTGACCGGCGTCGCCCCACGGCGAAGCGAGCCGGACGCCGTCTTCGCGGAAGAAGAACACGGCTCCCGCAACCGCTCCGCCCATCCCGAGCACGTTGGTGAGCACCGGCAGCACGTACGGCAGCGAGGCCGGCTCGTGGAGCGCGTCCAAGGCGATCAGCCGGAGGGTCGACGGCGTGGCGACCAACGCCCCGAGCAGGAACAGCCCGGACCAGGCCAGCTTCCACCGACGGCGCGCGGCCGGGCTGAACACCCGCACGGGCAACCGGCGTTCACACGAGCCGCAGGCCACCGTGGCTTCGACGAGGCCGGTGGCGGGCCGCGAAACCGCGATGTCGCTCAGCGAGTACCGGACGGTGGTGGTCGTGGCCACGACGACGTGCTCGCGGTGCCGCTCGCCGTGGACGCAGGCCAGCCGCACCCGCGGGTACTCGCCGGTCTTGGCCACTGCCGCCTCACCACTTCCCGTGCGCCACGGTGCGTCGGCAGTATCGGGCGGAGTGCCGGGGAGGGGTCCCCGGGGTTCCGGCAACGTCGTGGCGTTCCGTTCGGCCCGCT
>Ga0207678_10004847_pt1 | contig 12088 bp, 13 predicted proteins | sample KBSC63metaG_FD_184319 | JGI IMG/M metagenome (GOLD analysis project Ga0207678, IMG submission 184319) | Corn rhizosphere microbial communities from Kellogg Biological Station, Michigan, USA - KBS C6-3 metaG (SPAdes) (version 2) | ecosystem: Host-associated > Plants > Roots > Rhizosphere > Soil ... | reverse complement strand
TGGGCGGCGGTGATGACGACCTTCGCGCTCGGCACCGCCGCCGGAGACCTCACCGCCGCGTCCCTCGGCCTCGTAGATGTGCGGCGTTCGAGTCGTGTTGATCCACCAGCTGTAGCCGTACCCCACGTCCTCGCGCACCTTCACGCGTGGCGAGACGGATTCGCGGATCCACGCCTCCGATACGATTCGACGTCCTTTCCACAGACCGCCGTTGCGGAACAGCTCGCCGATCTTCGCAAGGTCCTGCGGGCGCAGGTGAAGGTCTCCCCAGCCATGCGACCTCCCCTTGCCGTCCGCCGGCCACCTGGCTGCGGGAATCTCGAGCGGACCAAAGAGGTACATCTGCGCGAAGGCCAGGGCGCTCATCCTGGTCCGCGCCGAGAGGATGGCCGACAGCAGATGGTTGTTGCAACTGCAATAGGCGTACGTCGAGCCCGGCGTCGCCCGCATCGGCAGCGAGAGCGCGAAGGCCGCCCAGTCGTCGCTGCGCCGCATCGCCGCCAGCTCGCGTTCGCCAGGTTCGAAACCGCAGTCGAGCCCGGACGTCATGGTCAACAGGTGTTCGACCGTGATGGCTGCGTGCCGCGTATCGGCCCGTCCCTGGGCGGTCGCCGGCAGCAGGTCCGTGACCGGCTGGTGGACGCTGTCGATGTACCCCTGGTCGATCGCGATGCCGATCAGCAGTGACGTGATGCTCTTGGTGACCGATGCCTCGTCATGCGGTCGATCCGGCGCGTCGGGATAGAGCGTGGCGTCGAGGATGAGCTGTCCCCGTCGAATCACGACGAGTCGATGGAGCGGGAGCTGCCGCTCCCGGACGCGGTCGATGAGACCCGCCAGCAGGCGCGAATCGAATCCCTGGCTCTCGGGTGATGCCGTCGGCCATGACGACCGGCCAGGCCGTCCGGCATCCTGGGCGCCGAGACCAGGCGCCGCGGCCAGTGTGGCCAGGAGGATCGGCAGAAGTCGCATCCGTCCGACTAGCGTCCCGTCGGTCCGGCGCCGACGGGCATCAGCTCGCGCAGGCTGAGGACCTCCGCCGTGATCGCGGCCTTGAGGGTGAGTTCACGCTCGGGCGCGAACAGCGGTGAATGCAGCCCGGGCAGGGTGTCGCCGGACTTCTCCGCAGCGGCCAAGGCGGCCGGTTCGACGGCGCCGATGCGGAGCGCCAGCGTCGGCACGCCTGCTCCGCGGAGGCGGGAGAAGTCCTCGCTGGGCATCTCCGGTTCGATTTCCTTGACCCGCTCCGGTCCGAGCGCGCGCCGCAGCGCGCTCGACACGCGCTCGGTGAGCGCGGGGTCGTTCACCAGGGCATCGGCGCCATCGAACCGATCGATGATCGGTTCCCTGGGCGATCTCCCAGCGATGGCTTCGGCCTTGACGATGCGATCGATCGCGCTCAGGAGATGGGCGCGGACCTTCTCGGTGAGCGAGCGCACGGACAGCTCGATGCGTGCCTCGGCGGGAATGATGTTGGCCTTGGTGCCGGCGTGGATGGTGCCGACCGTGATGACCGCCGCATCGAACGGCGAGACTTCGCGCGAGACGATCGTCTGCAGCGCCAGCACCGTGCGCGCGGCGATGACGACGGGATCGATGGTGGCCTCCGGCCGCGCGCCGTGGCCGCCGGCGCCGAAGATCGTGACGCGAATGGTGTCGCTGTTGCTCAGCACCGGACCCGCGCGATAGCCGATCAGGCCGGCGGGGTAGCGGGCGTCGTCGTGGACCGCGAGGGCGGCGTCCGGCTTCGGGAAGCGCGTGAGGAGGCCGGCCTCGATCATCCACTGCGCGCCGCGCAGCGTTTCCTCGGCCGGCTGGCCCATCAGCACGAGCGTGCCGGCCCACCGGTCGCGGGTGCCGATCATGATGCGCGCGGTCGCCATCCACGCGGCCATGTGGAGGTCGTGTCCGCAGGCGTGCATGACGCCGACGTCGACGCCGTTGTCGTCCTTCGTGCGCGCGGTGCTGGCGTAGTCGAGGCCCGTCTTCTCTTCGACCGGCAGCGCGTCGAGCTCGGTGCGGAGCAGCACGACCGGGCCCGCGCCGTTCTTCAAGACGCCCACAATCCCGGTGCGGCCGACGCCCGTGGTCACCTCGTAGCCGAGCGCTTTCAGGCCGGCGGCGAGGGTGGCCGCGGTCTTCTCCTCGTGACCCGAGAGCTCGGGCTGCCGATGCAGATCCTGGTAGAACGAGTCGGCCTGCGCGTAGACCGCGTCGACTTCGGCGGCGATGCCCGCCGGGCGACCCTGGGCGCCGGCGATGGAGACCGCCCCGAGGGCGACGGCGGTCAGCGGGACAAGGCGTCGAAGCAGGGGCATCATGCGCTGACAATCAACTCCCGAACGGTGGGTTCGGACCCGCAGGTCTCGAACCAGTCGACGCCCTCGCTGACCAGATCGAAGCGCAGCGCGTAGCGGCCGGGCTCTTTCGGCATCGGTACGTCGATCGCCACGTCAGCCTTGTCGCCGCCCGCGACCGGGTGCGGCAGGAAGGCCCGGGCCCAGTCACGCTCGATCGGCGTCCCGTCCGCCCGGGCCAGCTGCGCGCCGAGGCGCACGTGGCGGCGGCCGTAGGTCGCGGTGGCGGGGAAGGGACGCTGTGACAGGTTGCGGACGCGCGCGGCGAGGCGGACCGTTGCGCCAGGCCTCGCGTAGAGCGCGGCGTCCAGCGGCGCGCCGCGGAGCTCGATTCGCGCCCGCGGCATCGCGCCGGGGATCGCGTTGCCGAGGTTGTTGTCGTCCCAGATCTCGTGCCGGATCGCCGCGTGCTCCGCGGTGCCCGGCGCGAACCGGCGCGAGTAGGCGTGCTCGGGATGATCGGTGATCTCCCAACACAGACGGTCGACGCCCCACTCGGCGGCCAGACGGCGCGCGCGCGCCATCTCGCGGTCGTCGTCGTTCCAGTTGAACAGGATGTAGCGCCAGTTGATGACCGGCACGTCGGACCCGAGACGGCGCTTCTCGTCGATGGCCGCGCGCATCATCGCCGTCGATTTCTCGAAGCTGCCGCGCTGGCGGTAGCGCACGTAGACGTCCTGCGAGGCGCCGTCGAGCGAGAACGTCATCTCGTCGATGCCCGACCGCACGAGCTGCCGGACGCGCTCTTCGGTGAAGGCGCCGCCGTTGGTGCTCGTGTAGAGATAGATGTGCGGGTAGCGGCCCTTGACCAGCTCGCACATCTCGACCGCCTTCTTGTGCAGGAAGGCTTCGCCGTAGTTGAAGAAGTCGAGGCGGGCGAGCGTCGGGCCGAGCTCGTCGAGGACGCGCTCGAACAGCGCCGGATCGAGCATGCCGGCCTGCCGCGTCTTCGTGATGCCGGTCTCGGGCGCGCAGCACGCATCGAGGCAGGAGATATTGCACGCCGCCGTGGTCTCAACGTAGAGCCGGCGGGGGAGCGGCGTCACGCCGCCGTCACCGACGTGCAGCGGCCGGATTCGCGCCGGTTCGTCGTTTCCGAGCGGCAGCTTGAGGGGGCAGTCGCCGCAGAAGGTGGAGCCGCCGGCGTTGAGGTCGCGGCGGAGCGCGGACGCCGTGTCGCCGGTCCAGATGGCGCCGACCGGCGCGGTGCGCGCGTCGCCGAGCACGCGCGTGCCGTAGGGATCGGCGCAGCCGCAGACGACGCGGCCGTCGCACAGCAGCACCGCCGTCTCCCACGGCCAGGAGCAGCGGAAGCGCGTCGCCTGGAAGTTCAGGGACACGGGCGCGTCTATTCGTGCGGCAGCTTGCGGATCAACGCGCCGAGCCGCTCGTTCTCGTAGGTGACGGTGTTGAGGAACAGGCTCTCGACCAGGTACTCAGCCCGTTCCGCGTCGGTCATCTGGTCGACCAGGCCGCGGATCTCCTTCATCATGTCGTCGAAGGAGCGGTCGAGATCGAGCTGCACCGTCACGTCGTGATAGAGCGCCTCGATGACCGCGAGCAGGTCGTTGTCGAGCGGAATGCTGGTGCCACGCGACGTGCGGATCGTCCTCATGCGGCGCCTCCGAAGCTGGCCAGCGCCCCGGCCTCGTCGGGATGGGCCTGCAGGAAGTTGAGGGCCCCGGTCATCGTCAGCATCGTCTCGACGCGCTTCTGGACGCCGATCAGCCGCACGGCGCCGCCGGCCGCGTTCATCTGCCGGTACAGATCCATCAGGCAGCCGATGGTGGCGCTGTCGATGTAGCCGACGCCCGACAGGTCGATCACGACCTTGCGCGTGCCGCTGCCGATGAGCCCGATCACCGCCGTCGAGAACTCGTTCAGGAGCGGATACATCATGCGGCTCTCGCCGACCCGCACGATGGCCACGTCACCGCGATTTTCCGTCGTCAACTTCATGCCCGTTCTCCGTCGCGCCGCATCGTGCCGACCCGCTCGCGCGGCACGCCGCCCGACTCCTGCACCTTGCGGATCTGCCGTGCCAGCTCCAGCCGGCCCCGGTTGATCCGCGACTTGACCGTGCCTTCGGGCACGCCCAGACGGTCGGCGATCTCCTGATACGACAGTTCGTGGATGTCGCGCAACATCACCGCCGACCGCAGCGTCGGGGCCAGCCCGTCGAGGCCGCGGCGGAGCAGCTCGCGCCGATCGCTGCGCTCGAGGACGACGAACGGGCTGAGGTCGGTGGAGGCGGGTGTCAGCTCGCCCGCGTCGACGTCGCGATCGACCGTCTCGCGCTCCTTGCGGACCCGCCGGTAGTGGTCGATGCACAGGTTCCGGCTGACGCTGATCAGCCAGGTCTGGAAGTTGGCGCGGCGGTCGAACGTGTCGAGCGACTTGAACAGCTTGAGGAAGATGTCCTGGGTCAGGTCCTCGGCCTCGTCGTGCTTGCCGACGAACTTGTAGGCGACGTTGAACACGCGCCGGCGATGTTGCTGGACGATCGCTTCCCACGCCTGCTGGTCGCCGGCCAGGCAGCGTTCGATCAATTGATCGATGGGGGCGACGGTCAGGCTGGGATCGGGCTCGGTCACGTGTTGGGCAGCGGAGGTCACCGGCGCGGCGGGGGACGGCGGCTACATTAGCAAAACCGGCGGGGAACGCCAAAGGTGCCGGGGCATGCGCGGCCGCGGCCCTGACATACAATTGGCGGCGTGTCTCGTGGTCCCGTGACGTCCGATCCTGCCGATTCCGCCTCGCCCGCGCCCGGCTCACCCGCCCCGCCATCGTCCGTCGTCGACGTTCCCATCGGCTTCTCCGAGCGCGACGGCGCCTGGGCCTGCGATGGCGTGTCGCTGGCGGCGATCGCGCGTGCCGTCGGCACGCCCTGCTACGTCTACAGCGCGGCGCTGATCCGGGCCCGCTACGCGCGCCTGACCACGGCGCTGGCCGGCTGCCGGCACAGCGTCCACTACGCCCTGAAGGCGAACTCGACGCTCGCCCTGGCGCGCCTGATCCAGGGCCTCGGCGCCAGCGCCGACTGCAACTCGGTCGGCGAGATCGAGGTCGCGCTGAAGGCCGGCTTCCTGCCGCACCAGATCGTCTTCACCGGCGTCGGCAAGACCGGCGCGGAGATCGCGCGCGCGGTCGCCCTCGGGCTCAAGGCGATCAACGCCGAATCGCGCGGCGAGCTGGAGCGCATCGACGCCGAGTCGATCCGCCAGGGCCGCCGCACCCGCGTGGCGCTGCGGGTGAACCCGGACGTCGACGCGAAGAGCCACCCGCACATCTCGACCGGGATGCGCCGCAACAAGTTTGGCGTGCCGATCGGCGACGCGCGGGCGCTGCTCACGGAGATGGCGCAGCGGCCGAGCCTGCAGGTCGTCGGCGTCCACGTCCACGTCGGCTCCCAGATCACCACCCTCGAGCCGCTGTCGCGCGCCGCGGATCGCATGATTGCGCTGGCCGCGGACCTGAAGGCCGCCGGCGTCGCCCTGGAGCACCTCGATCTCGGCGGCGGCCTCGGCATCAGCTACGACGGCGGCCCCGAGCCGGACGTCGAGGCCTACGCGGCGATCGTGGCGGCCGCGGCGCGGACCACCGGGCTGTCGCTGATCGTCGAGCCGGGCCGCTGGCTGGTGGGCAACGCCGGCGCGCTGCTCGCGGCGATCATCGACATGAAGCCGGCGCCGGACGACGCTGAGGACGCCGATGCGGCGGCGGGGCGCCCGGCGCGTCAGTTCGTCGTGCTGGATGCCGGGATGACCGACCTGATGCGCCCGGCGCTCTACGGCGCGGTCCATCGCATCGTCCGACTCGAGCCGGCGTCCGGACCGCCCGGTAGTCCGATCGAGGAAACGCCCTGCGACATCGTCGGCCCCGTCTGCGAGAGCAGCGACGCCTTCCTCGGCGACCGCAGCCTCGTCGATCCGCGCGTCGGCACGCTGGTGGCGATCCTCGACGCCGGGGCCTACGGCGCAGCGATGGGCTCGAACTACAACCGCCGGCCGCTGGCGCCGGAGGTGCTCGTCGACGCCGGGCGCTGGCGGGTGATCCGCCGCCCGCAAAGCGTCGACGACATGGTGCGCCTCGAATGCCCCTGATCGCGTTCGAGGGGCTCGACCAGAGCGGCAAGGAAACCCAGGCGGCGCGCCTTCGAATCGAGCTCGAAGCGGCCGGCCGTCGCGTCGAGTCGCTGACGTTTCCCGACGACGCCACCCCGATCGGCAAGGAGATCCGCGCCGAGCTGGCCAGCGGGCATCGCTGGCAGCCAGACGTGATGCAGCTGCTCTACGTGGCCAACCGCCACGAGCGCAAGCCGATGATCCTGGAGTGGCTGGCCGCGGGCGCGGTCGTCATCTGCGATCGCTACCTGGCGTCCAGCGTGGCCTACGGCGAGGCGTTCGGCCTCGATCCCGCGTGGCTGGTCGACATCCAGCGCCACCTGCCGCAGCCCGACCTGACCGTGCTGCTCGACATCGCGCCCGAGACGGCCGTCGCGCGCAAGCAGCAGGGCCGCGATCGCTACGAGCGCGACACGGCGCTCCTCGGCCGCGTCCGCGCCAGCTACCGGCGGCAGGCGGCGACGACGGCGAACTGGACGCGCATCGACGGCGAGCAGGCGAAGGATGCGGTTGCCGCCGCCGTCAGCGCGGCCGTCCGATCACGGCTCGCGCGACCGTGACGGCGCGCACGTCGGCGGCGCCCGCCGTCCGCAGCACCGCCGCGCACGCATCGAGCGTCGCGCCGGTGGTGATCACGTCATCGACGAGCACCACCACGCGCCCGGCGATCGCGTCGATCGTGGCGCGCTGCCGCGCCGTGGTCGACCAGCGTCCGCGGCCGTAGCCGGCCGGCGCCAGCGCGAATGCCCCGCGGACATTGCGGCGGCGGGCCGGCGCCGTGAGCGCCGTCTGCGCCGCCGTGGCGCGGACCCGCCGCAGCGCGGCGATCACCGGCGGTCCGAGCCGCGCCGCCAGATCGTGCGCCTGGTTGAAGCCGCGGGCGCGGCGCCGGGCCCGGTGCAGCGGCACCGGCACCACGAGGTCGGCGGCGGCCAGGACGTCCGCCGCCTGGGCCCGCAGCAGGCCGGCCAGCGCCGGCGCCAGCGACCGCCGGCCGTCGTACTTGAAGGCGTGCAGGACGTCGCGCAGGCGTCCCTCGTAGGGGCCGACGACGCGGACGGGCAGCGCGCCGCTGATGCGCCGGCAGCGCGGACAGACGTCCGCGGCCGGGCGCCATGGCGACTGCGGCTGTCCGCAGCAGGCGCACCACGGCGGCGTCCAGCGGACCACGGCGGTCCAGCAGGCTGCGCACACGGCGCTCGCCGACGGGTGATCGAGCGGCCCGTCGCAGGTCGCGCACGGCGGCGCGAAGAGCAGGATCAGCGCCGCATCGAGGCAGCGCCGCGCGGCGGGCCAGACGGCGGCGGCAGGATCAGGCCGGGCGCCGGCCGCCGATGGCGGCGACGGGCTCGTCGGCGACTTCGACGCGGATGGCGCTGCCCCAGAGCCGCTCGAGCGCGTAGAACTCGCGGGACTCGGGGGTGAAGACATGGACGACGAAGTCGAAGTAGTCGACCAGTACCCATTCCGAGCCGCGGTAGCCTTCGACGGCGACGGGGCGCTGCCCGAGCGCCTTCAACGCCTCTTCGACGCTGTCGACGATCGCCTTCACCTGCCGCGCGTTCTGGCCGGTGCACAGGACGAAGACGTCGGTGAACGCCGAAGTGTGGCGCAGGTCGAGGATCATGATCTTCTCGGCCTTCTTCGCCGACGCCGCCCGCACGGCCGTCTGGACCTGCTCCGCGTAGTCGGCCAGCGTCAGCGTCTCCTCGTTCGGCTCCTGCGACAGCCGCCCCGCCTTGCTCTCGCCCGCCGCGGCCATCGACTTCCTGGTCGCGGCTTCCTTGCGTGCCGCCGTCTTCGCCGCCGGCGATCGCGCCGCCGTGCGCTTCCGGGTTCCCGTCCTGGACGTCGTGTCGGTCGCGCGCGTGGTCCGCTTTCGCGGCGTCGATTTACTCATGCAAGGTACCTGCCGGTCAGGCGGCGGCGTAGAGGCCGTGCCGGCGAACGTAATGGGCGACCGACGGCGGCACCAGGCCCTCGAGCGAGGCGCCGGCGCGGGCGCGGGCCCGGATCTCGGTGGATGAGACGTCGGGCGTGGGCGAATCGATCAGGAACACGCGCGGCGTCGGCGGCCAGCTCTCGATCGGCGGAGTGGAGAAACGGCCGGCCAGCGCCGGCAGGCGCGCCGGCAGCGACGTCGCGCTGAGGCCGGGGCGGGAGACGACGGCGAAGTGGCAGCGGTCGAGGATGGCCGGATAGTACCGCCATGTCGCGATATCTGCGAACGCATCGGCGCCGATGATGAACACCATCTGCGACGCCGCATGGCCGGCCCGCGCGAACTCGTCGAGCAGCGTGCCGGTGTACGACGGCTCGGTCGAATCGAGGCCGAGCTCGCACGCGACCAGTGCCGCGTCGGTCTCGGCGGCGATCGCCACCATCGCGAACCGATGATAGATCGAGACGAGCGGGCCGGTGCGGTGCGGTGGGACGCGGGCGGGCGCGAGCTGGACCGTCGCCAGCCCGAGCGCGGCCCGCGCTGCGGCCGCCACGCCGAGGTGTCCGTCGTGGATCGGATCGAACGTGCCGCCGAGGATGCCGAACGGCGTCATTCGTGCGCGGCGCGTCGGTCCGCGGCGGCTTTCGCCGCGGCGTGCGACCGGGGCCCGGGCTCCGGATTCGCCTGCATCGCCTGCTGTGCCGCCTGTCGCGCCGCGGCGGCCGCCGCCTTGCTCGCGGCGACGTGCGGCCACACCGCTTCGAGGAGCGCGGCGACCCCCTCGCGGGTGACCGCCGAGATCGGGAAGCACGGCATCCCGAGGCCCTCGACGTGCCGCACGAGCGCCTCGAGCCGCTCCGGCTCGTCGAGCGCGTCGATCTTCGACGGGGCGACGATCTGCACGCGCTCGGCGATCGGCGTGTGCCCGAGATCGGCGCCCGCGTCGGGCTCGTAGAGCGCCAGCTCGCGGCGGATGACCTCGAAGTCCTCGACCGGATCGCGGCCGCTCAGCGACGACACGTCGACGAGATGGATCAGCACCGCGCTGCGCTCGACGTGGCCGAGGAAGCGATGGCCGAGGCCGGCGCCGGTGTGCGCGCCTTCGATCAGGCCGGGGACGTCGGCGACGACGAAGCTGCGATCGTCGCCGAGATCGACGACGCCGAGGTTCGGGACGAGCGTCGTGAACGGATAGTCGGCGATCTTCGGCTTGGCCGCGGAGATCACCGAGATCAGCGTCGACTTGCCGGCGTTCGGATAGCCGATCAATCCGACGTCGGCGAGCAGCTTGAGATGCAGGTGCAGCGAGACGATCTCGCCCGGCTCGCCGGGATCGGATCGCCGCGGCGCCTGGTTGGTCGACGACACGAACACCGCGTTGCCGCGGCCGCCGCGGCCGCCGCGGGCGACCAGCACGCGGTCGCCGTCGTAGATCAGGTCGGCGACGACGCGACGCTCGCCGTGCTCGTCCACGGCCGTCGCCACGGTGCCGGCCGGCACCAGGATGTCGACGTCCGGGCCGCTCCGCCCGGTGCGGTTCGACCCTTCGCCGTTGCCGCCACGGTTGGCCTTGAACTCCGGGTGATAGCGGAAGCTGACCAGCGTGTTCAGGTTGGGGGCTGCGGTGAGGTACACCGAACCACCCCAGCCGCCGTTGCCGCCGTCGGGACCGCCGCGCGGCACGAACTTCTCGCGACGGAAGCTCATGCAGCCGTTGCCGCCGTCACCGGCGGCCGCGACGATGTCGACTTCATCGACGAACATGACTGAGGGTACTCCGCGGCCGGCCCGTCCCGCAGGCGGGGACGGCCAGCCGGCGGGACGAGGAAGGCTACTCGGCCGGGGCGGCCGGAACGATCGAGATGAACCGGCCGTGCGCGCCGTGATCTTCGAACTTCACGGTGCCGGTCACCTTGGCGAACAGGGTGTCGTCCTTGCCGAGGCCGACGTTCTGGCCGGCGGCGAACTTGCGGCCGCGCTGCCGGACGAGGATCGAACCACCCGTGACGAGGTTGCCGTCGAACCGCTTCACGCCGAGGCGCTGCGACTGGCTGTCGCGGCCGTTACGTGAGCTGCCCTGGCCTTTTTTGTGTGCCATCTGCCTGCTGCTCCTAGAGCTCGATGCCCTTGATCTCGACCCTGGTCAGCGTCGAGCGGTGGCCGCGCGACACGCGCATGGTCTTGCGGCGGCGCTTCTTGAAGACGCGGATCTTGGGGCCGCGCGATTCGCCGGCGATGACGCCGAGCACCTTGGCGCCGGCCACGAACGGCGCGCCGGACAGCATGCTGCCGTCGTCCTTGCCGACGAACAGCACCTGGTCGATGGTCACCTTGTCGCCGGCGGCGAGCTGGACGCGGTCCACTTCGACGACGGCGCCTGGGGTCACCTTGACCTGGCGTCCACCGCTCTTGATGATCGCAAACACGTGAGCCTCCCGAAAAACCTGCTGTCCGCGGTCCCCGACCGGCCAGAGGACGCCTCCGGCCGGGCCCTGGGCCACGGCACGAACCACCAAGCCTAGCAGGATCCAGCGGTTGGCGTCCAGTCGGCGGGCGATTTGGCCCATCTCGGCCATTTGACGGCCTGCCGGGCCTCCGGTAGCCTTCGGGCCATGGGCGCGATCCCGCTGGGCCCGGCGCTCCGCGTCGGCGCGGCGTTCGGCGCGCTCGCGGCCGCCACCGCGCTGTTCCACTACGTCGTTCCCGCCAACCCGACCACGGTCGCGCTCAGCTACCTGCTCCTGGTCCTGCTGGCGGCGACCGAATGGGGGCTCCCCGAGGCGACGCTGCTCGCCGCCGCGGCCTCTCTGGCCTACAACCTTTTCTTCCTGCCGCCGGTCGGCATGCTGACGATCGCCGACCCGGAGAACTGGGCCAGCTTCTTCGCCTTCATGGCGACGGCGATCGTCGTCTCGCAGCTCTCGGGCCGGGCCCGCGCCCGCCGCCTCGACGCGGAGGCGCGCCAGCGCGATCTGGAGCGGCTCTACACCCTCAGCCGCGGCCTGCTGCTCGCGGAAGAGGGCGGCGCCGCCCCGACCGGTATCGCCCGCCACATCGCCGATGCCTTCGAGCTCGAGGGCCTGGCCCTCTACGATCAGCATACGGGCACGATCGCGCGGGCCGGCCGGACCGATCTGCCGGACATCGACGCCCGGCTCCGGGACGTGGCCCGTCAGGCGACCACGTGGCGCGAGCCCGGCGGCCTGGTCGTCACGGCGATACGTCTGGGCCGGGCGCCGATCGGCAGTCTCGCGATGCTGGGCGGCACCATGAACGACACGGTGCTGCAGTCGGTGGCCAATCTCGCCGCCATCGGCCTCGAACGGGCGCGCGAACGCGACGTGGCGTCGACCACCGAGGCGGCCCGACGCAGCGGCGAGCTGCGCGCCGCGCTCCTCGACGCGGTGGCGCACGAGTTCAAGACGCCGCTGACATCGATCCGCGCGGCCGCCGGCGGCCTCACCGGCCTCGTGTCGACCGGCGACGCCCGCGAGCTGCTGGCCATCGTCGACGAAGAGTCGGCACGCCTCCAGGGCCTCGTCAGCGACGCGATCTGGATGCTTCACGTCGAAGCCGGCGACTTCGAGGTGCGACCCGAGCGGCACGACCTCCGCGGGCTGGTCAACCGCGTCGTCCGCGATTTCGGCACGCGGCTCGCGGGACGG
>Ga0207678_10004845_pt1 | contig 12088 bp, 10 predicted proteins | sample KBSC63metaG_FD_184319 | JGI IMG/M metagenome (GOLD analysis project Ga0207678, IMG submission 184319) | Corn rhizosphere microbial communities from Kellogg Biological Station, Michigan, USA - KBS C6-3 metaG (SPAdes) (version 2) | ecosystem: Host-associated > Plants > Roots > Rhizosphere > Soil ... | reverse complement strand
AACTCAACCGCAAGCTCAACATACTGCTGGTCGACGACCACGCGCACGTACGGAGCACGACGGCGGCGGTTCTCGGCGATTTCGGCCACAAGGTCGTGGAAGCCGCGGACGGGACCGATGCGCTTCGGGTCCTACGCGAGGATTGCGGCTTCGATCTTCTGATCACCGACTATGCGATGCCGCACCTGTCCGGAACCGACCTGTTGCGCGCGGCGCAGGACATCTGCCCCGAAGTGCCGGCGCTGATCGTCACCGGCTATGCCGAAGCCGACGCGATCCGCGACCGCCCCAAGCACGTCGAAATCCTGCAGAAGCCTTTTACGCCGGAGGCGCTCGAAGGTGCCATCGAACAACTTTGCCACCATCGCGTCGCCGCTAAATGATGCGGTTAAGACTGAAGCGTGCTTCGGGCGTGCCGAGCTGTGCAACTCGCCGAAGCGAGAATCATTGAAAACTTAGTTCCCAAGAAGCGGGCCACAACCATTGACCAAGCCGGACGAGCGCAGCGAAAAGCTTACTGACGAAGCGGTGGCGCAACTCAACGTGAGCCTCACGAACTGCCACAAGGTGGTGAGCGATTATCGTGCCGCCCTCCTCCACAAGCCGGGGCGAGGCGCAGACAAACCCAAGTGCGACTGACGATTATTGCAACCCGAGCCCTGTGGCCGATCTGAATCCGGACGCCAGCGCCTGCGCGTCGGCGCCGGTGCGGCAGGCAACAAAGATCGTGTCGTCTCCGCAAATCGTCCCGACAATTGCCGGTATGTCCGCCTGGTCCAGCGCCACTCCGATCAGGTGCGCTGATCCCGGCGGAGTCTTGATCACCACGAGATTCATGGCGACTTCGATGCTGCCGGCCCACTGGCTGAGAACCGATTCGAGGGACGGCGTAGCCGCTACCCTCTGCTGCGGCAGGGCATAACTGAGCTGCCCTTCCCGCCGCACCTTTACGGCCCCGATCTGCTCCAGGTCGCGGGAGATCGTCGCCTGGGTCACCCCATAACCCAATGCCGCCAGGCGTTCTGCGAGCTCTTCCTGGCTGGCGAGGGCGTTTGCCCGGATGAGATCGGCGATTGCGCGCCGTCGCCGCTCTTTCAGGTCTGCGTTCATATGCATATCTATACATAGCCTTGCATATTTATGCAAATACGCCAATAGGCGCGCCTCCCAATGATTCGGACAGCCATTCTCGGAGCCTCGGGCTATGTCGGCGGCGAACTTTTGCGCCTTCTTGTCGCGCACCCTCTGTTCGCGCCCGCGAAGCTGTTCGGGGAGAGCAAAGCGGGTCAGCCGGTCGCCGCGGTCCACCCATATCTCGCACCCTCCTACGCAGACGCTGTTTTCGGGCGGTTCGACGGCGATCTCGACGGGATCGACCTTGTGTTCGCCGCTCTCCCTCATGGTCATAGCCAGAAGATCGCGCCCGCCATCGTTGCGAGCGGCATCCCGTTCGTCGATCTCGGCGCCGATTTCCGGCTCGACAGTGCAGAGACCTACGAGCGGTGGTACGGCCATGCGCACGAAGCGCCGGAGTTGCTCGGCAGCTTCGTCTACGGAATCCCCGAGCTTAATCGCGACGTGCTCCGCGCGGCCAAGGCGGCGGCCGCGGCCGGTTGCTATGCGACGGCGGCCATCCTCGCGCTCAAACCCCTTGTAGGCGCCGGTTTGGTCAAGCCTGGCAGCATCATCGTCGATGCGGCCTCGGGCGTGAGCGGTGCCGGACGGGAAGCAAAGGAAGCGACCGGTTTCAGCACCGTCGACGGGAGCTTCAGTGCCTACGGTCTGCTGAACCACCGCCACACGGCCGAGATGGAGATGGCACTGGGCAGCGCAGTCCTGTTCACGCCGCACCTGGCGCCGATGACGCGCGGGATTCTCGCGACCTGCTACGGCACTGCAGCGAAGCCTATGACCCCCGGCGAACCGCTGAAGGCGCTGCTGGAGGCTTATGCGGACGAGCCGTTCGTCGCCATTTCCGGCGACTCACCAGCAACCAAGTGGGTGGCCGGTTCCAACGGCGCCCGGCTCACCGCCCGCTACGACGAGCGGACCGGCCGGGTCCTCGCCCTCTCGGCAATCGACAATCTCGGCAAGGGCGCCGCGGGCCAGATGATCCAGTGCGCAAATCTGATGCTCGGTCTCGAGGAGACGGCCGGCCTTTCCGCAATCGGAGTATACCCATGAGCGTTACAGCGGCAGAAGGTTTCGTCGCGGCCGGATGCCACGCAGGCATCAAGCGCAAGCGGTTCGACATGGCGATGATCGCGACCGAGGACCGCCAGCCGGCGGCCTGCGCCGCGGTCTTCACGCAGAACAAGTTCGCGGCTCCGCCGGTGAAACTGGATCGCGCGACGCTCGCTGCCAACGGTGGGCAGGCAGCCGCGGTCGTCGTCAACTCCGGCAATGCCAATGCCGGGACGGGCAGAGCAGGCCTTTGCGATGCCGAAGCGATGGCAGCGGAGACTGCTCGCGCGCTCAACATCGGCCAGTCGGATGTCCTCGTCTGTTCGACCGGGATCATCGGCACCCCGCTGCCGATGGAGCCGATCGTCGCGGCCACTCCGAAACTGGCCGAGAAATTGTCGGCGCAAGGCGGCGAAGACGCTGCGCGCGGGATCCTGACGACCGATCACCGACCCAAGCAGGTGATAATCAGGGGCTCGACCTTCACTCTCGGCGGGATGGCCAAGGGCTGCGGGATGATCGCCCCGAACATGGCGACGATGCTCGCGTTCCTGACGACCGATGCGGCGGTGCCCGCGGACGTCATGCAGTGCGTCCTCCGGCAGGCGTCGAATGCGACGTTCAACACGCTCAACGTCGACGGCGCCACCTCGACTAACGACACGGCCATGATTCTTGCGTCGGGCAAGCGTGGTCCCGCCGATTCGGACGAGTTCGCCAATGCGGTGCTGGCCGCCTGCGAGGACCTGACGATGCAGATGGCTCGCGACGCCGAAGGCATGACCCGCATCGCGCGGATGACGGTCACGGGCGCGGCGACGGAGGCCGAAGCGAAGATCGCGGCGAAGGCGATTGCCGAAAACAACCTGGTCAAGTGCAGCTGGTACGGCGGCGACCCCTATTGGGGCCGGCTGCTGGCCGCGGCCGGTTCGTGCGGAGTCGCGTTCGATCCGGACCGGTCGCGGGTCAGCTACGGCGGAATTCTCGTCGCCGACGGCGGAGTTTCGATCGCTCATGACGGCCAGGCCCTGTCCGAGCACATGATGGGCGAGGAGATTTCGATCGACGTCCACCTCGGCGCGGGCACCGCCTCGGCGAGAATCATCGGGATCGACCTCGGCCCCGGTTACATCAAAGAAAATTGCAAGACGTCATGAGCGCCGCCCGGACCGCACAGGTGCTCGTCGAGGCGCTGCCGTACATCCGGCAGTTCGCGGGCAAGTCGATCGTCGTGAAGCTCGGCGGCGCTGCAATCGACCGCGAATCCGATCTCGCGCTCGCGCAGGACGTGCTGCTGCTCAGGAGCGTCGGCGTTCGCTGCGTCCTCGTCCACGGGGGTGGACCGCAGGTGGACACGATGCTCCGCCGCGTCGGCAAGGAGCCGGAGTTCAAGGACGGCCTGCGGGTCACCGATGCGGAGACCCTGGAAATCGTCCGTATGGTGTTGGTCGGCAAGATCAACCGCGACCTCGTCGCGACGATCAATGGCCAGGCCGGCGATGAGCCGGTGGCAGTCGGCGTGTCGGGAGAGGATGCGGGACTTCTGACGGTGACGCCTGCCGATTCGGCCTTCGGGTTCGTCGGCAGCGTGACGAGCGTCAGGGCGGAGCTCATCCATCGCCTGCTCAATGACGGGCTGACGCCGGTGATTTCGACGGTCGGGGCGGATGCCGGTGGCCAGCCCTACAACGTCAATGCGGACGAGGCAGCGCGGGCGATCGCGGTCGCGATGAAGGCGGAAAAGATCGTCTATCTGACCGCCGTCCCAGGCCTCCTCGAAGATCCGAAGGACGAAACGACACTGATCCCTCGCCTGACGTCTGCCGAGCTCCGCGACAGGCTCGCTCATGAGAGCGTTGGCAAGGGCATGATCCCGAAGCTCAAGGCATGCGCCGACGCCGTCAATCAGGGCGTCGGCTTCGCCCACATCATCGATGGCCGCGTACACCACTCGCTGCTGATCGAGCTTCTCACCGACCATGGCGTCGGGACGATGATCAAAAAGGAGAAGAGCTGGTGAAGCATCTTCTCTCCATTCGCGACCTCACCGCGGGTGATCTCGACGCGATTTTGGCTCTGTCGGAGCAGGAGGCGCCGCGCATCCTCGCCGACAAGGGCGTCGCGCTGTATTTCGAGAAGCCGAGCGCCCGGACCCGCAACTCGATGGAGATGGCAACCGTCCAGCTCGGCGGCCACCCCGTCTATCTGCAGCCCTCGGAGCTCGGCATCGGCTCGCGCGAGAGCGTCGAGGACGTGGCGAATACCCTTGCTTGCTACCACGCCGTCATCGCTGCGCGCGTGTTCGAGCACGGCCTGCTCGAGCAGATGGCCGCGGTCAACGCAGCGCCAGTGCTAAACATGCTCTCCGCGACCGACCATCCGCTTCAGGCGCTGGCGGACCTGCTGACGATCAAGCAGCTGCTCGGCCGCCTGGAAGGGGCGAAGGTCGCCTTCATCGGCGAGGGCAACAACGTCTCGCGCTCGCTTGCCGAAGCCTGCGCTCTTGCCGGAGCCGAATTCACGCTCGCGAGCCCCCAAGGCTATGGCTTCGAGGGCTCGCGCACGAATGCGACCGAAGCCGTCGCAGGCGCCGATATCGTCTATACCGACGTCTGGGTGTCGATGGGCGGCGAGGAAAGCGCCGAGCGTCGCGCCGCATTCGAGCCGTATCGGGTCGATGAAGATCTGTTCGCGCTCGCGCCGGCCGCATGGTTCATGCACTGTCTTCCCGCCCGCCGGGGCGAGGAAGTGACGGCAGGTGTGATCGACGGGCCGCGCTCCGTGGTCTGGCGGCAGGCAGAGAACCGGATGCATACGGCGCGAGGCGCCCTGTTATGGATGATGGGGGCGAAGCCCCAAACGGAAAGCAAAAATGAGGAAGACAAAGCTGAAGGTGGTGCTGGCCTATTCGGGCGGCCTGGACACGTCGATCATCCTGAAATGGTTGCAGACCGAGTATGACGCGGAGGTCGTGACCTTCACCGCCGACCTGGGCCAGGGTGGCGAGGTCGAGCCGGCGCGGCGCAAAGCGGAGATGCTCGGCGTCAAGCCGGAAAACATCTTCATCGAGGACCTGCGCGAGGAGTTCGTCCGCGATTATGTGTTCCCGATGTTTCGGGCGAACACGGTCTACGAGGGGCATTACCTTCTGGGGACCTCGATCGCTCGGCCGCTGATCGCCAAGCGGCAGATCGAGATCGCGAGGGCTGTCGGTGCGGATGCCGTCTGTCACGGAGCGACCGGCAAGGGCAATGACCAGGTGCGCTTCGAGCTGAGCTATTATGCGCTCGAGCCCGACATCAAGGTGATCGCGCCCTGGCGGGAGTGGGAGTTCGCCAGCCGCGAGGCCCTGCTCGACTTCGCCGAGAAGCACCAGATTCCGATTGCGAAGGACAAGCGAGGCGAGGCGCCCTTCTCGATCGACGCGAACCTGCTGCATTCATCTTCCGAAGGCAAAGTGCTGGAGGATCCGGCCGCCGACGCTCCGGAATATGTGCACCAGCGCACCATCTCGCCGGAGGACGCGCCGGACAAGGCGACAATTACCACAATCGATTTCGACAAGGGCGACCCGGTCGCGATCGACGGAGAAAGACTGTCGCCAGCGGCCCTGCTGACGAAATTGAACCAACTCGGTCACGACAACGGCATCGGTCGCCTCGACCTGGTCGAAAACCGCTTCGTCGGAATGAAGTCGCGCGGGGTCTACGAGACGCCCGGCGGGACCATCTTGCTTGCCGCTCACCGCGGCATCGAGAGCATCACATTGGACGGCGGCGCCATGCACCTAAAGGACGAGCTGATGCCGCGCTACGCCAGCCTCATCTACAACGGCTTCTGGTTCGCTCCCGAGCGCGAGATGCTCCAGGCGGCGATCGACAAGAGCCAGGAGAATGTCTCCGGCCGGGTGACGATGAAGCTGTACAAGGGCAATGCCACGGTGATCGGACGCGAGAGCGAGCGGTCACTCTACGACCAGGACCTCGTCACCTTTGAGGAAGGCAGCCGCAACTACGACCACCACGATGCGGCGGGCTTCATCCGGCTGAACGCTCTTCGGCTACGGACGATCGCGCAGCGGAAGAGGCGGCTAGAGCCCTAGCTCTTTCCTCGCCGCCGCGATCTGTTCGCGGACGCGCTCGGGCGCCGTGCCGCCGTAGCTGGTGCGGCTCTGCACGGACGCGTCGACGCTGAGCACGTCGAACACCCGCTCGTCGATACGCGCATCGATGGCCTTGAGATCGTCGATCGACAGGTCGGCCAGATCGCCGCCGCGCTCCTCGGCCGCTTTGACCGCACGCCCGGTGACGTGATGCGCCTCCCGGAACGGCACGCCCGCCTCGCGCACCAGCCAGTCGGCGAGGTCGGTCGCGGTGGAATAGCCCTGCCCCGCGGCCTCGCGCATCCGCTCCGGCACGAACTCGACCGTCTCGACCATTCCGGCGAGCGCCTGAAGCGAGAGTATCAGCAGGTCGCGCGCCTCGAACACCGGCTCCTTATCGTCCTGCATGTCCTTCGAATAAGCGAGTGGAAGCCCCTTCATCGTCACCATGAGGCCAGTGAGCAGCCCGACGATGCGCCCGCTGTGCCCGCGCACGAGCTCGGCGGCGTCAGGGTTGCGCTTCTGTGGCATGATGGACGACCCAGTCGAATACTCATCCGACAGCTTGACGAAGCCGAACGGCGCGCTCGACCAGACGATCAACTCCTCGGCGAGGCGCGACAGGTGCAAGCTGCATTGCGCCGCTGCGGAAAGGTAATCGAGCGCGAAATCGCGATCGGACACGCTGTCGAGACTGTTCGCGGTCGGCCGGTCGAATCCGAGTGCTTCTGCAGTCGCGTGCCGGTCGATCGGAAAGCCCGTTCCAGCAAGCGCGGCCGATCCCAGCGGGTTTTCATTCATCCGCGCCCGAGCGTCTGTGAATCTCCTCAGGTCCCGCTTCAGCATTTCATAGTATGCGAGCAGATGGTGACCGAGAGTCACCGGCTGCGCGACCTGCAAGTGCGTGAAGCCCGGCATCACGGTGCCGGCATGCTCGTCCGCCCGCACGACAAGCACCCCCTGAAGCGCGCGAATTGCAGTCATCGCTTCGTCGCAGGCGTCGCGCACCCACAGCCGGAAATCGGTGGCAACCTGGTCATTCCGTGAGCGTGCCGTGTGCAGGCGCCCCGCCGCTTCGCCGATCAGCTCCGAAAGGCGATGCTCGACCGTCATGTGAATATCCTCGAGCTCGATCCGCTCGCGAACTCCGTCACGCTCATATTCCTCGGCGATGCGGTCGAGGCTCTCGAGGATCATGGCCGCGTCGGAATCTCCAATGATTCCCCGGTCGCCCAGCATAGCCGCATGCGCCTTGGATGCCGCGATATCCTCGCGCCACAACCTTTTGTCGAAGCCGATGGACGCGTTGATCTGCTGCATCAGCTCCGACGGCCGGCCGCCGAAGCGCCCGCCCCATGTCCGCTGTTTTGGAGGTGTATCGGGCATGGAATCGGCCGCGTGAGAGTGGAGGCCCGAGCCGGAATCGAACCGGCGTGCAAGGATTTGCAGTCCTCTGCGTAACCACTCCGCCATCGGGCCGAGGGGGACGCATTTCGGGGGCTTTGCCGCTCGGGTCAAGGTGCAATTCCCGAACCAGCCCACAAGCCTCCCCGACCGTAAATATGCAACTGCGAGCCATTCGCATTAATGGACGCAGAAGAAGGGGAATGTCGGGAATCATATCTTCTGCCCGCGTCGATTATGTCGGCGTTCTGGCGAAGCCAACGCACGCGGAAGCCAATCCGATCTGCCGATTTCGCCAGCCACCACGTCCGCGATCCGCGGTCCGAACAGCGACCGGATGGGCCGAGACTTCGTCTTTCAGGGGCTCGCCCGAAGACTAGCTGCTGTCGAGAAGAAGGACGGATTCGGCCTCGCCCTCTCCGGGCGCAGCGTCCGGCGGCGGACCGCTCTCCTTTTCGAAGCCGATCGTAGCCCCGGTAAGCGGGCGGCGCGGAAATTCGACCAACGAACACTGTTCAGCTTGGCGTTAGCGTTCGCTGCCGATAAAGCCGCTCTTGCATCCCAACTGTATTAGCGGCATATAACACCTGATGACGATCCAGACCCCCGTTCCGGATTATGCAGCGGCCCGCGCGTCGATGGTCGACACGCAACTCCGGCCCGAAGGCGTCAACTACCCGCCGGTCGTCGAGGCGATGGCGAGCGTGAAGCGTGAGGATTTCGTCGCCCAGCACGCCCGCGCCGTCGCTTATGTCGACCGCTCTGTGCCGATGGGCGACGGTCGTTCGCTGTCTGGCCCCGTTGTTATCGGGAAGCTCCTGACCGCGCTGACTCCACTCGCTGGCGAGCGCGCTCTCGTGGTCGGCTGCGGCACCGGCTATTCGGCCGCGATCCTGCAGGTGCTGGGCCTTAGCGTGCTCGGACTGGAGAGTTCGCCCAAGCTTGCGGCCCGCGCCCGTGAGCTCGGGATCGACGTGGTGGAAGGTCCGCTCGAAGAGGGTTGGAAAAGCAAGGCGCCTTACCATCTCATCCTGATCGACGGTGCCGTCGAATTCATCCCGGAGACGATCATTTCGCAGCTCACCGACCATGGCCGGCTTGGCACGGCGCTGATCGATCGCGGCATTTGCCGACTCGCGATCGGACGGCGCTCCCGAGACGGTTTCGGCGTGCAGACGATGGCGGACTCGGGCGCGGCGGCGCTTCCCGGCTTCCGCAAGCCGCGGACGTTCATCTTTTGAAGTTTGGAGTGATCGTGGCTCGTTATCGCACTCTGCTTGCGGGATCCCTTATCGCGGGCCTCGCTGCGTCGACGGCGTCGGCGGACACGCTGCGCGAAGCGCTCGTCTCGACCTACGACACCAACCCGACGCTCACTGCGCAGCGCGAAGCCCTCAAGGCCACCGACGCGACCGTCGGAATTGCCCGGGCGCAGGGGCGGCCGCAGGTCAGTGCCACGGCCGGGATCAACAAGGACCTCGCGCGCAGCGGAATCTTGGACACTGGGGGCAAGGGTCCGACCCTCTCGGTCGGAGTCGACCTCAGCATGCCGGTGTTCACCGGTGGGCGGGTACGCAACTCGATCAATGCGGCCAAGACCCGCGTCGAGGCGGGCCGCGCGACTCTGCGCGGGGTCGAGGGCGACGTCTTCACCAGCGCGGTCTCTGCTTACATGGACGTCATCCGCGACCGGGCGATCGTCGAGTTGAACCAGAATAACGTGAAAGTCCTCCAGACCAACCTCGAGGCGACCAACGACCGGTTCCAGATCGGCGACGTCACCAAGACCGACGTTGCACAGTCCCAGGCGCGCCTTGAACTCGGTCGCGCCAATCTTGCCACCGCGATCGGCCAGGAAGCGGCCAGCGAGCAGGAATATCGCCGCGTCATCGGGCATGAGCCCGGCGACCTCGCTCCGCCGCCGCCATTGCCGCCCTTGCCGGCGAACCCGGACGAGGCCGTTCACATCGCTCTTGCGAACAACCCGGACATCGAGGCGAGCAACCGTCAGGCGCAGGCCGCTGGCTACGACGTGAATGTGGTCCGCGCATCGCGCCTGCCTTCGCTTTCCGCCGGAGTTAGCGAGACCTACGTCAACGCGCTCGGAGGGTCCGTCGGCGGGATTCCGCGCACCGGCTCACAGACCACCGCGGGCGTGAATGCCGTCATCCCGATCTACCAGGGCGGCGGACCCGCGGCCCAAATTCGCCAGGCGCAGGCGATCCAGGGCCAGACCCAGGAGCAGGCGGTTGGCACCGAACGGTCGGTGGTCGCACAGACCCGATCGGCCTTCGCCGCTTACAAGGCCGCGCAGGAAGCGATTTCCTCACAGCAGACCGCGGTGCAGGCCAACGAGCTCGCGCTGGAAGGCGCCCGCGCCGAACGCTCGGTCGGCACTCGCACGGTCCTTGACGTTCTGAACGCCGAACAGGAACTCCTGAACTCGCAGGTCGCGCTCGTCACGGCCCGCCGCGACGCCTATGTCGCTGGCTTCCAGCTCCTGAATGCAATGGGCCAGGCCGAAGCACAGGATCTCGGGCTCGACGGTGGTCCGCTCTACGATCCGCTCGGCAATTACCGCCGCGTTGCGGGCGATTGGAACGACTGGTCGAGCGATCCCCGTCACCCGGTCGTTGCAACCCCGATCGCCACGCCCGCGGAAGCCGGAGCGGCGATACCTGCACCGGCCACCCAAGGGGTGACACCGCCCAAGCAATAAGCGATACGTTGCCGCAGCTTATGCAGACCCCTGGCCGCGAACCTTCGATGGAAGACATCCTTGCGTCGATCAAGAAAGTGATCGCCGAGGAGAAGGAACTGCGAACCGCGGTCGACGAGGCGGATCGCACGCGCCGCGAGGATTCGGTCGAGGACAGCGAAGACGAAATCCTCGAACTCGATCAGCCGATCGAACCTTCTGCGGACCTGGGTCCGCCACTGATGGACGAGAATGTCGCGCAAACCACCCGGCACTCGCTCGAGGAATTGTCGAACATTGCGGCGACCGCTCCCGCAATCCCTGCCGGCAATCCGCTGGAGGAAATGGTCCGCGAAATGCTCCGGCCGATCTTGAAGGACTGGGTCGACGAGCATTTGCCAAATATCGTCAACGACCATGTGAAGCGCGAAATCTCGCGGATAACAGGCCGGAAGATCTAGCGGATTTTGCGCTTTGCCGAGGCTTTGCTACGCCTCCGGCATGACTCGAACCTCACTCCTGCTCGCGGCTGCAGCCGCCGCTCTCGCCACTTCGCCCGCGCTCGCGCGTCCGATGACCGCAACCGACATGCACATGATGCACCGGATGGGATCGCCGGCCGTCTCGCCGGACGGCCGCTACGCCGTGTTCACGCTGAGCGATACCGATCTTGAGAAGAACAAGCGCAACAACAGGCTCTACCTGCTCGACCTGAAAAAGGCCGGCGCGGTGCCGCAGCCGATCGCGGGGGCGGAGAAGGGCCACGACGCGATGTTCGCGAACGACGGGTCTTTGTGGTTCCTGATGGCTGTCGGCGACCATGACCAGCTGTTCCGTACTACGATCGGAGGCACACCTGCGCAGGTCAGCGACTTCAGCGGCGACATCAGCGGCTTCAAGATCGCACCGAACGGCAGCCGTGTTGCCGTCTGGGCTGACCGAGATCTTCGCTGTGCCGACCTTTCCTGTGCCGGGCTGCCGCCCAAGGCCGACACCGGAAGCGGCCGGACCTATGAACAGCTGTTCATCCGCCACTGGGACACTTGGGCGCAGCCCGGTGTCCGCTCGCGGATTTTCACTTTCCCGGTGGCCGACGGAAAGCTCGCCGGCGCCGGCGATCCCGTCGAGGGCAGCCTCGTCGGCGATGCGCCGTCCAAGCCGTTCGGCGGGGGCGAGGAGCTTTCGTTCACGCCCGACGGCAACACGCTCTTCTTCACCCTTCGCGAGGCAGGACGAATCGAGCCGCTGTCGACCAACCTCGATATCTTCCAGGTGCCGAGCAACGGGTCGGCCGCCCCGGCGAACCTGACCGACGCGAACGACGCCACCGACACGCTCCCAACCGTTTCGCCGGACGGAAAAACCCTCGCCTATGTCGCGATGGCGCGCCCGGGCTACGAATCGGATCGGCAGGTGCTCCAGCTTCGGGATATCGCGACCGGAGCCACCATACCGCTTACTCAGAAATGGGACCGCTCGGTCGGATCGATCGAATGGGCTCCGGACGGCAAGAGCCTGCTCGTTACCGCCGGCGACACGCTCGAAGAGCCGCTGTTCCGGGTAGATGCGCGAACCGGCGCGGTTACCCGGCTGACGAAGGACGGAAGCTTCGGCAATGTCCACGCGGTTCCCGGCGGCGGCGCGATTGTGACGATGAACAGCGTCTTCGCGCCGGACGACCTCTACCGGATAGACTCCAA
>Ga0207678_10004839_pt1 | contig 12093 bp, 10 predicted proteins | sample KBSC63metaG_FD_184319 | JGI IMG/M metagenome (GOLD analysis project Ga0207678, IMG submission 184319) | Corn rhizosphere microbial communities from Kellogg Biological Station, Michigan, USA - KBS C6-3 metaG (SPAdes) (version 2) | ecosystem: Host-associated > Plants > Roots > Rhizosphere > Soil ... | reverse complement strand
GAAGCTCGGGAGGCGAGTGAGACATCCGTCACGAAGCGGCCCACACCTTCGTGTAGGCGGACGCGTAGTCAACGCTGGGGTTGTAGCTGAAGGGCTGGCCCGCGTCAGGCATGTTGTTGTCAGCGTCGATGACCTGGAGTCCGACGCCAGCGGGCTGCGGCTCTTCACCGTTGAGCACTCGAATCAGCGTGTCGACGCTGGCCCAGCCACCCCACGACGAGACGTAGGCGACAGTCGCATCCTCGCCGCCCTTCTTTCTGATGAGGTCGAGGTTGCCGGGCTCTCCGAATGCACCGATGACGTTGAGCTGATCAGAACGCGTGGAGGACACGATGGCCTGAGAGAGGCCGGCGAACATCCAGCCGTCGATCGGGAGGTTGATCGAGTTGACCTCCGGAGCCTTGAGAAGAGCAGTGGAGACCTTCTGCGGAAGCGTCCCGCTGACCAGGTCCTGGTTGCTGAGCTCCAGCGTGGAGCCAACCTTGCATCCATTGCAGGTCTTGAGCTCAGCCTCGAAGCCGTCCTGGACCCAGCCGCCCCAAATGGAGTCGGTGAACTTCAGGCTCAACACGTTGGCCTTGCCGGAGGTCTTGCCGATGAGCCAGTCGGCCTGGAGGGCCCCCATCTCCTCCCACCACTGCTGCTGGGTCATGTCCGGCATGTTCTGAACTGTCGCTGAGAAGCGCTTCGGTTCCCCGACGACGTCGCAGTCATTGCCTCCACCAGCGATGGTCGGGATGCCGGCGTCGTTCGCCTCCTGGAGAGCCGCCGCGAACGCGGCGCAGTCCTGGCCCACAACGATGATGCCGGCTGCCTTGGCACTGATGCCCTGGCGAATGCAGTCAGCCCAGCCCTGGGGGCTCAGCTTTCCGTCGCAGACGCTCGCATCGAACCCCGCCGCCTTGGCGGCGTCAGCTGCTGCCTGCGAAGGGGTGGCACACGTCGGGACGGACTGCCCGCAGGAGACCACCCAAACGGTCCCACCGCGCTTGCCGCCGGGAGGAGCGGTGGGCCCGGCGGGCGGCGTACCGAGGATGCCTTCGTAGGCCTTGTCGAGAGCGTCCTGGCTGCTCGACTCGGAACTCCCGTTCTCGGACCCGTTCGACGTGGAACTGTGGTCATCACCGCCACAACCAGCAAGGGTTGCAGCGCCCATGAGGACGAGGGCGGCGAGGGCCGCGGCGCGGGGCCTGATGGACATCTGGTTACTCCTCTGAGGTTGGCACGGCGTGAGTGCGCCGTCGCGCCGCCAACAATGGAGTGACCGTCATCACGCGGTCCAACAGATCGTCTTCATGTTCGCTATCACCGCGACAAATGAATGAGCGCGCATTCGAGCTAGAAACGACGCCGATAGTGGGGATAGGCACTTCTCGTTTCCCTGACCGCCGTGGCTATGCCGAGACTTTTGCGCATGAGGCCAGCGCCGTTCGTGTACCTGCGGCCCCAATCGCTGGCCGAAGTCGACCACGCTCTCGCAGAGTCGCCACGTCCGCAGCCCTTGGCCGGCGATTCCGACCGGGGGTCGTGGACGGACGTCCGACACCAGACGAGGTGGCGACACCCCCCGTCGCGGTGGAGGGTCCCGTGGCCGAGCTGCTCTCGGTCACCGAGGAGGACATCTTCGAGTTCACGATCGAGAACCTGATCCTCGCGTCGAGGCCCTGCTCGAAGGCGACCTGACAGCCGGCGAGGGTTGGGTAGCGCCCGAGTCGGCGCAACCGGGCACGCCGTGGTCGCCGGGCGGACTCTTGCGCTGCCGCTGGTCGCCGAGTAGCGTGCCCGTCAGACTGAACACTCAGTCAAGAAATTATCCCGGGGCGCCTCGCGGCGTCCACGACGGCGTGGACTCGTCCTCCGGGCTGCTCACCCACGAGCAAGAGTGGAGCGTCGCACGCATGCCGAAGACCAGACCGCTTCGACTCCCACCACCGGGGCACCGCCCCACCCCAGCCGGTCGTGGTCGAACGGAGCCGCGTGTCGCCGGGACCGGATGGTGGCACTGGGCACAGAGGGTGTGGGCGCGCTGGTCGGCCCGGATATCGGGCTGATCGACACCCGGGGCGGCAACCGCGGCTACCAGCCGAAGATGCCGTCGGCCACGCGAAGTGTGAGCTCGATCGCGACCTGAGGCGTCACCGCCAAGTCGTTCAGTGCCACCTGGATGGTGAAGCCGTCCAGGATGGCTCCGACCGTGTGTGCGAACGCATCGGCCTCGGGAGACCCCTCCCGATCCCACACCGACTTCAGGAGTTCGCGCCACGCCTCGTCCGCGTCGGCGCGAGCCTGTGCGATCTCCTCGTGTCGCAGCGCCTGGGACCAGGTCTCGATCCACAGCGCCCACCCGCCGAGCAGGTCCTCCTCCGGCTCGAACACCCATCGGACCAGCTCCACGAACCGGTCGCGTTGCTTGTCGTGGGCACCGATGATCCGTTCGGCCGCTTTGCGAAACTCCTCCTCGGACAGACGCAGTGCCTCGATGAGCACGGCGTCGAGCGTCTTGAAGTGGTAGATCACCAGCCCGGTGCTGGTCCCGGCCGCCTCTGCGATGTCGCTGACGCGGACGTCGGCGAAGCCACGCTCCTTGATCACCGCCGCAGCCGCGATCAGGATGCGTCGCCGCGTCTCCACGGAGCGGGGCCGGCCGCGCGGTGCCTTCTTGGGCGGTTCGGTCGTCGCCACGTTCTCGCTCACGAGCCCACCCTAGACAATTTCCAAACTGAACCCTCGGTCAGGGTTGACACCCACTCGGGTGCGTTGTCAGACTGAACGCTCAGTCAGAGAAAGCGCAGGTTCTTCGATGTCCATCGACAACTCGACCCAGCCCGGCCTGATCGAGCGGCTCATCGCCGAAGAGGAGGCCATCTTCCTCGCACGCCAGCCGCGCAGCGCGGAGCTGATCCGCGAGGCGGAGCACGTCCTGGCTGGCGGCGCCACGTCCAGCTGGCAGATTGCCAAGCCCCAAGCCGTGTGGATGAGCCATGGCTCCGGATCCAAGGTCTACGACGTCGACGGCAACGAGTACGTCGACATGCACGGTGGGTACGGCGCCTCGATCGCCGGGCACGGCCATCCGGCGCTCGTCGAGGCCGTCACGGCCCGTGTCCGTCGCGGCACACACTTCGCTCAGCCGACGGAGGACGCGATCTGGGTCGCCCGGGAGCTGAGCACTCGGTTCGGCCTCCCCCTGTGGCGGTTCGGCAACTCCGGCACCGAATCCACCATGGACGCGATCCACCTGATGCGCACGATCACCGGCCGCGACTTGATCATCAAGCTCGAGGGCGGCTACCACGGCCACCACGACTCGGTACAGGTCTCGGTGCTGCCCAGCGCCGAGGAAGCCGGGCCTCGGGACCACCCCAACCGCGTGCAGTCCAACGGCGGCATCCCGTCCGCGATCGTCGATCTGGCCGTCATCGTCCCGTTCAACGACCTCGACGCCGTGGAGCGGGCACTCGTCGAGAACCGCGACCAGATCGCCGGCATGATCCTCGAGCCGGTGATGATGAACGCCGGGATCATCGAGCCCGACCCCGGCTACCTCCAGGCCCTCAAGGACCTCCTGCACCGGCACGGGGCCTTCATGACCTTCGACGAGGTCAAGACCGGTTTCACCACCGGCCCCGGTGGGGCGACCGCGAAGTACGGCGTCACCCCGGACATCGTGTGCCTGGCCAAGGCCCTCGGCGGCGGCATCTCGGTCGCAGCGATCGGCGGCACGCACGAGGTCATGCAGGCGGTCATCGACCGCAGGTACGAGCAGGTGGGCACCTTCAACGGCAACCCGCTGGCGATGGCGGCCGCACGCGCCACCCTCGAGCACGTGCTCACACCCGCCGACTACGCGCGACTGGACGCACTGTCGGAGTCACTGCGCGTGCAGATGCAGGGCACCATCGACGAGTACGCGATGAAGTGGAACCTGGTTACCGTCGGCGCCAAGGGCTGTGTCACCTTCCGCCCCGACCCGGTGCGTGAATTCCGTGACTTCCTCGACGTCGACGACCGCTTCAGCCACCTTCACTGGCTGATCCAGCACAACGGCGGCGCGTTCCTCCCGCCGTGGGGCAAGGTCGAGCAGTGGCTGCTGTCCATGCAGCACGACCAGGCCGACGTCGACCGGTTCGCGGCGAACTTCCACCGGTTCGTCGACAAGGTCTCGGCCTCCTGAAGGCCACGTGGCTGACCAGGCGCCGTGCGGGCGCAGAACCCGCGGACGTCATCCCGGTCGCCCCATGACGACAGCTGCGCCGGCGTGCTGGGCGCGCGCCGGCGCAGCTGTTCTCACACCGAAAGGAACGGACCGTGCCCGCCTCCACGACACCCGCGTCGGATGCCATCCGAAGCGCCGGGATCCCCGAGATCCTCCGACCGGGTTCTGTCGCCCTCATCGGCGCATCGCCCCGGAACCTCGAGCTGGTCGACAACGTCCGCCGCGACGTCTCGGTGGCAGCCGGCGTCAACCCCGGCCGGTCGGCGGTAGGTGAGCTGCAGTGCGTCTCCAGCATCGCCGACCTCGACTTCGTACCTGACCTGGGCGTCATCGCCGTCAGCGCCGAACGAGCCGAACAGGCGGTCCTCGAGCTGTTCGAGCGTGGTACGCGGGCGTTCGTCATCCCTGGCCTGGGCGCCGAAGCAGGAGACCGAGGCCGCATCGTGGCGTCGCGTCTGGCACGGTGGAGCGCAGACTCCGGTGCGGCCATCCTGGGCCCGAACTGCATGGGGATCGCCGCACCCTCCGGGTCCTCCGCCTGGCTGGGCACTCTCCCGCCGACGTTCAGGCCCGGCAACGTCGGCGTCGTCAGCCAGTCCGGCTCCATCGCGGACGCCTTCGTCGCTCTCGGACCACGCCTGGGCTTCTCCGCCGTCCTTTCCACGGGCGCCGAGATCAGCCGCGACGCCGCCGACTGGGTCGCGGCACTCGCCACCGACAACGCAACAGGCGTCATCGGCGTGTTCCTCGAGAGCGTCCGCCGACCACAGGCATTCCGCGCCGCACTCGACATGGCTGCGCAAGCCGGCAAGCCGGTCGTCGCCCTCAAGATCGGGCGCACCGACAAGGCAAGGCGCACCGCCCTCGCGCACACCGGGGCCATCGTCGGATCGCACGCTGCCTACAGCGCCATGCTGCGCACCCACGGCGTGCTCGAGGTCGACGACCTGCCCGAGATGATCGACTTGCTCGACATCCTCAGCAGGCCGATGCGACCCCGGGGCACACGCATCGGCGCGGTCACCGAATCAGGGGCCGAAGCGGCGCTGCTCGCCGACCACGCCGAGCCGCTCGGATTCAGCTTCCCGGAGATCCCGGACTCCACGAAGCAGAGGCTGGCCGCCGACTACCCACTCCTGCCGATGGACAACCCGCTGGACCCGTGGGCCCTGGGCGAACCCAGCAAGGCCTTCACCGACTCCGTGCAGGCGCTGGCCGACAGCGGCTCCTTCGACGTGTTGATCGCACAGATCGACCTCTCGCGCTTTCGTGGTCCCACCGAGCAGGTCTGGTGCGGCGCCGCCGTCCGGGCGCTGGCAGAGGCGCGCACCCGGACCGACACGTTCGCCGCGGTGACGACGGTTCACCAGACCGACCCTCCCGACGAGCTTGCCGAACTGGCGGCGGTCGAGGGCGTCACCCTCCTGCGCGGCGTCCGAACCGGCCTGTCGGCGCTCGCCCGAGCCGCGGCATGGTCCCCCTCGCCTTCACCGCTCACCAAGCCGGCGAACATCGCCCGGGCGGGAGACGCCGTCGAGCTCGATGCGAGCCTCGCCGCTCTGCTGGCCGAAGGGCACGGGGCGCTGAGCGAGTCCGACTCGTCGGCGATCCTCGCCGCCTACGGGATCAGCTTCGCGACCTCGGTCCTCGCGACCACTCCGGACGAAGCAGCGGTTGCCGTGGAGAAGCTGGGGACTCCCGTCGTCGTCAAGGTCGACGGGGTCGCTCACAAGGCCAGGACCAACGGTGTCCAGCTCGGCGTCACCACGCCTGATCAGGCGAGGACGGCGGCAGCTCGCATGGGCGGCCGCGTCCTGGTCGCCAGCCAGGTGGCCGCGGACGCCGAGTTGTTCTGCGGCATGAGCCGAGACCCTGACTACGGCCCCGTCTACGTCATCGGTCACGGCGGCGGAAAGGTCGAGAGCTACCACCACGTGTCGAGGCTGGGCCCACTGGATGCGCAGACCGTGCACGCCATGGCGGCCGAGGCCGGCCTGGACGCCTGGAGCGACGCTCTCGTGCGGACGGTCACGGCAATGAACGACCTCACCGAACAGCACCCGCAGATCGTCGAGATCGACGTCAACCCCTTGATGGTGCGACACGGCGACAGCGGCGCCGTCGCGGTCGACTCCCTCATCGTCCTCGGCGGCGCCGAGGTCAGCACGTCCGCTGCACCGAGCCCCACCACGACATCCGAGAGGCGTCAACCGTGCACGACATAACCGGCCACTACATCAATGCCACCTGGGTGCCGTCCATCGGCGCCGAGCACACCGACCTGCGCGATCCCCGGACCGACGCAATCGTCGGACGAGCTCCCTCGGGGGCCCGCGAAGACGTCGACGCGGCGGTTGCCGCAGCAGTCGCCGCCTTCCCGGCATGGGCGACCGTGCCGCGCAAGGAGCGCCAGGAGCTCATGAGCAACCTGGAGCGCCTCGTTCGGGACAACCAGGCCCGGCTTGCCGAGACGATCGAGGTCGAGCTGGGCTCACCCTCGGAGTTCGCCCACGACGAGCACGTCGGCACACCTCTCGCGATCATCGCCGACTACGCAACCATCCTCGCCGACGAGGAGCCCGAGGAGAGGATCGGCAACTCGATCATCGTGCGGGAACCGGTCGGCGTCGTGGCGGCGATCCTCCCGTGGAATTACCCGCTGTACCAGTTGGTGGCCAAGGTCGTCCCCGCCCTCGCCGCAGGATGCACGGTGGTGGCGAAGCCGGCCGAACTCACCCCGCTCTCGACGTCGATCTTCGCGGAGCTCCTCACCGAGGCTGGTTTCCCGGCGGGTGTGTTCAACGTGGTCTACGGCAGCGGATCTGTCGTCGGGCAAGCAATGAGCGAGCACCCGGACGTGGACATGGTGTCCTTCACCGGTTCGACCAGCGCGGGGAGGACCGTCAGCCGTGCGGCCGCATCGACGATCAAGCGCGTCGCTCTCGAGCTCGGCGGCAAGTCGGCCAGTGTCGTCCTTCCCGGGGCGGACCTGACCGCCGCCGTCCCGGCCTCGGTCGCGTACTGCTTCACCAACACCGGGCAGTGCTGCAACGCGTGGACCCGGCTCGTCGTACCGCGACAGGATCTCGCCGAGGTCGAGCGCCTGGCCACGCGCGCCGCAGCCGAGCTGGAGCCGACTCTGGGGCCCCTGGTCTCGGCCAAGCAGGCCACGGAGGTGCAGCGCTACATCGAGATCGGCATCAGCGAGGGCGCCCGGCTCGTGGCCGGCGGCACCGGCCGGCCGGAGGGACGCACCCAAGGCCACTACGTGCGTGGCGTCGTGTTCAGTGACGTCTCCTCCACGATGACTATCGCGCAGGAGGAGATCTTCGGGCCCGTCCTCGCGATCCTCCCCTACGACACCGTCGAGGAAGCCGTCGCCATCGCCAACGACTCGGTCTTCGGGCTCCACGGTGGCGTATGGGCCGAGACGGAGGAAGAGGCCATGGAAGTGGCTCTCCGGATCCGGACGGGCCAGGTCGACATCAACGGCGCCGCCTTCAATCCGTCAGCACCCTTCGGGGGCTTCAAGCAATCGGGCAACGGGCGCGAACTCGGCGTCCACGGCCTCGACGAGTTCTTCGAGCTCAAGGCCATTCAGGTCTGAACACCAACGGGTATGCCTCAGCCGGCACTCGTCGGCGGGACAGACCTCAGCACCTTCGCCAACAGGCGCAGAACGAACTGACTCAGGAGATCACCATGAGCATGTCAACCGTCGAGGACAGCCGCGAGAACGTTGCGGATGCCAGCCACCGGGAGCCCGTCGCTCTCGGCAGCCTTCCGCCCGTGGGCGTCGTGCCCCAGCAGATGTTCGCCCAGACCATCCGAGCGGATCGGTACGGCGATCCCGCGACGGCGTTCAAGACCGAGGTGGTCGCGACTCCGCGAATCGGCGCGAACGAGGTGCTCATCGCCGTCATGGCCGCCGGCGTCAACTACAACAACGTCTGGGCCGCCCGCGGCTACCCGGTCGACCAGATCAACACCCGCCAGCGCCGAGGAGAGTCCGAGGACTTCCACATCGGTGGCTCTGATGCCTCGGGCATCGTGTATGCGGTCGGCTCGGCGGTCCGCGACCTCAACATCGGCGACGAGGTGGTGATCCACCCCGGAGTCTGGGACGAGGACGACTCCTGGATCGCGAGCGGCAAGGACCCGATGATCGCTCCGAGCGCCAAGATCTGGGGCTACGACACCAATTACGGGTCCTTCGGCCAGTTCGCCCGCGTTCAGGCGCACCAGGTGCTGCCCAAGGCCGCGCACCTGACGTGGGAAGAGGCCGCCGCCCCGACCCTCGTCGGCACCACGGCGTACCGGATGCTGCACGGCTGGGCGGGCAACACCGTCCAGAAGGACGACGTCGTGCTCGTCTGGGGCGGCTCGGGCGGCCTCGGCACCCAGGCCTCGCAGATCGCTCGCATCGCCGGTGCCACGCCGATCGCGGTCGTCTCCGATGACGACCGTGGCGCGTACGCCATGCGTTTCGGTGCCGCCGGCTACATCAACCGCCGCGACTTCGACCACTGGGGCATCCCGCCGCTCGTCGACGACGCTGCGGGCCAGAAGGCCTGGACGGCGGAGGCCAGGCGCTTCGGCAAGGCCATCTGGGACATCCTCGGCAGCCGCCAGGACCCGGCCATCGTGTTCGAGCACCCCGGCGCCGCCACGATCCCGACCAGCATCTTCGTCTGCCAGCCCGGTGGCATGGTGACGGTCTGCGCAGGCACCACGGGATACGACGCGGTGGTCGATCTCCGCTACCACTGGACCCGCCAGAAGCGCCTGCAGGGGTCGCACGGGACGAACGACGAGCAGGCGATCGCCTACAACGACCTCGTCGTCGCCGGCAAGATCGAACCCTGCCTCGGCCGCGTGATCGAGTTCGACGAGCTCGGCGAGGCCCACGCGGCGATGGGTCGCGGCGAGGACGTCTTCGGAAACGTGGTCGCCCTCGTCGGCGCCGCTGAGCCGGGGACGGGTCGTGACAACTGACGCCGGCGTCGGACCGCTGGCATTCATGCGCGCCGGGCGCAGTGGCAGTGCGCCCGGCCGCTCGGCGGCGACAGAACGGGCAGCGAAGACGCTGGCAGGCACCGGTGGCCAACCGCTGAACCCGCTGGACGACGCGCGCGCCCAGCTCCAGGCAGCTGTCGACCGGCTCGGATACGACCAGAGCATGTACGACATGCTCGCCACACCGCGGCGAGAGGTGACCGTCAGCATCCCGCTGCGGCGCGACTCCGGTGCCGTCGAGGTCCTGACCGGCCACCGGGTCCAGCACAATCTCTCCCGGGGCCCGGCCAAGGGTGGCCTGCGGTTCAGCCCCCACGTGCACCTCGACGAAGTGCGCGCGCTGGCCATGTGGATGACCTGGAAGTGCGCCCTCCTGGACGTGCCGTACGGCGGCGCCAAGGGAGGCATCAGGATCGACCCGAGCTCCTACTCGGTCGGAGAGCTCGAGCGGGTCACACGCCGGTACACCAGCGAGATCTCACCTCTCATCGGCCCCGAGACCGACATCCCGGCACCCGACATCGGCACCGACGAACAAACCATGGCCTGGCTGATGGACACCTACTCCGTCGGCCAGGGACGCACCGTCCTGGGAGTCGCCACCGGCAAGCCGATCGCCCTGGGCGGGACGCAAGGCCGAGCATCGGCCACCTCGCGTGGTGTCGTGCACGTGTCCTTGGCGACGCTGGCGGCACACGGCCGCCTGCAGGGAGCAACGGCCGCGGTGCAGGGCTTCGGCAAGGTCGGACGGGGGGCAGCCCGCCTGCTCTTCGAAGCCGGCATCGACGTCATCGCGGTGAGCGACGAGCACGGTGCGATCACCAACACCAAGGGCATCGACCTGCCCTCGCTCGAGACGTTCGTCGACAACGGCGGACGCCTCACCGAGTATCCCGAGGCAGAGGTGCTCACGGACCCGGAGGAGCTCCTGTTCCTCGACGTCACCCTGTTGGTGCCGGCGGCGATCGAGGGCGTCATCCACGCAGGCAACGCCGCCCGCGTCCGGGCGCCGATCATCGTCGAGGGCGCCAACGGTCCCACGACCGTCGAGGCCGACCAGATCCTGACCGACGCCGGGGTCACGCTGGTCCCCGACATCCTCGCGAACGCGGGCGGCGTCGTCGTGTCCTACTTCGAATGGGTCCAGGCCAACCAGGCGTACTGGTGGTCACTGGCCGAGGTCGAGCAGCGGCTCGAGGAACGCATGCACCTCGCCTGGGAGCGCGTCAGCGAATTCGCCCGTGAACACGGGTGCTCGCTGCGCGAGGCAGCGACCACGCTGGCCGTGCGCACGGTCGCCTCGGCCCACTGGGCCCGAGGCCTGTACCCGTGACCATCACCAGCGAGACCGGCCGCTCCGCACACCTCGACCTCCGGGTGCCGGACACGGGCGCCCTCACCACGGCGGACGTCCTCAAGTCCTTCGACCGGCTGCGACGTCAGCTCTCCTGCGCGCTGTGCGGGACCGAAGGCTTCTCACTCGGTTACGACGACCAGGAGTACTCCGCCTCGGCCCTCGCGAGTCTCGCACCGGGAATCCATGTCGCCGTCAGCGCCCACGTGTCCGTTCTCCTCCCCGACCGGTACCTCGTCGAGTACGTCGCCACGGTCACGCTTCGCGAGCAGATCGACCGGGCATCCGAGACCCGTCGAGTCGCCCGGTGTCGTGGGTGGACGTCGACCGGCGGGACCACCGGCACCGGACGAACCGAGACCGCCACACCCCACGAGGACGGAGCGACAGCGCGATGACCGATCCCCACGAGCCACCAGCGACCAGCGACGTCGGCACCACGCGCGTGAAGCGGGGCATGGCGGAGATGCTCAAGGGTGGCGTGATCATGGACGTGGTGACGCCCGAGCAGGCGAAGATCGCCGAGGACGCCGGGGCGGTCGCGGTGATGGCGTTGGAGCGGGTGCCGGCCGACATCCGTGCGCAGGGCGGGGTCAGCCGGATGAGCGACCCGGACATGATCGACGGCATCATCGAGGCGGTCTCGATCCCGGTGATGGCCAAGGCGCGCATCGGTCACTTCGCCGAGGCGCAGGTGCTGCAGTCCCTGGGTGTGGACTACATCGACGAGTCCGAGGTGCTGACCCCGGCCGACTACGCCAACCACATCGACAAGTGGGCGTTCACGGTGCCGTTCGTGTGCGGTGCGACCAACCTCGGCGAGGCGCTGCGGCGGATCACCGAGGGTGCGGCGATGATCCGCTCCAAGGGCGAGGCCGGCACCGGCGACGTGTCCAACGCGGTCACCCACATGCGCACGATCCGCAAGGAGATCCGCCGGCTCGGCGCGCTCTCGGAGGACGAGCTGTTCGTCGCGGCCAAGGAGCTGCAGGCGCCCTATGACCTGGTGGTCGAGGTGGCCCGGGCCGGCAAGCTGCCGGTGGTGCTGTTCACCGCCGGTGGCATCGCCACCCCGGCGGATGCGGCGATGATGATGCAGCTCGGTGCCGAGGGCGTCTTCGTCGGCTCGGGCATCTTCAAGTCCGGCAACCCCGCGCAGCGGGCCGAGGCGATCGTGAAGGCGACCACCTTCCACGACGACCCCGACGTGGTCGCCAAGGTCTCCCGCGGGCTCGGCGAGGCGATGGTCGGCATCAACGTCGAGGAGATCCCGCAGCCGCACCGGCTCGCCGAGCGCGGCTGGTAGACGTGCTCGCTGCCTATGCCTCGGCGGTCTCGGCCGACGATCCCCTTTCCGCACTCACCGTCGGCCAACGACCCCCGCCGAGGACGCCGGACGGCTGGACCACCGTCACCATGCGGGCCGCTGCCCTCAACCATCACGACCTGTGGTCTCTGCGCGGCGTCGGCCTTCGACCCGACCGCCTGCCGATGATCCTCGGGACCG
>Ga0207678_10004838_pt1 | contig 12094 bp, 13 predicted proteins | sample KBSC63metaG_FD_184319 | JGI IMG/M metagenome (GOLD analysis project Ga0207678, IMG submission 184319) | Corn rhizosphere microbial communities from Kellogg Biological Station, Michigan, USA - KBS C6-3 metaG (SPAdes) (version 2) | ecosystem: Host-associated > Plants > Roots > Rhizosphere > Soil ... | reverse complement strand
GCTTTTCGACCCTGTTCGAAAGCTATCATTGGTCCGTCGAGGCGGCGCTCGGTGGCCTTCTAGTGATCGCCGGACTCGCGCTGGCGATGCGCGCGCGGGGCGATGCCCCAGCGCCCCGGAAGGCATGAGATCGGGGCAATTTAGTTTCATCTGTTACTGATTCGGGGTGGTGCCGTCGCTATGGCATGGCTTATCAGGCGCACATGACCCAATTCGATCTCACCGAGGACCAACTCGCCATCCAGGAGATGGCGCAGCGCTTCACCGCCGACGCGATTACTTCGCACGCCGCCGAATGGGACGAGACGCATCATTTTCCGCGCAATGTCGTGAAGGCGGCGGCCGAGCTCGGCTTCGGCGCCATCTATGTTTCCGAAGAGTCCGGCGGGATCGGCCTCGGCCGACTCGAAGCGGCCTTGATCATGGAGGCAATGGCTTATGGCTGTCCCTCCACCTCGGCCTTCATCTCGATCCACAATATGGCGTCGTGGATGATCGACACGTTCGGCTCGGCCGAACTCAAGACCCGATATCTGCCGGACATGGTCACATGCGATCGGCTCGGTTCCTATTGCCTGACCGAGCCCGGGTCGGGCTCCGACGCGGCCGCGCTCAAAACCAAGGCGGTGCGCGATGGCGACCATTATGTCGTATCGGGCAGCAAGGCGTTCATCTCGGGCGGCGGCGAGAATGAGATTTACGTAACGATGGTCCGCACCGGCGCGGAAGGCCCCAAGGGCATCTCCTGCCTGGTGATCGACAAGGACATGCCAGGCGTCAGCTTCGGTGCGCAGGAAAAGAAGCTGGGCTGGCGCTCGCAGCCCACCGCACAGGTCAATTTCGATGGCGTTCGCGTCCCCGTCGCCAACTTGGTCGGCCAGGAAGGCGAGGGCTTCCGCATCGCGATGTCCGGCCTTGATGGCGGCCGCCTCAACATCGGCGCCTGCTCGTTGGGTGGCGCACAACGCTGCCTCGACGAGGCTGTGAACTACACGCGCGAGCGCCGCCAGTTCGGCCAGCGCATCGTCGACTTCCAGGCGACCCAGTTCACACTCGCCGACATGGAAACCGAGCTTCAGGCGGCGCGGACACTGTTGTACGCTGCGGCGGCAAAGGTCACGGCGGGAGCGCCCGATAAAACCAAGTTTGCGGCGATGGCAAAGCGCCTCGCTACCGACACCGGATCAGCGGTGGTGGACCGGGCGCTCCAACTCCACGGCGGCTACGGCTATCTCCAGGATTATCCGATCGAGCGCTTCTTCCGCGATCTGCGCGTCCATCGCATCCTGGAGGGCACCAACGAGATCATGCGCGTCATCATCGCGCGCGAACTGCTCAAGCAATGACAGACGAGGTTCTTGCCTTCACGGAGGGCAGAATCGGGCGTCTTCGGCTCAACCGGCCCAAGGCGATCCACGCGCTCAACGAGCCGATGTGCCGGGTGATGATCGACGCGCTGGTCGCCTGGCGCAGCGAACCCGATGTCGCGCTGATCCTGCTCGATCACGCCGAGGGCCGTGGTTTCTGTGCGGGCGGCGACGTGCGCGCGGTGGCGGAGAGCGGCAAGGGCGATGGCGTCGCAGCGCGCGCGTTCTTCCACACCGAATATCAGCTCAATCATTTGCTCTTCACCTACGCCAAGCCGATCATCAGTTTCCTCGATGGGATCGTGATGGGTGGCGGCGTCGGCATCGGCCTGCCTGCCAAATACCGGATTGCGACCGAGCGCACGATAATCGCCATGCCAGAGGCGACGATCGGGCTGTTCCCCGATGTTGGCGGCGGCTGGTATCTGTCGCGCCTCCCGGGTCGGCTCGGCCAATATCTCGCGCTGACCGCGGCGCGTCTGGATGGTGCGGATGCGCGGGCGATGGGTCTCGCGACACACTATATTCCATCGGATGCGCTGGAGGATTTGAAGGCGAGGCTTGCCGCCGACCCACGCGACGCTGAGGCGATCCTAGATGCGGCCTCGATCACGCCGCCCGAGGCGCCGATTCTCGCCCAACGCGGAGATATTGATCGGCTGTTCGCCGCCGAGACGCTCGAGGAGATCCTTGCCGCGCTCGCGGCCGATGACGGCGAATGGGCGCAGGCGGAGCTCGCCGGCCTGCGCACCAAGTCGTTCCAATCGTGCAAGGTGGCACTCCGCCTGTTGCGCGACGGCGCGGCCCGCACGGATTTCGCCGACGAGATGCGGGCGGAATATGGGCTCGCCGCGCACGTCTCGATGCGGCACGATTTCATCGAAGGCGTGCGTGCCTTGCTGATCGACAAGGACAATGCGCCGATATGGGATCCGGCAACGCCTGAGGGCGTCACCGACAAAATGCTCGATACCATCTTCGCCCCACTGCCACCGGGTGAAGAGTGGGAACCCCTACGCCTCTAGTCCCCGTCACCCCGGACTTGTTCCGGGGTCCACTCGGCGGCTAGGCGCGGACCTCACGGTGGATGCCGGAACAAGTCCGGCAGGACGGAGACAGTGCATGTCCGACTACGAAACCATCCTGATCGAGCGGCACGACGCGGTCACGCTCGTCCGCCTGAATCGCCCGCAGGCGTTGAACGCGCTCAACAGCCAAATTCTGGCCGAGCTGATCCAGGCCTTCGCCGCTTATGAGGCCGATCCGTCGCAGCGCTGCCTTGTGCTGACCGGCAGCGAAAAGGCATTCGCGGCAGGCGCCGACATCAAGGAGATGCAGGCTCAGGGCTTTGCCGACATGTACGGCAGCAACTTCTTCGCCAGCTGGGAGAAGGTCACTGCCACACGCAAGCCCTGGTTCGCGGCGGTCTCGGGCTTCGCGCTCGGCGGCGGTTGCGAGGTGGCGATGATGGCGGACTTCATTCTTGCCGCCGATACCGCCAGGTTCGGCCAGCCGGAGATCAAGCTGGCGGTCGGCCCGGGCATGGGCGGCTCGCAGCGCCTCACCCGCGCGGTCGGCAAGGCCAAGGCGATGGACATGTGCCTGACCGGGCGGATGATGGGCGCCGAGGAGGCGGAGCGTTCGGGGCTGGTATCGCGGATCGTCCCCGCCGCCAGCCTGATCGACGAGGCGCTCAAGATTGCCGCCGAGATCGCCGCCATGCCGCCGCTCGCCGCGATCGCGGTCAAGGAAATGGTCAACGCGGCCTTCGAAGGCGGGCTCGCGCAGGGCATCACTTTCGAACGCCGCCTTTTTCACGGCCTGTTCGGGACCGAGGATCAGAAAGAAGGAATGAGCGCCTTCGTCGAGAAACGGCCGGGGAAGTGGACGGGGAAATAAACACCACTCCCGTCACCCCAGCAAAAGCCGGGGTCTCAAGAGGCGGGCGATCCCGCCTCTCCCGAGATGCCAGCGTTCGCTGGCATGACGAGATGGGCGATGGAGAGAGATGCTGTGAAGATCGGTTTTATCGGGCTCGGCAATATGGGCGGCGGGATGGCCGCAAACCTGGTCAAGGCGGGGCATGAGGTTCGCGCTTTCGACCTCGCCGAAGCAGCGCTGGCCCATGCTATCGAGAATGGCTGCGTCACCACCGGCAGCGCGCGCGAGGCGGCAGCGGGTGTCGAAGCGGTCGTCACCATGCTGCCCGCGGGCAAGCATGTAAGGCAGGTCTATGCCGATTGCGTGATTGGTGCGGCGCCGACCGATGCGATTCTGATCGATTGCTCGACGATCGACATCGCCAGCGCCAAGGCGGTCGCCGCGCAGGCCGCGGACCAAGGCTATCAGATGGTCGACGCACCGGTTTCGGGCGGGATTGCGGCGGCCAATGGCGGCACGCTCACTTTCATGGTTGGCGGCTCTGATGAAGGCTTCGCCCGCGCGCAGCCGATCCTGGCGGCAATGGGCAAGGCCGTGATCCATGCCGGCGGCAGTGGCGCAGGCCAGGCCGCCAAGATCGCCAACAATATGCTGCTCGGCGCGACCATGGTCGCGACGTGCGAGGCGTTCCTGCTCGCGAAGAAGCTCGGGCTCGATCTCCAGACTTTTTACGACATTTCGTCCAAGGCGTCAGGCCAGAGCTGGTCGATGACCAGCTATTGCCCGGTGCCCGGCGTCGGCCCGGAAACCCCCGCCGACCGCGATTATCAGGGCGGCTTCGCGGCAGCGCTGATGCTCAAGGATCTTAAGCTGGCGATGGCGGCGGCACAGGATGCGGATGCGAGCGTGCCGATGGGCGCCGCGGCGGAATCGCTCTACCAGGCCTTCGCCAATGGCGGCGGCGGTGGGCTGGATTTTTCGGCGATCATCAAGATGCTGGATGCAGAGGGAGTGAAGGGCTGACCTCCCGCCCACCGCCGTCATGCCAGCGAAAGCTGGCATCTCAGGACGAAAAGGTACCCACTTTCAGACCGCTGCTGTCACGAGACCCCAGCTTTCGCTGGGGTGACGTGTAAGGGAACACCTAACTCAACGCCTTCTGGCGCCGTCTCTGCACCGAGGATCCGAGCCCGATCGCCTCGCGATATTTGGCGACGGTGCGCCGCGCGATGTCGAAGCCCTTGGCGTTGAGAATCTCGACCAGTTTGTCGTCGGACAGGATGTCGCTGCCTTCCTCTGCGATCAATTTGGCGATGTGGCTCTTCACCGCTTCGGCCGAAACGCCCTCGCCGTCGGCGCCCGAGACGCCGCTGGTGAAGAAATATTTGAGCTCGAACAGGCCGCGCTCACATGCGAGGTATTTGTTCGAGGTGACCCGGCTCACGGTCGATTCGTGCATGCCAATCGCGTCCGCCACCGTGCGCAAGGTCAGCGGCTTCAGATGCTCCACGCCCTGGAGGAAGAAGGCCTCCTGCTGTTTCACGATCTCGGTCGCGACCTTGACGATCGTGCGCGCGCGCTGGTCGAGCGCCTTGATCAGCCAGTTGGCGCTGGCGAGGCAGTCGGCGAGCCAGGCCTTGCCGCTCTTGTCCTGCGCGCCCTGTGCCAGTTCGCCATAATAACGGCGGTCGATCAGCAGCCGCGGCAAAGTCGCGTTGTTGAGCTCGATTGCCCAGCCGCTGCGGGTTTTCGCCACGAAGATGTCGGGTGAGACGGGGGCTGCCCGCTCGCCGCCGAACTTGAGACCGGGCTTCGGGTCATAGCCCCGCAACTCGCGGATCATGTCCGCGAAATCCTCCTCATCGACCCCACACAGCCGGCGCAGTTGGGGAAGCTGGCCCTTGGCGAGCATCTCCAGATTGGCCAGCATCATTGCCATCGCCGGATCGTAGCGATCCGCCTCCCTTGCCTGCAGCGCGAGGCATTCGCCCAGGTTGCGCGCGCCGACCCCGGTCGGATCGAAGCTCTGCACGACCCCCAGGATGCGCTCGACATAGGTCTCATCAACGTCGAGCATTTCCGCGATTTCAGACACGGGCGTCTCAAGATAGCCGGCCTCGTCGATCGAATCGATCAGGCGCGTCGCGATGGCCAGCGCTTCCCCTTCGAACACCTCGCCCGCTTGCGCGAGCAAATGGTCGATCAGGTTGGGCGCATCGGCCGCCAGCGCATCCATGTCGGGGCCGTCTTCGGGCGCGGCGCTGGATATTCCGTCCATGCCGAGCTGCCCGCCGGAGCCGCCGCCCATGTCGGCAGCGCTGTCGTGATGAAAGGTCTCCGCCTCATAATCGACGTCAAGCGGAGCATCCGTCTCCGCGTCGCCCGCTTCGATCAGCCGGTCGGCGGTCAGCGGCTCGAAATCGTCGCCGGAATCGTCGGCCGCTTCGCTCGGCGCCTCGGCCTGCTGGGGCTCGCCGTCCTCGCCGCCCGCGGCGAGCAGCGGATTCTTCTCCAGCTCCTCGGCAATCACCCCCTCGAGCTCGAGATTCGACAGCGCCAGCAGCTTGATCGCCTGCTGCAGCTGTGGCGTCATCACCAGCGACTGCGACTGGCGCAGATCGAGGCGGGGCGCGAGGCTCATGAAGAAGTCATGCTGGGGTCAGAGCGCGAAGCTCTCCCCAAGATAGAGACGGCGCACATCCTCGTTCGCCACCAGCTCGGCCGGGCTGCCCTGGAACAGCACGCGGCCATCATAGATGATGCAGGCGCGATCGACGATGTCGAGCGTCTCGCGGACATTGTGGTCGGTGATCAGCACGCCGATATCGCGGCGCTTCAGATCCTTGACCAGGTCGCGGATGTCGGAGATCGAGATCGGGTCGATGCCCGCGAACGGCTCGTCGAGCAGCATGATCGAGGGCGAGGCGGCCAGCGCGCGCGCAATCTCGCAGCGGCGCCGCTCGCCGCCGGATAGCGCCATTGCCGACGAGTCGCGCAGCCGCTCGAGATGGAATTCGCCCAGCAACGCATCGAGCCGCGCCACGCGCGCCGCCTTGTCCGGTTCGGATGTCTCGAGCACCGCCATGATATTCTGCGCTACCGTGAGACCGCGGAAGATCGAGGTTTCCTGCGGCAGATAGCCCAGACCCAATATGGCGCGGCGATACATGGGCAGTGCGGTGACATCATTGCCGTCGAGCAGGATGCGGCCTTCGTCCGGCTTCACCAACCCCATCACCGAATAGAAACAGGTGGTCTTGCCCGCGCCGTTGGGGCCGAGCAGGCCGACGACCTCGCCGCGCGCGACGTCGAGGCTGACGTCGTGCAGCACCTGGCGCTTGTCATAGGCCTTGGCGATCGAGACGATCGACAGGCCGCACCCTTCCGCATTGCGCGAAATACAGCTTTCGGGTTCGGCAATCGCAATGTCGGTCATGCTCGCTCTTTCAGTCGCGTGATCCGGGTAGCGCAAGCTTCCTCACCATGAAACGGCAAGTTTCTTGCATTGCGGTGATTTGGCCAAATCCGACGTCAAAAGCCGTTGATTTGACGCGGATTGTCGCGCGGTTGCGTCTATTTCGGCGGGATCGTGCCCGTGGGGGGAGACGTCGGGCTTGCCGACTGGGCGCGTTTCGGCACGGTGAAGTGGCCGGTGACGCGGCCGCCATTCGCCGCATTGGTGCCGCCGCCGACCGCATTGCCGTCCACCGTCGCGCGGCCGCTATTCATATCGATCACCAGCCGCGCGCCGTTCACGGTGTTGGTGCCGCGCGTCAGCGTCACGCCGCCGATCAATGTGATCAGCTTGCGGTTGAGATCGTAGATGCCGAAACTACCCTTGGCGCGCTCGGTCGGCGAGACGACGGTGACACCGCCGGACGCGTCGATCCGCTGGATCTGTGGGTCCTGCCCCGGCTGGGTGGCGTGGGTATAGGCCACGGTCATGCGCTGGGCGTCCATCGTCATGTCGCCCTGCACCGCATGGACATTGCCCGACCAGATCGCGCGATCGGCGCGATCCTGCACTTCGATATGGTCGGACGAAATGTCGATCGGCGCGTTGCTGTCATGCCCCTTGAGGGCGGAGAAGCCCTGCTGCGCGAGCGCGGGTGCCGCGACCAGCGCGAGCACGAAAAGAGGCAGCGACCGGATCATCGCGCGGCTCTGGCCCGGCCTTGAACGATATGCAAGCGCGCGCGCCCGTCGAGCCGCACGATATGGCGTTCGAGGTCGGCACTCATCCGGTCCGCGGAGAAATGGCCGAGCGGCATCGTCCCGTCGACCGGTGCGCGGCTGTGTGCCATGCGCTCGTCCATGTCGACGAACACGTCGCGCGTGGTGATATGGTAGCCATCGGCGCTGTCGAAGCGGACCGGTCCGTCGATTGCGATATTCTGATTGTCCATGTCGTAGCGGCCCTGATTGGCGCGAATCATCGCCGGCCCGCCCTGCAGCTGGATCGTGGCGTCCAGCTGGCTGAGATGGACGATCGGGTCGCGCGAGGTCGCCTGGACCGCGGACGCCGCTTCGAGCGTGAAAGCTTCCCCCTTGCTGTTCTCGCCGCGATAGGTTGCGCGGGTTACGCGCATTCGTTCGCGCGCAACGTCGACGCGGTCCTTGGACAATACGAAGCTGATGTCGCGCCCGACCGTAAGTGGCGCCAAGGCGAGGAACGCCGCGAGCACGCCCACCGCCATCGGCAGCAGGATGCGAAGCGTCGCGATCAACCGGTCATGACTGCTGCCGGCTGCGGCCCAGATGCGCCGCTCGTGACGCTGTTGTTCGGCGAGCTGAGACATGGTTTTTCGCGCGATCAGATATGCGCGAAAATGTCGATTTCAGGCCAACCCGCGAGATCGAGCTCAGCGCGCGCGGGCAGGAAATCGAAGCAGGCCTGCGCGAGTCCGGTCCGATTCTCACGCGCCAGACGTTCGTCGAGCAAGGTCCTCAATTGATGCAGGTAGCGCACGTCCGAAGCCGCATATTCTTTCTGCGCGTCGCTCAATTCGCTCGCGCCCCAATCGGACGATTGCTGCTGCTTGGAGATTTCCTGCCCCAGCAATTCGCGCACCAGCTCCTTCAGGCCGTGACGGTCGGTATAGGTGCGAATGAGTCGCGAGGCGGTCTTGGTACAATAGACCGGCGCTGCCACGACGCCCAAATAATGGCGGATCGCAGCGAGATCGAAACGTGCGAAATGATACAGCTTCAGCCGGGCCGGATCGGCCAGCACCGCGCGCAAATTGGGCGCGGCATAATCACTGCCGGAACCGAAGCGGACGAGATGCTCGTGACCCCGCCCGTCCGAAATCTGGACCAGGCATAACCGGTCCCGCAAGGTGTTGAGACCCATCGTCTCGGTATCGACCGCGACCGGCCCAGCGCCCAGCGCATCGGCGGGCAGATCTTCTTCGTGCAAATAAACGCTCATAAAGGGCAGATAGGCGCAGGAGACGGAACGCTCAATGCCAAGGATCGTTTCGGGAGTGCAATGCGGCAAAAGCTCTCGCGATCTGGACCAAATTACTATAAGGGCCGATCTTGGCTTGGCATGACTTGCTTCGCCGCAAGGTTCGCGAGTCGCCCGCCCGGCGTCCGTGGATGAAATGACAGGGGCGAATTCGGGAAGATTTTGACGGCATGAGTTTCGATCGTGGGCGGCGCGGGCAGCGCGGCGGCAAGGATAAGCGCGACGGCTTTGGCGAAGACAGCGGCGGCTTCGGCGGTGGCGATTTCGGCGGCGGTTTCGGTGGCGGTGGTGATCGCTTCGGTGGCGGCGGCGGCGGCGGTGGTTACCGCAGCGGTGGCGACCGTTTCGGTGGCGGCGGCAGCAGCTACGGCGGCGGCGGTGATCGCTTCGGCGGTGGCGGCGGCGGTGGTTACCGCGGCGGCGGTGGCGGCTTCGGTGGTGGCGCTGGCGGCGGCGGTCGCGGCATGCCCGCCCAGGTCATTGGCGAAGCCAAGGGCACCGTCAAATTCTTCAATGGTCAGAAGGGCTTCGGCTTCATCGTCCGTGACGATGGCGGCGAGGATGTGTTCGTGCACATCTCTGCGGTCGAGCAGGCTGGTCTCTCCGGCTTGGGCGAGGGCCAGCAGCTTGCGTTCAGCCTCGTCGATCGTGGCGGCCGTGTCTCGGCAACCAACCTTCAGATCGAAGGTGAAGTGGTTCCGGTCACCGAAGGTCGCGCTCCTCCCGCAGCGGGCGGCGCCGGCGGCGATCGTGGGCCGCAGCGTCAACTGACGGGCGAGCGCGCGAGCGGCGTGGTCAAGTTCTTCAACGCCATGAAGGGCTTTGGCTTCATCCAGCGCGACGATGGCCAGCCGGATGCATTCGTGCACATTTCGGCGGTCGAGCGCGCCGGCATGCCGACGCTCAACGAGGGCGACCGACTCGAGTTCGAGCTCGAGGTGGATCGCCGCGGCAAATATGCCGCGGTCAATCTGGCGCCATCTTCCGAAGGCTGATTCGCCCGCGAATTGCAGACAAAGCCCGGTCGCAGCGATGCGGCCGGGCTTTTTCATGCCCAAGGCTGATTCGTTCTGGAGCGCCCAGCGTTAAGCTGGCGTGCTGTTCGGAGATTTGAAGATGCGACTTCCCATCATCGTCGCCGCGCTTGCGCTGGCTTTACCGGCCTCTGCCGCAGGTCCTGCCCCGCACGTTCGCGCGCAGAGCTTCGATCAGCTCGCCCAACCGCTTCCTTTGCCATATAACGAGAGCGTCGATGCGATCGCCGCGGTGAACAAGGCCCGGGCCCGCGCCCGGGCTAGCCACAAATTGCTGCTGATCGATCTCGGCGGAAACTGGTGCCTCGATTGCCGCATACTTGCTGGCATCATCGAGTTGCCTGAGGTCGGCGCCTTTGTCCGACGTCATTATGAGCTCGTCACCGTCGATGTGGGCCGGTTCGACAAGAATCTGAACGTGCCCGCACATTATGGAATCACCGGGCGATTGGAAGGCGTGCCGGCAATGCTGGTGGTTGACCCCCGCACCGACAAGCTGCTCGATGCGGGGCATGTCGCGGCTTTGGCCGATGCGCGCAGCATGACCCCGCAAGCGCTCGCCGATTGGCTCGCGCGATGGGTGCATTAGGAAGGGGCGAAGCCTTCTCTTCCTACCATGCCGGCGTCCACCAAAAACGATTCGGCTAGATGTGGACCCGCTGGTCCTCGGCAAGCGCGTCGGCAAGCACGCTCCGAATCGCGATCAGCGCCTCGACACTGGGCTGGACGGCTGGAGTCGCTGCTGGAATGGCGGCGGGCAGCGCCTGAGCCGGCTCGCTGCTATCGCCCTGCGCGAGCAGCTTCTGCACGCCGCGCATCGTATAGCCTTCATGGTTCAGCAGGCGGTCGATCCGGCGCGCTAGCGCGACGTCGGCAGGCCGGTAATAGCGCCGATTGCCCGCCCGCTGGAGTGGGCGAAGCTGGGGAAAGCGCGTTTCCCAATAACGCAGGATATGCTGGGGCAGACCAAGCTCGGCCGCCACCTCACCAATCGTACGAAAAGCGCCTTCCGCCTTGCCAGACGGATCGGCCATTTCAACCGGCGCGGACGATTCGGTCGCGCAGCGTCTGGCTGGCGCGGAAGGTCAGAACCCGGCGCGGCGCGATCGGAACCTCGACGCCGGACTTGGGATTACGCCCTACCCGCTCCGCCTTGTCGCGCAGCACGAAGGTGCCGAAACCCGAAATCTTGACGTTCTCGCCCTGTGCGAGAGCCTCGCACATATGCTTGATCACCTGCTCGACCAGGCTGGCGCATTGCGAGCGCGGCAACCCGATTTCCCCGTGCAGTATCTCTGAAAGATCCGCGCGGGTCAGAGTGTCCGCCGCCATCATATCTGCTTCGGCCATGTTTTCCCCCCACGTCCGATCCCCGTGAAGTGACAATGCTTAAACCAAATGGCGCCAAGAAAACAAGTCGTTGCACGAGAATTTGCGCAGGCCTTTTTTGCCGGGCGCCAAGTTCCAGGAAAAGCCCGCGAGTCCGGGCCGAAATGTTACAACCCCCTGGATCTTGAGCCCGTCCGGATCCGTCGTCAGGCGATATAGATAGACATACCGTCCCGGCGAGCCGGGATGCAGGTGCGCGAGACGCTTGCGTTTCTTAGGCGTGAGTCGGAAGCGCACATAGCCTCGCGCTTCGAGGCACTTGGCCGCGTGATCGCATCGGTGCGATATTGATCGACCGAGCGCCGGGCTTGCCCCAACTCAACGGCTCGGTTTTTGCTGCGGCAAGGGGTGCGGACAGGAGGCACGCAACGGTAATCGCAGTTGGAAGGGCATGGCGCATGATTGCCTCCTTCGATCCGACCACGCGGAATTAGGCGCGAATCGCTTCACGCGCAAAGCCATCCATCCAATCCGGATACGATCGAAGCCTACGGCCTCAAAAGCGCGCGACCGCCGCGCCCCAGGTGAAGCCGCCGCCCATCGCTTCGAGCACGATCAGGTCGCCGCGCTTGATGCGACCGTCGCGCACCGCCACGTCGAGCGCGAGCGGGACCGAGGCAGCAGAGGTGTTGGCGTGCTCGTCGACGGTGATGATCACGCGTTCGGGCGCGAGGCCCAGCTTGCGCGCGGTGGCGTCGAGGATGCGGCGATTGGCCTGGTGCGGCACCACCCAGTCGACATCGGCGACCGCCATGCCCGCCTTGGCGATTGCCTCCTCCAGCACCGCGGCGAGGTTGACCACCGCATGGCGGAACACTTCCGAACCCTTCATGCGCAGCTTGCCGACGGTGCCGGTGGTGGACGGACCGCCATCGACATAGAGCAACTGGTTGTGCCGTCCGTCGGCGTGGAGCGCGGTCGAGAGCACGCCCCGGTCGGTGGTGTGGCCTGTC
>Ga0207678_10004836_pt1 | contig 12097 bp, 13 predicted proteins | sample KBSC63metaG_FD_184319 | JGI IMG/M metagenome (GOLD analysis project Ga0207678, IMG submission 184319) | Corn rhizosphere microbial communities from Kellogg Biological Station, Michigan, USA - KBS C6-3 metaG (SPAdes) (version 2) | ecosystem: Host-associated > Plants > Roots > Rhizosphere > Soil ... | reverse complement strand
GCTGTGCCTCGGCTTCGCGATGCCCGACAATTTCCGCTTCCCCTACGGCGCGGTCGGCTTCTCCGATTTCTGGCGGCGCTGGCACATTACCTTGTCGAGCTGGCTTCGCGACTATCTCTACATTCCGCTCGGCGGAAATCGCCATGGGCCGGCGCGCACCTACATGGCTTTGATGGGGACCATGCTCCTTGGCGGCCTATGGCACGGCGCCAACTGGACCTTCGTCGTCTGGGGCGGCCTTCATGGTCTCTATCTGTCGGCCGAACGCTGGCTGAGAACTCGCTTCAAGGGCTTCACGCCCGGTCGCCTGACCCTCTTGGGCCTCGCGCTTCTCACCTTCGTCCTCGTCAACATCACCTGGGTCTTCTTCCGGGCAAAGACCTTCGCTGAGGCGGGGGTGGTCCTGACCGGAATGAGCGGCCTTGCCGCCAAGCCGGAACCTTTGATCGCCGCAGGGCCGATGATCATCGCGCTCGGCATCGTCGGCACCATCTTCGGCACGCACATCGCGATGCGCAACACGACGCTCGAGGCGGTCATCGAGCGCACGCCTGCGCTCGCGCTCGTCGCGGTCTGGACGGTTCTTCTATTCGCAGTGATCGTGGAACAGGGGCAAGGCAGTGCCTTCATCTATTTCGCCTTCTAAGGCGCGAAAGCACGAGATCCACGGCACCCACGAAGGGGCACTCCCCGCCGGTCTCAGGAAGACTGCGGCCGACCGCCCCGGCCAAGCGCAACCGGTCCCGACCCGCGACATTCCGGCGCGGCCATGGGCGAAGATGGGGGCTGCCGTGTTCCTGCTCGTCGCGCTCCTGGTTTCCGCGTGGGAATGGGAGGCGCGCACGTGGCTCGGCCTCCACGCCGGCGACATCGACGACAGCCCGCAAAGCTGGGCCGAGCAGCGGCGGCTCGCCGACTTCGCCCCGGTCGCGATCGTCGGCGACAGCCGCATCCTGTTCGACACGGACCTCGATCGCTTTCGACAGCTGACCGGAGTCCGCCCCATCCAGACCGCGATCGTCGGCACCAACGCGCGGGCGCTCCTCGCCAGCTATGCCAATGACCCCGGTTTTCACGGCCTGCTGATCGTCGGCTTGGCGGACCTGAGCTACTTCCGTCCCGAGGGCGTCGGCCTCGGCGAAGGCTATCTCAAGGCTTATGACAAGAACGACAAGCCGGCGCAGCTCTCCGGCCTGTGGATCGACCGCTTGCTCCAGCGCTACATTGCCTTTCTCGATTCCGATTATCGGCTGAGCAAATGGGCGATCCGGTTCGACCATGGCTGGCGAAAGGGCGTCGACAGCCCGTACGAAGACGTCTGGAAGCTCTCCGAGACCTACGACCGGCGGCAATATGCGATGTGGGACCGGATCGAGACCGATCCGTATCTTCGCGCCCACGCCCGTCACGCCTGGAACCTGTTCAAGGGGCCGCCGCTGCCGCCCGCCATCGCCGACAGCGTCATCGCCAACAGCGCCGAAGCCGTCCGCCGAATCCGCGCCCGCGGGGGTGACGTCATCTTCATCCGCCCGCCTTCGGCTCCCGAGCTTCGCAAGGTCGAGGAGGGCCGGCTTCCAAGGGCGAAGGGCTGGGACAGGCTTATTTCCGGTACCCGGGCGAAGGGCATTCACTTCGATGACCTGCCCGCCGCGCAGGGGCTGGTGATCCCCGAATGGTCGCACCTCAGCCGCAAGTGCGCGACGGTGTTCACCGACGCTTACGTGCGCCGCCTGGTGCAATTGACGCCAAGGATTCACCTGCTCGCGAACGCGCCTCCGCCGCTCACCCGTGCCGACTGCGTTGCCAAGGGCGCTGCATAAGTCCCGGTTGCGAACTTCGCCGGCAACCGGCAAGGCTCCCCGATGCCACAGGGGAATCTGCGAATGTCGGCACGCTGGAGCGGAATTGCGCAGGCGGTAATCGCGACTGCGGCGGGAATCGCGCTTCTCTATTTCCTCCGCGACATCCTCGTACCGTTCATCCTCGCACTGGTCCTTGCGGTGCTCGTCAACGCGCTCGTCCGCTTCATCGGCAACCAGTCGCCGTGGGCGCCGCGCTGGGCCTCGGTTCTCGTTGCCGGGCTGCTGGTACTGCTTTGCGCGGTGGTGACCGCGATCATCTTCGTCCAGGGCGCCGCGCAAATGGTGAAGCAGGCGCCGCAGCTTATCGAAAGGCTCGACGAAATCGTCATGCAGCTCGGGTCGGCATCCGGGCTGAGGCGGCCGCTCCACCTCGCGACTCTGACCGGAAGCGTCAACGTGCCCCAGCTCGCCGGCAGCCTTCTTGGAAGCGTCGGCAATTTCTTCTCCGGCCTGCTGCTGATGATCACCTATTTCATCTTCATGATCGCCGGACGGCGGCACGTGCAGGAGAAGTTCAAACGCCTCGCCGAGTCCACCGGCGGGGGCAACGTCGAGAATGCCGCGCTCCAGATCGCCGACGATATCGAAACCTATCTGTGGGTGCAGACGGTGACGGGTGTAATGATCGGCGCAGCCTCGGCGCTCGCCATGTTCGCGGTCGGGCTCGACCACACGATCTTCTGGACGATCGTCCTGTTCCTGCTCTGCTATATCCCCATCATCGGCGTGACCGTCGGCTCGGTCGTCCCGGCACTGTTCGCGCTCCTTCAGTTCCCGACCTGGTGGCAGGCCGCCGTCGTGTTCGGCGTGATCCAGGCGGTGGCCTTCATCGTCGGCAATTTCATCTATCCCCGGATGCAGGCGGAGACCCAGAATATCGACCCCGTCGCGACCCTCCTCAGCCTTGCGTTCTGGGGCTATTTGTGGGGCCTCACCGGCGCCTTCCTTGCGGTCCCGCTGACTCTCATCGTGATGATGATCTGCGCCCATTTCCCGCGCGCGCGCTGGGTCGCGATCCTGCTTTCGAACGACGGCCGCGTCGCCTTCCCGGGCGAGGTTCCGAAAAAGAAAAGGCGCCGAGGAAAATCCTGAGCCCCGGCGCCTTGTTCCTGGTCAACCGCAGTTAGCGGCGGCGGTTGATGTCGATGTCGCGAATATAGCCGCGATAGTCGACGTCGCACCGGAACGACAGGTCGGCCGGCTGCGCATAGCCGTAGCCCACGGAACCGTAGGCGCCATAACCGTACGGGCTATAGCCGTTGTACGCCATTCCGCTGGTGGCATAGCCGCGAACTCTGAGCGTCGTCGCGGAGCGCTGCTGGACGCTTGTGATGCCCAGGATTCGGGCATTGCTGTAGGCGTTGCCATAGCCGTAGCGGTTGGAACCGTACGGGTTGTAGCCGTAGCCGCCATAGCTTCCGTTATAGGCAAGCCGCTGCTGGACCGCAGCGGTGCACTGGTTCACCGCGACCTGCGGATTGACCACGCCATAGCCGCCGCCATAGCCGAAATTGCCGTACGGGTTCAGAATCGACTGAAGCACCTGGCCGATGACGTTGGGGGCATAACCGTATTGGCCGTAGCCATAGGGGTTGGCGCCGTACGGATAGCCATATTGCGCCGCCGCCGGAGCCGACGCGCCGACGAGGGCGGCAACACCAACACCGCCAATCGCGATTCTTTTCAAAGCCTTCATGGTTGTCTCCTTGGAGCTTTCCTTCCTTTGCGCGGTAGAACGAACGACTCTGGCGGAAGGTTTAGTCGCCGGGCAGCGCCGGCACCCGGATTGGGAGCTTTGTCGCCTGTTGCGAACGGCTCGTCGCGCATTTAGCTGGTGTTCATCGCCCCCCACGACGGGTTGGCAACTTGACTTTCTCCGCCGCCTCGGCTTGAGGAACGCGGTTGGCGGGGCATCCCCGCCGCTTCTGTTTTCGAAGGGTTTTTGCGCGGCCGCCTGAAAGTGCCGCGTGGCCGGAGCTACCTCACACGGGCTCCTGACGAACGGAGATTGAACATGCGTCATCGCGTCGGCGGACGAAAGCTTCAGCGCACCTCGAGCCACCGGGCGGCCCTGTTCCGCAACATGGCGGCCGCGCTCATCAAGCACGAGCAGATCACCACCACCACGGCCAAGGCGAAGGAGCTTCGCCCCTATGTCGAAAAGCTGGTGACTCTGGCCAAAAAGGGCGGCCTTTCGAACCGCCGCCTCGCCCACGCGCGGATCATGGACGAGGCGCAAGAGCGCAAGCTATTCGAGGTTCTCGGCCCCCGCTTCGCCTCGCGCAATGGCGGCTATACCCGGATCATCAAGGCCGGCATTCGCCAGTCTGATGCTGCCCCCATCGCGATTATCGAATTCGTCGACCGCGACGCCGGCGCCAAGGGCCAGGACTCCGGGCCGGTGATGACCGAAGAAGAATTCGAAGCCGCCTAATCGCGCTCGCGTACGGCCGCTAACGCGCGCTGCACGAGCGCTCTTACCGCCGGTTCGAATGACTTGCTGACCCGAAGCTCGGCTCCGTCCCGCAGGCGGAGTTGGAGCGAGCCCCAGCGAGTCCGTTCGAGGCCTTCGATCCGGTCCCGATTGACGATCGCCGAACGGTGGATTCGAACGAAGCCGAACGAGGCGAGCTTCCGCTCGACGGCGCTCATCGCCTGCCGCTCGAGGAAGCTCTCTTCGCTGCAATGGAAGCGGACGCATTCCCCTTCCGCGCTGATCCAGTCGATCTTCGACAGGTCGAGCCGCACCCGCGCCGAGCCCTTGCGCACCCACAGGTGCGGCTCGTCCATCGCCTTCCCGTGAATCGCCTTCAGCGCATTCAACTGCCCCGCCACTTCCGTCAGCCTGCGCCGCGCCTGCCGCGCTTCGACGGCCTTGCGCGCGCGTTCGATGGCCCGCTCCAGTTTGCTCATCCTCACGGGCTTGGTGAGGAAGTCGATCGCTCCGGATTCGAACGCATCGAGGGCGAACTCCGAATGGGCCGTGACGAAGATGATCACGGGGGCCTCGTCGCTTTCCGACCAGTGCCTCCGCGCCAGCGCGGCCACCACGTCGAAGCCGTCGACCTTCGGCATTTCCACGTCGAGAAGCAGAGCGTCGATGCCGCCCTCGAAATTCGCCAGCAGCTCCTCGCCAGTCAGGAAAACGTCGACGACTTCGACTACGGGAAGCCGCGCCAACATGCGTTGCAGCCGTTCCAGCGCCAGCGGCTCGTCGTCGCACAAAGCGACCCGCAACATGCTCAACGGCTCCTCCGGATCGGCATCTTCAGGACTGCGTCGAAGCCGCCTCCGTCGCGCGCTCCGGCCTCGAACCACGCCTCGTCTCCGAAATGGAGGCTAAGCCGCCTTCCGACATTCTCGAGCCCGACGCCCTCCCCGCCGGCCGCGCCCTCGACCGCGTTGCCGCCATCGTCGGTCACCCGCAGTTCGAGCTTTCCGTCCCTCTCGCGAGCCGCGATAGCGAGCCGCACCCGCTCGGTGCTCTGCGCAACCGAATGCTTGATACTGTTCTCGATGAGCGGCTGGGTGATGAGGCTCGGGACGAACACGTCCAGCAGGTCCTCCGGAACATCCTTCACGACTTCGAGTCGATTGGGAAAGCGGACCTTTTCCACATCGAGATAGAGCGCCTGAAGCGCCAGCTCGTCCTTGAGGCTGATCTCGGCGTCCGCGTCCAGCTTCAGGGTCGCGCGAAGGAAATCGGCGAGATTTTCGAGCATCAGCTCGGCATCGGCGTTGCGCTTCCCCGAGACCAGGCTCGCCGCGGAATTCAGCGAATTGAACAGGAAATGCGGGCTCAGCTGATAGCGCAGCGCGCTCAGCCGCGCCCGGTCGGCGGCGCGGCTCAATTCGGCGATCCGCCGTTCGCGAAGAAGCAGCTCCTCGCCATAAGTCAGCGACAGGAGGAGCACTGTGATCGCCAGATACGCCCAGGAGAAAAGATAGACGAGCAGCGGAAAACCCCCGTCGACGAGCGTGTCGATCGGATTGCCGCCTTGATAAGGCCCGATGATCGCGAGAAAAACGGCCCAGTTGACGAGGCTGTGGATCGTCGCCCCGCCGTAAGCGAGGACCAGCGCAAGGATGGTTCGCTTGACGAACGCCATGCCGATACACCGCTGGAGGACCTTCAATATCCCGAAGGAAATGAACGCGCCGAACGCGCTGACGATGGCGCGCGCCGTAACGGACGGCCACCCTTCGAAGTGCGGCGCGCGCGAGTAATTGTCGATCGTGAAATAGAGGAACTGTAGCGACCAGAATCCGGCAATCACCGCGATCGCGATCCGGCCGAAGCGTGCGGGATCGACGCTTTCCTGCTCGCCCGATTCGGCGGACGCGAGGCGATTCAATCGCGTTTCAGGTTCGTTCACGACAAATCCTTGGCCAAATCGTTGCCGGAGATGTACTTTTTCTCTGCTCGGATCCTGTTGTGAGCGAACGAGCGGACGATGATCAAGCTCATCCTTGCGAGCGCGGCGATCCTCGCTGCATCGGCGGCGGACGCTTTCGTGACAGGCCGCGCCGTCCCCGCCCAGTCAGCCGCACCCGCCCAGCCGGCCGCCGCCGACCCGGACATTGTCTGCAAATATGTCGTCCACCCCGGCCCGGCGCTCGAAAACGAGCCCTTCCAGCTCTGCCAAAGCAAGGAGAAGTGGGCGGCGAAGCAGGCCGCCGATGACAAGGACGCCAACCATGTCGAATGCCATTACCAGGAGATCACCGGCAGCCGCCTGAGGGCCGGCAAGCGCTGCATGAGCGCCGATATGTGGGTCCAGGAACGCCAGATGACGGCGGATTACATCCAGAAAATCCAGGCGGCGACCGCCGGGCCGCACTAGCGCCGGCCAATCACGGCAAGGCGATTCACTGGCGTTTTGGGTTCACTCGCAACATCGGCGATGCACCCCTCCTGGCCGCAGCATAACGTCTGGCACCACAGGATTTTGTCTGGACAAGGAGAGTTGCATGATCCGGACCATCGCCATCGCAGCCATCGCCGTCGGATTGGCCGCCGGCACCGCGGCAATCGCACAGGCTCCGCCCGCTCCAAATTCCGAGGACTCCAAGATCATCTGCAAATATGTGGTCGCGGCAGGGCCTTCACGGGACAACAAGCCGTACCGGATGTGCATGAGCAATGCCGACTGGGCGCTCAAGGACCAGCGCGACAGCAAGGACGCCAACCGCATCGTCTGCAAATATGAGCAGGACCCGGGCTCGAAGCTCGCGGGCAGGAAAATCTGCCAGCCTGCGTCGGAATGGGCCGAGCAGGAGCGCCTCGCGCGCGAGAAGATCCAGGAGATCCAGATGCGCACCTGCTCGAGTTATCAGCCCTGCTAGCTCCTGATGTCGGCTCCACGTGACCCGCCGACACGGTGTCGCGAGGCCTCCAACCCCATTGGAGGCTCCGCGGCGCTTTTCCCGCTCCGCGTTGCTGCCGTGGTTTGCCCAATTCCCGGTTCGGTGTAATATTATATCGCCGAACCCGCTCGAGTGCGTTTGAGTCAGGAGGTGCATCATGATCAGGCTTTTCACCGCTGGAACGATCGCCCTCGGCTTGGCGGTTGTGGGCGGCACAGCCGCCCTTGCGCAGCAGCAGCCGAGTTCAGGCGTCGCGACGATTCAGTCGGAGCCGGCTCGCAATACCGAAGACGCCAAGATCATCTGCAAATATGTCGTCGCCGCGGGACCGTCCCGCGACAACAAGCCCTATCGGATGTGCATGAGCAATGCCGACTGGGCGGCCAAGGAGGCGCGCGACAGCAAGGACGCCAACCGGATCGTCTGCAAATATCAGGAAAATCCCAGCAGCCCCTATCTCAAGGGCTACAAGATCTGCCAGCCGGCTTCGGAATGGTCCGAGCAGGAGCGGCTCGCGCGCGAGCACATTCAGATTATCCAGATGCAAACCCGCGGCCCGGGCGGGGATTGAGCTAGCCGCCGCTCCACCGCTTGAAATGATAGCGGCCGCGGACCGGCGCCGCGCGGTAGCTGTCCCCGGACGTGCAGGTCACCTTGAACACTCCCGACGCTCCTTCGACGGTGCTGGTCGACGCGACTTCGCCGCAAGCATAGCCGATCCGCCCGATCGTCCGCGCGATCACCGCGTCCGGCAACGGCATTGCCGCCGGAACCTCCGCCGCGGCTGACGAGGCCAAGGCGGCGACCTGCTCGCTGGGGATGTCGGGGACGTCTTCCGCTCGCTTCGCTTCCGAAAGCACGGGCGCCGGCCCGGCTCGTCGCGTCGCCGCTCGGGGTTTCGCGACCCTGCCTTTGGGCTCGGCTTTCTTTGGAGCGGGAGGCGGCGGCGCCTCGACGGCAGTCCGCCCGGTCCTTGGAACCGGGAAGGTCACCGCCGGCTGGGCCTGCGCCGGGTCGATCCCGCGCGCTGCGTACCAGCCGAGCCCCGCGCCGATCGCGGCTACGCTGGCGAACAGCCCGCCGATCACAACCGCTGGCCGCTTCCAGTTCACCGGCCCCGGCTCGACGTACCGAAATGGCTCAAGCGGATCCGTCCGCACCGGCTCCTCGAAGGCCGGCTTCGGCTGGACCGGCTCCACCGTCGCGGGCGCCCGGGGCAGGCTGTCGATCGCCGGCAGCTCCGCCGACCCGACGCGTGCCGAGGCGACGATCGGCCACCCCTCGCGCGGGAACATGGCCTTCGGCTCGGGCTCCGGCGGCGGCGCGATCGCCGTGTCATAGGCCCGCCGCTTCACAGGATCGCGCAGGGTCTCGAAAGCAAGCGCGATCTCGGCAAGGTCGCGGACCGAGCGCGGCATCAGCGGGCTCATGCGCAAGGCGAACGCCCGCGCGATCTCCTCCCCGCTCGCATCGGGCGCGAGTCCCAGCCTCTCGTAATGATTGGATTTGGATCCGGCTATCGTGACCATTGGAACCCCCGCGAGCTACGGGAGCATTCCACGCCCTCGGACGCCGGGGTTCAATTCGCCCCCCGGACGTTTCGCCTCCGAACGGCGCGCGAACAGCCGTGTTCGTCTTTTACGCGGCCCTCAGACGGCCGGTATAGGAAAGGTGAATCAGCCGCGCCCGCTTACAGCGGAGGAAGCCCGAACTTCCTCCGCCAGGTGTCGTCGAGCAGGTCCTGCACCTCCGCGTGCTTGGCCATATAGGCGGCAAAGAAAGGACAGATGGGGATCACCCTCAGTTGCCGCTCCCGCGCCGCCGCCAGCCCGAACCGGATCAGCGCCGTACCCAGCCCCTGCCCGCCGTGCAATTCCGGCACCTCGGTGTGCGTGAACAGGATCTTGCCGGGGATGAGGTTGTACTCGGCAAAGGCGAACGTCCCGTCGCCAAGATCGATCTCGAACCGATGGAGCTCGACATTGTCGCGGATTTCGGGCGGGGACGTGTCGCTCATTTCCCGGCTGTAGCAGACGAAACGCCCTTGTCGTCAGCCCCGCGCTAGCGCTTGTCGCACTGCGAATAGTCGCCCGCCTTGCACGCCGCCACCGCCCGTTCCCACGCCGCCTGCGCCTGTTCCGCGGCGGCCTTCAGCGCCGCCCGCTTCTGGTCCATCGCTGCTAGATCGGCCTGATATTGCTGCACCGCCTGCTGCTGCTTGCTCAGCTCCTGCGTATAGGCCGCCATCTTCTGCTGATACTCCGCCTCCCACTGCGCTTTCGTCTTGTGGACGGAGGGAACGGCGGCCGCGGGCGCGACGGCCTCGCGGACCGGCACTGCAGACGGCGCCATGCCACAGATCGTCACGCCCGACCCAAACAGGCCGGCGTTCTGGAATGACTGGCAGATGAGCCCGATTCCGCACAGCTTCGGATCGGCCCCGTCATAGATCACCCGGTGGCAGCATTCGCTCGTGCAGGCCTTGGCGGCGCCCAGCTTGGTGCGCTTCAAAAGCTCCTCGATCGCCAGCCCCTGCAGCCGGTCGCGCTCCGCGGTCAGCCGCTCGCGATCGGCTTCGATCTGCTTGCGCTTCTGGGCATCGGCCAGCACCGTCGCCGAGATATTGTCGCGAAGCTCGTTCACCTGGTCCATCTGGTCTTTCAGGCTCTTCGCGCGCGCCATCACCTGCTCGAACATTGCGCGATGCGCCTCGATCTGCGGGTTGCACCGGTTGGCGAGATCGACCGGCACCTCGCCGCCTTCGGGCGGACAGCCGGAATCGATGATCCTCTGGCGCATCTGGTCCGCCGCGTTGGCGTCCATCTGCACCTGGGTGATCTCGCTTTCGATTCGGGCGCGCTGCTTGTGTTCGGCCTCGCTCGCGAAGACCTGCGCGTCTTCCGATGCCTTGAGGTCCTTGTCTTGCTTGTCGAGCGCATCGAGGTCGTTGAGCGGTCCCTGAATCTCGACTCCGATTTGCGCGAAGATGCTGCTCGCGGGCGGCGCCGCCGCAATTGCGCCCAGGCATGCGAGCGCCAGCCAGTAACGTGTCCTCATGATCCCTCCCCGATCACAAAGTCGTTACCCACCAGCGCGCCGATGCTTTCAAACTTCGAATTCGATGTCGAGTTACAACTACGCGCCTCGAGAAAGAGGCCGGACTCTGCGCAGTCGATCGGGGAGCGGGTTCGTCGTCGGTGGCGTACGCCCGTGTGAAACCTTCGGCGCAACCTTCCCCTTGATGCGCTCCCAATAGCCGGCGCGCTCCTCGTATGTGGTCCTCCGCGCAATTCCCCGAAAGAAAAAGGGCCGCTGTTTCCAGCGGCCCTTCTGTATTCCTGAACCGGTAGTCGTTGGGCTTTATCCCAGCATCTCCTGTTCCAGCTTCTTCGCCATCTCTTCAATGTTCTCGGGCGGCCATCCGGGGATGTCCATGCCGAGGCGAAGACCCATGCTTGCAAGCACCTCCTTGATCTCGTTCAAGGACTTGCGGCCGAAGTTCGGCGTGCGCAGCATCTCGGCCTCGGTCTTCTGCACCAGGTCGCCGATATAGATGATGTTGTCGTTCTTCAGGCAATTGGCGCTGCGTACCGAAAGCTCCAGCTCGTCGACCTTCTTGAGGAGGTAGCGATTGAGCTGGTTGGTATCGGCGGGCGAGGCCTCGGCGGCCATCGCCGGCTGCCCGATCATCGCCGGGGCGGCGGCGGTGCGCATCGCGGCTTCGTCGAAGTGGACGAACAGCTGCAGCTGGTCCTGGAGAATCCGCGCGGCATAAGCGAGCGCGTCTTCCGGGGTCACCGTGCCGTCGGTCTCGATGGTCAGAGTCAGCTTGTCGTAGTCGAGCTCCTGACCGACGCGGGTGTTCTCGACCTTGTAGGCGACCTGGCGCACCGGCGAATAGAGCGCGTCGACCGGGATCAGCCCAATCGGCGCCTCGGCCGGACGGTTGGCCGCGGCCGGGACATAGCCCTTACCGATGTCGGCGGTCAGTTCCATGTTGAGCGTCGCGCCCTGGTCGAGATGGCAGATGACCAGCTCGGGATTGGTTACATCCATGTCGCCGCTGGTCGCGATCATCCCGGCGGTGACTTCCGCTGGGCCGGTCGCCGAAAGCTGGAGCCGCTTGGGCCCCTCGCCTTCCATCTTCAGCGCGATCTGCTTCACGTTGAGGACGATATCGGTCACGTCCTCGCGGACGCCCGGCAGCGAGCTGAACTCGTGAAGCGCGCCCTCGATCTTGATCGAGGTGACGGCTGCGCCCTGGAGCGACGAGAGAAGCACCCGGCGGAGCGAGTTGCCCAGGGTCATTCCGAAGCCGCGCTCAAGCGGCTCGGCGACGAAGACGGCGCGGTGGCGGCTGTCGCCGGTCGCCTGCTTCTTCTCGAGCGCGTTCGGCTTCTTGAGTTCCTGCCAGTTCTTTACGTTGACGGCCATGAATGTCTTCCTGCCCTCTGGCGGGACGTCTCCCGCCGAAATTAAAACCTGAACTCGCCCGCGGGTTTCCCCGCCGGCGGCGGCAATCGTCCCGTTAGACGCGCCGCCTCTTCGACGGCCGGACCCCGTTGTGCGGGATCGGGGTGACGTCGCGGATCGACGTGATCTGGAAGCCGACAGCCTGGAGAGCGCGGAGCGCGCTCTCGCGGCCCGAACCGGGACCTTTGACCTCAACCTCGAGCGTGCGAACGCCGTGGTCGGCGGCCTTGCGGCCGGCGTCTTCCGCCGCGACCTGCGCCGCGTACGGGGTCGACTTGCGGCTTCCCTTGAAGCCCATCATTCCGGCGCTCGACCAGGCAATCGCATTGCCCTGCGCGTCGGTGATGGTGATCATGGTGTTGTTGAAGCTGGCGTTCACGTGGGCGACGCCGGCG
>Ga0207678_10004833_pt1 | contig 12098 bp, 10 predicted proteins | sample KBSC63metaG_FD_184319 | JGI IMG/M metagenome (GOLD analysis project Ga0207678, IMG submission 184319) | Corn rhizosphere microbial communities from Kellogg Biological Station, Michigan, USA - KBS C6-3 metaG (SPAdes) (version 2) | ecosystem: Host-associated > Plants > Roots > Rhizosphere > Soil ... | reverse complement strand
ATGCGAGATCTTCCGCGAAGCAGCGAGGCATCGTCAAGATTCGCGCTGGCGCCGTGGGTCGGAACGATTCGCGCGCACCTTGTCCTTATGCAACATCAGCTTCTCTAGATTTCGGAACCGCCCGCGACCGGCGTCGATTAGTGCCGCTTCGAATTCGGCGTCGGTCGAATCCTTTTCCGGTAGTCGCTATCGCGGTCGAGCCGGTCAATGCGTTGGCCCAAGTAGACCAACGCATTCAGGAAGGAGCGTACTTCGCGGGGGCTGACAGCGCCAGCTTCCAATCGTATTCGCACCCATTCTGATAGCGACAGACCAGCACGTTTGGCTTGGTTCTGCAGTTTGCGCTTGAATTCGGGGGCAACCTGCATGGACAGGCGCTCCCAATTCGCTCGGCTCCTGACCGGCGCTTGGGCATCGCGTTCTTCCTTGATGGCGGTTTGGGTAATCTTCGAACTCGGCACGTCGGTTTCCGCCGTTCTGAGGCTGGGCTGGTGTTGAAGGAGATTCTACGGTGGCCGAGCCTGCACGGATGCTCAAGCTGCGGGATGTCGCCGATATGCAAGATGTTCATTCGAATCGCGTTCAAGCAGCGCCCAATCGGCGGTGCTGCCGGGTTTCGGCGGAGTAGGCACCTCGATTGGATGAAGGAACATCAGAAGATGCCGTGGGCGATGCCATCCATCAGCGCTTCCAAAAGTCGAGCTCCGCTATCGAAGGTCGCCAGCAACAGGCACGCTTCGGCAGACCAGCAGGTTGCCCAGAAACACGCGAAAACGGGAGCACGCCAAGTGGTCGCTAGCTGTGCAGAGTAGCTTGAGCAGCATGGTCTAGGCGGCTCCATCTCCTCTTCGTTGATTTTACTAGTAAGCGCAACAAGTTTCTGTTTACAAACGGAAATTTGCGTTGGTCAACGTGTGGGAGTAACCTCGCATCAACTGAGCTTGGAGGTCGGTCATGCTGCATCAAGACGAGCCTGACCTGTGTCCCAGCATGTCGTGGTACTTCCGCGAGTTCGGCCCACTCATGAACTCGTCACAAGCCGCCAAACTGCTCGGCTACCGCAACGCTGAAGCCCTGCGCCAGGCACGCTTAGGACGCCGGCTTCCTATTCCCATGTTCAAGATTGCCAATCGGCGTGGTTGGTTCGCCGCGACGGCAGTGGTCGCCCATTGGCTCGAAGCGGCCGTCCAGAAGGGCGCCCAGTCGTGACCAACCATACGTTTACAGCACAGGGCGGCTCCGCCTTGGTTCGACACCGAGGAATGTCGCTGAGCGACGGACCGGGGACGCAGGCAGGGTATGCCGTCTCGTCTTTCAGGCCGTGCTGCAAGCGCGGTGGCTTGCGTGCCTCTGGATCAGCGCAGGGTCTGCCCCATGAGCGGCCCTCTGAAGCAAACTCCGGCAGGTGGCGCACCCCGCCAGGATTCTCGGCACGCTGGGTAATGTTGTTTCGCCAGCGGAGGCACGTGCGATTTTTCGGGGATACGGCGGGTCTCGTGGCGCGTCCGATCGACCCTGCGGCTGTTCGACGGGGCACGGCTGGAGCCGTTCCGCAACGCATCGCAGGGATGCGACTACTGAAGAGGAGGCCAGCTAGCGCTGCCTAAAGCCCGCGAAGGAAGGTTCAGTGGATAGCAAAAAGCCTGAGCGTGCGGCCCAGGCTCTTTGCGGATGCGCCAGTTTTGGTGGTCTGACGTCTCCACTTTACTCGGCAGGAAGTGCTTGTCAAGTACGTCATCTTGGCAGGGCGTAGGTGGTTGCGCGCTGAAAATACAGATGAACGTTGACATGCTGCGGCGGCACCTAGCGGGTCTGCGTGTGCACCCGCACGGAATCCAGTACGTAATCGACTCGGCGTTGGCGCCACCGCAGATCCTGCTGCGAAGCGGTCCCCAACACAATCTCACAGGCGATTTCGTCACCAACCTCTGCACGTACCTCGACGAATCTGTGCAAGGAGATGTGGTACCGCGGTGGCAAGTCGCGTCGTTATCAGCCGAGCATGCATTTCTCGTGGACCTGGAATCGCGGGGGGATGCGGTGTTCGCACTCAACCATCCGTTGCAAGTGCCGCTGACCATCACGAACAAAAGGGGCCGGCGCCAACGGGTCGACTACACGCCGGACGCGCTTGTGATTACCAGGAAGTCCGCGCGGGTCATCGAGCTTAAGACCGACGGTGAAGCGATGGCCCTTGTGGAGTCGCGACCGGACGATTGGAAACACACGGGCGATGGCTACGAGTACGCGACGGCGAGAAGCTACTTCGACTCCATCGGTCTGCAGCACTCCGTTGTTACATCAAGTTCATTGCCGTGGATCCGCACGCGCAACCAGCAGTTTCTCGCTCGTCAGGCCACGGTCGAACCGGACGGCACGCGCGACAACCGAATCATTCGTTTCATCATGCGGCATTCGCCGGCTGCGATTGAGGGCATCGTCGAGTCCTGTTCGCTCCGTGATGCGGGCCCAATCCTGCAGCTCATCAAGAATGGCGAGATCTTCGCCGATATCGATCACGCGTTGCTTTCTTCTTCAGACTCCGCGTTCGTTTGCGCATCCCTGAAACAGGCGCAAGCGGCTACCGTCGGCTTCGCATCCATACAGGCGACTGCCGCAACGAAAGCCACGGTCGCGTTTGACGCGACGGGCGATCCGAGACACCTTGACGAGCTTGGCTTTCGGATCCGTGCCTTGAGCGGAGGATCGGCCACACGGGCGTCAGGGCACACCGTTTCGCGTCGCACACTTCAGCGGTGGGCCAAGAAACTCCATCAAGGCGGTTTTGTGGCGCTGAGCCCAAAATGGTCGAAGTGCGGGAGGCGCGGTCCGCGAATTGCATCGTGGCATGACACCCTGCTCGCGGATTACGTGGCTACCGCACGCCGAAGCGGTAAACGTCCAACGCGGACTGCAGCGTACGGGAAGTACGAAGACGCGTTGAAGAAGGCGGCCCGGAAACATCGGTGCAACGAAGCCCCTGTTGGGTACTCAACCTTCTGCAGGCTTTGGAAACAGCGCGACCACTGCACGAAGGATGCAATGGCGCGCGGTGGGCGCCGCTTGGCCAACGCAGTAGAGCCCTACGGTGACGTCGATGAGCAAATCGTTCTGGCCGACGGACCGTTCCAAATCGGGCATATCGACCACTGCCTCGCTCCAGCGCACGCGAAGGACGGAAGTGGCACCGAGGGCAAGCCTTGGTTGACGATCCTCGTCGATGATTGGAAGGGCGAGCCGCTCGCCCGCGTGATGACCGGCAAGCACCCAAGCCATCGGACCGATCTGGCGCTTTTGCGCGACTGTGTAAGAAGACACGGGCGGCTTCCACACACGATCTTTTCTGACCACGGCTCCGATTTCATGGGTAATGTTTTTGTGGGCGCCCTGGCAGCGCTTGGCGTCAGCTCATTGTTCCGTCCGGAAACCGATCCCCGCGTTGGTCATCGCGTGGAACGAACATTTGGAACTTTCGCCACAACGGTTTGCAAGGGTTGGCTTCGACAAGCCCCAGCGGTTTTCCGTCGTCGCCCCACAACACGTAATCGACAAAACCCTCGCCGGTGTTGTTGGGCATGCCGGTGACCGGAAATTCGCGGTCACGCGCCTGATCCAGCGGCCAACCAGCTTCTGCCAGCAACAGGTCGATGAAGGTGTCGCGAGTCTGGGCTTCGGAATAGTCGTGGTCGTCCGGCCGCTCGGCAGCGGCCTTCCTCGCGGCGGCGACTTCCGCGCGCAGCCGCTTCAGCTCGTCGTCCAGTGCCGACTTGTCGGCCTGCAGCGCCGCGAGGCTTTCGTCCCGTTCGTGCAATCGCCGTTGTAGCGCCTGCAATTGCTCGGCGGTCTGGTGGGCCTGACCGCCACGCCCAAGGACGAAGTGGACCGCAATACCTACCGCCTGTTCGACCTAGAGGATGGCGTGCCGACCGATTCGTATTCGCTCCAGGATGCCGTGCGCGATGGCTTCCTCGTGCCGCCAAAAGCTGTATCGGTGCCGCTGAAGTTCCAGCGCGAAGGCATCAAGTATGCCGAGCTGTCGGAAGAGGACAAGGATCAGTGGGACGCGCTGGAGTGGGACGAAGATGGCAACGTGCCCGAGCGCGTGGAATCGGCGGCGGTCAACAAGTGGCTGTTCAACAAGGACACTGTGGACAAGGTGCTGGAACACCTGATGACGCACGGCGTCACGGTGGCGGGCGGCGATCGCCTAGGCAAGACCATCGTCTTTGCCAAGAACCAGCCGCACGCCGATTTTATCGCCGAGCGCTTCAATGCCAACTATCCGCACTACAAGGGCGAGTTCGCGCGGGTGATCACCTTCAAGACCGAGTACGCGCAGAACCTGATCGACACGTTCTCGGCCAAGGACAAGGCGCCGCACATCGCGATTTCGGTGGACATGCTGGATACCGGCATCGACGTTCCCGAGGTGGTGAACCTGGTGTTCTTCAAGCTGGTGCGTTCGAAGACCAAGTTCTGGCAGATGCTGGGGCGCGGCACGCGGCTGTGCCCCGACCTGTTCGGACCGGGCGAGGACAAGCAGTTCTTCTACGTCTTCGACTATTGCCAGAACCTCGAATATTTCAGCCAGGACATCCCCGGCACCGACGGCGCGGCGGTGGCATCGCTGGCGAAGCGTCTGTTCGATGCGCGGCTGGAACTGATTGCGACGCTTGACCACGGCTCGCAGGATGATCTCGCACAGACGCTGAAGGAGGCGATGGCGGACTACGCCGGGCCAACGACCGCGGCGGAAGTGCGGCAGGCCGTGGCCGCGCACCTGCAGCGGGAAGTTGCGGCCATGAAGCTCGACAACTTCGTGGTCAGGCCGCATCGGCGGCTGGTCGAGAAATATGCAAAACAGGAAGCGTGGAAATCTCTCGCGGGCGATGCAATGGCCGAGTTGTCGCACCAAGTCGCCGGATTGCCGACCGAACTGGAACCGGAGAATGAGGAAGCCAAGCGCTTCGACCTGCTGTCGTTGAATCTCCAACTCGCACTGCTGCGCGCCGAGCCCGGCTTCCCGCGAATGCGCGAGCGGATCAAGGAAATCGCGGCGCTGCTGGAAGAAAAGGAAGCGATTCCGCTGGTTCGCGAGCAAATGCCACTGATCCAGTCGCTTGGGACCGACGAGTGGTGGCAAGACGTCACCGTTCCGATGCTGGAAATGATGCGCCGACGCCTGCGTGGCTTGGTGCAGTTCATCGACAGGCGTCAGCGCAAGATCGTTTACACGGATTTCGAGGACGAGCGCGGCGACGAAGCGCACATCGAGCTGCCGGACTTCGCAGTTGGACCGGATGAGGCCAAGTTCCGTGCCAAGGCACGGGCATTCTTGAGTCAACATCTCGATCACGCTGCCGTAAAAAAGCTTCGCACTAACCAGCCGCTGACGCCAGCTGACCTGCATGATCTGGAAACGTTGCTGGTGCAAGGGGGCGTGGGCGGTGAAGATGAAATCCGACACGCGGCCGCGGATGCGCAGGGCCTCGGGTTGCTGGTGCGCCATCTTATCGGGATGGACCGCGCGGCGGCAAAGGAAGCATTAGGGAACTTCGCCGGGGGTAAAACGCTCAGCGCGAACCAGATCGAGTTCGTCAACCTGATTATCGATCATTTGACCGAACACGGCGTGATCGAGCCCGCCGCACTATACGAGTCGCCATTCACCGACGTCACACCACGTGGGCCGGAAGAACTGTTTGTCGGTGGCGAAATCGATGGGCTGATGCAGTGTTTACAAGCAGTACGCGCGACTGCTGTGCCAGCCTGATGCAATCCGCCGCACGCGTGCCTTTCAGATGTTCAGCAACTTTCAGGCTCTGACAATCGCCGTACGCTAGATCTACGAGCATCTGCACATTTGGCCCGACACCGACGGATCTCGAGCCGGGCGATGGCTACCGGACAATCCACGTCTGCCGCCAGCCACCTGGCACCTTCGCGCAGCGATTTTGCACGTGCAACGTACTTCGTCGCCAGCACAGGATCACTCAATGCTGCCCTGCACCTTGCCCGTCGCGCATTGGTCAGCGATATGGTCGCCGCCAGTCGATGACGCTGGTATCGATCGACGAGTCGAGGGAGACGGTGCCTAATAAAGCCCTCGGACACACCACACCGGCTTGCCAACTTCTTGATCTGAGGAATCTGTTCGCTGCGCGGCTTCTTCAGCTCGAGGTGCATCGCCCGGCGCACCTCTGCGATCACTTCAGCTGGGCGGCGAACCCTAGCCGTAGCTGCAATTGCGTACTCATCGAATACCAACTGTCCCGCCACCGTTGCCGCGCCGCGTGGATCCTCAAGTATCTGAAGGACAGTCACTCCTGCGGCATGCGCTCGCCGCAGCATGGTTCGCAGTGTCGGTTTCACCTCGGCATTTCGGGCCCTGGCACTACCGTTTATCCTTGCCACTCCCGCAACAACGGATGCTACCGGCGACAGGATTGAATTCAGCGCGCGCTGGAATGCGTGAAATGGATTTTCCGCTTGGATCATTGGCCCACCATTTGCGATGGTAACCACGAGCTCGCACAGATCGCGCTCGCCCAGCGATGGCTCGGACACCAGATGTAGTTGAGATGCCGATCCAATTAAAGGCCTATCGCAGCGCCAGCACAACAATGGGTTACCCGAACGATGCTGATAGTTCTGGGTCGCGCCGCACGCGGGACAGGTAGTGCGTAATGCGACGCGATGTTCCGGACAACGAGTGATGGCCTGCAGCGTCCACAATAGCCGGTCATACACCGGTGCACCGGATTCGAGATCATCGCGAAAGCACTGTTCACACCACGCACGGGCACCGCGGACAGACTCAAACCGTTGCGGACTCACGGCACATCGGATCGGAATTAGTGTGCAACGCCGTAAAATATCTACACGCATCGCATGCTCTACCGCATCGACGTAAGCTTCCATGCACACACCATAGCTCGACATCCCCGACCCGTTGGTCATGTACAGGGTCGATTCGTTTAGCGTTATTCGACGTCCCAGTTCGCGCGACCGCCAAGACGAAAGGAAGCGCGCCAACTGGGTAATGCTGCACGTATGCAGTTGGGCCAATCGGCCGAAGTAGGACGCAAATGCCTCGACTTGTCCGCTACCCATTCCGCGTGGCTGCAACGGCAGCAGTACCGAGCTCATGTCCGTACCTTCGCCAGTGAGCGCCGTGGCACGCGCTCGAACGGCGAACTTTTTCGAACTCCGCTCTGCTTCTTGCGCTGCCCGTAATCCTTGGCGTTCGGGGTGTCGCTCGACTTGGATTCAGGCACCGGTGCGGACAGATTTACCGACAGCGGCATGTCGCGCACGTCCACTTGGGTCCCGAGTAGTTTCTCGCCACTGACGATGTCCGCCTCGGTCGCCTGCCACGTCACGTCGGCCGGCCGCGTTGCATCCAGTACCTTCGCAGAGATCTGCTCACCGCGTGCGGCGGCGTACGCCTGCGCGCGCAAAAGTCTTTTTTCGAGGACGCCAACCACGCCATGGCACTCGTAGCGGAGCCGGTCCGCCCTATCGTCCAGAAGGCCGGGCGATTCCAGGTCCAACTTCGTCGCTTGCGCAAATATCGCCACGATGTTTCGCCACTCGGCGGCGTCGGCACGCGTCTTGCCGTACCGCGGCAGGTGCACGACCAGCAACCGTTCTGCAAAGTGCGTGCGATAAGCCATCGCAACGTTCGCCAACTCGTATCCACCGGCGAGAACGAGGGTCGACCGCGGCGTCACAAGCCCCTTGAGAGCTTCCAGCAACGACGCCCTGAACTCTTCGCTCTTGGTTCGAACGAGGTAATGCGCATCATCAACCATAATGGCCTGCACGTTCCGCGCGTGCAGTGCGCTTTTCAGTGCGCGCAAGCAGTACGTCTCGTCGGTTCGTATTAGCGGCCGGTACAGCACTCCCGCTGTTGAGACAGGTTCGATCTGGAAGAATGGGTGGCCAACATCCTCAAGCAGTTCGTGCATCGCGAATTTCGGCGTCGTTCGTCCTTCGCGCGTTGTCATCGCCGACAAACCGATTACTGGCCGGTCATTGGCGCCGGCATCCCGATAGATTTCATCGCAGAGGAACTTAACCAGAAACGCGAGCAGCTGTGACTTGCCGCAATGCGTGGGTCCAACGAGGAGCACCGCGGCTTCGGTCGGACACAAACGAAATAGTTCCTTCAACTCATCGCGGCATATCCTGAAATTTCGATGGTCAATCACACCTGTGAGCTTGGGCTCGCGCATCGCAAGCTCGCAGAAGAAGCGGCGTTTGCTGTAATCCATGTTTGGCAGCTAAAACTTCAGTGGCAGTGGCAGCACCTGTAAGACGGCGATGGGCGATGCAGTCGACGCAGCTGTCGCGACGTCCTCGTTGCACGCGTCCTTCTGTGCCCTGGGCTTCGCTTTGATTGAGTTGCCGAACCAATTGGGTTTCGGTTGTGAATGCAGCGCTCTGCGCCGTTCCGCACGATCGGCTGCGGTCGGGTGCTTTGCGCATTCGGCCTCGGTGCGTATCGACTCATCGGAGCGCCCGCGGCTGTTGCGGGCCTCCCTGGACTTGGCAACGCGCCACTTCCCATGCAGCGCGTAGTACAGAACTGTGGGATCTTCGGGTTCTGGCCGCGGCGGTGTGTCCAGCTTGTCAATGGAGGTACCGATGAGTGCTGCGGAGTAGAAGCGTTTGTCCCGCAAGCGAATGGCGCCCGATGGCTCGACCGAGCCCATCTCCTCCAGCGGCGGAGCGGTGGCAATCAGGAACGTGAGATCCGCTTTTACCGACACGCCTTGACGGCCGTATAGCCTCTCGAACCGGACCCGTGCGTCGTGCTTGCTATCACCGCCATCCAACTGCTTCAGCGTCGGAATGACCTCAAACAAGATGTGATCAGTGTGCTGAAGCAGTTCGTTGAAGTCGCGCTTCGGGCCTTTCGACGGATGTTTTTTCTTTGAGATAGCTCGCGAGTTCGGTATGTCGAAGGAAAAGCCGTCGTAAGCGCACGCGCCGTGATGCACGCGTGGGCCAGCACCAGGCCAAGTTGTACGCCGATTGCCTTGAGGCGCAGTTCGGCCAGCGGCCGGTGATTTTCTATTCCAATGGCTACGATCACTGGATCTGGGACGACACGCGCTACCCGCCGCGGCGCGTGCAGGGCTTCTACAAGAAAGACGAGCTGGATCTGCTGATCCGGCGCCGTGCGACGCGCCGGCCGCTCGCCGAGGCGAAGATCAACCCGGACATCGCCGAGCGTTACTACCAGACACGCGCGATCCGCCGCATTGCGGAATCCTTCGAGCGCGACCACGACCGCAAGGTATTGCTGGTGATGGCAACCGGCGCCGGCAAGACGCGCACGGTGATCGCGCTTGCCGACCTGCTGATGCGCTGCAATTGGGTAAAGCACGTGCTGTTCCTGGCCGACCGCGTGGCGCTGGTTAACCAGGCCGTCAATGCGTTCAAGCGCCACCTGCCGGACGCCTCGCCGGTGAACCTCGTCACCGAGAAGCATGTCGAGGGACGCGTATACGTTTCGACCTACCCGACGATGATGGGCCTGATCGATGAGGCGGCCGACGGTCAGCGGCGTTTCGGCGTGGGCCATTTCGATCTCATCGTCATCGACGAAGCGCACCGCTCGGTGTTCCAGAAATACGGCGCCATCCTCGATTACTTCGATTCGCTTCTGCGCCGCGACCTGCGCCGGATGCGGCAACACCGCGGCGTTGAACGTCAGCCCAGGATCGGGACGTTCAACACGCCCGTAAGTACGCGCCAGCCAATAGCAAACATGAAACAGTTCGCGCACGGCCGCGACGGCATCGGCTTCCGGCACCGGTCGATGGCTGTGCACCGCGCGGTTGCCCAGCGTCACGATCACCCGTGCCTTGTTGAACACCGCTTCGCCCGCCGTCTGCTTGAAAGTGGGCTCGTGGATCAGCGCAGAAAGATTGTCCTGATACGGCAACCGTAACGCCGGATCATGCTTGTACGCCCAGTCCACCGCCAGCTCCAGCGCACGACGCGCATAGAAACACGCCGTGCGCGGATCAGCGCGCACCGCGCTTTCCGCCTTCGATGCGGCGCCGAACACGGCCAGCCATTCGGGCTGCAGGAAAGCGAACTGATTCACGCCTGTTCCTCTGCATTGTTCGCGAACAATGCGATGTAGGGCGCATAACGGAATCGGCGGTTGCGCGCATAGCCCGTCATTTCCGCGAGCACCCCCAGCTTCTCCAGACGCGCCACCAACCCATTCGCCGCCGCATAAGACGTACCCGTCAACCCCCTGATGTCGTTCACCGACACGATGGGCCGATCGAACAGCGCCTCCAGTACCTTGTGTCCGTTGCCGGCCGCGCGTCCCATCTTGTCCGTGATGGCTGTGCGATGGGCTTCGCGCAACTGCAGGATGTGTCGGGCCGTAGTCACGGCTTCATCCGCCACTTCGGCGACGCCGCGCAAAAAGAAAGCCAGCCACTCCTCCCAGGCACCCTGCTCGCGCACCGCTTGCAGGCGCTCGTAGTATTCCTGCCGGTATCGCTTGAGGTAATGCGAGAGGTACAGCACCGGCTTGTGCAATACGCCGCGCTCGGTAAGCAGGAACGTGATCAACAGGCGTCCGACGCGGCCATTGCCGTCGAGGAATGGATGGATCGTTTCGAACTGCACATGCGCAAGCGCGATCTTTACCAGCGGTGGCAGGTCGTCCTTCCCATGCAGGAAATTTTCCAGATCGCCCAGCGCTGCGGGTACGGCGTGGGGCGGTGGCGGAACATACGTCGCCGTGGCAAGCGTGCAGCCACCCGGGCCGATCCAGTTCTGGCTGGTGCGCAGTTCGCCCGGAAGCAGCCGGCCCCCGCGCACCCCGCGCATCAGTTCCGTGTGGATTTCGCGGATCAGCCGCACCGAAACCGGCAGCTCGGGCAACCGCGCCAGTCCGTGGTTCATCGCGCGTACGTAGTTCAGCACCTCGTCCACGTCGTGTGGCAGATCGAGGTCGAACAGTTGTGCCTCGGCGGCCAGCAGATCCTGCAGCGAGCTTTGCGTCCCCTCGATCTGACTGGAAAGCACTGCCTCCTTGCGCACGTACATGAACACGAACAGGTCCGGGTTCGGCAATGTGAGCACCGAGCCGTCCAGGCGCCCGAGCGCCCGGTCTGCGGCGGACAACAATCCCTGCAACTGCCCGGTCAGCCGCACCGGAGGCGTCGGTGGCAGTGGCGCAGGCATGAACGCCCGGTAGCCCGTGGGCTGGCTCACGTAACGCCCCGCACGTGTTGGATTTTTATTTCCCCCAGCCATATGTTCCCCAGGCTTGCGCAAGCGGCCAGAATGTTCCCATATTATAGGCAGCCTTTAGCAAGCCGCCAGCGACGCGGCCTTGTTATAGCCTCCGAAACTTTCTGGCGAGACGTCCCGCGCTACCCATCTGACGATCGGGCGGAGCCACGACGCGGCGCCGGACACTGTCGGCACAACTTTTCGAAGTTGCTCAACGGTACTTGGCAGCGCCGATCGCACCGGCAACCCAAATGGCCAAGTTGTTGGAAATTCCAGCGTACGCGTTGTACCCGGGGTCGTGACAAGGGATAACAGCGGAGAGAGGTTGCTGGCCGTCGTTGATAGTGAACGAGTCAAAAGGATTGACACCTCGGATGCATCGCCCGGTTCGTGGGCAATTGAGGTTATGGATGTATATGCCGAACAGCCCTTTTCCTGAGTTGTACGCCTTCTCGATCTCGTAACGTACCCAAGGCCTGTTCGCTGTTTCATTGCCGACCAAGACGATCACGCACCGCTTGTACTTCATGTTGTCGTCGATCCAGCGCTTTACTGAGGCGTCACCTTGGCGCTTGATCTGCTCCCAGTTGTTGGGGGAGCGAATGCGCCCATCATGCGTGATAGCGATCCAGTTGCGACGGCCGATGGTCTCCAGCCACTGTTCGTCGGGAGTGTCAGGCGCAAAGTGATCTGCATGACGCTCCACCGTCAAACCGGCATCGCGCAGAATCTGGGGAAATTTCTTGCCGAGATCGCGGTCTGTGAAAAATACCGGGCTCACGCAAGTGGCCTTAGGCGGCGCGCTCGTAGAGGACCGCGTCCTCAAT
>Ga0207678_10004830_pt1 | contig 12100 bp, 10 predicted proteins | sample KBSC63metaG_FD_184319 | JGI IMG/M metagenome (GOLD analysis project Ga0207678, IMG submission 184319) | Corn rhizosphere microbial communities from Kellogg Biological Station, Michigan, USA - KBS C6-3 metaG (SPAdes) (version 2) | ecosystem: Host-associated > Plants > Roots > Rhizosphere > Soil ... | reverse complement strand
GGCCGACCCAGCGGCGGCTGATCCGGGAGGCGATCGCGATCTACCGCTCGCTGCTGGCCGCGGGCGTGGTCGAGCGACTGTCCACCCCGGACAGCGAGGGCCGTACGGTCCGGCTGACCATGGACCTGCAGGAGAACTTTGCGCTCAACCAGCCGCTGTCCACCTTCGCGCTGGCCGCGCTGGAGCTGCTCGACCGGGAGTCGCCCACCTACCCGCTGGACGTGGTCTCGGTCATCGAGTCCACTTTGGACCAACCTCGGCAGGTGCTGTCGGCGCAGGAGCACCGCGCGCGTGGCGAGGCGGTCGCGGCGATGAAGGCCGAGGGCATCGAGTATGACGAGCGGATGGAGCTTCTGCAGGAGGTCAGCTACCCGAAGCCGCTGGAGGACCTGCTCGAGGCGGCCTACGAGACCTACCGGCGCGGGCACCCGTGGGTGGCCGACTACCCGCTGAACCCCAAGTCGGTCGTCCGCGACCTGTACGAGCAGGCGATGACGTTCGCCGAGTTCGTCCAGCACTACCAGCTGGCCCGGTCCGAGGGGATCGTGCTGCGCTACCTGGCCGGCGCGTACAAGGCGCTGGACCAGACGGTGCCGGAGGAGGCCAAGACCGAGGAGCTGCAGGACGTCATCGCCTGGCTCGGCGAGCTGGTCCGGCAGGTCGACTCCAGCCTGCTCGACGAGTGGGAGCAGCTGGCCAATCCCACCGAGGCGGTGCCGGCCGACAGCGAGATCGAGGCCGCGCCGGCGGCGGTCACCGCGAACCCGCGGGCGTTCCGGGTGCTGGTCCGCAACGCGCTCTTCCGCCGGGTGGAGCTGGCGGCCCGGCGGCAGTGGGACGCGCTCGGCGAGCTCGACGAGGCCGACGGCTGGGACGCGGCGGCCTGGGCCGAGGCGATGACCGCCTACTTCGACGAGCACGACGTGCTGCTCACCGGTGCCGACGCCCGGGGGCCGGCGTTGCTGGTGATGGACGAGCGGCCGGGTCGCTGGTCGGTCCGGCAGATCTTCGACGACCCGGCCGGCGATCACGACTGGGCGATCACCGCCGAGGTCGACCTGGCCGAGTCCGACGAGCTCGGCCGGGCGGCGGTGCACGTGGCGTCGGTCGAGCGGCTGGACTGACCGGGAATCCCGACCGGCCGATCCGGACTTCCTGACAGGGTGAGCCGTCTGTTCTCGCCGCTGACCCTGCGCGGCAGCACGTTCCGCAACCGCGCCTGGATCTCCCCGATGTGTCAGTACTCGTCCGTGGACGGGCACCCGACCGACTGGCACCTGGTGCACCTCGGCTCGTTCGCCCGCGGCGGGGCCGGGCTGGTCATGCAGGAGGCGACCGCGGTCACGGCCGAGGGCCGGATCAGTCCCTGGGACGCCGGCATCTGGACCGACGCGCAGGCGGCGGACTACCGGCGGATCACCGACTTCGTCCGCTCGCAGGGCGCGGTGGCGGGCATCCAGCTCGCCCACGCGGGCCGCAAGGGGTCGTCCAGGCGGCCGTGGGAGGGCCGCGGGGTCGTGCCGCCGACCGACGGCGGATGGCTCCCGGTCGGGCCGGCGACCGACCCGTACCCCGGCCTGGCCACCCCGACCGCGCTGACCACCGAGCAGGTGCGGGCCCTCGTGGCCGACTGGCGGGCGGCCGCGGTCCGGGCCGACGCGGCCGGCTTCGAGGTGATCGAGATCCACTCCGCGCACGGCTACCTGCTGCACGAGTTCCTCTCGCCGCTGACCAACACCCGCACCGACGAGTACGGCGAGAACCGGGCCACGCTGCTCACCGAGGTGGTCGACGCGGTCCGCGAGGTCTGGCCGGAGCGCAAGCCGCTGTTCGTCCGGCTCACCGGCAGCGACTGGGCGCCGGGCGGGCTGACCGTGGACGACGCGGTCGCGGTGGCCAAGGGCCTGGACGGGCACGGTGTCGACCTGTTCGACGTCTCCAGCGGAGGGCTGGTCGCCGACCAGCAGCTCACCGTCGGCCCCGGCTACCAGGTGCCGTTCGCCCGCGCCGTCCGCGAGCAGGCCGGCACGCCGACCGCCGCGGTCGGGCTGATCACGGCCCCGGAGCAGGCCGAGCAGGTGCTGGTGGACGGCTCCGCCGACGCCGTCATGCTCGCCCGCGCGGTGCTGCGGGACCCGAGCTGGCCGCAGCACGCCGCGTACGCGCTGAACCACGACGAGGCCGAGGCCCCGGACGCGCTCTACTGGGCGCCGCAGTACGAGCGGGCCCGCCCGCCCCGGTAACGTCCGGGACATGAGTCGCTGGGTCTCCGTCGGGCCCGAGCGGCTGGCCGGCTGGATCGACCGGTTCGCGGCCGCGCACGGCGGCGTCGTCGAGTCCACTGTGGACCCGGACGCGGTGCGGCTCACGGCCGCGGACGGCACGGTGGCTCAGCTGGTCGTCCCGTTCCCGCCGCTGCGCGGCTCGCTGCCCGCCGACCTGGTGACGCACGCGCTCGCCGACCGGCGGGTGGGCGTGCTGCTGGTCCGGCTGGGCGGCTACGCGGCCGGTGTCTTCGACGGCGGCCGGCTGGTCGCCTCCAAGGTCGGCTCGCGCCAGGTGCACGGCCGCAGCGCGGCCGGCGGTCAGTCGCAGCAGCGGTTCGCCCGCCGCCGCGAGGGTCAGGCCCGGCAGGCGCTGGCCGCCGCGGCCGACACCGCGGCGGCCGTGCTTCTGCCCGCCGTGTCCACACTGGATGCCGTCGTGCTCGGCGGCGACCGGCGGGCGGTCGAGGAGGTGCTGGCCGACCCGCGGCTGGCTCCGCTGCGGCCGCTGGCGGTGCCGGCCCGGATCGACGTGCCCGATCCGAAGCTCAAGGTCCTCCAGCACGCGCCGGACCTCTACCGCGCGGTCCGGATCCGGCTCAGCGACTAGGGCCCCGCGTCAGAGGTTCCGTGCCGGGGACGGGTGCGAGGCCTTCTGCCGCGGGGCACTAGTGTCGCGGGGGTGAGCAGCGGCAGCGAGCTGGCCCGGTTGATCCTGCGAGTCACGGTGGGCGGCACGATGATCGCCCACGGCGTCCGGCACGGGCGGACGCTGGACGGCACCGCCCGCTGGTTCGGCTCGATCGGGTTCCGCCGGCCGCGGCTGCAGGCGACGACCAGCGCGGCGGTCGAGATCGGTGCGGGCGCGGCGATCGTCGCCGGGATCGCCACTCCGGTGGCGGCCTCGGCGGTGGTCGGCACGATGGCGGTGGCGGCGCGGACCGTCCACATCCCGAACGGGTTCTTCGTCGTCGGCGAGGGCTACGAGTACGTCGGCAACCTCGCCACCACCTCCGTCGCGCTGGCCGCGATGGGACCGGGACGGTGGAGCCTCGACCGCGCGCTCGGCCTGCACGAGTGGGGCACGCCGGCGAAGCGGGTCGCCCTCGCGGCCGGGCTCGGCCTGGCCGGGGCCGCCGCCCAGCTCGCGCTGTTCTGGCGGAAGCCGGCCACCGAGGAGGCCGCCGACGGGTCCGCCGAACGAGGCTAGAGCTGGACGGGCGGTCCTTCCGGGCCGCCTTAGTTGATCCAGACCGTCTTGGCGTTCATGAACTCGTGCATGCCAAGGTCGGTCAGCTCCCGGCCGTACCCGCTGTCCTTCACGCCGCCGAACGGCAGCTGCGGGTAGGAGGTGACCATTCCGTTGACGAACACCATGCCGGCCTGCGCGTCGCGGATGAACCGCTCCCGATCGGCCTCGTCGTTGGTCCAGATGTTGGCGCCGAGGCCGAAGTCGACGTCGTTGGCCAGCGTGATCCCCGCGTCCAGGTCCGGCACCCGGTAGAGCGCGGCGACCGGCCCGAAGACCTCCTCCCGGTACATCCGCATCTCCGGCGTGATCCCGGTGATCAGCGTCGGCGGGTAGAACCAGCCGGGTCCGTCCACACGCGACCCGCCGACGACGACCCTGGCGCCCTTGCCGACCGCGTCGGCGACCAGCTCCTCCACGTCGTCGCGTCCGTCCGAGGTGGACAAGGGTCCGACGTCGGTCTTCTCGTCCATCGGGTCGCCGACCACGAGCGCGGCCAGCTTCGCGGCGAACAGCTCCTCGAACCGGTCGGCGACCGCGGCGTGCACGATGAACCGCTTGGCCGAGATGCAGCTCTGGCCGTTGTTCTGGCAGCGCGAGGTCACCGCGACCTCGGCGGCACGGTCGAGATCGGCCGACGGCATCACCAGGAACGGGTCGCTGCCGCCGAGCTCCAGCACGGTCTTCTTCAGCGCGTCGCCGGCGATCGCGGCCACCGACTGGCCGGCCGGTCCGCTGCCGGTCAGCGTCGCCGCGGCCACCCGCCGGTCCCGCAGCACCTTCTCCACCTCGCCCGAGGAGATCAGCAGCGTCTGGAACACGTCCGCGGGGAAGCCGGCCTCCCGGAACAGCCGCTCCAGGTAGAGCGCGGTCTGCGGCACGTTGCTGGCGTGCTTGAGCAGCCCGACGTTGCCGGCCATGAGCGCCGGCGCCGCGAACCGCATGGCCTGCCAGAGCGGGAAGTTCCACGGCATGATCGCCAGCACCACGCCGATCGGCTGGTAGATCACGTATGCCTGCTTGGCGCCGACCGCCTCCGCGTCGGCCGGCTGCGGCAGCAGGAACGCCGGCCCGTGCTCGGCGTAGTAGCGCAGCGCGCGGGCGCACTTGGTCGCCTCCGCCTTGGCCGCGGACAGCGTCTTGCCCATCTCCAGCGTCATGAGCCGGGCGACGTCGTCGGTCTCCCGGTCCAGCACGTCCGCGGCCGCACGCAGCCAGCCGATCCGGTCGTCGACGCTGGTCAGCCGGTATGTCGCGGCGGCCGCCGCGGCTCGGGCGAGCTTGTCCTCCAGGTCGGCCGGGCTGAGGGGGTCGAAAGTCTGCACGGTCTCGCCGGTGGCGGGGTTGACGGTCGCGATGGCCATGTCCCGGTCCTACCCGCCGGGCGCCGGTCCCACCAGCCCCACCGGCCGATCGCAGGCCTCAACCGGGCGGCGGGGTCGGCTCCGCGGGCAAGCGCTTACCGGTCAGCGAGGTCACCACCCCGGTGGCCGAACACGGACGCCTCCCTGCGTCGACAGGGACAGTCCGGGCATTCCCGGCGACTACCCGCACTCGAAGATGGGGGCTTCACCCCATGTCCCTGCCCGGATCGGCGGGTATGACTGAGTGTAGAGACACGCGAGGAGGCAGTATGGCGCGCCAGATCACGCTGGACCAGGCCGAGGCGGTCATCGCGGCATGCAAGCAGGAGGCGGTCAGCGTCGGCCAGCCGATGAACATCGCGGTGGTCGACGACGGCGGCAACCTGGTGGCGTTCGCGGCGATGGACGACACCAAGCTGATCGGCAACGACATCGCCCAGAAGAAGGCGCTGACTGCGGTCTACTTCCAGATGGACACCAGGGACCTGGTGCCGCTGGTGCAGCCGGGCGCCGCGCTGTACGGGATCGAGGCGACCAGCGGCGGCCGGCTGGTCGTCTTCCCCGGTGGCGTACTGCTGCGCAAAGGCGACGGCACCATAGCCGGCGGCGTCGGCGTGAGCGCCGGCACGATCGACGAGGACGACCAGGTCGCACGCGCCGGCGCCGCGGCGTACTCGAGCTGAGTCCGCCGCGGCGCCGGTGTCGCCGCCCGGGGTCAGGCTGCCGGGCCGGCGACCAGGGTGATGGTCGCGGTGTGGCTGGTGCCGGTGCTGTCCACCCAGGTGACCCGCACCTGGTCGCCGGGGTTCCGCTCGGCCAGCGTGGCGGACAGCGCGTCGGCACTGTCCACAGTGGTCCCGCCGACGGCGGTGATGGTGTCGCCCGCCTGCAGGCCGGCCTCGGCCGCGGGCGAGCCGTCGACCACGCCGGAGATCGTGGCGGCGCCGGCGGCGTCCTGCGCCAGCTGCACGCCCAGGAAGGCCGGCGTGCCCTGCTGGATCGTGGCACTGTCCTCGCCGGACTGGATCCGGTCGGCGATCGAGACCGCCTTCTCGATCGGGATGGCGAAGCCGGCCGTGGCGGCCGTCTGGCCGGACGACGCGGCGGTGTCGATGCCGACGACCTTGCCGTCGCTGGCGTAGAGCGGGCCGCCCGAGTCGCCGGCCTGGATGTCCGCATCCACCTGGATCATGCCGGTGAGCTGCTCGGGGTCGGAGCCGCCCTCACCCGCGGCGGTGATGCTCTGGCCGAGCGCGGTGACCGTGCCCTCCGCGGCAGTGGGCGTTCCACCGGTGCCGCCGGCGTTGCCGACCGCGGTGACCTCGTCGCCGACGGACACCTGGTCGGAGGAGAGCTTCGCGGTGTCCAGCCCGGACGCGCCGGACAGCTGCAGCACGGCCACGTCGTCGCCGGCGTCGGTGCCCACCACCGTCGCCGGGTACGACCGGCCGGTGCTGACGACGGTCACGGTGATCTTGGTGGCGCCGCCGACGACGTGGTTGTTGGTGAGGATCTCGCCGTTCGAGGTGAGCACGACGCCGGTGCCGGCGGCCTCGGCCTGGCCGTAGTCGATCACGGTGGTGACGTCGACGACGCCGACCGACTCGGCCGCGGTGGCCTCGCGGGTGGTGCCGGTGCCCGTACCGGTGCCGGACCCGCCGCTGCCGTCGCCGAACCCGCCGTTTCCGGAGCCGGACCCGCCGCTTCCGTCGCCGAACCCGCCGCTGCCGCCGCTGCCGCCGTCGCCGAACTGGTCGCCCCAGCCGAGCTGGCCGGCCGGGGCGGAGCCGGACGCGGGCGTGCCGCTGCCGGCGACCGCGTGGTCGCCGAGGGCGTGGCCGATCGCGACGCCACCGCCGAGCCCGACCGCGAGCACCAGCGTGCCGGCCACCGCGACCCTCGCCCCGCGCCGGGGCCGCGGCCGGACCGGCGGCCGGCCGAACGGCGGACCGAACGGCTGGCCCGTCGGCGACATCGGCTGCCCGGTCGGCTGCTCCGCCGGCTGGCTGAGCTGGGTCGGCTGCTCCGCCGGCTGGCTGAGCTGGGTCGGCTGCTCCGCCGGCTGGGTGGGCTGGGTCTGCTGTTCCGCGGGCTGGGTCGGCTGCTCGGCCGGCGGCGTCGAAGGGGACGCCGGGATGGCGCCGGTCGGGGTCTCGTCCTGGTGCTCGTCCATGTCACGCCTACTCGTCGGGGGTGTCGCTGCGTCTGGCACCCACCGAACTCCCGGATCCGAGTCGCGCGCTGTGCGGCGGCAAGGCGTTGGCTGTGAAGGCGGTCCGGCCCCGACCCGGGCACCGCCGCGCCGGACTGCATGATGTCCTCATGCCGCCCCCGCCGCCCCGCCCCGGCCGGTCGGCGGCCCGGCCCGTGGTCCGTCCCGGCCGGCCCGGCGACGGCCCGGGCTGCGCCCGCGTCTGGTGCGACACCGCGACCGAGCTGAGCCTGGACACCTACCACGCCTCGTCGCGGTCGCTCCCGTTCTACGACAACCGCCCGGGGTGGAGCCGGCACGGCGTGGTCTACCGGAAGTCCCTGGAGAGGACGCAGTCATGAGTGACGCCCGCGTGGCCGAGGTGATAGCCCGATCGCTGGCCCTCGCGGGCGTACGGCACGTGTTCGCCTATCCGGGCGAGACGATCGTCGACCTGCTCGAGGCCTGCCGCGTCGAGGAGATCGACGTCGTGCTGGCCCGCCGCGAGGCGACCGCCGCGTTCATGGCCGAGGGGCTGGCGATGGCGACCGGCGGCCTCGGCGCGTGCCTGTCCACGCTGGGGCCGGGATCGACGGCGCTCGCCAACGGCGTCGCGTCGGCGACCCTGGACCGCGTCCCGGTCGTCGCGCTGTCCGGTCAGATCGACTCCGGCCGCGAGCAGTACTTCACCCACCAGGTCGTGGACCACGGCCGGCTCTACGCACCGATCACCAAGTGGGCCGGGCGGATCGAGCCGTCGTCGGTGGCGACGACCATGCGCCGGGCGGTCCGGCTGGCCACCGCCGAGCGGCCCGGCGCGGTGCACCTGACGCTGCCGGCCGACCTGAGCGAGCGCACGGCCACGGACGGGGACGCCGCCGCGCCGCCGATGACGCCGGCGGCGGTCGCGACGTCCGTGTTCACCACCGGCGCGGAGCCGGGCGACGTGCTCGCCGCCGCCCGCCGGCCGGTGCTGCTGGCCGGGATCGGCGCGGTGCGGGCGGCCGCGACGCCGGCGCTGGTCCGGCTGGCCGAGACGGTGTCGGCACCGGTGGTCGTGGCGCCGATGGCCAAGGGCGTGTTCCCGGAGAACCACCCGCTGTTCGCCGGCGTCCTCGACATGGCCTGCGGCCAGGTGCTGTGGGACCTGCTCGGTGCAGCCGACCTGATCGTCACGGCCGGGTTCGACGCGGTCGAGCTGATCACCCCGTGGCCGCTGCGGACGCCGGTGCTGCACGTCGACGCGGTCCCGAACGTCGAGCAGGTCTACGCCAGCGACTGCGAGTGCGTCGGCGACGTGGGCGCGATCCTCGGCTGGCTGGCGGACGGGTGGCACGGCGAGCCGCGCTGGACCGAGGCCGAGGTCGGCGGCCACCGGAACCGGCTGCGCGACGCGTACTACTCGGGCGCAGTCGCCGGCCGGCTCAACCCGACCGACGTCGTCGACGCCGTGCGCCGGGCCGCGCCGCGGCAGACGCTCGTCACCACCGATGTCGGCTCGCACAAGCTCCTCGTCGGCCAGGGCTGGCGCGTGTACGAGCCGCGCGGCCTGCTGATGACCAACGGCCTGTCCTCCATGGGATTCGGCGTCCCGGCGGCCATCGCCGCGAAGCTCGCCGACCCGGGTCGCCCGGTCGTCGCGATGGTCGGGGACGGCGGCTTCGCGATGACGGCTACCGAGATACGGCTCGCCGCGGCGCTGTCGCTGCCGGTGGTGTTCGTGGTGTTCGTCGACGGCAGCCTCAACCGGATCGAGCTCACCCAGCGGGCCCGCGGGGTCCCGAGCACCGCGACCCGGATCGAGGACGTCGACCTGGTCAAGCTGGCCGAGTCGATGGACTGCGACGGGGTCCGCGCCGCCGACGCCGCCGAGCTGGAGAAGTCCCTGGACGGTCTGGCGTCGCTGTCCCGCCCGCTGGTGATCGAGGCCAGGATCGACCCGTCCCAGTACGACGCGCAGTTCTGACCGGTCAGGCTCCCGTACGGCCATGACGGCGCGGCCGTCGCCGGCCTCGTCGGCAGCCGCCGGGAGGCGGAGACGACTGGCCCGTCAGCCGCCGCCGGTGCGCGGCGTGGGGTGCCGTGGTGGCGGGGCCGCCCCGCTCGGGACGGACCCGCCACCGCGGGGTGTCTGCTAGCGCCCCGCGTCAGAGGGTCTTCGCAAGACCGGCACGAGACCTCTGACGCGGGACATCAGCTATGCCGGGACAGGGCCGGGGCCGGCGCCCCCGTCCCCACCGGCGAAGGTGCCCTCCGGACCGGCCGGGGCCGGCAGGGTCATCGGCGGACCTGGGACCCGCTTGCCGGGCACGCCGTTGACCGTCTCGGTGGAGTAGGCGTACGTCAGCATCGCGAACGCGATCAGGTCGCTGTTGACCTCCAGGGCGTGCAGGTCGACGTTGTCGATGTCGTCACAGGCCGAGTGGTAGCAGGGGTCGAACTGCGCACCGGCGGTGCCGCCCCAGATGGCCTGCTGCTCGGCCGTCTTGGGTTCCTCGGCGCCGGTGAACAGGCCGCCGGACGGGATGCCCGCGTCGATGAAGGCCTGGTAGTCGCTGCGGCCATCGAACGCCGTGTCGTCGTACGGCTCGCCGACCATCGTGTAGTACGACTCGTACAGGTCCTCGATCGCGGTCGAGCCCGGCGGCACGATGACCGGGGCCGCCTCGAACGTCGACTCGTCGGCGTCGTACACCATGAAGATGTAGTTCGGCGAACCCACCATGTCGTAGTTCATGTAGAGGGCGATCCGGTCCCGCTCGGCCTGGGACAGCCCCTCGACGTACGCGGTGGAGCCGATCAGACCCTCCTCCTCGGCCCCCCACCAGGCGAAGCGGACCGTGTTCTCCGGCTTCACCTTCGACATCTGCAGCGCGGTCTCCAGCAGCGCCGCCGACCCGGAGCCGTCGTCGTTGATCCCCGGTCCCGCGGTGACGCTGTCCAGGTGTGCGCCGGCCATCACGACGTTGTTCGCGTTCCGGCCCGGCAGCTCGGCGATCACGTTGACGTCCGTACGGGTCTCGTTCGGCACGACGCGCACGTGCGCGGTCGAGCCGGGCTGGGACAGCGCAACACCGTCGTCGAAGCTGGCGCCGACCACGGGGATGGTGATCTCGGCCGGGGACGGCACCAGCGTGCCGACGATCAGCGCCTCACGGGTGGGGTCGTTGCCCTGGTTGAAGATGATGACCGCCTCCGCTCCCGCGGCCTCGGCGTTCACCGCCTTCTCGGCGAACGTGCAGGTGCCCCGCTGGATCAGCGCGATGTCGTTGCTCCCGGCGAAGTCGAGGCCGGCGAAGTCCGCCGCCTCGCACCCGCTGGTGGACGCACGGTCCCCGGTCAGGTTGATGTCGACCGGGATCACGGTGCCGGTGACGTCGGCGGGCGGGCTGCCGGTGAAGGCCCCGGTCTCGTACGTGGCGTTGACCGGGGTGAGCTGCTGCAGCAGTGCCGGGAACACGAACTCGAACTGGAACTCGTCGAGCGTCACCCGGTAGCCGGCGTCCCGCAGCTGCCCGGCCACATAGTCGACGCTGTCCGCGTATCCGTCGGTCCCGGCCGCCCGGCTGCCCGGGTAGAACGGGTCGTCACTGGCGTCCGCGATCTTCTGGAGCTGGGCCTGATGCTCGCGGACCCCCTCCACTGTCACGCACTGCAACAGCTTGCTGTACGTGTTGTTGGTGCGGTTGGCACACCCGTTGCCGGGTGTGGCGCTCGCCGCCTGCACCGGCAGCAGCGCGGCCGCCACCAGCCCGAGAACTCCGACCGCGGCGAAGCGGGCCGACGCCCGCCCCGGTGACCTGAACAGTTTCGCCACTCTGGACCCCCTTGTCCGTCACGACGGCCCTGACGCGGCAACCCGCCGCCCGCCTGTGGGTCACCGTAACCAAAGAAACGGCCACGCTGGGCAAAAAAATCGGCGATCCTCCGCCGGATGGTCGATCCCGCGCCGGTACGGGTCGTCACGCGAGTGCGCCGGTTGCGCCGCTCGGACTGGTCCCGGGCCTGGTCAGTCCGGGTCTTCGGGGATACCGAACGTGCCGAGGACGGAGCGGATCCGCGCCGGATCGGCGCGGAGCAGGAGCGGCCGGCCGGTCTGGTGGGCCTGCCGGTGGGCGGCCAGCAGCGCGGCCACCCCGTCCCGGTGAATCGAGGTGGCCTTGGTCAGATCGACCATGATCCCGGCTCGGGCCCGCAGTGCTCTCGCCAGCACGCGGCGCAGCGTCGGGACCGCCGACGCGTCGAGGGCACCGGCGATGGCGATCACGATGCGGCGTTGGCCGCGCTCGCGTCGAACCGTGATCGCCATGCTGGTTCCCCCGTCTGCGGTTCGCGCTGCGTGTCACCCACCCCCTCGACCGCTGGCGTCCGACGACGATCGGTCACGCAACACTCCATGACGATGACAGCGGTACGCCGGGTTGATGACGTTGCCGGCGAGCGCAGCTGCACCACGACACGGCCGCGGTGGGCAGCCGCCCCGTGTTCGCGGGGACGACCGGACACACCGGTTGACCAGGGCCGACCGGCCCGGTAGCGCTACGACCGCCCGACGCGGGAGCGACGGTTCACCAGCGCGGGAGCGACGGTTCACCAGCGCGACGAGGAGGATCATGGCTACGTTCACCCGGTCCGATCTGCGGGGAGCAGAGTTCGCCGGCGCGGACCTTCGGGGGGCCCGGTTCGTCGGGGCTGACCTGTCCGACGTCGTGATGCGCGGGGTCGAGATCCAGCGGGCGGAGATCGACTCACCGTGGCTGTTCGAGGGCGACGGCTTTCTGCGCGTCAACGGCGTCGACGTGCTCCCACTCGTCGACGCCGAGCTCAACCGCCGCTTTCCCGGCCGCGCCGACCGGCACGCGGCCGACCCGGACGGCCTGCGCGCGGCCTGGGCTGCAGTGGAGCGCACCTGGGCGGCGACGCTCGACCGGGTCGCGGCGATGCCGGCCGGCACGGTCGACGTGTCGGTGGCCGGTGAGTGGTCGTTCGCGCAGACGCTGCGTCACCTGGTCCTGGCCACCGACATGTGGCT
>Ga0207678_10004827_pt1 | contig 12106 bp, 11 predicted proteins | sample KBSC63metaG_FD_184319 | JGI IMG/M metagenome (GOLD analysis project Ga0207678, IMG submission 184319) | Corn rhizosphere microbial communities from Kellogg Biological Station, Michigan, USA - KBS C6-3 metaG (SPAdes) (version 2) | ecosystem: Host-associated > Plants > Roots > Rhizosphere > Soil ... | reverse complement strand
GGCCGTCTCGGCCACGGCCACGGCCTGCCAGGGCCGTGGACGAGACGGCCCGTCCCTTATCCGGGCTCCCGCCTGAGGGTCCCCGTCCCTTCCGGGCGCCAGCTTGCGGGTCTCCATCCCTTCCCCCGCTGAGAGCGCCCGCACCCTAGCCCCGGCTATTGCTCAAGGATCTCCGTGTCGAGTTTCGGTTGCATAGCACCAAAACTCCACACGCGTCTTCCTGACCGGTGGGGGTCAGGACGGCTGCGGCTCCGCGTAGCGCGCCACGGTGAAGGCGATCAGCATCGGCACGTGGAGGGCGTAGACGACGAGGGAGAGGGTGAGGACGACGAGGGGGCCGCCGGAGAGGCCGTTGCGCAGGAAGGCGTACTCGATCAGGCCGGCGGTGATCGCGTAGGCGAGGAGGGCCCAGCGGCCGACCTGGAGGAAGCGCCACCAGGCGAAGTCGTGGACGCGGGTGAGCGAGAGGAGGTTGGCCGCCAGGAGCAGGGCGGAGAGGGCGAGGAGGATGATCGCCGGGGTCAGCGGCACCGACTGGGGCAGGTGGGCGGCGAGGTAGATGCCGCCCGCGACGATCAGGGCGAGCGAGGCCATCCCGAACTGGGTGACCGGCGGCATGTCGCGCTCCGCCATCAGCCGCTCGCGATCTTGGTCATGATCACCAGCGTCGCGATCTGCAGGGCGCCGAGGATGCCCGCCGTGTAGATGAACCGTTTCATCAGCCGTTCGATGATCGCCGGGTTCGGCTGCTTCTTCTTCAGCTCGAAGAGGACCGCGATGTTGGCCGGCTCGAGCAGGCCGAGGGCGATCACCGCCATGCAGCCGACCACGATGTAGCTGGCGACGATCCAGCCGTGGTTGTAGTAGCCGCTGTCGACGGTGCCGAGCAGGTGGCCGAGCTGCCAGCCGGCCGCCAGGGTCGCGGTGACCACGGTGGGCATGATCAGGACCATCTTCGGCATCAGCCGGGTGGTCATTTCGATCCGCGCCGGGACCGAGAGGCGCCCGAGGATCGGCCCGAGCACGAAGCCGAGGAAGAGGTCGACGATCGTCCAGGCCGCGCCGAAGGCGACGTGGAAGAACTGCAGCGGCCAGAGTTCGTTGACGGCGATCGCGACGACCAGCCCGGCGAAGACGATCGCCACCGGGATCAGCCCCAGCCGGGGGACGATTTCGAAGTCGGGGATGGTGATCGCGCCGTGAGGGGGAGCTGCCGCCGCCTCGCTTGGCGCGGGTGGTTCCGCGGTCGTCGCCATCGACCGGGAGCGTACGCCCGCGCGCGCCCTCGAGGCAAGGAGCTTTTTGGGTATGTCGCGATCACCCGCGCAGTTCCTGTGAACCTCGTCACAGAGCCTTTTGGCAGGGAAGGTTCGCCGCTAAACTTTTAGGCACCGAAACTTTGGGCGACGAAGGAAGTGATGCGTAGGTGAGCGAAGCGGTGCAGAACGCCGGCGGCAAGATCGAGGCGCACGTGTGGCGGATCGCCACCGTGATCGTCCTCGGTACGATCATGTCGGTCCTCGACACGACGATCGTCAACGTCGCCCTCGACACCCTGGGCAAGGACCTGAACTCCTCGGTCGACCAGATCCAGTGGGTCGTCACCGGCTACCTGCTCGCGCTCGCCGCCGTGATCCCGGTCAGCGGCTGGGCCTCGCGGCGCTTCTCCAACCGCAGCGTCTACATGCTCTCGCTGGTGCTCTTCACCGCCGGCTCGGTGCTCTGCGGGCTCGCCCAGTCGGTCGAGTCGCTGGTCGCGTTCCGCGTGATCCAGGGGATCGGCGGCGGCATGCTGGTGCCGACCGGACAGATGATCCTCGTCCGCGCCTCCGGTCCCAAGAACCTCGCCAAGGTGATGAGCGCGATCGGCGTCCCGATCGTCCTCGCCCCGGTCTTCGGCCCGACCATCGGCGGCCTGCTGCTCGAGCACGTCTCCTGGCAGTCGATCTTCCTCGTCAACCTGCCGGTCGGGATCATCACCGTGATCGCCGCCCTGAAGCTGCTGCCGAAGGACGAGCCGGAAGGTGCCGAGCGGCTCGACTTCCTCGGCCTCGGCATCCTCTCGGTCGGCCTCGTCGGCGTCACCTACGGCCTCGCCGAGACCGGCTCGGCCGGCACCCTGTTCGCCGGCTCCGTCCTGGTGCCGCTGGCGATCGGACTCGCCGGCGTCGCCGCCTTCGTCCTCCGCGCGCTGAAGGTGCCGAACCCGCTGCTGAACGTCCGCCTCTACGCCGACCGCGCCTTCACCGCGGCGTCGATCACGACCTTCTGCCTCGGCGCCGCGCTCTTCGGCGCGATGGTGCTGATGCCGCTCTACTTCCAGGTCGTGCGCGGCCAGGACGCCGTCGCCACCGGCCTGCTGCTGATCCCGCAGGGGCTCGGCGCGGCCGTCGCGATGGGCCTCTCCGGCAAGGCCACCGAAAGGTGGGGCGGTGGCGTCACCGCCGGGCTCGGCACGGCGATCACCCTGGTGGCGACGGTTCCGTTCGTCATGCTCGGCGCCAACACCTCGTTCGTGCTGATCGGCGCGGCGATGGTGATCCGCGGCTTCGGCATCGGGATGTCGATCATGCCCGCGATGACCGCCGCCTACAGCGTCCTCACGCCGGACCAGGTGACCCACGCGACGCCGCAGCTGACCACCCTGCAGCGGGTCGGCGGCTCGATGGGCACGGCGATCCTCACCGTGATCCTGCAGACCCACCTCGAATCGGCGGGCGCCTCGCAGCCGGCGATGGCCGACGCCTTCGGCGTCACCTTCCTCTGGGTCGCCGGCATCACCGCCGCGGCGCTGCTGCCGACCGTGATGCTGGCCCGGATCGAGCGCCGTGCCCGCCGGCGCGCGGTCGACGCCACGCCGACGCCGCCCCTCGCCGAGGCGGAAACCCGCGAGCTCGCGCTGGAGTCGGCGTGAGCGTCACGGCGTCCCACCGGCGCACCGAGGCGCTCGCCGCGGTCCGCGAGGAGTTCGGCTGCCTGATGGGCGCCGAGCGCCGCCTCCGCGGCCGCGACCAGCACCGCAAGACCGAGGACGGCCTGACCATAGCCCAGGTCCGCGCCCTCTTCGCGCTCGACAAAAACGAGGCCGCGACGGCGGGGGAGATCGCCGAATCCGCCCGCCTCAGCCCGGCCAGCGTCACCGCGATGCTCGACGAGCTCGAGCGCGACGGCATCGTCACCCGCGTCCGCAGCGACACCGACCGCCGCCGCGTCCTCGTCCTCCTCACCGACGAGGGCCGGGCGGTCCTGAAGAAGCGCCGCCGCCTCTGGCTGAAGCGCTGGGACGCCGCCCTCGCCGACGTGCCCGAGCGCGACCTCGAGGCCGCCGCCGACGTCCTGAGGCGGATCACGGGGCTGCTAGACGAGCTCTGAGCTGAAGCCGGGCACCCGGAGTGCCCGGGTGCCCGGTCGATTCCTACGAAGCCTTGGCGGTCGAGACCTCGGGCATCGTCATCGCGGTCTGCTTGATCGACATTCCCCCACCTCCCTTCGCGCTATCGGTCTTGCCGAGAGCACGAAACTGGTGCAGACAAAAAGTTTCTACCGCGAAAGGTTCTGTCTTCATTCAATCCGCACGTAGGACGAAACGAATCGTATGCTTAATAACGTTCGCTCAATCAGGGATTCGGGAGGTCACGTGTGGCGGGAAAGATTGTTGACAAGCAGATGTTCGCCGGGGTCTTGTCGCACCCGGTTCGTTGCCGGGCGCTGACGATCCTGGCCGATCGCGAAGCAAGTCCGGTGGAGATCGCCAGGGAGCTCGGATTGGAGCCGAGTCACGTCGCGTACCACGTCAGGTTGCTCCATGAGGACGGTCTGATCGAATTGACCGAAGAGGTGCCTCGGCGCGGCTCGATCGAACACCGGTTCCGAGCGGTCTTCTTGGCACTGGATGATGAGGAATACGCCGCGCTGACCGCGGAGGAGCGAGCCACGTTCTCCCGCATGATCTTCTCTTTCGCGGCCGCCGATGCCAACTGCGCGTTCAGCGCCGGAAGCTTTGCCGAGCGCCCCGACCACCACATCAGTCGCTTCCCGATGCAGGTCGACGAGGCGGGGTGGACGGAAGTGCGCAAGCTCCACGACCACATGCTCAAGGAGCTCTACAGAATCAAGCAGGAAGCCGGAGATCGGTTGGATGAGAGTGGGACGAACGGTGCGCCGATCCTTGCCTTCAGCACCTTCTTCGAACTCCCTGCCAACCGCGTCATCCCAAAGAGGTTCAACTGGCTCCCGCCTTCTTGAAATAGACTCGCGCCACTTTGAGAAGTTGGCGCAAACTTTCCTTCGCCGCGCTGTTCGCGTGGGCGGCGCTCGCGGTCTGGTTCGTCGCACCGGCGGGCGCCGCCTCGCCGGCTGAACCGACGACGACGCCGGTGGCCGGCTGCACGAAGGGGCAGCTCCATGTCTCGACCGGCTGCGTCGGTCGACGCGGCGCCCGGCGCCACGTCGAAGCGATGGTCCGTGAACTGATGCCGGAACTGGGGCTGCGGGCGTCGATCGTCCAGGTCGACACCGGCAACCAGGGGCTGGTCCGGTCGGGGTTCGGCAACTCGATGAAGGGCACGCCCGCGTCGCCGGACATGTACTTCCGGATCGGCGCGATGGCGATCCCGTACCTGGTCAACCTGCTGCTCGAACTGGAAGACGAAGGCAAGCTGTCGCTCGACGACAAGCTCGCCGAGTACCGGCCGAACTTCCCCGACGCCGACGAAGTGACGCTGCGGATGCTGGCCAGCGCCACCGGCGGCTACCCCGACTGGATTCAGTCGAACGAGCCGTTCCAGAAGGTGCTGCTGGAAAATCCGTTCCGCCAGTGGAGCTCGGGCGAACTGCTGCACTGGGCGTTCACCATGCCGGTCGTCTGCGCGCCCGGAACCTGCTTCCACTACGCGCACACGAACTTCGCGATCCTCAGCCAGGTCATCTCGCGGGTCACCGGCAAGTCGATCTCGACGCTGATGCGGGAACGGGTGCTGGGGCCGCTCGGCCTCGACCACACCCAGGTCTCGCGCTACCCGGCGCTGCCCGGCCCGGCCCTCCACGCCTACACCGGCGAACGCGGCGTCTACGAGGACTCCACCTTCTGGAGCCCGTCCTGGACGATCGGCGACGGCACCATCATGGCCTCGACGATGGCCGACGCGGTGCGCGGCGCCCGCGAAATCGGCCGCGGCGCGCTGATCTCGCCGCGCGCGAACCGTGAGCGCCTCGCGCCGATCACCGCCGGCATGGCCCCTTTCAACAAGCAGCTCTACTACGCGCTCGGGATCTCCGTCATCAACGGCTGGCAGGTCCAGAACCCGTTCCTGAACGGCTACACGGGCGCCGTCGCCTACCTGCCCGCGCAGGACATGACGGTCGGCATCGTCACCACCCAACTGCCGCAGAGTTCGAACAGCACCACCAACTTCGCCACCACCTTGCTGGCCCGGCTGAGCGCCTACCTCAGCCCGGCCCACGCGATCGATCTTCCCGGCGCATAGTTGAAGATCCCTTTCTGATCGTCCAAGCTGCTTGCGGCAGGTCACCGGGAGCGAAGGGGATAGACATGGCCGACCAGCAGTCCAGACTGACGATCGTCCTGATCCATGGGCTGTGGATGACGCCGCTGAGCTGGGAGCACTGGGTGGAGCGCTTCGAAGGGCGTGGGTACGCGGTCGTGGCACCGGCCTGGCCCGGCTTCGAGGGGGACCCGGAGTCGATCCGCGCCGACACCAGCAAGGTCGAAGACCTCGGCCTCGAGGAGATCATCGACCACATGGACGCGGTGGTCAGCCGGATCGAGGGGCGGACGATCCTGATGGGGCACTCCTTCGGCGGCGCGATCACCGAGGTGCTGCTCGACCGCGGGTTGGGCGACGCCGGGGTGGCGATCGACGCGGCCGCGGTGCGCGGCGTCACCAAGCTGCCCTACTCGACCCTGAAGTCCGCGTTCCCGATCCTGAAGAGCCCCGCCAACGGCCATCGCGCCGTGCCGATCACCGCCGAGCAGTTCCACTACGCCTTCACCAACACGATGAGCGCCGAGGAATCCCGTCCGATCTACGAGCGCTACGCGGTGCCGGGAGCGGGGCGGGTCCTCTGGCAGGGCGCCCTCGCCAACCTCAATCCGCGTTCGCCGCTGAAGGTCGACTTCAAGAACCCCGACCGGGCGCCGCTGCTTTTGATCGCGGGCGGCTCAGACCATGTCATCCCGGCCTCGGTCGACAGGCAGATGGCGAAGAAAGAGGGCAAGGCGCCGGCCGTCACCGACTACAAGGAGTTCCCCGGCCGCTCGCACTTCACGGTCGGGCAGGAGGGCTGGGAGGAGGTCGCCGACTACGCGCTCGACTGGTCGCTCGCGCAGTTGCGGGCCCCGAGCGGCTGACCGGCGCGGCCGACCGCGTCGGCACCTTGGGGCAGACTGCAGCGCGTGAGCGAGCCGAGAGTCGAGCTCGAGGACGGCGTCGTGTGCGGTCGGCTGGTCTCCTTCGGCGGCCTGCTCGCCGATCTCGTCGTCGGCGTCGACGCGGTGCCGGTGCGGGGCGAGGACGCGCTCGCGCGGGACTTCACGCAGACGGTCGGCGGCGGCTTCGCGGTGCTCGCGGCGGCCGCGCGGCTGGGCATGCCGACCGCCCTGGCGGGCGTGCTCGGGGACGACGCGGTCGCCGCCGCGGCGCGCGCCGCGCTGCTAGAGGAGGGAGTGGAGCTGCTGCTCCCCGAGCCGCGGCCGGGCGGCTCCGGGCTCTGCCTCGTCCTCGTCGACGCGGGCGGCGAGCGGACGATGGTCACGGTCGAAGGCGTCGAGTCGCGGCTACGCCCCGAGGACTTCGACGCGATCCAACTGGAGCCCGGCGACATCGTCTACGTCTCCGGCTACGAGCTCCTCTACCCGCACGGGCCGCTGCTCGCCGACTGGGTGGCAAGCAACCGCCCCGCGAACCTGACCTTCGATCCCGGCTCCCTGGTCGCGACGATCGAGCCCGAGCGACTGGCCACGGTCCTCGCCGCGACCCGCTGGCTCAGCCTGAACGCCGCCGAGGCGACGGCCCTGACCGGCGAGGCAGATCCAACCGCCGCCGCCGAGGCGGCACTGTCCCACCTCCCCAACCACGATGTTGATGGGCCGAAAACTAGACATATAGACAAGTTTTCGGCCCATCAACATGGGGGCGGGGTGGTGGTGCGGGCGGGGAGTGAGGGGTGCGTGCTGCTCGAGCGGGGGAGGGAGGCGGTTGTGGTGCCGGCCTTCCGGGCTGAGTCGGTCGATACGACCGGCGCGGGGGACACCCACGTGGGCGCCTTCGTCGCCGCCTTGGCCCGCGGACTCGATCCGGCCGAGGCCTGCCGCTGGGCCAACGCCGCCGCCGCGCACGTGGTCGGGATCAGCGGGCAGGTTTCGCCGCCAAGGGTCGAAAAGCTGAGGGAGATTCTCGATGCCGGGCGGGTTTAGGCCGATTTCAGGGCGCCGGGCCCCGGGGGGAGGGACGGGAGGCTTGCGAGTGCCGCTGATGCCGCCCCGACCCGGGGCAGGCTGTGGTCGGCACGGCGTCCGCGGCAGCCCCGGCCCGGTAGGGAAAGGACAGGCGCGTTCGCATTTTTGACCGCTATCCGGTCATTTCTGCGAACGCACCCCGGCGGGCCCGGGAGGAGCGCCGCGGCGTTCGCACTTCTGATCGCTATCCGGTCATTTCTGCGAACGCGCCAGGTGGGGCGGGCCGGAGAGGGTCACGGGAGGCGCATGGATGCGGAGGAAGGGTCACGGAAGGGTCAAGAAGTGACGCTTCCGTGCGCCTCCCGTCGGCGACCCGCTCTCCGCCCCGCAACCCTTAGACCTTGGTAGCCCTTGTGGGCGACCAAGGTCTAAGGGTTGTCCCCCGCGGCGTGCCGGGGACACGGATCCCTCACGCCTTCCGCACATCTCCCCGGCGAAGCGCACGGCTTCGTCCCTGAATCCCGTCCTCTTCGAACCTCCCCGGCCCGGCGGCTGATCGGCGGCCTTAGCCAGCCGGGGCCACCGATCAGCCGCGAGGCGCCAGCTATCCCTGTGCACGGCCCGGAGGCGCCAGCTTCCCTACCCGCAGGGTCCCGAGGCGTCAGCTTTTCGTCGCCACCCCGCGCAAAATCAAGGATCCAGCTGGTACGTGACCCACTCGGTCCGCGTCGAGACGCGGTCGTAGGCCGTCCGGGCGCGAGCGTTGTCGGCGGCGGTGATCCAGCGGACGTTGGCCCAGCCTTCGGCGGCGGCGAGGTCACGGATCGCGCCGAGCAGCGCCTCGAAGGCGCCGGTGCCGCGGGCGGAGGGCTTCACGAAGAGGTCGTCGAGGAAGCCGGTCAGGCTGCCGCGGAGCGGGCTGGGGCAGGGGCGGACGTGGGCGAGGCCGACGGCGCGCCCATCCGGCGTCGCGGTCGGGACGGCCAGCAGGCAGTGGATGGTCTTCGCCTCGATCCAGGACCAGACCTGGCGGCGCTGCTCCGGGGTGGAGGGACGCTCGTAGAAGTCGCAGTAGCCGACGAAGAGCTCTTCCCAGGCCTCGCGGTCAGGCTCCGCCGCGGCCCGGGCCTTCCACCGCGGGGGCGCGTCGCGGCCGTTCCACCCCCCAAAATGGCAGAAACGGTTCGACCCGATCATCCCTAGAGCCTATTCCACTCGGCCGCATGGTGATGGGAAAAAATCGACGATTCCGCATATGAAAGGGATATATCGGCCAGATTTCCGTTGCCAATGCGACTTGACAACCGTCGCTCGATCTGAAACATAATCATTTCTAGTGCCACCGGACGAGCAGCAGACTCCACTCGGCGCGGACCGCGCCGAGACGGGAAATGGAGCGCGACGATCGTGAACCCTGGGCCCCCTGTGGGAGCCAGGCTCGCGGAGCTGACGGTCGGCGGCAACCGGTCCAGCCCAATCACTACTCGGAGGAGTAGACCATGGATGTTCACATTCCGCTCGTCTTCGGCGCAGCGGGCTTTTTCAAGGAACAGGTATCGACCAACATCTTCCAGGCCGACATCTTCTACGCGATCGCGACGGTCACGCTGTTTCTGCTCGTCGTCGCGGTCGGTTTGATCGATGCCGGCCTGGTCCAGCGGAAGAATCTCCTCGACGTCTGGATCGGCAAGCTCGCGGCCGCCTTCATCGCCGGCCTCGGCATGTTCGTGATCGGCTACGCGATCTGGCAGGTCAGCTTCTACGAAGCGTTCGAAATCCCCGGGCCCTGGGGCGAAGCGATATCGCAATGGTGGGCCGGCGGCGTCAACGTCGTCTCGCTGCCGCAGACGCTCAACCCTGAACTCGCGCCCGAGAACGACGTCTTCCAGGTCTTCCTGGTCTTCTTCGTCGCCTATGCGATGGCGGGCGGCGCGCTGCTGCACTCGGCGGGCCTGGAGCGGGTCAAGCACCTGCCGATGAACATCATCGCCGCGGTCGCCGGGGCGATCGTCATGCCGATCCTCCTCTACCTGACCTGGGGCTCGGTCGGGCCGCTCGACAAGATCGGCGTGCACGACTATCTGGGCACCTTCTCCCTCTATATCTTCACCGGCACCTGGGCCCTGATCATCGCCTGGCGGGCGGGCCCGCGCATCGGCGCCTTCTTCGCCGAGAAAATCGACCCGTCGGAGCCGGGGACCGGCTTGCTGGCCCACAAACCGCACAACCTCGGGCTGACCGCCACGGGCGTGGGGCTGGTGCTCTTCTGCGTGCCGTTCCTGGCCCTCGGCTGTGGCTACGTCGTCCCCGGCGCCGGCTACTTCGGCATCTCGATGACCAACTCCGGGTTCGGCCTGGTGCTCGAGAACGTGTTCATGTCGTTCCTCGGCGGTGCCATCACCGGCTTCGCGATCAGCTATCTGACCAAGAACCCGATCATGGCGCTGCTCGGGCCGGTCGCCGGCTACATCGGCTGCTCGGCCTCCTTCGACATCGGCAGGCCGCTCGGGATCCTGATCGTCTCGATGATCGCGCCGCTCGTCGTCTACGGCGGCTACCTGTTGATGCAGCGGTGGCGGATCGACGACAAAAAGATCGTCCCGCTGGCCCTGTTCGGCGGCGTCTACGCGGCGCTTGCCGCCGGCATCGTCGGTGCCGGGAAGGCGACCGGTGGCTACTTCGAACTCGAAAGCGGCGACTACGCCTTCCAGCACGCGGCGATCACCTTCGGGCACCAGCTGCTCGGGGTGGCGGTGACCCTCGGCATCTCTGCCGTCACCGGCCTGGTGCTGGTCCTGGCGCTGGAGAAGACGATCGGCCTGCGGGTCGACCGCGCCAAGGAGATCGAGGGCCTCGACGAAGCCGAGTGGGGCTCCGGCCCGGCCCACGAGTTCGAAGACCTGCCGGCGTTCGCGCCCGCCGCGCTGGCGGCGGCCGAGGCCGCATCGGCGACGGCCCCGGAAGCTCCCCCCGCAGCCGGGTCCCCGCCGCCGGCGCCCGCCGCCGGCTAGTTCGGCGCCGGGCCGGCCGGCAGGCAGTCCGGAAGAGCGCCCCGGCCCCGCCGGGGCGCTCTTCTATCACCGATCCACCTGATACGTTGCCAGTGGCCTAGAAAGCTTTCTAGGCGGAACCAAACTTCAGCCGCAAGGAACCAAGATGAGCGATTACGCCGTAGTCAATCCCGCCACCGGAGAGCAGGTCAAGGAGTACCCGACGATCACCGACGAGGAGCTTCGCGCCGCGATCGGTTGCGCTGACGCCGCCTACAAGTCGTGGTCGAGGAGCTCGACCGTCGCCGAGCGCGCCGCCCTGGTCCGCAAGGTGGGCGACCTGCACAAGGAGCGCGCCGCCGAGCTCGCCGACATCATCGTCCGCGAGATGGGCAAGCCGAAGGCCCAGGCGGTCGGCGAGGTCCAATTCTGCGGCGCCATCTACCACTTCTACGCCGACAACGCGGAGGAGCTGATGGCCGACGAGCCGATCAAGCCGCTCGGCGGCAACGGGACCGCGATGGTGCGGCGGAGCTCCTACGGGACTCTGCTCGGGATCATGCCCTGGAACTACCCCTACTACCAGGTGGCCCGCTTCGCCGGTCCGAACCTGGTGATCGGCAACCCGATCCTCCTCAAGCACGCGCCGCAGTGCCCGGAATCGGCGGCGGCGATGCAGGGCATCTTCGACGAGGCCGGCTTCCCCGAGGGCGCCTACCAGAACATCTACGCGACCAACGACCAGATCGAGTGGGTGATCGCCGATCCCCGCGTGCACGGCGTCTCGGTTACCGGGTCGGAGCGCGCCGGCGCCGCGGTCGCCGAGATCGCGGGCCGCAACCTGAAGAAGGTCGTGCTCGAGCTGGGCGGGTCGGACCCCTTCATCGTGCTCGACACCGAGGACCTCGACACGGTGGCCCAGACGGCTGCCGCGGCGCGACTCGGGAACACCGGCCAGGCCTGCAACGCCGCCAAGCGCATCATCGTCACCGACCAGCACTACGACGATTTCCTCGCCAAGCTGACGGAGCAGATGGAGGCGGCGAAGCCGGGTGATCCGACCCAGGAGAGCACCGCGGTCGGCCCGCTCTCCTCGAAGACCGCCGCCGACCGGCTCGAGGACCAGGTCAAGCGGGCGATCGAGAACGGGGCCGAGGTCGTCGTCGGCGGCAAGCGCGACGGCAACTTCTTCGAGCCGACGATCCTCACCGGGATCAAGCCCGGCGACGAGGCCTCCCAGGAAGAGTTCTTCGGCCCGGTCGCCCAGGTCTACAAGGTCGGCTCCGAGGAGGAGGCGGTGGCGCTCGCCAACGACACCCAGTTCGGGCTCGGCTCCTACCTGATGACCGACGACAAGGAGCAGGCCGAGCGCGTCGCCGACCAGATCGAAGCCGGGATGGTCTTCATCAACGGGGCGGTCGCCGACGGACCGGAGCTGCCGTTCGGCGGCTTCAAGCGCTCCGGCTTCGGCCGCGAGCTCGGCCGCTTCGGCGCCGACGAGTTCGTCAACAAGAAGCTGATCCGCAGCGCCTGAACGGCCGCGGCATCTCGGCGAGTGATCCCGCGACGCCGGGGCTCGGACGGACAAGGGACGGAGCCGTGCGAGAGCCGCGGATGCCCTGCCGACCCGGGCAGGCTGTGGTCGGCACGGCATCCGCGGCAGCCCGGGGCGCCTGCGGGGAGGGACGGCACAGTTCCC
>Ga0207678_10004826_pt1 | contig 12109 bp, 15 predicted proteins | sample KBSC63metaG_FD_184319 | JGI IMG/M metagenome (GOLD analysis project Ga0207678, IMG submission 184319) | Corn rhizosphere microbial communities from Kellogg Biological Station, Michigan, USA - KBS C6-3 metaG (SPAdes) (version 2) | ecosystem: Host-associated > Plants > Roots > Rhizosphere > Soil ... | reverse complement strand
GTCTTTCCAACTTGCGATGGTCGGACATCTCCCGGTGCTATGACTCGAGCAACGCCTTCGTATGCTCGACGCGCAAGAACGGCGTCGCGTATTGGTCGCCCGAATGGTACGCCTTCACCGCCTCATGGGGCTAGTTCGAAGACGACATGTGGGGCGGCGCCCTCCGCTACAAGAAAGAGTGGGGCGAGAACTGGGACGTCGGCGCTGGCATCGGTTACGAGAAGACGACCGACGAGCGGTTGCTGACTGGCGGTGGCGGCTTGGCCGGCTTCCGGCGCGACATTCAGGATTGGGCGGGTTCGGCCTCGATCAAGCATAAGCCGACCGGTCTCTTCGTGATGGGCGCCTTCAGCTTCTCCGACAACGACGACTCCAACACGAAGCATGCCGGCATCTTCACCGGAACCAGCGATCCGCAAATGAGCGCCGGGGACATCGAGTTCGGCATTCAGCGTGGCGTGCCGTGGTTCAATCTCGACAAGCTCGGCGAAACCTCGGTCTTCGGCAGCATCAGCAACATTCATAACGGTCTCGGCGCCGGAACCGGCCTTGGCCGCATTGGGCCCACCCGTTTCCTCCCGGCCGGCACCTTCGACAACGTCACCGTCGGTGCCGAAATTACCGGCGCTGACGTTGATCGCTGGGCAGTTGGCGTCGAACAGGCGCTCGACTCGGCCAATATGCACCTCTACGCGGTCTATCAGCACTTCACCGCCGATGTGGACCTGGTCGACGCGAGCTTGAACCACGTCGCCGCGCCGCTCGATGACTTCCAGCTCTTCTATGCGGGCGCACGCATTTGTTTCTAAGCAGAGGCTCCCCGTTCCCAGGAGCTGAGCGAGCCGCCCCTTCGGGGGCGGCTTTTTTCGAGCTGGGGCGCGTCCCGAGTCGATGTTGCACCGCAGCCACAGGATTCATCGGGCTTGCAGGAATCTTTAAGCCTAGCAGAGTGTTAACCACGATTCCGTTAGGCTTGCATTGGCTTAGCCGGGAAGCCATCCTAGTCGTGCGGAGAAGTACCATGCGGAGGTCCTTTGCCATTGCCGGCTTGGCGGCCGGGCTCTTGCTCGGTTGCGGCCCCGCATTCGCGTTCCAGCAGGAAACGCCGCCGCCACCCGAAGCCGCCCAAGGCACGCCGCAGACCAATGCGCCAGCGCTCCAGCTCGGCACTCCCGGCACTTCTGCGCTCGATTCCAAGTCCGAGAGCGGAGGGCTGAAAATGTTCGGCTATACGGTCATGCCGAAGCTGAATTTCGGGCTTGAGCTCCTTTACGGCGATGGCCAACCGCAATTAGACCTGCAGCAAGCGGGGCCGAGCTTCGAAGACGAGAACCGCGACGTGACGGTTCTCGGCAAGGTCAAGCGCCGCTTCTAATAAAACTAGTCACATGAACGCGCGCCTTGGCGCCGCCTCAGTGCATCTCCTCACCGCGACAGGTGCGGTGCTTGCACTTCTCGCGCTGCGGGCCGTGGAAACCCACGATTGGCAGATGATGTTCGTCTGGCTCGGGATCGCACTCGTTGTCGACGCAATCGATGGACCTCTCGCCCGCTGGGTCGGGGTAAAAGAGGTGTTGCCGCGCTTCAGCGGCGAACGCCTCGACCTGATCGTCGATTATCTGGCCTACGTGGTGGTTCCGGCCTTCGCGCTGACCGAGGCGACGCTTTTACCGGAAGGCACACGTCTGCCCGCCACCATCGCCATCCTGCTGTCCAGCCTGTTTCATGTCGCGGATCTCAACAGCAAGACCGAGGAGGGGTATTTCGTCGGGTTCCCGGCCATTTGGAACATCGTCCTGCTCTATCTCTTCGTGCTTGAGCCCGCGCCGCTCGTCTCGCTCCTCATTGTCGCCTTCTTCGTGGCCTTCACCTTCGTGCCGCTCCTTGCGGTCCATCCCTTCCGCGTGGAGCGGCTTCGCCCGCTGAGTTGCCTCGTCACGCTTGTTTGGACGGGAACCGCCGCAATTGCTGTCGCTAATCCATTTCCGTCGCCGCTTTGGATCCAGATTCTCCTTCTCCTCAGCGCCGCCTATTTCACTGGCGTCGGGCTCTATCGCTGGCTGATGCGATGAGGGTTGGCGCCCAATCGGCGCATTCGCCATGGACCCCTGTTTGTGGCTAAGCTATTAGCTCCAGGCGAGTTTCCCGCATTCCGCCCGCCATTCCCACCCACATTTCGGCGCCCATGTTCATTGACTTCCTGACCGACCCGCATGTTTGGGCGAGCTTCATCACGCTGAGTGCGATGGAGATCGTGCTCGGCATCGACAACGTCGTGTTCATCTCGCTTCTGGTCTCCCGCATGCCGCCTGAGCAGCGGCTGACGGCCCGGCGCATCGGGCTGTCGCTCGCGCTCATCTTCCGCGTCATCATGTTGGGCGGCATCGCCTATATCATCCATCTCACCACGCCGATCTTTAGCATCGGGGGCTACGATTTCTCCTGGCGGGACCTCATTCTCATCGCCGGAGGGTTGTTCCTCCTGTTCAAGGGCACGCGCGAGATCCACGAAGATATCGAGGGCGGCGCTCACGAAACGGGCGCGACGAACCACATGGTCAACTCGATGACCTCGGCCATTATTCAGATCGCGGTCATCGACCTCGTCTTCTCGATCGACTCGATCATCACGGCGGTCGGCATGGCCGACCATGTCGAGGTGATGATCGCCGCTGTCGCCGTCGCCATTCTCGTAATGTATTTTGCCTCCGAGCCGGTGGCCCGCTTCATCGAGCGCCATCCGACTACGAAGATGCTAGCGCTTTCCTTTCTACTCCTGATTGGCGCAGCCCTGGTCGCGGATGGCATGCATTTCCACATTCCGCGCGGCTACATCTATTTCGCCATGGCGTTTGCCGCCGCGGTCGAGGCGGTTAACGTGCTGGCCTTGCGCAGGCGCCAGCGGCTGAAGGCGTCGCGGGCAAAGCGGACACCGAATGCCTAAGCGTGCGAAGTTCCTGGACGATCTCAACTTCGTCATGTAAACCCCTCAGGTTAGCCCAAAATTGACCGCGTTTGACCGGCGCTATCCGTGCTTTCATGGGTCAATTCAAGAAAAAAGGGGAAGCAATGAAAGTTGGAGCATTTGTTGTCGCCGCGGGTCTCGTCCTCCCGGCCTCAGCCGCTCTCGCCGCGCAGTCCACCCTCGCCGGCGATGAGCTGCGCAAGGCGATCAGCGGCAAGACCGTGTATCTCAACGTCTCGGGTTTCGAGCTGCCGATCCGCTATGCCGCCAACGGCCGCATGTCTGGCAGGATGAGCACGGTCGCCGCGAGCTTCTCGCGTGGCGACGGGGCCTCGGACTCCGGCAAGTGGTGGGTAGCTGACGACCAACTCTGCCAGCAATGGTTGAGCTGGATGGATGGCAAGACCTATTGCTACAAGCTCACGCGCAACGGCTCGACCGTGCAGTGGGTGAGGAACGACGGCCGCTCTGGCACCGCACGAATCAGCGGCTGACCGCAATCTCCTAATCTTTCAGGTAGAGCCGCCTTCGGGCGGCTCTCGTTTTTCCACAACTCCTGCAGTGCATCCTGATAGGGCGCGATGCCCAAGCCTCGATCACTGCACGCTTAATTGTTGCAAGAGAGCATCGCCGTACACAGAGTGACTCTGCATCGATCGCCAAACGCTTGTCGGTAACGCAAAGTTTGCATTACCGTGCTCCCATCGTCACGTCGCGATTCGTTTTGCGTTCCCTCGTTACGTGGAAGCCTTGTCTCAAGACTCCAGCCATATCGAAATTTTTGCGCCGCGGCCCAAGGGCCTGGAACGCATGGCGCTCGGAGAATCCCGAGGTCGTTCCGAACCTAAGCGGCCTTACCTTGAGCGTCGGCCAACGGCAGATGGGTCCGATCAACGGCGGACCCATCAATCTCTCCTCGACGCGGCTGAGGCACGCCTCGTTGTGCTTTGCCACGCTGACAGGCGCCGGCCTCAGCGCAGCAGATCTGTGGGACGCAGATTTGAGCGATGCGCGACTTGACCGCGTCAATCTCGCGGGCGCCGACCTCAGCGACGCGCTTCTCGACCGCGCCGATTTTGCGGGCACAAAGCTCGCCGGCGCTAATCTCTCGAGCGCAAGCCTGCTTGAGGCACGCAACCTGACCCAGGCCCAGATTGACGAGGCTATGGGCAATTCCTCGACCGTCCTGCCGGCGTATCTCGCGCGGTCTGCCGCCTGGACCGGTAGCGTCTCGCCGGTCAGCGATTATCAGACCCGGAGCGAGTTCCATGCGCTCGGATTGAACGGTGTGGTCGCGCCGAAGCGGGTCGAAACAGTTTCGTGGCTGGTGGGCGGGCCGCGTTCCAAGCGGGACGCAGCGCAAGAAGCTCCTCCATCGCCTACGGGGCGCACCGTCTAGCATTATCGGCAAGCTAACCACACCCCGCGATAATACCTTTCGGCTCGATGCTAACCCTTTATTCAAAGGGTTTCGGCGGGTGCCAAAGCAAAGCTCACCATGCGCGAAATTGCAGGCAATCAGGAATGGACTGGAAGACCGAGCGGCCAAAGTGGCTACGCTTTGGTGCTCGCCTGCCTCATCGCGTCGTGCCTTGTCTCCTACCAAGGCTCGGCCTTCGCCCACGATTCGACGGCAAGCCTCGACGCAGGCGGGCTCACGCTCACTTTGAATCCGGACATCAGCATGGAATCGGAGGACCTTTACCTCAGCCCGGGCGAGGTGAGGGTGGTTTACCGCTTTCACAACACGAGCAATCACGACATTGCCACTCTGGTCGCCTTTTCTCTCCCGGTCATGACCATCGGCGAGCAGGGGAACTATGACCTAGAGGGAAGGGACCCGGTCGATCTAATGGATTTCAAGGTCACGGCCGAAGGCAAGACGGTGGAGCCCAAGGTCGAGATCAGGGCGACGCGGTTCGGCGTCGACGTAACCGACGTGCTGAAACGCTATGACATTCCGCCGACGATGATCGCCTCAGGCGAGGGAGCGAGAAGTGCATTGAACGATCGCCTCGACGACTTGCCGCAAGATGCTAGGAACGAGCTCACGCGTTACGGCGTGATCGACTGGAACACGGCTTTCGGCGCAGCGGATAAGCCGCTCGCAAGCACCCATTGGGACAGGCACATCACCTACTACTGGTTCCAGACCTTCCCCGCCGGGCGCACCATCGAGGTGACGCACCATTACAAGCCCGTGCCGCGGCACTTCTTCTTCAGCAAGGAGGAGCTCGCCAATCCGGAGACGCGGAAGCTCTATTGCATCGACCAGTCCTTCGCGAGTGCCGCCCAGGCTGCATTGAAACAATCCTCGACAGCCATACTTGCCGGCACCGAGCTGAAATACGTGTTGGTGACCGGCGGCAATTGGCTTGGACCCATAAAGAAATTCAATCTCACGGAGGAGAAGCCGTCGGAGAAGGCGCTCGTCTCCCTCTGCGCCGATGGCATAAAGCGCGCGAGCCCAACCACGTTCACCATGTCGGCTGACAACTACGCACCGGATAGCGACCTCAACGTGCTCTTCGTCGAGCCTATGCCTGTCTTGATCCGCAGCCGCTGACCGCCGGGCCTTCTTGGCACGAGCGTTGCTGTAGAGTGGGATACGAACCCAGCAGAGTCACGTAAAGTCCGGGCTATTTGCCCGGCGGCGCCAAACCTTGAGGCGTGTCTTCAGGGGATTACGATGAAAATCCGTGCAGGCTACGAGATCACCTATGACTGCCCGCAACCAACGCCGATGATCGTCGAGTTGAGCGTCCATCCGATCAGGCGCAGCGACCTCATCACACCAGACGCCATTCGCCTGGAACCACCTGTTCCGATCAAGCAATATCGCGACGGCTTCGGAAATATCTGCCAAGTGACCAAGGCGCCCAAGGGCGAGATCACGATGTTCTCGGATTTTCTTATCGAGGACAGCGGCAAGCCTGATGAGATCGCGCCGGACATCGTCGACCACGCGCTCGAGAAACTGCCGGTCGAGACGCTCGTCTATCTTCTCGGTAGCCGTTATTGCGAGACCGACCGGCTGTCGCAGTTTGCCTGGGCGAGGTTCGGGACCTTTCCCAAGGGCGGCGCGCTGGTGCAGGCGATTTGCGACTTCGTGCATCAGGAGGTCACGTTCGGCTATGAGCACGCGAGCGTGGCGAGGACAGCCTTTGACACATTCAAGGAAAGGCGAGGGGTGTGCCGCGACTTCGCCCACCTCGCATCACGCTCTGCCGCTGCATGAACATTCCTGCGCGCTATTGCACCGGCTATCTCGGGGATATCGGTGTGCCCCCGGAAGACCTTCCGATGGATTTCAGCGCCTGGTTCGAGGCTTATCTTGGCGGCCGCTGGTACACCTTCGACGCTCGCCACAACACACCGCGCATCGGCCGCATCCTGATCGCGCATGGGCGCGACGCGACCGACGTCGCAATCGTCACCTCGTTCGGCCCCCACACGCTGGTGGATTTCAACGTGGTCACTGACGAGGTCATGCCTGAAGAAGCTGTCCCTTACCCATCCGCTGGCCGGATTGCCTCAAACGGAGGCGCCGACCCGAGCAAAACTTAGGCAAGCTCCCGCAATAACGGATCGAGCTTGATGCAGAGCGATGGGGACGCCGTGTCACGGAGCGCGTAAATCGGTCGCTGCGACTTCAATTGATTGCCGTCGTCCGCCGTGGAATTCTCAAACTGGCCGTCCTCGTGATGGGGAAGGCAAGGGAGAGCAACGATGAAACGCTTCGCAATGGCACTTTTGCTTGGCGCATTTGCAACCACGGCGCTTGCAGCTGACGCCCGGTACTTCGTGGTAACCGACACGGTGGGCAATTGCTCGGTGGTCGACTCCAAGCCGGGCCAGTCCTCCGGGCTGAAGATCGTCGGCGACAAAGGAGGCTACAGCTCCTCCGACGCGGCCAGCAAAGTGCTCAAGGATATGACCAAAAAATGCAAGGGCGTCGTCGAGTAGACGAACGTTCCTCTTCGCAGGTTCCGGACGGGACTGCTTCCGGGCACAAAGACAATCGTTGAAGCGCTACGGTGGGCCTCATGATGCGCGGGCATGAGGCCGCGCTGTTGTGTTGTCTCGTCGAGATGTCACCACGTCCAATGCTGCAAAGCTAGAAACGCAACGAACGCCGCGAGCATCGCCGCCAGCATGGCACCGCCAGAGATGATAAGTGCGGCGGTTGCGCGCGTCTTCGACTTGATAGCCTCTGTTGCCGCCACTCGCGCCGCTTCGCGCATCTCATCAAGATATTCGGCGGCGGTTTCGACCCGCTTCAGCTTGAGGTCGTAGAGATAATACTGAACTAGAGGGCGAACCTGCTCGCTCCATACACCGGCCGCAAGGCCCACCTCGATCTGCTCCTCGGTGAGCGCCTCGAGGTCGGCGAACAGCTTGTCGCGATCCTTGGTCTCGGCCATCGCGCTTTCCCCCGGCGCCATTGTAGCCGTTAGCGAGCGCCCGTGATCGCTTAAACAATCCAACCTAAGCTCGCCTTCGCTCTTGAAGCTACCCAATCGGCGGCCCCCAAGAAGCGCCTGACTAGTTGCCAAGCGCGTCAGGCTGACGCAGCTTTCGCGGCAGAAATCTGCAAAGAATGGCGCCTTCATGGAAGACGGTCATCCGAAGAGTCCTCTCTAATCAAGAACTACAAAGGGAGGCAAACATGAAGCGCCATTTGATAGTTGGCTTACCTGCCGCTTTGTTCCTGCTGAGCATGGTCGCGAGCGCATCGGCGGATCCGCCGACTAAAGCAAACAATCCACTCGTGTTGAAGGAGCAAGGTAATTTCTACGTCGGCGGCCGCATTGAGTTGCGCAGCCCCAACACCACCAATGCTGCGCTACCAGGCGACGGAACTGCTGCAGGGCATATCGCGGTTTATCAAGCCAACGTCCAATATCAAATTCCTGTTGCCCAGAAGTACAAGTACCCAATTGTCCTAATGCATGGCGGCGGCCACACCGCAAACATCTTTATGTCAACCCCGGATGGGCGCGAGGATTGGTTTACCAGTCTCACGCGGCGTGGATTTGCCGTCTAAGCCGTCGATGGACCTAATCGCGGTCGATCCGGCTGGGATCCGACCGCTAGGATCCAGGCTACCTTAGACCCGACACAGGCACCGTTTATGCAGGGCGTGAACATTTATACCGAGGAAGGCGCTTGGACGGGATTCCGCTGGGGACCAACACCAGGGACCTTTTACGACAACACGCAGTTCCCGAAGGACTATGTGGAGGCCTATATAAAACAGATCCAGCCGGCTTACCGCAATTTGCCGGCGCCAGCGGTGCAAGTCGAAAATAATGCCATGAGGGATGACTTGCGCGCCCTCGTCGACAGGATCGGACCCTGTATCCTCCTCGGTTGGTCGACGAGCTCTACTAACGTCATGCAGGCAGCATCCTCGCCTTCCTACGCACCAAAAGTTAAGGGACTCATTGGGATCGAAGGCTTCCAGGCTAGTAGCGGTGGCGATCCTAATGTGGTGAAGACCATACCGCAGCTTACGGTAATAGGCGACCATAGCAACCCAACCAACCAACAAGCATGGTCCGCTACGATCAACGGTCTCGGTGGCGACTCGACAACCGTATACCTGCCGGACGTGGGAATTCACGGCAACGGTCACACGATGATGGCGGAGTTAAATAACGAGCAGATCGCCGATCTGCTTGAAGACTGGATCAAAAACCACGTGAAGTGAGCGTTTCTGCCTTAAAGGGGCGCCGGCCGAAGCCGGCGCCCTCGCGTTTCTTGGGAGGCGCGCGAGAAAGCGTGCGCGGATGGGAGTCCGCTTCTAAACCGTCCGTTATGTTCCGAGACAATCCAAAATCCCCTGTGGGTTCTTGCTCTTACAGCCTCACTTTTGTCTAGCATAGTACGAAGCCTTCCGGCACAATCCGCTAACTGTTTGTGGGTTGGATTGTGGGAGGGCAAAAAGGATGCGCGAAGCAAACAAGCTTTCACCGATCAAGGTAGCGCGGGTCAAGATGAAGGGCCGCTACGGTGATGGCCAGGGTCTTTGGCTGCAAGTCTCGGAGCAAGGCCAGAAGGCGTGGCTCTTCCGTTACATGTTGAACGGGCGCGCCCGCGAGATGGGCCTCGGGGCTCTGCACACGGTGAGCCTCCAAGAAGCCCGCGCCAGGGCGCGACAAGCCCGCCAAGTGCTGCTCGACGGTTTCGACCCGATCGACGTGAAGCACGAGGCCCGCAAGGCTGCGCGACTTGAGCGGGCGAGGGCGGTCACGTTCAAACAATGCGCCGATGATTACGTCATGGCTCATTCGGGCGCCTGGAAGAACGTCAAGCACAAAGGCCAGTGGCAAGCCACGCTCGACACCTACGCGCACCCGCTGATAGGCGACCTTCCCGTGGCGTCGATCGACACGACGCTGATCCTGAAAATCCTTCGTCCCATTTGGCAGGACAAACCCGAAACCGCGAGCAGGCTTCGTGGAAGGATCGAGCGCATCTTGTCTTGGGCCACGGTGCAGCACTTCCGCCACGGCGACAATCCGGCGCGATGGCGCGGGCACCTCGACGCACTTCTCCCCGCCAAGGCGAAGGTGCGAGCGGTTAAGCACCATCCCGCGCTTCCATTTGCCGAACTACCTAGCTTCATGGCCGAACTGCGTAACCGGGAAAGCCTATCGGCGCGCGCGCTTGAGTTCACAATCTTGACGGCCTCACGCACGGGTGAAGCCATCGGCGCGACGTGGGATGAAATCGACACCAAGGCGAAGGTCTGGACGGTCCCGACAAAGCGCATGAAGGCGGGACGGCCGCACCGTGTTCCGCTGAGTAATCGGGTGCTCGCGATCCTTGAGACTTTGCCGCGCGACCGCTCGGGTTTTGTGTTTCCCGGCGCGAGTGCGGGCAAGCCAATGAGCAACATGGCCATGCTTGAGCTGCTTCGTGGCATGAACGGTGACGGGCTCACGGTCCACGGCTTCCGCTCGACCTTCTCCGATTGGGCCCGCGAGCGCACCAATTACCCGCGCGACGTGATCGAGACGGCGCTTGCCCATACCATCAAGGACAAATCAGAGGCCGCATATCGGCGCGGAGACGCCCTCGAAAAGCGGCGGCGCTTGATGGAGGAGTGGGCTCGCTATTGTAGCTCGCCAGTTCAGGCGACCGGCAAAGTGCTTGCGTTACACGGCATCGCTTAATGCCTCACAAGGGCACGGCCTCCTGTAGAGCCTCTTTTAAAGCTTGGCATGACTGGAACGGGCCAGGGCTTGGGATCGTGGGTGCCTCGCCCGACTGACCGTCAATGGAAGGGCGTGGCTCTGGAGGTAGAATGTGAGCTTGCCGGATTAGAGCAGCTCACAGGGGGCCAAATGCGATACAGCCTTTTGAACCGATATCGCCTCAAGGTGAGTGCTCGAGCGATAAATAAGTGGAGAGCCGATCCGGCTTATCGGCAGGCATGTGATCAACTGCGCAATCAAGCGCGCGTCCGATTGCCTCTGGCGGATAAGCGTAGAGGCAAAGGCGAGAACTAAAACCCCTACTTTCGGTTCTCGTTTTCTATTTGAAATCAAGTGTTTAGCCTTACAGTCCCACGACTCCAAATACTAAATCCGAACCTATGCGACGGCTTCCGTCGAAATCTATGAGGTTCGACATGTTCAAACCCAATATCGCGCCAGGGGCTGACGACCCGATGCGCTTTCTGCGCCTTAAAGAGGTGCAGCGGCTAACGGGCCTGCCACGATCCACCATTTACGAAATGGTCAACGCTGGCGAGTTTCCTCGACAGTTCCGCATTTCAAAACGCATTGCAGCTTGGTTGGCGTCGGAAATTGCCGCATGGCAGACCGCGCAGCTCGCGTCGCGCGAACGCGATGGGAAGGCAGCGTGAGCGATGCCTCCCTCAAATGCGACGAGACCCGCCGCAGCGGTGGCTGCGAGCGGGCCTCAGAGACTTGATCGGCTGGCAGGCACGATCTCACCAAGAGATAGCCAAGGCCACAATCCAAAGCAAGATGGCCTTTATGTAGCTAGCGACATAAAACGCTTCCGGCGCACGAAGGTGCAGATTACCTCGATCCGTAATGCGATCGAGGTCGTTCTCGCCGGCGACAACCCGCAAACGGTGCGGCAAGTCTTATACGCCCTCACCGTCCGGGGCGTCATCAAGAAGGCAGAGATCGAATATCAGCGGACGGTGATCCGCCTGCTTACCGATATGCGGGAGGCGGGAATCATCCCCTTCCACTGGATCGCCGATAACACGAGGTGGATGCGCAAGCCGACCACCTTCGTCGGTCTCGACGCCTGTCTCAAGAACACCGCGAAGTTCTATCGCCGCGATCTTTGGTCGGTGATGCCGGTCTATATCGAGGTTTGGTGCGAGAAAGATGCCCTCGCCGGCGTGCTTATGGAGGAGACCGAGCCCTACGACGTGCCGCTCATGGTGTCGCGTGGATATGCCTCGATCAGCTTCCTGCACAGCGCGGCGATGGTGATCGAGGCGAAGGGAAAGCCGGCGTACATCTACCACTTCGGCGATCTCGACCCGTCTGGCCAAGATGCTGCCAGGGACATCGAGGCCAAACTTCGGCGCTATGCGCCCAAGGCTGAGATCCACTTTGAGCGAGTTGCCGTCACCCGCGATCAGGTGACGGAGTGGGATCTGCCATCGAGGCCGACCAAAATGACGGACACCCGCGCAAAGAAATTTGCCGGCACCTCCGTCGAGCTTGATGCGATTCCGGCCAAGAAGCTCCGTGATCTCGTGCGGGGCTGCATCGAGCGGCACATCGATCAAGAGCAACTGAAAATCCTTCGCATCGCCGAGCAGTCGGAACGCGAGACCTTGGGCCGATGGGCCAAGGCCATGAAGGGCGGTGCGAAATGACCGCCCCTTTCGACACCAAAGCTGCAAGGCAAGCCTTCCCTACCCCGCACCCCGTTCCGGTCTCCCTGCGGCGAAAATTGACACCTGACGGGAGCACGCAGGCAGAGAATTACGAATGGCTTCCCTTTCTGGCCGATGGCGTAGGCAAGGACTGCGTCGGGCGCGATCCGATGTCGAATCCGGCCGAGGTGCTGACGGCATCAGGGCATCCGCCACGAAGAGCACGTGACCTGATCGCCGCATTCAACAAGACGACTCGCGGCGAAAAT
>Ga0207678_10004824_pt1 | contig 12114 bp, 10 predicted proteins | sample KBSC63metaG_FD_184319 | JGI IMG/M metagenome (GOLD analysis project Ga0207678, IMG submission 184319) | Corn rhizosphere microbial communities from Kellogg Biological Station, Michigan, USA - KBS C6-3 metaG (SPAdes) (version 2) | ecosystem: Host-associated > Plants > Roots > Rhizosphere > Soil ... | reverse complement strand
CCTCTGGACGTGGCGGCTATTGTTTCACGCGCTACAGCTCTTTGAACCCGCTCGTGTGCTCGGACCCTTCGGTCAGACTGCAAGTTTTATAGCATTAGCGTGGCGATCACCGCTTCCACTCGGTGCCATTGCTCCAGGAAATGCGTTGTCCGCGCGGACCGACATGACCTCGTGGCCCTCCTGAAATCACTATTTCGTTTCCAGACATTGATCCGCTGCTGCTTTGGCCTACCTCATTGGTTATCGTCACAGTTCGACCTGACACACTGATGCTTGTCGGTTTGCCGTCATGATACCAGCGTCCGCTAATGTCCTGACCCTGACTCGGAGCCGACCCATAATCAGATCCGCCATTATACCAGCCGCTGACGCTCGAACCCTGACCCGGAGCCTGTCCACGATCAGATCCGCCTTTGTGTGGTTCCCGAGTCCACTCGCCGTTATTCGACCAGGAAATGCGGCGTCCATCGTGACTAAGACGGCCTCGGAGATTGTCCCTGGGAATCAAAAACTCGCCAGGAGAAGTCACGTATCCGTCGGTTCTTCGTCCCACCTCGTCGATTACCGTTAGATTTCGACCATCGGGTGCCACGGCTATGCTTGTCGGTTTGCCGTCATGATACCAGCGTCCATTTAGGGCTGAAGCGAAGCCAGTTTGACTCGCAGGACCAGTCGAGGAGCCGGTAGGCGCTGCTGGCCAGGGCGATGCTGCTCCAGAGGAACCCGATTCCATACCTTCGCAACCGGCAAACGCCAGTGAGACAAGAAGCAAAAGCAGTATTGTTAGGTTCGATTTCGCGGAGGAGCGGTTTTCGTCTGCGCGGACATCGCTTTTCAAGCTGTAGAGGAGATTTGTTTCCATAGGACTCGGTTTATAAGGCTCACATCCGGCACAAGGCGAGCTTTTTCTCGCAATTCCTTGATCTGTTAGGGCAGCGCATATCGGAGCGTTGGTATTGGCTCGTTGCGCTTCAATCACTCTGTCTAAAAGAGTCTTGACGCATCCGCAACGCTTCAACTACAAAGATGGTTCTAAGTTGACGTTTCGTTGAAAGAAACCCCGAACAAATCGCTAACATTCGTGAACCGCTCCAACCGGTTCCGTCAACGTCGCTGTATCGTGCAGCCTTCATCCCATGAAAAAGAAATCCACTTCGAAATCTGCGTTTAATCTACGTGTCTTAATCGGAGTATTTGTTAGTCTGGCTGGCGGTTTCCTTGCGCTACTAGGCTTTGTTATGTTTTCGAACGTCGCTGCCCAGCCAAACGGAGGGCCTAACGAACAAAGAAGCAGTCAAATGAAAGTCATACGTGCGGTACACAGCGACCTGTCGGCGCCGCTTCGCGATCAGTCAATGGCATTGCCGCTAGAACGACAGGAGCGTGAACGACATTTCAACACAAGGTTGCCGATTCGGCACCATGATCGCCCGGACCCGGTGATTCAAAACAGCTTCTGGCAACAGCAGATGGCGACGCCGGCTATTCCAGCTCCGACCCGGCAATGGGCCGGCGTGGGCGAGTTCGACTGTGGGTTGCTGTGTGCCGGCGTGCCTCCGGATACCAATGGCGCGGTGGGGAAAGCTCAGTACGTCCAAATGGTCAACGATGGTCTTCAGGTTTTTGATAAACTGACAGGGGCGTCCCTCCTTGGCCCGATCCCTATCAGATCAATTTGGACCGGGTTTGGGGGCCCGTGTTACACTCGCGGGAATGGGGATCCGATCGTTGTTTATGATCGGCTCGCTGACAGGTGGGTCATCAGTGAATTCGCTACGCCCGCCGGCGCTTCACAACCGCAAAACGAGTGTATCGCTGTTTCTCAGACCGGCGATGCTACCGGTAAGTGGTACCGATATGACTTCCACCTCTCGTTCCGGATGCCTGATTATCCCAAGCTTGGCGTCTGGCCGGATGGCTATTACATGTCCGCAATCATGTTTCGTACCGATCCGCCAATGGCACTTGGGGTGAGGCCTTTTGTGTTTGATCGGACGAAAATGCTGGTAGGCGATCCCACTGCCACCGCGCAGACGCCTGAAGACTTTTCTTTTCAGGAAGATGGCGAGGATTTCTTTCTACCTTCTGACCTGGATGGGGTGATTCCACCTCCCGCTGGTGCTCCAAATTTTTTCGTAGCAGTTACTATCGCTGCTGAAGAGAAGGAGAATCCAGGCCCGAGGGAAGTGCAGCAGAATGCTCCGCCACCGCCTGCAGCATCAACGCCGGCACCCAAGTACAAGGTATGGGCCTTCCATGTGGACTGGAACGATCCTGACAATTCTACCTTTACGCTTCGAGCCAATATTCCTGCTGCAGACTTTACCGTGCTCTGTCCCGTAAAGGACAAACACAAGCAATGCCTGCCCCCAGTGCCCCAATTGGGCGTACCGGACCCGCTGGATGCCATCGCTGACCGGCTGATGTTCCGCAACGCCTATCGCCGGTTTCCCGATGGTCGCGAGTCGATGCTTAACAACTTTACGGTCAGCGCGAATTCGGTGGCAGGCATACGCTGGTTCGAGTTGCAACGCATGCATCCAACTGGATGGACACTTCGCCAGCAAAGTACTTACCAGCCAGACAATACCTGGCGTTGGATGGGTAGCATTGCCTCGGATAACCAGGGGAACATTGCGCTTGGTTTCAGCGCCTCCAGTGAAACGATTCATCCGCAAATCCGTTACGCGGGGCGATTGACTACCGATCCACTGGGCATCCTGTCAGGTGAACAACATCTTTTTGACGGTACCGGCAGCCAGATTGACCGCCCTTGCGATCCCGACGAGGACCCCGATTGCGATCCAGAGCCGCCCACGTACCGCTGGGGCGATTACAGTGACATGACCGTTGATCCGATAGACGATTGCACCTTCTATTATACTAACGAGTACTACGCAAAGACGGGCGAAGGAGCAAAGTGGAAGACACGGATTGGTTACTTCAAATTCGCGGGCTGCACGCCACCGGATAAGGCAACTGCGCACTTTGTCGCATCCGGTCGAGGCGCACCTCTTTCTAACACCCTGGTATCGATTGATGACATTCCTTATGGGGCAACCCTTCCTGATGGGACTTACGATGCGGTATTGCCGCCGGGTTCCCACACCTATGCAGTCTCGAATCCGATTTTCGGCACGCGAACCGGGAACTTCAGTGTTACCAATGCTGAAGCCACCACTGTGAAGCCCAGTTTTTAGGAAGCTTGCGGTAGCTGACCCAGACAGCAAAATTTGATTCGAGTATTTCTTGTCTTCATTTCTTTCATGCTGGTTTTTCGGTTTAGCGTCGATGTACGTGGTAATCGAGAGAGCCCTGGTTGGTGCTACTCTTTCGCCGCCGACGTGTGATCGAGAATAATTCTCCAGCCTTCAGGTAGCCGCTTGAAGACAAGCGTGAACCGACCATGCGGTTGGTCGTTCGCCCGTTGCAATTTCCACCGGCCTAGGACGACGGCAGAATCTGCTGACAGGGGAGTAACCTCAATCTCCGAAAACGTAAGCGTCCCCATTTTCGTGCGATCAGAATATTTTCTCCGGTAACGTTCTCGGACTGTGTCCCACCCGCGTGTGACCTCGTCCCCTGAGACAAACACCGTCGATGCCGACTGCGCGTAGCCGTTCATGAACGCATCTATGTCGCCACGGTTCCAGGCGTCCTGCTGGGCGGTGAAGACAGACTGAATCTCGGCAGCTGAATTCGGAGACTGTTCTTGCGCAGCGCAAACCATGCCCGCCATCAGCATGTAGCCGAGGATTGGGAGGGTGAGTCTGGTTTGCAATGACACCGATCTCTTATAAACTAGCAATCCCTGCCGCGTCCAGGACTAGCAGTGAAGCACTGTTCCACAGAGGGAAATACGTTGACGGGTCACATAAATCCACTACGCTCCGCAATCCAGCAAAAGAGGACTGTGCACCGGCTTTTCTGCATCGCGACGTTCGTGCTTGCCAGCACGACCCTAGTTTCTGCTCAGCGCGACTCGCAGCGTCCCAAGCTGCCTGCGGTGAAGCCAGTTACTCCGCCGACACAAGATGAAGCGCCCGCCGCTCCGCCGAATGCGCCGGCGACTGTGCGACTACAGTTTCCCAATAGTGATGTAGTCGACGTGTTGCATCTCTACGAGCAGCTCACCGGCAAGAAGTTGGTGATGGATAACTTCGTGCAGGGCAAGGTCAACATCTTCATCGCCAAAGATGTGTCGCGTGAAGAGGCGATCAAGATCATTGAGATGAGCATGGCGCTGAACGGGATTTCACTCGTCCCAGCGGGTCGCGACATTGTCGATGTGGTAGGCGCGGGTCAGAATCCGCGCAAAGCACCGGTTCCGATCATCTCGGATTTGGCCGACATCCCGGCGGGAAATCCCGTGGTCAGCTTTTTGTTCCGACTGCAGTACGCCGATCCGCAGGAGCTTCAGCAAGTTTTGATGGCTTATTTTCAGGGGAGCTCCGGCACGATCAACATTTTGGCGCTGCCAAAATCCTCCAGCCTCCTTGTGACCCAGAACGCTGATATTATTCGGCAACTCGCCGGAGTGATTGAGCAGGTTGACGTGGCGCCGGCTGAAGTGGTGAGCGAGTTCATCAAGCTCGAGCGCGCGGATGCCAGCAAAGTTGTCGACATGCTCAAGGATATTTTCGAGAAAGGCAATGAGACCCAGGGCCAGCCGGGGGTTCGCGGGGTCAAGGTACCTGGTGGAGTGCCGCAGCCAATGCCGGTGGGAGATTCAGGCGGGGGGGGCGCTCTTCTCTCCGAAGAAGCAGTGATTGTGGGGAAGATTAAACTTACCCCCGATGTACGCACGAACCGAATCCACGTCGTGACGCGGCCTATCAATATGCCGTTCATCCGGCAATTGATCCATGAATTCGATGCCAATGTTGAATTTGGAAAGCCGGTCACCCGGTATTTGAGATACGTTTCTGCCGGCGACATTTTGCCAGTTCTTGTACAGGCATTGACGGAACCGGGAACAGAACAAGGCGCGGGCGCTGGAGGACAGGGAGGACTTCCTGGCATTGGCCCGTCGCCGGGAGCAGGTCAAAATCAACAGGGACGAGGCGGGGCGACAGGTACTTCGTCGCTGACGAATCAATACAGCGGCGGCAGCTCGTCCGGCACGGGCAGCTCGCTCAATATTTCCGAGGAACTTTCGACCCAGCCTGTCGACACCGTCCCCAAGGCGGTTACCATCGGCAATTCGAAGCTGATCGCGGATCAACGCGCCAACTCAATCATTGTCCTTGGCAATCGCGAAGTGGTCATGAAGGTGGAAAAGATCCTCGACGAAATGGACGTCAAAGCCCCGCAGGTGTCGTTGAGCACGGTGATTGGGCAGTTGACCCTTAGCAATAACGAGGAATTCGGTGTCGATTGGTTCGCAAAGTACGACAGGAGGTTCGTCGGCACCTCGCGGAATAATAAGGTGTTTACGACCAATGATCCGAACGTTCCCATCCCTGGCTCCTCCGTCGCCCCCGGCAGCAGTGTGGCACCGGTTGTTCCCAATATTCTCGATCCAGCCAATCTGATCAATTTCAGCCAAATCATCCAAAACGTAGGTAACGGCACCAACATCTACGTGGCAGCCGGCAACGCCTTCGCGGCTATCGTGCATATGCTGGAGTCCACGAATCGATTCAGAGTTATTTCTCGGCCAACCGTTTTCACCAGCAACAACAAAAAAGCCATCATCGCTTCGGGCCAAGAGGTTCCCGTGCCGGTAAATACCCTTACAAATGCGAACGCTGGGATCATAAATCAGACAGCTGCTGTTTCGGCGAGCATCGAGTACAAGAAGGTGGTGTTGCAGCTTGAGGTCGTCCCGCTCATTAATTCCGAGAAGGAAGTGTCGCTCGATATCTTGCAAAAGATCGACAGCATTGTCCCGGGTGGCAACGTAAACATCAGCGGCAACTCGGTCCCGACAATCGATACGCGTTATATACGCACGAATGTTGCCGCAGCGAACGGATCTACGATCGTCCTCGGCGGACTAATTGAAGATCAAAAGCAAAAGAACTATCAAGGGTTTCCTTATCTCTCGCGCATTCCCCTCATCGGCGCGGCGTTCCGTTCCACGGCGAGTGGCAAGCAACGTCGCGAATTAATCATCCTCATGTGCCCGGAGGTAACCTTGACGAAGCTGGATCTTTATCGATTACGACAAAAATGGGAGAACAACCACACGCATTTTGGTCCCGAACTCGACCAGAATGAGTGTCCTGACTGCCCCAATGTCGAGACCGGCAAACAGATAAATTTGCCGCCGCCGGATCTTCCCGGGGATAAAGACATGCATTAAACCTTTGTAATTATGAAGCGAATAACACTCGTTTTGATTCTGGGGTTGAATGCAATGGTCGCTCAGGGCGACGAGTTTGATATTGTCGATTATGGTATATTCCGATCACTCGATCCTCTTGCTCAAAGGGACGAGTGGGGAACCACTCATCAGACGCCTCACGTAAATGCGACTGATTTCGCGCCCAGATATTCCTGGCGATGGATGTACTACTTTAAGGGCCGCGACCAACTCGTCTTGGATCCGGCTTATGTTGGATCGCTGCAAACGGCGTTACGTCGGCTCGGCTACTATTGCGGACCGGTGGACGGTGTATTCACAGCAGAAGTGAGCTATGCCATTGCGCGGTTGCAAAAGAATTACTCGATGCGCGTGACCGGTACTCTCACTACTCCCGTGAGGCGCGCGCTACACATGCCTTGAGTCCTGCTGAATGAACGCAGCTCCGAGTCAATCGCTGATTAAATTGCTGCTTGAAAGCGGTGTGCCTTCCACCGAAGAGGCAGCTGAATTAACGACTAACCTCAATGGAGGATCGTGGGTAAGTCAGGTGCTCGATTCGGGCAAGGTGGACGAACAACGTTTTCTCGGCGCCATAGGAAAGTTTTTCCGGGTGCCAATCCTGTCGATTGACGCGAAGAACATTGATAGGACGACTTTGTCGATTCTGCCGAGCCGTTTCGTGTTTCAACATCACATTCTGCCGATCGAGACGAAAGAAAACTCGGTGGTGCTGGCGACTTACGATCTTTTCAATTCGATCGGGCGCCAGCTTGCGGCGCAGCTGTTGAAAAAACCCGCCGAATGGGTGCTCGTGCCGCGCGCGCAACTTCTGCGCGCCATGAAAACCCTATATGGCGTTGGCGCGGAGACGTTCGACGAGATTCTGAAGACCAGGGGTTCCATGGACGCGCTCGAGGACGTCGATACGGCGATTGAACTGAACGCCGACGATCCCGAAGCGTCAGTGGTCAAATTTGTGAACCAGATCATTCGCGAAGCAATCGCAGAGCGCGCAACGGATATTCACGTCGAACCGCTGGAAAACGATCTGCGCATTCGGTATCGGATCGACGGTATTTTGCATGAAGTCGCCGTCCCACCGCAGTTGCGCGTCTTGCAATCTGCGATCATCTCGCGTTTGAAAGTGATGTCGCATATGGACATCGCCGAGCGACGGCTTCCTCAGGACGGCCGAATGAATTTGCACGCGAGCAATGTGGAGATAGACGTGCGCGTGTCCACGATTCCAACCGTCAACGGCGAGTCAATCAGCCTGCGTTTGCTAAGCCGCGGCGAACAGCACTTCAATTTCGACCGACTCGATTTGGGCGATAGGCAGGAGAAAATTGTTCGGAATCTGCTCACCCAACCGAACGGAATTATCCTCCTCACGGGTCCTACCGGCTGTGGAAAATCGACTTCGCTATATTGTTTTCTCAGCAGCATCAATTCTGTGCAGCGCCGGATCATTACGATTGAAGAGCCGGTGGAATATCGAATCCCTGGTGTCTCTCAAATCGACGTGAAACCAGAGATTGATCTGACTTTCGCCAAAGGTTTGCGACACATTTTGCGACAAGACCCGAATGTGGTCATGGTTGGCGAAATTCGAGACGTCGAGACTGCGGACATTTCGATTCGCGCCGCGATGACAGGTCACCTTGTTTTCAGCACACTGCATACAAATGACGCGGTAGGTGGCATTACACGTTTGCTCGACATGGACGTGGAACCGTTTCTGCTCGCCTCTGTGGTGAAGGCCTTTATTGCCCAAAGGCTTGTGCGCACGATTTGCCCGGAGTGCGTAGAAGTCGTCGATTATCCGCGCGATTACCTCTCTGGGATTGGTGTCCCGGTGAAAGAACTCGGCACTCGCTTCCAGCGCGGGGCGGGGTGCGATCAATGCCGCCAGACCGGTTACCAGGGGCGCGCGGCGATTTACGAAGTTTGCGTGATCACCGAACCCTTGCGGAAGCTGATCATGCACAGGCGTGATGGCAGTGAGTTGAAGCAATGCGCTGTTGCGGAAGGCATGGAAACTTTGCGACAGGATGGCTGGCGACGCGTAGCGCAGGGCAAAACAACTATCGAAGAAGTTGTGCGCGTCACGCAGACTGACGAAGTGATGGCTGAGACTACTGAAGAAGCCGAGCCCGTCGTCGCGGTAGGAGCAGCCGAAATACACTAAGCGACGGCATCCTTCGTCGTATCATTCGCCGCGCAATTCACGAATTGCTTTGGCGTAATCCCTGGAACGGAAAATCGCCGTGCCCGCGACAAGGACGTTGGCGCCGTTTTCGACTGAGATTCGGGCGGTTTCTGGATTAATGCCACCATCCACCTCGATGTCGACCGTGTGCTTGCCTGATTGATTCCATTTCGCAGCGCGCCTGACCTTTTCCATCTGATCAGCGCGAAACGGTTGGCCGCCGAAACCGGGATGAACAGTCATGATCAGCAGCATGTCGACCTTGCCGAGGAATGGTTCGATCATCTCAAATGAGGTTTCCGGATTTAGCGTGAGTCCGACACGGCAACCGGCGTCTCGAATCTTTCGCAATGTTTTGAGCACGTCGTGTTTGGCTTCCGGTTCCACGTGGACGGTGATCGAGTTTGCGCCGGCTTTGACAAAACGCGGCACGTAGTGATCCGCGTGTTCGATCATGAGGTGTACATCGAGCGGCAAACTTGTTTCTTTGCGGACGAGCCGCACAACGTCTGGTCCGAACGAAATATTATCGACGAAATGACCGTCCATAATGTCGCAATGAATCCAGTCGGCGCCTGCGGCTTCGACGCGATGAAGTTCCTCAGCCAGCCGCGAGAAGTCCGCCGCAAGAATAGATGGGGCGATGATAATTCTTCCCATGGAGTGATGGAGTAATGGAGTAATGGAGTCATGGCAAGCCCATGGGCAAGACTTCAGCAGCTCGCATATTGCATTACTTCAACAGAATACGCTTGACGGCGGCCTACGCCTTCTCATGTTACCGCGTTTCAGCCGCCCGAATCGCGCCGCGTTTCCTTCGAGCTGGACAGTGCTTCTAATAAATATTTCATGTTCAACGGACTTTTCGGCTGGCTATCCAGCGACATCGGGATCGATCTCGGTACAGCGAACACCCTTGTTTACGTAAAGGATCAAGGGATCGTCTTACGCGAGCCGTCCGTCGTAGCGGTTCAGGCCGGCACGAATCGAGTGCTGGCTGTGGGAGACGAAGCCAAGCGCATGTTGGGACGAACACCGGCGAATATTGTTGCGGTGCGTCCGCTGAAGGATGGAGTGATCGCCGATTTCGAAGTCACCGAGGCGATGTTGCGCCACTTCATTACGAAGGTGCATAATCGCAAAGTGCGGGTGAAACCGCGTGTTGTCATTGCGGTGCCCTCAGGAATCACTGAAGTGGAAAAGCGTGCGGTGCGCGAATCAGCCACTCACGCCGGCGCGCGCGAAGTATATTTGATCGAGGAACCGATGGCTGCGGCGATCGGTGTCGGATTGCCCGTGCAGGATCCCGCTGGCAACATGATCATCGATATCGGCGGCGGAACCACGGAAGTCGCAATCATCTCGCTTTCCGGAATTGTGTTTAGTCGAAGTGTGCGCGTTGCCGGTGACGAGTTGGATGAGGCGATCGTGCAATACATGAAACGCGCCTACAATTTAATGGTTGGCGAACGCACCGCCGAAGAAATCAAAATCAAAATCGGATCGGCGTATCCAAGTGAAAAGGAAACGAGCGTCGAAGTTAAGGGGCGCGATCTGGTGGCTGGTCTGCCCAAAACATTGATGATCACGTCTCAAGAAGTGCGTGAAGCTTTGCTCGAACCGATCTCGACGATTGTCGATTCGGTGCGCATTACCTTGGAGCGTTGTCCGCCCGAACTTTCTGCGGACTTGGTTGATCGCGGGCTCGTGCTGGCAGGCGGCGGTGCACTACTGCGCGGCTTTGATAAACTTTTGAGTGAGGAAACCGGGTTGCCTGTCCATGTAGCGGAAGACCCGCTCAGCGCAGTGGCGGAGGGGACAGGTAAATGCCTTAATGAACTTAAGTTTTTGCGTCAGGTGGCCTCAGCCGATCGCCAGTGGCGCTAATTATGGCGGACACCGGAAATCGGAATCCGGCAGGTTCGTTAGGCCTGAGCCGTTGAGTTGTCGAGTGGCCAGTCGGCAAATGGCCGTCGGCAACTGGCAAATCCAATGAGCCGTACAAACATCATCGCGCTGCTGATTTTCGGAGCCGTTCTGGGGTATTTCCTCAGCTTCGGTCCGGAAACGACGCAGAAGTTCAAGACCGGTGTATATCGGCTGCTGGCGCCCTTCTTGACCGGTGGGTCTGGAATCAAAAAGCAGATTACCTCTGTGCGGTCGGGGTTGAAGTCACTCGACGAATTGGAGCATGAGAACTCTACGTTAAACGTCGAAAATCGAGAGCTACGCGCGACGAACCAGGGGTTGCGCGATGTTGAGCACGAGGTAAATCGTCTGCGCCACGCCCTCAATTATCGCGAACGCTCGGTATTTAAATTAGTCGCGGCCGAAGTAATCGCCCGCGATTCGTCCAGTTGGTGGCGAACGCTCACCATCAACCGCGGTAAGAAAGACGCCATCGAAACGGACATGCCCGTGGTAACCGACGTTGGCCTGGTTGGAAAAACGACGACGGTAAGCGACACAATTTCGGTTGTTTTGTTGATTTCTGATGAAAACTGCCGGGTCGCAGCTTCCGTGGAAGGGAGCCGCGAACAGGGAATCGTTTCCGGTGAGCGCGTGACGGGTGGACTCACGCCGTTTTTGGACCTGAATTTTCTATCAAAGCAGGCTGATCTGAAGCCCGGCCAGAAAGTTTATACGTCAGGAGTTGGGGGGGTCTTTCCATCGGGATTGCTCATAGGAGCTGTAAAGACTTACCGTATGCGCGAGCTGGACGGTCAAGCGCAGCTAACACCGTCCGTTGAACTTTCTCACCTGGAGGACGTCTTTGTAGTGACGGGTCGACGATGATTTTTTTCCTTGTTCTGGTGGGACTGGTGCTGGTGGCCCAGATTGCTGAACTTTTCATCCCGGCACTGCCGTGGCTGTACAACTCACACGTCTACATTGTGCCAGTGATTGTTTTCTACGGTGCCATGGCATTGCCTTTTCCCCTCATGCTGGGCCTGGCGTTTTTTGCAGGGGTTCTACTCGATGCGCTTACCGTTCAGGTGATCGGAGGTAAGGTTGAAATCTCAGCCGGATCGTCCATACTCCTCTACGGTGTGCTGGCGGGAATAATGCACGGTTTGCGACCACTGTTCGCCCGCGGACGTTGGGAAGTGCATTGTATCCTGAGCGGTGTTTTCACCTCGTTAATAGTTCTGGCGCAATATCTCATGATTACGTTTCGCCGCGGTTCGCTTGTGTTTAATCGGGAAATCTGGTGGCAGATCGGCGGACCCGGTCTTATCGCGATGGCGATCGCGCCCATCTTCTTCTGGGGATTACAATGGCTCGGACAGATTACCGCTTATTCGTACGGTCCTGAAAGGGGGCAACTCGAATGAGCAAGCGACGCCTGAATTCCCGTCTGCGGATTCAATTTTTGGGACTCTTCATGCTGTTGGGCGTCGGCTCGCTCGGTGCCCGGCTTTGGTGGATACAAGTGGCGCACGGTCAGGAATGGACGTCGCAGATTCGTGGCAGCTCTCAAGCGACTGTGCGCATCCCTTCAGTGCGCGGCGAAATCAAGGACCGCAATGGCCTTACCATGGTTCAGAACCGCGCCAGCTATGAAGTAGATTTCTATCTTCCTGAAATGGTCAAG
>Ga0207678_10004820_pt1 | contig 12116 bp, 11 predicted proteins | sample KBSC63metaG_FD_184319 | JGI IMG/M metagenome (GOLD analysis project Ga0207678, IMG submission 184319) | Corn rhizosphere microbial communities from Kellogg Biological Station, Michigan, USA - KBS C6-3 metaG (SPAdes) (version 2) | ecosystem: Host-associated > Plants > Roots > Rhizosphere > Soil ... | reverse complement strand
GCCGCTGTCGCTTCGGGCGCTAGGGTTTCCAGTTCGGTGGTCAGGGGTTTGCTCTCGGTGTGTTCAGGATTATGGTCGTCTACCATGATGAATGCGGACTCCGGGATCCAAGGATCCATCCCGTTGCAGGCGGCGCTTGCTTCGGGAGCAATCAGCAGACCGGAGAGGACACTGACTGGTTCTCCATCCCGTTACAGCTTCGGCAGGCAGGAATGAACGGTACATCTTGCAGAGGAGCGGCTGCACTTGGGTCCCACACGCAGTGGCTCACCTAAAAGCATAGAACTTTGGTGCGGATACGTCAACCAAACGCGCATAAATAGACCGTGAATGGCGCGGATCGGCGCAGATGAATCTGGATTAACCAAGGCAACGGTGGATACAGGAGTTTCTCACTGTACGAGAAAGCGCCACCTTCGATTGGCCGAACAGGAAGATGCTTCCCATGCGCGTTTTTCCGCGTTCATCCGTGGTCGTCGTATTAATAGATAAGGGAAATTGCGATCTCTCCGCCGTTATACTCGCGCTATGGACCGTCTCTGGACACCGTGGCGTTATAACTACATCACCGGCTCCGACCCGCAGGCCCGCAGTGGGGTTCCGCCAGCGCTCTCCGGCTGGCCAGCTTCGGAAGACCAGCACTGTGTTTTCTGCAACATGATTGCCGCCACCGACTACGCCATCGCCCACGGCATGGCTCGCGAGCAGGCCGAACGGGCTGCTCATCTCATCCACCGCGGCCCGCACTGCTTTGTTTGCCTGAATGCCTTTCCGTACGCGACCGGTCACGTCCTGATCATGCCGTATCAGCATCTTGACTCGTTGGCCGCGCTGCCGCCCGAGGCTGCCCAGGAGATGATCTTCACCGCGCAGGAGATCGAGCGATGCCTGCGCCAGGTCTACCGTCCCGACGGCCTCAATTTCGGCATGAATCTGGGTGAGTCGGCGGGAGCGGGCGTTGCCAACCACGTTCACCTTCACGGCCTGCCGCGGTGGACGGGGGACTCAAATTTTATGACGGTCACGGCAGAAACTCGCGTCCTGCCGGAAACTTTGGACATTACCTGGAAGAAAATTCGCGATTATTTTTCCACAGGGACAACTTCTGCACACAGAGAGGAATCAAATTCCTCATAACCGGCGAAAACTTCGCCTCCCCGAGGGCACAATGTCCACTCTCCAGACTTCCCCTGCCTCCTTGAGGAGAGGCTCCACGGTGATAAACCAGCACCGAGGCAGCTTTACCCCTCAAGCCCGTCCTTACCTCGTTACCGCACCAAAGCGAAAAGCTGCAATTCCCACAAATGAATGCCTTGCTCTCTTTCCTCACGAATCCGAGGATGCGCGCCTTACCGGCTCGACGCGCTCACTCTATCGCCGTCTTCTGGCATTGAATCTTCCCGGGTCCCTCACCCGCATCCAGGCCCGCTCCGAAACGGCCACCGTTCTCGTCGACACGAAAATAGCCTGATCCGCAACCCCCGATCGAAATCGTATAAAGCCCTGCTACCCCGCAGGGCTTTATTTATTTCGAACGCAGCCCGACCTTGGCTGTATACATCCTGTCTATATATTAGGTCCCAACCGGGGCCGTCATTATAGGGCATTCACGCGGTAAATCGAATTCCGAAGTTCTGGGATGGCGGCCAAAGCTACGCTCCTATAGAACCGGGCCTATGAAGCGTATTCCCACGCTGGATGGCTGGCGCGGTATAGCAGTCCTGCTCGTGTTAGCCGATCACGTTCGCTTTGCATTGCACGCCGAAGCCTCGCCTGGAGTAGCGACAGGACAGCACGGCGTGACCATCTTCTTTGTTTTGAGCGGGTTCCTCATCACCAGCAAGTTGATGGAGGAGAAGAATGCCACCGGTTCTATCGACCTTCGGAGCTTCTATGTGCGGCGGTTCTTCCGTCTTATGCCTGCCGCATGGGTTTTCTTACTCCTTGCTGCGATAGGAGCAGTCATCAGCGACAGAAGCGCAACGGCGGCACGAGGTATTTTTTCCTCGCTGTTCTTCTGGCGTAACTACGCTTATCTCTTCGGTCCCGACCACGGGTTGACCGGTCATTTCTGGTCGTTGTCGATTGAGGAGCAGTTTTATCTCGTCTGGCCATTTCTTATGGTTATCGCCGGCCGCCGTGCAATCCGGTGGGTAGCCGTTACGGGAGCGGTGGCAATCGCGTTTTACCGGTTTGTCTCCTGGGATCGGCTCATTCAGCTTCCACTATGGAAGATATGCGGCACACACCTGCGCGCCGATGCGCTTCTGATCGGATGCGTTGCGGCTCTGTTCCTACCGCTGATTAAAACCTATCTCCGTGCCTGGATGGCTTTGCCATTGCTGGCTGCGCTCATCGCCTGCTTCATCCATTACCGCGCCCTGATTCCCGCGTCTGAATCTCTGACCATTGCGGCACTGCTGCTGGTCACATCGCAATGCCGCACCGCCGTCTTTCAGGTGCTTGACTGGAAACCGCTCGCCTTTTTGGGGACGATATCGTATGGGGTCTACCTATGGCAGCAGTTGTTTATGTTAGAGGTCTACGGTGGAGGCTCTGTTTATTTATCCTTCGCATTTTTTGCGGGGGCGGTTACGACAAGCTATCTCTTTATTGAAAAGCCCCTGATGGAACGCGGCAGAATGCTGACCCGTCGCAAAGCCCTGATAAGCGGCGCGCCTGAACCGGTCGAAGCTGCACAGTACTGAGATCCGGCCACGCTTGTGGCTTCTCGCCAACCCGGTCGCCCGTTTTCCTACCGAATGATCGGAGGTGCTGAAGTCCGTGTTTTGTTTCCTGTCGTCCTACATGCTTCCGGCAGCTTCCCGATCATTCTGCGCCGGAGTCGCGGCTGGCGCGCTTTTCCGCTGTCGCCCCATCGTTCTGGCCATCGGACGCATTCTCCGGCGTCGCCTCGAAGCTCGTAATCTTCCATTGCCCGGTAGGCAGGTGCCGGTAAACCCTCGTATACCGGAAGATTCCGGTCACGGGCCGTCCGTCGTTGGTGCCTTCCACCTGCGCGCGCGAGGTCACGATGGCAGCCGTTCCCACCAGCTTCACCTTCATATCGCTCAGCTCAATTTTTGTGAGCGTCAATCTGCGGTCTGCCACCCGGTGCAACTGCTGCGCCTTGGTATCTACCTCGCCGGTCATGGAGATGCCAAGGTAATCGTCTGAGAGCATCCTCTCCATAGTTGCCATGTCGCCTGCAAGCTGCGCGACGCGCCACTGCTCCTCCAGCACTTCCAACTGATGCTTGGGGTTATGCTTTTTGCCATCGTGGGGCGAGTTTGCCCATGCCGTATGCAAGCCGGCACACACGAGAACCAGCGCAGCGGTAGCTGAGATCAGAAACCGGCGAACGGATTGGTTGCGCAAGCTCATAACGCGTACCGGATAGTAGAACGCTTCACATGAAGAGTCAAAGAAACTTTCGTCACACCTTTCCGGCAGCGTCGGTTCCTCACAATTCAACGGAACAACGAAATGCGGCGACCGCGGTGTATGCGATCTCCCTGAAAGTTAGACTCATTTAACGCGCCGAAGGGTTTCCACGCGCAGCGTCCCAGGTTCTGCGCGCGTCAGAAGCTTAAAGGTAAAACGCTCCCGAAAAGGGAGCGTCAGCCTTGCATCTGGTGTAAGTCTTCAGCACACCGCCGTCAGGTTTTCTAATTGCCGCTCGCGCATCCTCTGGAAGAGTCCGCCGATGGCATACTGGCGAAAATGTGGCGTGTTCCTGTGGTGCTCCAGCGCCGCTTCGTCCGCATACTGCTCATAGATCAGCACCGTTCCCAGATCGCCATCAAGAAAATGAGCGATATAACTCACGCATCCCGGCTCCTGCCGCGAAGCCAGGGTCAAGTGCCGCAGCATCTCGGCGATTTCGGCGTGCTCCTCTGGCGCAAACGTCATCCGAACGGTAAAGCTCAACATACCTGGGCTCCTAAGACTTCAATGCCTCGTCAAATCCTGCAATGGTCATGGTCTGGTCGCGGTCCGGCCCGGTCGAAACCATGCCGATCTTCGCGCCGGATTCCTTCTCGATGAAGTGCAGATAATCCTGCGCCAACTGCGGCAGTTTGTCGAACTCGGTAATGCCCTCGGTCGAAGCCTTCCAGCCCTTCAGCTTGGTATAGACCGGCTGAATCGAGTCGAAGCCGCGCATGTCCGCGGGAATTACGTCCGTGATCTTGCCGTCGATCTTGTAGCCGGTGCACACCGGAATCTCGGCGCACTCGTCCATCACGTCCATCTTGGTGACGACCAGCCACTCGGTGCCATTGATCATGTTGCTGTAGCGCAACAGCGGCAGGTCGAGCCAGCCGCAGCGGCGGGGACGACCCGTGACCGCGCCGTACTCCTGCCCCCGCGCGCGCAGCAGGTCGGCGGAGTTGTCGTGGATCTCGGTCGGGAAGGGCCCTTCGCCCACGCGCGTGACATACGCCTTGGTCACGCCGATGACCGTGCCAATCTGCGTCGGACCCACGCCGGTGCCGGTGACTGCGCCGCCCGCCGTGGCCGACGAAGAGGTGACGAAGGGGTAGGTGCCGTGGTCGATGTCGAGCAGCGCGCCCTGCGCGCCTTCAAACATGACGTTCTCTCCGTTGCGGATGGCCTCGTTCAGCAGCACAGCGGTGTCGGTGACGAAGGGAGCAACCTGCTCGGCGGCGCGGGCGTATTCCTCGTACATCGTCTTGGGGTCCAGCGGCTCGGTGCCGAAGAGCGCATGGGCGATGGTGTTCTTCTCGTGGCAGGCGTTTTCGATATGCGTGCGCAACAGCGCCGAGTTCAGCAGATCGACCACGCGCAGTCCGCTGCGGTGCATCTTGTCCTCGTAGGCAGGGCCGATGCCGCGGCTGGTGGTGCCAATCTTCGTGCGCCCCGGCGCGTTCTCCGCCGCCAGCTCGATCATGCGGTGGTAGGGCAGGATCACCTGCGCGCGGTTCGAGACGAAGAGTTGCCCATCGACCGGCAGCCCGGCATCCTTCAGCTTCTTCACCTCGCTCAGGAAGGCCATCGGGTCCAGCACGACGCCGTTGCCGATGACGCCCTTGCAACCCGGACGCAGCACGCCGCACGGAATCAACTGCAGGATGAACTTCTTGCCCTTGATGATGACCGTGTGGCCGGCGTTGTGGCCGCCCGCGTACCGCGCTACCACGGAGAACTTCTCCGAGAGCACATCGACGATTTTGCCCTTGCCCTCATCGCCCCACTGGGCGCCCAAAATGACCGCTGATTTCGGTTGACTCACGACAGGTATGTTCTCCAAAAGAGATGATTTGGGTGGAAGCGCGCGGACAGGAGCCAGCGGGCGCTTACACTTCATCATATCCTGTCTGGCCTGCGTTCAAGATCATGTCCGGCGAATGTTCGATATTGTGTCTGCTGTAACTGCGAGCGCATCGAATGGCAGAAGTCAGGGGAGCGTAAGGCATGTCCACCAAAGTGAATCGCCAGACTGTCGATCTGGCCGCGTATCCGGAGCTTGTGGTCATCTACCTGGGGATGCGCGTCAACCGCCTCACCGGCCTCAAGACCCTGATAGGGCAGGGCCCGCAGATTGCCAAGTCCGTGGCCGCCCGTCCCGACGGCCTCCTGCTGCACGAAAACTTCCTCTTCTCGATGTTCCCCACACACGCAGGTATGCGGCAGTATTGGCGCGACCTGGACTCGCTCTTGAAGTGGACACGCTCGGAGCCGCACCGCATCTGGTGGACGAAGTTTCTCAAGGACTCGGGCGGCACCGGTTTCTGGCACGAGACCTACCTGCGCCAGGGAGGCATGGAGGGCGTCTACGTGGACGTGCCCAAGCCCATCGGCTTCATGCGTTTCGCCCCGGTAGTGCCCGCGCGCGGACCCATGTTCAGCGCCGCCCACCGCGCTGCAAAACATGACCCCGGAGCACCAGCCGTCACTGAAGAAGAACTCTACAGATAGCATCTTTCTTGCATTTCTATTCCCGATCGAAGCAGAGGAATCTGCTTGATTCAACCGTCAAAGATGCTCGGGTGCCCCATCCATCGCGTTCTTTGCGATGGGTGGGAAGGTACACAGCTCGACCGTCGCTATACTTGCGAGAGCCATGCCTGAACTTCCTGAAGTCGAGACCGTCGCCAATGGCGTGAACGCGCGCACGCACGGCCAGACCATCCTCACGGTCTGGACCAGCAACAAGCCCCAGACCTTCAAGTCTTCGCCCGAGGTGATCGCCGAGACACTGACACGCGCGCGCATCGACCGCGTGCATCGCGTGGGCAAGACCATCGTCGTCGATCTGACGCGCGAACGGCAACCCTCGCAGCTTCTCGTCCACCTCGGTATGACAGGACGCTTGCTGGTCTCGGCGCCGGAGACGCCTGTGCCCCCGCACACGCACGCCATCCTCACGCTCAGCAATGGCCGCGAGTTGCGGTTTGTAGACGCGCGGCGCTTCGGGCGGCTCTCTGTCACGACTGAAGCATACGCAGGACCGGGAGCCGAGCCCTTGACCATCGCACTCGAAGACTTCGTCGCGCTCTTCCGCAAACGCAGGACGCCCATCAAGGCCGCGTTGCTCAACCAATCGTTGCTGCACGGCGTGGGCAATATCTACGCCGACGAGGCGCTCTTCCACGCGGGCATCCGCCCGGCGCGTCATGCAGGCCGCCTGACACGCGACGAACTCACGCGCCTGCGTGCCGCGCTGATCAAAGTGCTCACCAGGGCCATCAAGCTGGGCGGCTCGTCCGTCTCCGATTACGTGGATGCTGAAGGCGTCGCGGGCTTCTTTCAGCTTCACCACATGGTCTACAGCCGCACAGGCGAGCCATGCCGCGCCTGCAAGACGCCCATCAGGCGCATCGTCATCGCAGGGCGCGGCACGCACTTCTGCCCGGTCTGCCAGCGGTAGGAACAGGGGCGCTACGCTCCGTTCAATCGCAGCTTCTTCTGCAACTCTTCGAGCGAAAGTCCGCGCGTCTCCGGGTAGAACGCCAGCGTGACAAAGAACTGCGCCGCCATGACGATGGCGAAGAAGACAAACGGCAGCGCCGCCGATTTGGCGGCCAGCGGAGGAAAGGCCAGCGAGATCAGTCCGTTCATCACCCAGAGCACGGTGCTGCCCAGCGCCTGTCCTTTGGCGCGGATGCGCGTCGGGAATATCTCGCTCATGTAGACCCAGATGACGGAGCCGGAGGAAAGCGCAAACGACGCTGTGTATCCCGTGACGAAGTAGATGAGCGCGCCGCGCCAGTGTCCCGTCATAAAGATGGCCGCGACTCCGCTCAGGCTGATCACCATGCCGACACAGCCGATCAGGAGCAGCGCCTTGCGGCCCAGCTTGTCGATCAGGGTCATGGCGAAGATCGTTGCCACCAGGTTGACTGCGCCGACGATCACCGCCTGCAGGGCCCCGGACATTCTGCTGAATCCGGCCGAGACGAAGATGTCGTTCAGGTAATAGAGCACTGCGTTGATGCCCGAGAGCTGGTTGAAGGCGGCAAGTCCGGCGGCCAGCAGAATGGGCAGCAGATATTGCCGTTTGAAGAGCGGTTCCTCGCTGCTCGCCGTGTCCAGATGAATGGCGGCGACGATCTCGTCGAGTTCCGCTTCAGGGTCCGGCACGCCGATGGTGGCCAGCGTCGCGCGCGCTTCATCGACGCGGCCCTGCGCCGCCAACCAGCGCGGGCTGTGCGGAATGCCGAAGAGCATCAGCAGGAAGAGCACTGCAGGAATCGCGGCGACTCCGAACTCCCACCGCCACTCCATCGCGCCAAGGTGGAACGAGGCGATGACGAAGTTCGAGAAGTACGCCAGCAGAATGCCGACGACGATGTTGATCTGAAACAGTCCTACGAGGCGGCCGCGATAGTCCGGCGGCGCAAGCTCCGCAATGTAGACGGGCCCGAGAACCGAAGAGCCGCCAATGCCGAGTCCGCCTATGAATCGCGCGATCAGAAAGACGTGCCAGTTCCACGCCAGTGCGCAGCCAAATGCCGAGAGTACATAGAGCACGGCCATAATGCGCAGCGTACCGCGGCTGCCGATACGTTGTCCGATGGGTCCCGCGCCCATCGCGCCCAGCACCGTGCCCCACAGCGCGATCGACACGGTGAAGCCCAGTGCGAACGGCGAGAGTGTGAAGTGTCCCTTGAGCGCATAGGTTGTGCCTGCAATGACGGCCGTGTCGAAACCGAACAGCAGCCCGCCCAGGGCTCCGGTCAGCGCGCTGCGCAGAAGAAATTTGTTCACCGCCACAGATGTCCTGCCTTTCCGTCTTGCTGCATCGTGGGATTGGTCATTCGTGAAGCGCCGTCCGCAGCGCGTGGTTGACGATTTGCATCGCACAAACAGCGGGCCCGGATTCCTGTAGATCGTCGATGACTGTGAAGTTGTGCAGCGTGCCCATCAGGCGCGTCGCAGTCGCAGGAACGCCTGCCTCGAAGAGGCGACGCGCATACAACTCGCCGTCGTCGCGCAGTACATCGCACTCTGCCGTGACGATGACCGTAGGCGGAACGCGCCGCAGCACATCGAGCGAAGCCTCCAACGGCGCTGCCGCCGGATCGCGCCACATCGCGCGGTCGGGCACGTACATGCTCCAGAACCAGTCCATCGCGTCGCGGGTCAGATTCAATCCTTCAGCGAACTCCGCGTAGCTGCCCGTCTTGGCGGGCGCCTGCATCGCGGGACACATCAGTGCCTGCAAGCGGAATGATGGGCCGTTGCGCTCTGCTGCAAGCTGGGCGACGGCTGCGGCCAGGTTGCCGCCTGCGCTGTCACCCGCGACAGCTATCCGGCCCGCGTCGATTCCGTGCTCAGCGCCGCGCGTTTGAATCCACTGCGCCGCTCGATAGCACTGCTCGACCGCGACAGGGAAGCGCGCCTCGGGAGCCAGCGCGTAGTGCGGGAAGACAACCGCGGCCTTCGCTCCGAGCGCGATCTCGCGCACGATGCGGGCATGAGTTTCGATGCCGCCCAGCGCCCAGCCTCCTCCGTGCAGATAGAGCACGGCAGGCAGCGGACTATCCGCTTCAACAGGCGCAACGATTGTCAGCGGGATGCCGTTCGCGTCTGCGCTTCGGATGGAGACAGAAGGATGTTCCAAGGGAGTCGCCTGGCCGTCGCGCATGTACCGCCGTGTCTCTTCGACCGTAAGCTCGGGCAGCGGTTTGCCGCCTTCGCGGATGAGGCGCTCCATATACGCGCGCGCTCCTGGTTCGAGGCGTTCGACCAGGCTCATGCGTCGCCTCCGCCCAGAAACTGCTCGACGCCTTGTGCGTGGAGCCGAACCTGCTCGCTGCCATGAAGCAGAACAAGTGCGTCTCGCTCGACACAAATGTCCTCGATCTCACGCCAGCCGCTCGAAACCTCGGCGGCAAACAGCAGCCACGGCGCTCGGAGCGTTTGCCGCGCCGCGATCTTCCGCGACGTGGGCGTCTCGAACAGCGGGCCGCGTGCATCGACAACTTCATTGCCCAGTGGGAGAGGCGTTGTGCCGAACTCCATGCCACGCACCTCGGACGTGCCCAGCCACGGAGCATCGCGCCGCGCGCGGTTCTCTTCCCAGATCGTCAACCACGGAAAGATGTCCGCGCGAAACACATAACCGACTGCCACTCCTGCGGCTCCATCGTATACGGCGACAAAGCCATACTCGCGCCCCTCGGCCTGGCGTGCTGCCGCGACAAGGCCTGTGCCACGACGAATGAACAACTCGCGCAGGTCTGCCTGTGTGCCATCTATGGCGGGAGCATTTGGCCAGACAAACTCCCGGTCACGCACCAGCAGGTCGCGGCCTTCATAATCCAGCGGCCACGTCGTTGCGCGTTGCACCGATGCCGTCGTTCGCGTGCTGCCAGAGATGGCAAACGGAGCGCCGAAGGTCGCATGTTGCACCCAGTGCAAGTTGCGCTCCCGGTCGCGCAGGTTCGTCACGCGCTCATCCACGCGCAACACGCTCTCATCGGCAAGCAGAGAAAACTCTCGCTCTACGCGCAGCCCGGCGACTGGCAACTCCACTGCGCCCGAAGCGTTGTTTGCCTGCCGCGCAGCAAGCGTCCACATCGTCGTCGAGGCTTCGCCGTGCAGCGCGACACCCGCTGCGGCGTCGGAGGCGCTCGGCGGGCCGAACCCATCGAGACACAGCGCGTGCCCGGTGTACGAAGCGAGGAAGCGTCCCGCCGCGATGTCGCCGTAAGACTTTGCTAATTCCGCACACTCAGGTGAATCAGGATCGGCGGTTCTCCAGGGTGCTTCCCAGAGGAGATTCGTCTTCGGCATATCGTGGCGATTCACAAACCGCCATCCGACAACGTGCCCGCCGCCGGGCAGCAGCGTTGCTTCAACGACACCGTTCGTCAGGGTCACAGATTTACGTCCGCCCCAACCAGCCAAGGCTGGTGCAACGTGCGTGCTCATGCGTTCGACGCTCCCAGTCCGCTTTCGCCAAAGCCCATGCCGCCGGTGGGTACCAGCATTCCTCCATCGACCAGCAGCGCCGCGCCGGTGATGAATGAGGCCCAGTCGCTCAGCAGAAATGCAATCGCGCGCGCCACCTCTTCGGGCTGGCCAATGCGGCCCAGCGGATGCATCCTCGCGCATTGCCGCAGCAGGAACTCAGGGTCCTTTGCTTCGGCAGCAACGGCGCGCAGCATCGGCGTGTCGATCGTCCCGGGCAGCACGCAGTTAGCGCGAATGCCGCGTGCGGCAAAGTCCAGCGCGACCGAGCGCACCAGTCCCAGCAGCGCATGTTTTGCCGTGACGTAGGCAGCGGAGTCCTGCACCGCCGTCAGGCTCTGCACTGAACCAGTCACCACTACGGCGCCGCCGCCCGCCCGCAGCATCGCCGGGACCGCGGCGCGAATCGCATGGAAGCATCCCTGCACGTGGACGCGCAGCGTCTCGTCCCACGTCTTCACGTCCGTCGAAACGACATCGCCATAGCGTTGAATGCCGGCGTTGCTGGCCAGCAGATGCACGGCCCCGAAGCGGGCCTCCGCCTGCTTCACGGCGTCTTCAACGGCATCGAGCGAACCGACATCGCAGCGATAGAACGCTGCCTGCTGCCCGAGTTGTTGCATCTCGCTGACCAGCGATTCGCCTCGCTTCACATCAAGGTCAAGAATCGCTACAGCAGCGCCCAATTCACCCAACAGCTTCGCCGTTGCCGCGCCAATCCCCATCGCTCCGCCCGTCACCAGAGCAACTTTCCCATCCAGCCGAAAACTCATGGCATCTTCTCCGGCTGCGTCGCCAGACGCAGCGTTACGATCTCAAACGGCTTCAGCTTCATCACAACACCGCCGTCAACAACCGGCAACTCTTCTGTGCACTCTTCAAGCAGCGAGCATCGCCATGCCTTCTCGATAACAAGATGCGGTGTGCGCAGGTGCAGCGTCTCCGCAAGGCCCGCGATCTCGGTCAACCGCACGATGCTGCCGTCGCCATCCTCCGCACGCTTCCACGCGGACATGACGACATTCGGATTGTCGAGCGAGAGAAAACTCGCGCTGTGAACGCCATCCGGCGAGAAGCTGGCCGGGACAGCATCACTCTCAAGCGGCGTCATCTGCTCCCACCCGGCTCGCGTCGACTGCGCAGGCTCGAACTTCGCTTCATCAGTAAATACATAGCGGAAGGTATCCTCGCCGCCCTGCGACGATTTGAAGTTCGTGCTCCAGTAGTTGCTCATCAGCCACGAAAAGATTGTCGCGCTCTTCGGCGCAAACTGCTTCGGCCACGCGCCGCGCACGATGTTGCCAAAGGCCACCATTGGCGCATCCACCGGGATCACAGCAGCAGATACCGCATCATCATGCACGCTGGCCCAGTGCTGCACCGCGTACCACTCGCGGCTTCCGCCCTCAAGCTCGTCCTTTGCCGGATCGACCCAGCCATTCTGCGTGTCGTAGGCGAACTCGGGATGTTCCACCGCGAGAGGAAATGCAACGTAGGCAGCCTCGCGGTGCAGTGTTGCGGTCTTCTTGAGCGAGACGCTGATGTCGATGCGCTTCGCATCATCAGGCAGCGTTATCACCGTTGTGATCGACGGTGTATTCGGCGCGGAGGATTCGAGCCTCGCCGACTCCGTATCTACTCCGTGCTCGATCGCTACGATGCGCCCGCCGGACGCG
>Ga0207678_10004819_pt1 | contig 12116 bp, 14 predicted proteins | sample KBSC63metaG_FD_184319 | JGI IMG/M metagenome (GOLD analysis project Ga0207678, IMG submission 184319) | Corn rhizosphere microbial communities from Kellogg Biological Station, Michigan, USA - KBS C6-3 metaG (SPAdes) (version 2) | ecosystem: Host-associated > Plants > Roots > Rhizosphere > Soil ... | reverse complement strand
TTCGTCATTCTAATCATGCCCGCTGATTCTAAACTGATTGAAGTAGAGGGCCTCGTTCGAAAGTTTGGCGAACGCGCCGTTCTTAACGACATCTCATTCAATGTCCATCGCGGCGACACGCTCGTTATCATGGGTGGCAGTGGTTGCGGCAAAAGCACGTTACTCCGGCACATGATCGGCTCGATGAGGCCGACTTCGGGGACGGTGAAATTGTTTGGAGAAGAGCTCACCGCGATGAAGGAGCGTGAGCTCATCCCGATTCGGTTGCGATTCGGAATGCTCTTCCAATCCGGCGCTTTGCTCGCCTCGTTGACCGTAGGCGAAAACGTGGCGCTGCCACTATTGCAGCATACCGACAAATCTGATGATGAAATTGAAGAAATCGTGGAGCAAAAACTTCAGATGGTTGGTCTCACCGGCTTTGAAGATCTCAGGCCGGACGAAATCAGTGGCGGAATGAAGAAGCGCGTGGGACTTGCGCGCGCATTGGCGCTCGATCCGGAGCTATTGTTTAGCGATGAACCGACTTCCGGACTTGATCCGATCATGACCGCGGTAATTGACGAATTGACTATGAAGTTGACGCGCGGAAAAGGCATGACAGCAGTGGTGGTCAGTCATGACATGACCAGTTCGTTTCGTATCGCTACCCGGATGATTATGCTTGGCCACGGCGGGATTGTGGCTGAGGGTACGCCGGATGAAATTCGCGCCAGTTCAAATCCCGAGGTGCAGCAGTTTATTAAGGGCGAACCCGATGGGCCAATCCCGCTAAATCTTTCCCAGGACGAACACGAGCATCATCAGCACGTGAAACCACGACCCCTCCACAAAGCCCTTCATAAGACAGGATGAAGCGCAATCTATCCGATTATTTCGTCGCGTTGTTTGTGCTCGCTTGCAGCGTTGTTCTGCTCGGCGCACTAGCGTTTGCACTTACCGGACGACAGCTGAAAAAATCGACGCGAACGCTGCAAATCAATTATGAAGACGTGACCGGCATCAAGGTAAATTCCGAGGTGCGCTACGCAGGCGCGCCGGCTGGCCGCGTGATCGCGATGCGTCACCTCACCGCACAGGAGCGCGAAGCAACCACAAACAAAAAGGATGCAGTGCGCGTGACCATCAGCCTGGACGAAGGGATTCCGCCATTGCCGACAGATATCAGCGCTACGCTAAGCTCCGATACGATGTTATCTCCAAAATTTGTGGCGCTTTCCGCAGGCACACCTGGCGGTCAGACGCTTGCCAACAACGCCACGATCGAAGGTCATCCCGCGTACGGGCTTGAACAGATCACCGCGGCAGCGGGACCGTTATTCGAGGACGCAAGCAAATTGCTGAATAATTTCGATTCGACGGTCACGGATCTTAAAAAAAATCTCGACGATTTCATGCCAAAGCTCGGGCCGTTGGCTGATTCGCTCAAGACGGATGCAGATAACATGCAAAACGTCCTCACCAATGTCGATGGTGTGGCTAAAGGTGCGGATTCGGTGCTTGGAACAGCCGACAAGTTCATCAGTGCAACTGACAAACAGCTTCAGGAACAGTTGAAACAATTGCATGTTACTCTTCTGAACCTGAAAGTCGTCACCACCTACGCCAAAGAGCTTGTTGAGAACCTCGCCGAAAAACCAAATCGTATCATTTTCAGCGGCAAACCAATCACGCTGACACCGGAATCAGAAATCCTAAAGAGCACGAAGCCCCTTCCGGCAACGAGACCGTAGCCGCATTATTTCGTGGCAGAAGTCGTCAGCCGATTTCTTCTAATACAAACCGGCCGATGCTACAGCTTTCGATATCGCCGCATCAATTTGAAAAAGCGCAGCGAATCTCGCACGGGATGGATCTTGCTGACCTGGTCGGTGTAAACAGTTGAGATTGGCACTGAATCGATCCTGTAGCCTTTACGACTGGCAACGATCAGCGCTTCCGTCTCGTAATCGAATCGGTGTCCGCCCTGGAGAACATCCGGAATTATCTGTCGATGTAGCATGCGATAACCACACTGCGTGTCCGGAATCCGTTGTCCGCATACTCGGCTGATCTCAACGCTCATATAACGGTTCACGAAGCGGCGCACAAACGGCATGCGCGCGACGTCCTCCATACGATTGCCAATGAAAAACGTGGGTTGCGTCACCGAGGCTGCTGCTTGCAAAAATCGATCGATTTCTTCGGGAAGGTGTTGACCGTCAGAATCAAGCAGGATCACCCAGGTGATTTGCCGATTCTGTCCACTGCCGGATGAATTCGCAGCGCCAAGCCAGTGCGCCAGGCCCGTTTTAATCGCTTCACCTTTACCCTGGTTTTGGGCGTGAACAATAACTTCGGCGCCAGCTTCGCGCGCACATTGCTCTGTCCGATCGGTTGAACCATCATCAATAACGAGCACGTGATCCAGCCGCTCGCGGGTTCGACGTGCGATGTCGCCGATGTGTTTTTCGTCCTGATACGCGGGGATAACCGCCGCAGTTTGCGATCTGATGCCCGTTTCTGTCATGTCGCGCAAATCTAAAAAATCGAGTTCAGAGATTCCTCGACTTCGCTCGGAATGACAACGACAAAAGCGAACGCGCAGCGGCGCAGATCGGTTACCTGCGCACAACCGGATGAAAATCGGCCGCGTGATAGGAGCTGCGGACCAATGGTCCCGAAGCGACGTAGAGAAAACCTTTCCTGCGTGCGATGTCACCGTAGTACCCGAACTGTTCCGGTGTGATGTATTCAACAACCGGCAAATGCTTCGGAGTCGGACGCAGATACTGGCCCAGCGTTAAAACCTCGCAGCCGACCTCACGCAAATCGTCCATGGTCTGAAAAAGTTCGGTCTCCTTTTCGCCAAGGCCAAGCATTACCCCGCTCTTTGTCACCATCTCGGGCGACAGTTCCTTTGCGCGCCGCAAAGCCTGCAACGATATCCGATATTTTGCGCGCGAACGCACGACAGGCGTGAGCCGTTCGACCGTTTCCATGTTGTGATTGTAAATGTCAGGGCCAGCGTCGAGCACGGTCTGGATGCACCAATCCTCGGCGTGAAAATCAGGAACGAGCACCTCGATAATGATTGAAGGATCCATCTCGCGAATCGCAGCGATCGTGCGCGCGAAATGATCTGCCCCGCCGTCCTTTAGATCGTCACGCGCGACGGCAGTGACCACGACGTGTTTCAAATTCATCCGGCGCACTGCTTCCGCGACGCGCGTCGGTTCGTCATTTTCCAAAGCAAACGGTTTCGCCGTTGTCACGGCGCAAAATCCGCATGCACGTGTGCAACGGTCGCCAGCGATCATGAAAGTAGCAGTGCCCTGACTCCAGCATTCCCATCGATTCGGGCACTGCGCGCTTTCGCAAACGGTGTGCAACCGCAAATCGGAGATCAGTGCTTTGGTGGAAAAGAAAACGGGATTCGACGGCAGCCGCACCTTTATCCAGGGCGGCTTATGCGCCTGGTGCAGGGCTGGATCAATTTTCGCACACGACATCGAACAAAAGTTACAACGTTAGGACCGTTGCAAAAGTTAATTTGCGAATAATACGTTCATTTTTCAACGAGGCGCCGCTGTCCGCATCAGCTGCCCATCGGATCAATAATTTCGGTTTGTCCGGATTCAGCGGCGGCGATAACATCGGCGCCGTGTCGCGGATTTTAGGTGAACCCGAACGACGGGCAATATGCAGCGATGTCTGCATAACGCCCGACCAGAAGGCAACATGATGAAAGATATTGAGTCTCGCGTGACAATTCACATGGCTGCGAGCCTCGACGGGTTTATCGCTCGAAAGGACGGCAGCGTCGATTGGCTCGAAATCTCAGACGAATTCGCGGACGGAGAAACCCTGGACCCAGGATTCGTCGAGAGTTTCCTCAAGACGATCGACTGCTACGTCATGGGCTCGCGAACTTACGAGACCGCTTTGAGTTTCGACTCCAAAGGATTGGGATGGCCGTACGGCGCCAAACCCACCTTCGTCCTCACCCATCGGGATTTGCCGCGAATCCGGGATACCGTTGAGTTCTATTCAGGCGATCTTGCCCAGTTCGTGAATGGTCGCCTGCGGCGCGCGTTCCGTTCCATCTGGTTTGTTGGGGGCGGAGTAGTCTCCGGCGAATGCCTTCGTCTCGGGCTGGCCGACGAGGTTCGTTATTCGATCCTGCCGATCTTGATAGGCGACGGAATACGGTTTTTTGTGAAACTGGACAAAGACATCCCCCTCCATCTGACGGAAGTCAAAGCCTACAAGAGCGGGACAGTGGCGCTTTGTTACGACGTGCGAGGACGTCGCGGCACGGACGCCTCCCCCTAACAATTCGCTCCGATCGCCGCCTAAGTAGGCGCGGTCGAGCCTAAACGTAGATTCAATGCGACCCTGGCAACTCGGAACGAGAGCGCGTCACAATTTCGTCCTGCCTGAAAGCGCGGCCGACAACGTCAATTCATCGGCCGATTCGAGACCGCCTCCGGCTGGGATCCCACGAGCGATGCGGGTTAGCGCCACCGGCTTGTTCTTTAAAAGATCGACAATGTAATTCGTGGTCGCTTCGCCTTCGACATCCGCGGCCAACGCAAAAATGATTTCTGAAATCTTTTCCCGATCGATGCGATCCACCAATTCTTTAATGCGCAAATCTTCGGGAGCGACATGATCGAGCGGCGAAATCTTGCCGCCCAGAGCATGATACCGGCCGCGAAATGCGCCCGTTTTTTCCAGAGGAAGAATGTCCGTCGCTTGTTCTGTAACGCAGAGCAATTCAGTCGATCGCGATGGGTCGACACAGATTTCGCAGATTTCGTCGGAAGCAAAAAATCCGCACAAATTGCAGGCATGAATCGACTGACGCGTGTCCGCAATGGCGCGCGCAATTTGCTCAGGTTGATCGCCCCGCGCGCGGACCATCCAAAGTGCAATCCGCTCTGCTGAGCGCGGACCGACGCCCGGCATTTGCCGCAGTTGCACAATTAAGTCCCGGATCGCCGCCGGATATTCCGTCTTTCTCAACACGTGCTCAGGTTTATTCCGCCGGCCATTGTGTTAGTTGCAGGATGAGCGGTTCCAGTCGGCGCAAATAAAATTCCAGCGCCGGATCGTCTTCGGTTTCCGAGCCGCGCGCCTTTTGAAATTCGGCATACGCTTCCGCCCAGCGTTTCTCTCGATACAGAACTACCCCGCTCCAGAACGAGTCACGCTGCGCGACGCGTTCGGGTCCGGCTTCAGCTGCAAGCCAAAGGGGTTCGTAAACTTCAAGGCGGTCATGGGAATTTAGTCCGCTCACAAAATCAATCGGGCGCGCGACGACTGCGTCGCTCACTCGATCGAAAGTCGATGTGTCCATGAGGGCCCTGGATCCATAGAAACGATTCAGCGCGCAAAATCGGCGCGCCAGGTCGATGGGCTCGCCACTCGCCAGGAGCAACGGGCGACTGCTTTCTTGTAATGCACCGGCAATGATCGCGCCGGAGCTGATTCCGGCCCGAATGTCCGAGCTGGCAGGTATCTTTTCCTTATCTTCGTCCCGTTGGCGAGAATTCTTGATCATATCGAGAACAACACGCGCTGCTTTTTGCGTGTGTTCCGCGTCCGGCGCGGGAAATCCGAAAACGCCGACTACGCCTTCTCCGTCGGCAGCTTGCAGGTAAGCCCCCGCTTCCACCAGCCGCGCAGCCGTCTCGCGAATGAATTTTGCCGTGGCCTCGGTGAACGCGGCTGGCTCGCCGCCTGCCGCGAATGTGAGTTTGTTCCCGATATCGCATACCACCACGCTTACATCATATGTCCCTGGCTCACCATCGAACGAAATTCTCCCATCACTAAGACGCCGAAACTGCTCGTTGGAAATGCGATCGGAAAACAAAGTGCGAATTAGATGTGACCGGTTTCTTCGTAAGAAAGTCGACCATCCTTCTGTGGCTAGTAATGCCAATAGAAGCGCCAGGATTGACGGCGCCGGCTGGAAAAATACGCGGTAGAGAGAGCAAACCCACGCAAGGACAAACAGTTCCACCAGAAATAAGCCTGCTAATAACCAGGCGCGCCATCGCGGCACGTTGCTCAATCTGAGCCAGGTGACGCCGAGAGCAACCAGCAGCACGACCACGTATTGCCATTTGTCGCCGATGACGCGTGTCGCGTTCGCATAATCGGTTACGAGCTGGGCCGCAACAGCCTCAAAGCCGCCTATGACTCTCGTCGCATGCAGCGCTCCGACAATCACCGCAACGGCGACTCCAACGATGAGCGTTGTGATCAACGAACGCTTCATGACAGTCAAGCGTTGTCCCCGCTTGCAGCGCCATCCTTAGCGGGCGCCGACGCAGCTGGATAGTACGATTGTACCACGAGGTCGCTCAGAAATTTGTCCGGCGCGTCGATCGCCGCAGCATTAAGAACAAATTGTGTTCTCCCAGTGTTCTTTTTGATGAGGCTCAATCCGAATTGATAATCCTTGAATAAATGCGCACAGAGATCGCTCATGGTCATCCGCTCTGCGTGCGCGCGCTCGACCAAACGACGGATAGCGCTCTCGTCGAAACGAACTTCTAATCCGTGTTCCGTGCTGAATTTTTCCGCGAACTCATGCGCGCCGGCTTCCAGCATTTGTGCCTCGAGCTTATGTCCTTCAGCCATCAGCCGCTCGAGAATGCGCTGCGGTTCGCGCACGAGCGTTGCGCTCACGCGCAATTGGCTCAACCCTGATCCGGCCAAATGAAATTTGTAGTCTCGAAGCAGCTTTTCAAAGACGGTCAGCAATCCACGCGCACCGGTTTTTTCCGTCGCCGCAGTTTGTGACAGCAAACGTAAGGCTTCATCCTCGAAGCTGATCTCGATTCCGTAGGCGCGAAAGGCACGCTCATATTGCCGGAGCAAGCTGCCCTCGGAATATTTCATGATGTCGAACAGATCGTTCGCGTCGAGGTCCTCACAAACTACGCGCACCGGTAAACGTCCGATGAATTCCGGCTCGAACCCGTACTCCATGAAGTCCTGCGTCGTGACGTGCTGGAACAATTCGTTGTCCATCACTTGAACTGGCTGCGCACTAAATCCGATCTGACCGTGGCGGACACGCCGCGCTACTTGTTCTTTTAACTTACCAAACGCGCCACTGACAACGAACAGGATGTGGCGGGTATTAATCGTGTCGCGTTTGGCTTTGCCGCGCCGTTGAAATTCGAAGGCCGCTTGCAGTTGCGCCTGAAGATCATTCATGCTGCGCACCGGCACTTCGGTTTCCTCCATTAGCTTCAAGAGCGTGGTCTGCACGCCGCGCCCGCTCACGTCGCGGCCTATCAGATTTCCAGCCGACGCGATTTTATCGATCTCATCGATGTAGATAATGCCGAACTGCGCGAGGTTCACGTCGCCGTCGGCTTTATGCACCAACTCCCGCACCAAGTCTTCGACGTCACCGCCGACATAACCGGTCTCGCTGAACTTCGTCGCGTCCGCTTTGACAAAAGGTACCTTAATCAGGTCGGCAATGTGTTTGATGAGATACGTTTTGCCGACGCCAGTTGGTCCAACCAGGATCACGTTTTGCTTGAGGTATTCAATTTCCTGAGCACGGTTCGGATCCTCTTTTTCAAGGCGTCGCAGGTAATTGGCGTGGTTGTAATGATCGCAAACTGCAATCGCAAGGACCTTCTTCGCTTCCTCCTGTTTGATCACGAACCGATCGAGATGCGCTTTGATGTCGCGCGGCAGCAGATGAAATTCGAATTCCTTGTGGTCGGTTTTTTCCGGTTCCTCCTCCTCCGCGACCGCTGGCTCTGGCTCGGTAATTGCCGCAACTGAGACGCGGTCGCCGAAGTTCTGTTTCATGAACTCCGTAATCTTGGACTTCAGCTCCTCGGGCGAAGGAAATGGTGGTGGTGGCGGTGGTTGGTTTTGTGCCATGTGAAAACAAACATCGATTCAAAGCGGCTTCGTGGCAACGCTTCGTCTAGAGTCTGACCCTCAGGCGTGACCTTTGTTCAGAGCTTTCAATCGTGCCGAAAAAGCTTGGAGAAGGGCCAGCGCGATGAGTTTCGCCGGGCATCGGCAATTTCCAGAGCTCGCCGGGCGGCATCAAGTTCCGCCAGAAGGTGGTCGTAGAAAGGAAAACGCTGCTTCGGGTCGGGTGCGATCATTCGCTGAAAAACACGCCCAGTCGGCGCGGAGACGTCCGGCGCGATAACCCGCAATTCTAACGGGTGTTGCTTCAATTCGCGCAATTCTGTCGCGGAAGTTGTACTGCTGTCGATTGGTGGTTTTCCCGCGACAGCATGAAATAGAGTTGCGCCAAGGCTGTAAATGTCGCTGCGAATGTCCTCCGGTTGGTTGCATAATCTTTCGGGCGCAACATAAGGCGGCGTCCCCCAGATCACGCCGTCGTTCTGGGGACTCTGAGTTGCGAAGGCGGCGATGCCGAAATCGCCAATCTTCGCCGCCTGTTCATCCACAAACAGAATGTTGGCGGGCTTCACGTCTCGATGAATCAAACCCTTCCGGTGAGCTGCGCGTAGTCCCCTCGCGATCTGGATGCCAACGTCAAGTACCTGGTGTTCCGGCACACGGCCCTGTGACTCCATGAAATCATCGAGGCTTCCGTGATCGATCAGTTCCATAACGACATAAAACTGGCCGTGGTCAGTCCCCAACGAGAATATCTGTACGACGTTAGGATGATTCACCGATGCAGCGATCCGCGCTTCCTCTTGTAAATGGGCCGTGTGCTCCTGTTCGCTGCGCAGGTCTCGGTGCAATAACTTCAATGCCACGTAACGCTCGAGGTGCGTGTCGCGGGCCTTATAAACGGTGCCCATCCCACCAGCGCCAAGTGTTTCCACGACCTCAAAATGGTCGAAGTTGCGATGTATGAGATTTTTTTGCCCGCATTTGGGGCAAACCACCTTCGCCAGCGGTTCGAAGCTGCTGGAATCGAGCGCGGTGCCGCATACCCAGCACGCTTGTGCGCTCATGACAAGGCTCCTTTAATCGACATGGAAATCGACTGTAACATTGACGAATTTGGGGGCAAAAGGATGGCCGTGGCGGCTTTGAAAGCGACAAGCGAGGAACCAATGACGTTCAAATTAGTCGTGCCAAAAGAATGTGCACGGATGCGACTTGATCTTTTTTTGGCCAACTCACTTCCGCAATTCTCGCGCTCTCGCATCCAACAATTAATTCGCGCCGGATTTGTTCGGGTCGGCGGCGCAACCACGCGGCCACACCAGTCTATGCGATCTGGAGACGAAATCGATGTCACAGAGCCGCCACCCGAAAAAATCCAAACCGAGCCGGAAGCAATTCCGCTAACGATTTTGTACGAAGACGACGATCTGATCGTCATCAACAAAGCAGCCGGGATGACTGTGCATCCAGGCGCGGGCCACCCTGAACACACATTGGTGAATGCATTACTACACCATTGCCCCAGGTTGTCGGGTATTGGCGGAAAGGAGCGGCCTGGCATCGTTCACCGTCTCGATAAGGAAACGAGCGGCTGCCTCGTCGCTGCAAAAAATGACGTGGCGCATCGGGAGTTATCGAAACAATTCACCGCTCGCACAGTGGAAAAGATTTATCTCGCCCTGGTCGCGGGAAAATTGCGGAAAGAGGCAGGCGTAATCGAGAACAAAATCGGACGACATCCGGTGCATCGGCAAAGAATGAGTGTGAGTTCATCGAGCGGTCGCACGGCCAAGACTGAATATCGAGTTCTTCGCTCGAGCGAGCAGGCCAGTCTGGTTGAATGCAAATTGCATAGTGGCCGCACACATCAAATTCGGGTGCACCTGCATCATGTTGGCAATCCTGTGTTCGGTGACAAGATTTACGCGCCCAAGTTCGCCAAGGATTTTCCCCGTCAGATGTTGCACGCATGGAAGCTTGGTTTTCGTCACCCGCGTACTGATGAATGGAAGAATTTTGAGGCGCCGTTACCTGACGATTTCGCCCGAGCAATCACGGTGGAGGGACTGTAACCGGGCAAAATCTTCGGCGGTAGATTTCGGTCATCGTAGCGACTGCATTGATCGCGGCGTCGAGTAAAGAAAGTTCTGATTCGGGGTCAATTTCCTGCCAGCTGTCAACTTCCCGTCTCAGATCGCGCAGCAGCGCGACGCTTTTTCCTTCGCTTGGATAACACTCCTGCAGCATTGCGGTCCACTTTTCCTTCACTTCATCCGGTAGATTGAGATTGCGCGAAATCGAATCGCCAATCTCTATGGTTCGCGAAATAATCTTGTCGCGCAGCGTCTCTTGATCGTCCACCTCGGTACTCTCGTCGACGTCGTATGGCAGATTGTCGTTCGGAGCAATGTGCAAACCATGAAGCGCGGCGAGAGCTTCGCCACTCAGCCCCTTCTCGATCGCTTGATTGATGTCCGAAATCCGCCGACTCGCTTTTTTGTCCCAAGCTTCGTCATCGGCTCGCTTGGGAATGTCGTCCATTAGTTTCCTCGTTTGCTCTACCCCGGACGCCTTGGCACCATCGCGCTCGCTAGCATCGTTTGCGCAACCTCGCCACGCTGATTGGTCGTCACGTTGCGTAAACGAATGATCCCATGGCCCGGCCGGGATTTTGACGGGCGCAATTCAATAATTTCAGTCTCCACCATCAGCACGTCTCCAGGTCGTACCGCATTGGGCCAGCGCAACTCATCTACGCCGAGTCCGATTGCGCCCTCGGCGAAGTTCAGCGTTTGCACGAATAAGCGCATGCTCATCGCCGCGGTGTGCCAGCCACTGGCAATCAGCCCCTTAAAAATGCTTCTCTCCGCGCGCCTTCTGCTGAGATGAAACATCTGCGGATCAAACTTGTGGGCGAACTCGATGAGCTCCTTTTCCGTCACGGTTAGCGGATCAGATTTGAAACGGTCCCCTGCTTTTAAATCATCGAAATAGCGCTCTTTCATGATCACAACCGCAAATATTGATGCGCCATCGTGTACGACTGAGCAATAACTAAATGCTCAACATCGAGACGCGGATCGAACGCTTTTTCCCACACTTGAACGCCGCGAGAGAAGGCTCAAACTTCATTTTGTGGCCAACTTTCCTCTGCGTAGTCCATCCGAAAAAGTAGGTGGACTCTTTTATTTCGGACGAATGCTTGATAAGATCCGGATGCACGCCAAGGGCAAATTGCCGTCAGATTATCACGCGAACCTCGGAAAGGGCTTTGATGAAAAATGCGTAAGGTTTCTGTGCGTCCATTACGATTCGCTGGTTGAGCGCGTAAAACAGGGTGGTACCGACGAGGAAATTCTGGATTGGTGCTTCGCTTTCGGACGCAAACCGTCAGAAGACGACATTTACGTGTGGAACGAATTCATGCGAAAGCGCGGCTGGAACGACGAAGTTTCTGAAATGGTGGTACGCCGGAAAGCCGAGGCCGGGATGACCGACCGGTCGGACATTCAGACCTCATTCGAATTCATAGACGCCGACGAAGGGCGTCTGCCGAAGCCCGGGTAGAGTCGGCACGCTACGCCGTTTAGCGACGCAGTGTGCCGTCGCCACCACGGATTCTATTCCTCCAGGGTGTCGATTCGTTCGGCGAGATTAAAATCGAGTTCCGTCAAGCCGCCTTTACTGTGCGTTGATACGGTCAAACGGACTTTGTTGTAACGGATGTCTATGTCGGGGTGATGTTCTTCTTCTTCAGCCACCTCCGCGACCCTGTCCACAAAATCGATCGCATCGACAAAATCATCGAATTCGAAAGTGCGCTCGACCTGGTTTTTCTCCAATTCCCATTCCGGGATCTTTTTCATTCGATCCTTGAGCTCGCTTTGTTTGATCAAGTCAGCCATAACGGGACAACGAGTATCACCCGAAAATCGTTTTGCAACGGCAAATCGAGCGCCTAAAAGCCGAGTATCCGGCGAAGATTTTTGACCGAGTCAAAGACCTCGACTGCGCACTGACGTGCTTGCTTGGATAACCGCGACCAATTGTGCATCACCTCGCGAACAGCCTCCTCCGCTTCAGAGGCAGACCGAACAAAACAAAATCCGCTTCCAGGAGGAAGATAACGGTCGGCACCGGTGTCTTCCGTAATCACCGGACGGCCCAGTGCCGCAAAAGCCGCAGCGCGATCGCTGACCCAGCCGGTGCGCCAC
>Ga0207678_10004815_pt1 | contig 12123 bp, 5 predicted proteins | sample KBSC63metaG_FD_184319 | JGI IMG/M metagenome (GOLD analysis project Ga0207678, IMG submission 184319) | Corn rhizosphere microbial communities from Kellogg Biological Station, Michigan, USA - KBS C6-3 metaG (SPAdes) (version 2) | ecosystem: Host-associated > Plants > Roots > Rhizosphere > Soil ... | reverse complement strand
ATCCGTGGGTTTGGCAGAGATGAGTTGCTCTTCCTCGCCGGTGAGTTTCGCTCGCAGCTTGTCGGCGATCGCTTTCGCCACGTCACTCTCAACCGACAAGATGTCGGTCAGTTTGCGATCGAACGTATCGGCCCAAATGTGAGCGTCATTAGCTGCTTTGATCAGCTGCACGTTTACCCGAACGGCATCGCCGCTCTTTTGCACACTTCCTTCCAGAATGTGGGCTACACCAAGTTGCTTTGCGATCTCGGGCACGTTTGCGGGCGTACTTTTGTAATGCTGTGTCGACGTGCGCGAGATTACTTTCAGATCCGCAATCTTCGACAAGCGCGTCAGAATCTCGTCCTGGATCGCATCGGCAAAGTATGCGTTGTCCGCATCGCGGCTTCGATTTTCAAATGGCAATACGGCGATGCTTTTCTCCGGAATATTAGCTGGCGCAGTTACTCCTGTGCTAACCGTCGTCGGCACAGCGACGGGGACGCTGTGGTAAAAGGTGAAAAACCACGCACCAATAGCAATGAGAACAACCGCTATTGCAGCAGCAGTCCATAGCCAGACAGGTTGAATCGTCGGCGCAGACGCGGCCCGTTCTAATTTCTCTTTCACAGACCGCAGGTCTGCAAGCATCTCGGCGATTGTCTGGTAGCGATCGTCCTTGTTCTTGCGCAAGGCCTTGTGCAATATCGATTGCAATTCAGCCGGGGAAGCTGGCGCTAGGCTCGATAGAGGAGGGGCTTCTGTCTTCAGGATAGAAGCGATGCAATCGCTCGGAGTCGCGCCGGAGAACGCCGGGACGCCACCTACCATCTCGTAAATTACAGCGCCCAGGCTCCAGATATCCGACCGGCCATCCGCTCGCTGGCCGCGCGCCTGTTCGGGAGACATGTAGCGCGGCGTGCCTACCAGGAAACCGGCGAGTGTGTGCTGTGTATTGGTAATTGTTAGGTCTTGACTGCCTGATGCCGAATTCTGTTCCGTGAGTTTCGCGAGCCCGAAATCGAGCACCTTCACGTAACCATCTGGCCGGATCATGATGTTTTCCGGTTTGATGTCGCGATGCACCACGCCGGCTTTGTGCGCGGCAGTTAGCGCCGAGGCCACTTGCACTGCAACATCCAGCGCCTCGTACACACCCATTTTCCCACGTGAGAGTACCGCACGCAGTGTCACGCCTTCAATAAACTCCGTCGCAATGAAGTGCCGGTTCCCTTCAGTGCCGATCTCGTAAACCGTCAGGATATTGGGATGATTCAGCGCCGAGGCAGCCCGCGCCTCGCTTTTGAAGCGGCTCAATTGTGTGTTGTTCGCCGTCAGCCGTTCTGGAAGAAACTTGAGGGCAACTTTGCGCCCCAGTCGCTCGTCTCGTGCCAGGTACACCTCGCCCATTCCACCGACGCCAAGGAGACATTCGATCTGATAATGACCGATCGATTCACCGATTATCGCGCTTGTGCGATCTGCAGTCAGAAGTTCGGGAACAACTTCGAAGGCTGGGGATTCGATGAAATTCTCTGCGCGCTCATAAGAAGCGATCAAGGATTCTACCTCGCGCCGTAACCCTTCATCGCCCTGACAAGCCGTTTGGAGGAACGTCGTCCTTTCCTCAGGAGTACGCTCGGCTGCTAACTGAAAGAGATCGTTGACCTGTTGCCAACGCTCAGATGTCATTGGCTTCTTCCCCGCTCAACGCACGGTAAAGCCACGCCTTTGCCATCATCCATTCCCGCTCCACCATCCGCTGAGACAGTTGCAGGAATCCAGCTGTCTCTTCCACGGTTAAACCACCGAAATAACGCAGCTCAACAATTTGAGTTTTGCGCGGATCGAGTGCCGCCAGTTTCTCCAACGCTTCGTCCAACGCCAGTAATTCTTCCGATCTCCGTTCAGTCACCAGCGCAGCATCGTCCAACTCGACTTTGACCGCGCCACCGCCACGCTTCTGCGCGCGGCGTTCACGCGCATGATCAACCATGATGCGGCGCATAAGTTGCGCGGCTGCAGCGACGAAATGTGTGCGATTCTGCCAATTGCGTTTCGGGTCGTCGACCAGATGAATGTAGGCTTCGTTCAAAAGTGCTGTGGTTTGCAGCGTGTGGCCGATCGGTTCCCGGCTCATGTAGTGATGCGCCAACCGATGCAATTCCGGCTGCACCAGTGGAATTAGTCTTTCGAGCGCGCTTTTGTCTCCGCCGCTCCAATCGGCGAGCAGTCTCGTCACCTCTTGCTGTGAAGACGGGGGAATCGTCATATCGCCTGGTTCGACGCGCGAAATGCTAACACAGTCCCGGCATTTTACACCAGCGCGCTGCGCGAGAAAAAATCTGGCGGGTTTTGACTGCAATTTCCGCTTTACCCGACAGAAACCGATTTGCGGGGCTGCCAAAAGGAAGGCGGCGCAGATCGTAAAAACCTAAACAAACAGAGAAACAAAAAATCCATGAAACACACACGAATTCTTATTCTGATTGCGTTGCTCGGCGCGGCAGCCGTTGGATTGCCCAGCCTTCGCGGCGCGACGATCACAGTTACAACGATAAATGACAATGGCCCAGGCTCGCTGCGGCAGGCGCTTGCGGATGCAGCCAACTTCGACACGATTGATTTCAGTTCGTCGCTGAACGGGCAAACGATCACGTTGACCAGCGGCGAACTGGTTGTGGACAAGCACCTCACCATCAATGGTCCCGGCAACAACCGTCTGACCGTGGATGCCAACCAGGCCAGCCGCGTCTTTCGCATTCTCCCGCAAAGAGACGTTACGATTTCCGGGCTGACTATCACCAATGGATCGGCCCCGCCCGCCAATCGTGTGGGCGGCGGCATCTACAATGATCATGGCGCCCTGACGCTGAACAACTGCACAATCAGCAGCAACGTGGCCGTCCAAGGCGGCGGTGGCGGCATCTACAACGACGGCTCTGGTGGCAGCGCGATGCTGACAATCACCAACTGCACAATCAATGGTAACTCGGCCTGGCCAGGGGGCGGCATCTACAACTACCTCGGAACGGTAACGATCACCAACAGCACTCTGAGCGGCAACTTGGACACCGGCTCCAACGCCGGCGGTGCTATCATCAACCAGGGGACACTGACGATTACAGGCAGCACCTTTAGTGGTAACTCGTCCACTAGCGGCGGCGCAATCTACAACGCTGGCTTCAACCTCGCCGCCATCTCAACGCTTGCGATCACGAACAGCACTTTTAGCGGCAACTCGGCCTCCCGCGGGGGCGGCATCTACAACGATTTCGCTGCGATGGCCACGATGAGCAACTGCACTTTCAGTGGCAACTCAGCCGGTGGCCCTGACAACGTCATCTACAACGGGACCGGCGGCGCTATCTTTAACGCGCAGGCACTCACAATGATCAACTGCACTGTGAGCGGCAACTCGGCCACCATTCACGGAGGCGGCGTCTACAACGGTATCAACGGCTCCGCGGTCGGGCTTCTGAAGATTGGAGGCACGATTCTCAATGCCGGTCCTTCAGGGGAGAACATTTATAATGACACTTCCTTCTACAATGCCACGGTGACTTCGCTCGGCTACAATTTGAGCAGCGATGATGGCGGCGGTTATTTAACGGCCACTGGCGATCGGAGCAACACGAATCCCCGGCTCGGCCCGTTGCAGGATAACGGCGGTCCCACGTTCACACATCTGCCGGCAGCGAATAGCCCGGCTATCGACGCGGGTGGTCCGACTCTATGGACGGATCAGCGCGGTCCTGGTTTTGTGCGGATAGTCAATGATCGCCCCGACATCGGTGCGTTGGAGGTTCAGCCCGCACCATCTCCAACACCAACACCCAGGCCTCACGGACGACACTGACACGCATTAACAGCAGCATTACGAAGGACAGGGACAGCGCCCGGCGCTGTCCCTGCGTGTGTACAGCACGCCCATCCACCTGCAAGAACATCCAGATCGGCGCGCGCGATAAAAAACCTGGCGGGTTTCGATCATGGTTTCCGCTTTATGGGACAGAAACACATTTGTCCGGCTCTCGAAGATGAACGCCGCGCAAATACAAACACTGAAAACCCAACAATTAGAAGGAAACATTCATGAAAAAAACAAAAACCATACTCACGTCGGTTCTGCTCGCGCTTGCTTGCTTTACCGTATCGCCGACAGCACTGGCAGTACCGCGGCCATCGCCCACCCCGACACCAACTGCCACCCCGCCGCTCGGTGAAGACCGTGGAAATGACAACAGCGCGGCCGAGAACGTTGATGCGCTTAACATCAACACAAGCGGCAGGGAAAATACAGCACACGGTTGGCACGCCCTGTCGGCGAACACGACGGGTACCGGGAACACCGCCGATGGCAGTTACGCGCTTTCTTCGAACACGACCGGATGGAATAACACGGCGATAGGCGATTATTCACTCTGGGCCAACACGAGTGGATCATCCAACAGTGCCTTTGGCGGTGGCGCACTCAACAGAAACACGACTGGTTTCCAAAATGTAGCGGTGGGCACCGCCGCCCTCGCATATAACACAAGTGGCGGGGCCAACATCGCCGTTGGCGATGACGCGCTCCGCTTCAATACGACTGGCATGGAGAATACAGCGATGGGCGATGCCACGCTCAAAAACAACACCACCGGCAGTGGCAATGTGGCGGTGGGCAGTGCAACTCTCATGTATAGTATTGGCGCTTCGTGGCGGCTCCAGGGCGCCAACACGGCCGTCGGCTATCGGTCGCTTGCCTATACTGGTGAAGACTGGCTGTCCCCGGGTGGTGATGGCAACACGGCAGTGGGCGATAGGGCGATGGAGTCTAACGTTTACGGCAGTTTCAACTGTGCTTTCGGTCTGTTGGCGCTGACTACAGATAATGGAGGGACCCTCGGCAGCGCAAATACGGCAATTGGCACTCGCGCCGGTTACGGCCTGATGTCGGGCATCGGGAATGTCTATATCGGTGAACAAGAGATGGCACGCGACCCCGGCGAGAATTATCACACCTACATCCACAATATTAACACCACGTCGGTGAGCGGCGGTTTCGCCGATACGGTTACTGTTGATCTAAATACCGGCTTACTGGGTCATCTGACCTCGTCGAGACGTCATAAGGAAGACATTAAAGCGATGGACGATGCTAGTGAAACGCTCTATCGGCTCAAACCGGTTACGTATCGCTACAAGAAAGAGATCGATCGTAACCAGGCGCTGGACTACGGCTTGATAGCTGAAGAGGTGGCCGAGGTGGATCCGAACCTGGCGATCCGCAACGCGAAGGGCGAAATCGAGACCGTCCGATACAGCGCGATCAACGTGATGCTGCTTAATGAGTTCCTCAAAGAGCACAAGGCGTTTGTCGCCGAGCAGGAGAAGGTAAAAAACCTGGAAGCAGGAATGGCAGGTCTCTTGGCGACCGTGAAGGAGCAAGCAACACAAATCCAAAAAGTGAGTGCCCAGCTTGAGCTTCGTAAGCCTATACAAACCCTGGCTCGGAACCTTCCGTAAAGGCCAAGCAACTTTAAATCGTTAAACAATGTGGCCGGGGGTCGTCGATCCCCGGCCACAACGTGTACAGCAGAAGCGATCGTTTCGCCTGGGCTTTGTCGGTCACCAACGGTCCCTTTTCGCCTCAAATCCGCTGCTTCATCGCGGCGACGAAAAACTTGGCGGGTTTTAACCGTAGATTCCGCTTTACCCAGCAGAAACACATTTGTGCGGCTGCCAAAAAGAGACGCCGCACCGAAGTAGAAACCAAAAACCCAAAATCCAAGGAAAAATCTATGAAACCCAACCTCAACAGATTCGCGGCCATTTTGCAATTCGCATCTGTGGCCATTACTTGCTCGCTCACCGTGTGGGCGAGTCCTCTCGTGAATGGGAAGGAGCAGGCTACGAGCAAGACGCCAATAACAGGCGCGTCACTTAGCACGATGGGAGACGATCCCGATAGTCCTCTGGGAACAATAGGACCCACGATCGCTCCTCCGTTCGATACGAACTACTCGTTAGTCAGCCTGGGCTTGGTGCCCGGAGTACAAACCTACTACGGCGGTCTTACGTTTAAGTATGATGATCCGAATACGCTGCTCATTGGCGGCGCAGCTGGAAGCCCGGTCGGACACATCTATCAAATCGCTGTTACCCGCGACGCCGGCGGGCATGTCACCGGTTTTTCCGGCAGCGCTACATATTATCCGGGTGCACAATCGACCATTGGCCAATACAATGACGCGGGCCTCGCCTTTGGACCGGACAATGTGCTCTTTGTAACTCGCTATTTCACTAATCAGCTTGGTCAACTTGAACAGAGCAAGGTTGGTAGTATGGGCCCTGACAAGGTCATAGACCTGGCGCCACTGGGCGTGACGGGCTCGGGCGGCTCGATTGGTTTCGTGCCGCCAGGATTCCCCGGGGCGGGTAGTATGAAACTGCTCTCCTGGGGCGGCGGTGGTTGGTATCACTGCGAATTTTCTCCAGATGGCAACGGCACGTTTAATATCACGTCCGCAAGCCTTCGCGCGACAGTTGGCGGGCCCGAAGGCATTGCTTTTGTGCCACATGATTCACCGGTATTTCAACCTAACAGCGTGCTGATCGTCCAATACGGATATAGCAGGGTTTTCGCCGCTCCCTTGGACGCGAGTGGCGATCCAATCATGGCGCAGGGCCAGGATTTCGTCCGGGGACTCCCCGGAGCTTCCGGTGCGTGCATTGATCCTGTCACCGGAGACTTCCTGTTCGACACATGGGGTGGAGCACACCAAGTCTTACGTGTCAGCGGTTTCGCAACTCCGTCACCGAGTCCGACGCCCACTCCGTCGTGCACGCCGGGGCCATGGGTTTTCGGGCCCAACTATCCGTTCAGCGCATATGGCGCAGCGGTCGCGACCAATGGCACTTTTGCCTACGTCTTCGGAGGCTTTACGTCTGGCCCGGTAGAGCACGACCAGGCTTACCGTTATGATGCGGCCGCCAACACCTGGACCGCTCTCGCTGGCATGGTGGGTGGCCCTGACTTCTTGTGCCACGCTGAGTACGGCGGTAACGGCAAGATCTACGTTATGGGCGGGGTGAACAACAGAACGGCAAACCGCGTCTACGACATAGCTACCAATACCTGGAGTCTGGGGGCGACGATGCCTGTGCCCGCAGCTACCCATGGACATGTCTTTGCCAACGGCAAGATCTACGTGATCGGCGGTAACGTTGGCGGGACCGCATCCAGTGCAGTCTACGCCTATGACGTGGCAACCAATACCTGGAGCGCTCCGCTGGCGCCGTTGCCGCAGGGTGAGGCCCAGATGGCTTGTGGTGTAATCAATAACGAGATCTACGTTGCCGGCGGCACCACCGGAACCAACATGCTAACCAACCTCTACATTTACAACATCGCAACCAATTCGTGGACCAGCGGAGCACCCATGCCGATCGGCGCCAGTTTCCCGGGTGGCGCGGTCGTCGATGGCAAACTCTGGGTGATCGGCGGCGGTGATCCGTTGCTAGGGGTATCTCTCGACAACACCCAAATCTATGACCCGGGCACGAGCAGCTGGTCCAACGGCCCTACCTTAAATACGGCGCGCTTACTCGCTAATGCAGTAACGCTTAATGTGGTCGGCGGGCAGATGCCAATAATTGTCGGCGGCTATAATAGTACCTCGGGTACCGAGTTGTTGAGCGTCGAAGTTCATCCTCCAGGATGCGCAACGGCAACCCCAACACCGACGCCTACGCCAACCGCAACACCCACTGCCACGCCAACGGCTACGGCGACACCTACCGCCACTCCGACAGCAACTTCAACTCCGACCGCGACCGCTACTCCAACTGCCAGTGCCACCATCACGCCTACTCCGACAGCTACGGCGACTGCAACAGCGACGCCGACATCAGTCGGGTGTGTTTTGGGAACAGGCTATTGGAAGAATCATGACCAGTGGCCGGTAAATCAATTGCAGCTTGGCAATCGCACCTATAACCGGCAGGAGTTGCAGTCCATTCTGCGTCAGCCACCACGCGGCAATGGCCTGGTTCAACTGGCGCACCAGGAAATCGCTGCAAAACTGAATATCGCCAACGGCGCGGACGGAAGCTGTGTGGCGCAAGTATTAGCGGCGACAGATGCGTCAATCGGGAACCTGGTGATTCCCCCAGTTGGCAATGGTCATCTGCCGCTAACTTCCTATGTGCACACGCTCAGCCTTTACAACGGGGGCGGTTTGTGTGTTCCAAGCTGCGATATGACTGTGCTACCACCGCCGAGTCCAGCGCCCACGGCGCGCCCACGTCCGTCACAGGCCCCACGTCCCTGATTAGGGCAAGCTAAGTTTTTTTGAGGTGGGGGAACGTAGCCGGGGTCATCCGACCCCGGCTGCAGTTTGTACGCAAAAAGCGATCCAGTTACCAACGTTGTGCCAGGTGGTTTGAAAAACTTGGCGGGTTTTAATCTCAGTTTTCGCTTTACCCGACAGAAACACATGTGTGCAGCTGCCAAAACAGAAGGCGCGGCTCAGATGTAACAATATAAAAATCAAAAACTACAAAAGGAAAAAACATATGGAACACACACGAATTCTATCCGCAACGCTTCGCTCGGCGATGCAGGCGGGTCTTTCTCTGATCGCGCTAGTCACGGGTCTGGGCTTGATGCCCGGTTGGCAGTCGACCATTGCAGCTCAAGGCTGCCAGCAGGAAGGCGCCTGCTTTGTTTTCGAGTCTCAAGGCTACATCACCAATCCTAGCAACGGCCAAACAACCATCGCCTTCCGTGTTACGAACAAATGCAGAAACCCGGCATCTTATGTGGCCATTGGCACCAGCGGTTTTACTCGCGTGGCGCCAGCTGACGGAAGCGTCTATAACGGCGACCTTGGCATATACGATGTTGCCTGGACGCGAGCGAGTGGCACCCCAGGGTTCGAGAGCGTTAAGTTCACACCCGCGTTGAAGAACTTCGCCAACTCCGCTTCGGAAACCTTAAATGTTGTCGTTTCCAACTTTAACCCGGCCAGCATGGTCACGGTGCGGGGCAAGGCAGGGAACGCTCAAGAAACATATAATTTTCTCTTGAGCCAAACGTGTGGAATACCAACGCCGACCCGTCGTATCTACTGGACGATCACTGACACGCACATGATCGCCCGGGCCAACCTGAATGGGCAAAGTGTCAACCAAAGCTTCATTAACACCGACAGCGCCTTTGGGGTGGCTGTGGATAGTAGCCACATCTACTGGACGAATCTAATGAGTAACACCATAGGCCGGGCCGATGTAAACGGGCAAAACGTCAATCAGAGTTTCATCACGGGCGCCTTTCGCCCCTATACGGTGGCGATTGATAGTCGTCACATCTACTGGACGAACGCAGCAAGCAACACGATCGGCCGAGCCGACTTGGACGGTCAAAACGTAAATCAGAACTTTATCGTCACCGGTAACGGTCCCTATGGCGTAGCGGTGGACAGTAATTACATCTACTGGACAAATGGTAGTCTCCGGACGATCGGGCGGGCGGACTTGGACGGTCAAAACGTCAACCAGACTTTCGTTATCCCCGGACCAGTCGGTTTCTACGGCATGGCAGTCGACAGTGGCCACATCTACTGGGCAGACCTCCCAAATTACACGGTCGGCCGTGCCGAGATGGACGGGCAAAACGTGAATCTCAGCTTCATCAGTCTGCCGTGGGGTGACTTCCCCCGCGGGGTAGCGGTGGACCGTAGTCATGTCTACTGGACCAGCGACAGCGGCCACGTTGGCCGTGCCGACCTGGACGGGCAAAACGTGAACCTGAGCTTCATCACCGGCAGCTGCTGCTCATCCGGGGTCGCCGTTGACCCCGACTAGGTCACGTTAGCGGTTTCTTGAGCGGCGGTGAGCGGTCTGCTCGCCGCCGCTTTTGTTGTACTCGTTAGTCTGCATCCCAGCCTGGCGATCGTCTTCGGCAGCGTACTCTCAACTGGTGCTGGCCCCAAAAGCGCTGAAGGAATTGCGTCCTGGTCCGCTACAGCGCGACAAAAACCTGGCGGGTTTTAGCCGCGGTTTCCGCTTTACACAGCAGAAACACATTTGTGCGGCTGCAAAAAAAAGACGCCGCACGGATGTAGAAACCAAAAACCCAAACCCAAGGAAAATCTATGAAACCTAATCTCAACAGATTCGCGGCCATTTTGCTCTTCGTATGTTTGGCCATTACTTGCTCGCTCACGATGTGGGCGACTACCCCCGGGCATGACGCTATGGCGGATAGTGGCAAAATACCAGCAAGCGTCAGACCATCCACCCTCACCGCAGGCAATGGGCCGGCTGGCAATTTCTCAGCGTGTGTCGGGGACACCAGGGTTTTCATCCCCCCACCATTCGCTGCTGCCTACTCCTGCGTTAAGCTCAACACAGTGCCCGGAGTGCCCTTCCCTTGGGGCGGTCTTACGTTGAAGTATGACGATCCGAACACGTTGCTCATGGGCGGCGAGGCGAACCGACCTAACGGCCGCATTTATCAGATCGGAGTCACGCGCGATTTGGACAATCATATTACCGGCTTTACCGGAACCGCGACCGTGTATCCGGCTGCAAACGCGACGATCGGTCAAAACAACGACGGAGGCCTCGTCTTTGGACCGGAGAATGTGCTCTTTGTAACTCGCTTCCCTAACAATCAGCTGGAACAAAGTAAGCCCGGCAGCCCCGATCCAGACAAGGTGACAAACCTCAATCTGATTGGCATACCGTCGTCAGTCGGATCAATCGGTTTCGTGCCATCAGGATTTCCTGGGGCGGGCAGCATGAAAATCGTCTCTGCTGGCGGCGAATGGTATCACTGCGACTTTGTTCCGGACGGTAACGGCACGTTCGAGGTTATCTCGGCGTTCCCTCGCGCGACCCTTGCCGACACGCCTGAAGGGATTGTTTTTGTGCCACCCGGTTCGCCGGTATTTCCTGCTAACAGCGTTCTGATTAACAACTGGTCAACTGGCAAGATGGTGACCGCGCCTCTGGATGCGAACGGCGATCCAATCGTTGCAAACACACAGGAATTTATGGAGGGATTCGGTGCGAGCGAGGGCCCTTTCATTGACCGCGTCACGGGAGACTTGCTGTTTTGGTCTACAAACAACGGCGGCAGCATCTTCCTGGTTAGAGGCTTCCAAGTCCCGCCAACACCTGGTCCGACACCTACACCCACGCCAGGACCTTGTCAGTTGCGGGTGCTCATTGCCTATTCTGACGCCAACCCCCCGACCCTGATGTTCAACGAGATACTGGCTGAGTCGGGCGTTAGTCAAGTGGATCTGTTCGATGCGGGCGCTGCCGTTCCTACCCTCCAACAATTACAGCAATATGACGTCGTGTTCACCTTCTCCAATAACATTTGGCACGACGCCGTCGCCATGGGTAACGTGCTTGCCGACTACGAGGACGCGGGCGGAGTGGTGGTGGTCGGCAATCATGCCTGGGCGAACGACGGTGGTTGGCTCCTGCAGGGAAGGTGGATGACCGGCGGATATAGTCCGTACAATCCCACTGGCCAATTTAACTTTTCCCTTAACACAGCCCATATCATCGATCCGTCTCACCCGTTAATGCAGGGAGTAAGCGGTCTGAGTGCGTTAAAGCGTGAGGGCGTGCCATTGGCATCAGGTGCGTCGGCAGTAGCAATGTGGACGGACGGACCGCCAGCGGTGGCTTATAAAGCTAATAACGGCAGGACAGCAGTTGGACTAAACGCCTGGCTGGGCCACGCCAACGAGTTCTCGGGTGCATGGGGACGAGTGGTCGTTAACGCGGGCAGATGGCTGCTTTGCGGTGCTACACCAACTCCAACACCCACCGCAACTGCAACCGCCACGGCAACACCTACCGCAACCGCGACAGCTACCGCCTCGGCGACGGGAACTCCTACTGTTTCGCCTAGCCCGACGGTGACGCCTAGCGCAACGGCTAGTCCAACAGTTACTCCATCGCCGACGCCAACGCCAACAGTTACACCGACTTCAACGCCCAGCAGTACTCCCACTCCGAGCCCGACTGCTACTGCTACTCCGTCGATCGGATGTGTTTTAGGGCAAGGTTATTGGAAGAACCATGGCCAGTGGCCGGTAAATCAATTGCAGCTTGGCAATCGCACCTATAACCGGC
>Ga0207678_10004810_pt1 | contig 12129 bp, 11 predicted proteins | sample KBSC63metaG_FD_184319 | JGI IMG/M metagenome (GOLD analysis project Ga0207678, IMG submission 184319) | Corn rhizosphere microbial communities from Kellogg Biological Station, Michigan, USA - KBS C6-3 metaG (SPAdes) (version 2) | ecosystem: Host-associated > Plants > Roots > Rhizosphere > Soil ... | reverse complement strand
CCGCCTTGTACGACCAGACGCCCATCCTTCTCGCGATCAGCGCATACGCCATCCCCGTCAGGAAGAACAGGACATAGACGAAGACGAAACTTCCCGCGCTCCAGTGCCATCCCTCCACCACCCGCGATGCCACGAGCGGCACCATCAACACGGCCAGCGCGCCCAGAGCTACACGCAACATCGTCTTTCCCAGTTGTGTCATCGTGTTCTCCCTAACGATTCCTAGCGATGTCATGTCAAGCCTAACTGAGCGGCAGGCGGGACGGACGAGGCCGCGGAAAGATGTACCTCAGCGGCTAAAGCCGCATTGCAAAACAGGGCAGTTGCGGCACGGGTAAACCCGTGCCCTTAAGCAAAGCGGACTGTTTGGGGACGACTCGTCGCACGCATCGGTGGCGGAAAGGGCCGATAATTGGAGGATGGCCAAGGTTGAGGTGCAGCTTAGTGCTGAGATGCGTGCGCTGGTTTCCGAGATACGGACGATGGCTTCGGATGCGGCTTCGTTTGTGGGGTTGCAGCGAGGGATTGTGGAGGCGATTGCAGGGAGGTTGGCGTACTACAACTGGACCGGGTTCTACATGCTGGATCCTGAGGACTCGGGGATGCTGGTGCTGGGGGAGTTTGTGGGTGAGCCTACGCCGCATGTTCGTATCCCGGTGACGGAGGGGATCTGCGGGGCCGCGGTGGCGCTGGGCAAGACCATGGTGGTGGATGATGTGAACGCCGATCCGCGGTATCTTTCGTGCTCGATCAAGACGCAGTCGGAGATTGTGGTGCCGATCTATGTGGGTGGGCGTGCGGTGGGCGAGATCGATGTGGATAGCCATGCACTGGGGGCTTTCTCCGAGGTGGATCGGTTGTTTCTGGAAGAGGTGGCGGGGATGGTTGGGGAGTATCTTGCGGCGCAGGGATTTTATGAGAAGCGTACCTCAGAGGCTAAAGCCCCTGGCCCTCTGGAGAACTTACGGCACGGCTGAAGCCGGGCCCTTAAGCAAGACGAGGCCTAGGAGGCGAAGCTCTCGGCGAATGGAAGTTTGAGAGTTTCAATCGGTCGTGATATCGCGACAGGAGCGAATGTTTTTTGCATGGTTGAAGCGTGAGATGACTGAAGCTGTGTTTTTAGCGAGACAGGATGAGCGAACGGATGCGGACTGTACTTACGATTGCCGGTTTTGATCCTTCGTCGGGGGCTGGGGTGACGGCGGATTTGATGGTGTTTGCGGCGCATGGCCTGTTTGGCACGTCGTGCATTACAAGTCTGACGGTGCAGTCTACGGTTGGCGTTTCGGCTTCGTATCCGGTTGCGGCTGAGGTGGTGAGGGCTACGCTGGATTGCCTGCAGTCGGACCTTGCGCCGGAAGGAATCAAGATCGGGATGCTGGCTACGGCGGCGAACGTGGAGGTGGTTGCGGAGTTTGTTCGTTCGCTGCGTGGGCGGGTTGCGGTGGTGCTGGACCCGGTGCTGCGGTCGAGTTCTGGCAGGGAACTGCTCGATGCAGAAGGGGCGCGGCTGGTGCGTGAGCGGTTGCTGCCGGTGGTGGATTGGGTGACTCCGAATCTGGATGAGTTGGGCGTTTTGACGGGGAGGCAGGTTGCGGGGCGGGAGGATGTGTCTGCCGCTGCGCAGGCTTTGCAGGAGTTGGGTGGTGGGGTGAATGTGTTGGCTACGGGGGGGCATCTGGCTGTGCCGGATGATCTGGTGTTGACGCGCGGCGGGACGATGCATTGGCTTGCGGGGGAGCGGGTCGAGACGAGTGCGACGCATGGGACGGGGTGTGCGCTTTCGAGTGCGCTGCTGTGCCGGTTGGTGAGCGGAGATGAGGCGGTAGAGGCGGCTGCGGGGGCGAAACGGTATGTGGCCGGGGCGATGCGGTCGGCTGTTCCGCTGGGTAAGGGACATGGGCCCGTGCGGCATCTTTGGCCTTTGCTGAAGTGAGGAGTAGAGGCGGGTACCTCTTGGGCTACAGCCCACGATTATCCATGTGTTTACGGCGCGGCTGAAGCCGTGCCCTTAAGCAGAACGTTTTTTGTAGATTGCGAAGTCGTGCGCTTTCCTTTGGTCTGTGAGACGATGCCCCTGATTTCTTCGCTGCTTAATACGTTGTACTTCGAAGCATGATGGAGTTTCAGCGCGCATTGGGAAATCCGTGATGAGGTGCGTGATTTTCTATCATGCGCGAGAGGTGAGAGGCCGATAGGGAATAGGACGGAGGATTTAGCACCATGTCCACTGCACCTTTTCCCAGAGCGGTTCAGACTTCAATTCAGCCCGGTGTTTCGTACCTTCCCGCAGAGTTGCCGCAGGATACGCGCGCGCTTAACCTGACGACCTATCGCATCAGCAAGACGCATCACGGGCGAACGTTGCAGATGCTGGGCCATGCGGCGGAGTATCTGGCAAATAACCGGAGATTTTTGATTGCCGAATCTGTGAGTAAGGCGGACGAAGAGGCGGTGCGGATTCTGAGACGGCTGAGCAGCAGCGTGTTTCTTGAATATGCCGAGAGCGTGAAGGTGCGGCGGCCGGTCGAGGATTTTGTGATGGGATTTGCGGCCTGGCTGTTTGAGTAGGGCGTGAATGTCCGTCTGATAACGGGCGACGCTGTGACACGGGCACCTGCTAGGCTTGAAGGGTATGGCGCTTACGATCATTTTGAATGGGCAGTCGCGTACGTTTGCTGCGCTTGCGGAGTCAGCGAGCGTGGAAGAGGTGATTGCAGAGCTTGGGTTGAAGGGCGATCGCGTTGCCGTGGAATTCAACGGAGCGATTGTGCCGCGGATGGGTTGGGCCGAGACACGGCTTGGCGAAGGGGACCGGCTGGAGGTGGTTCACTTTGTCGGCGGCGGTGCGCCTGGTTTGCCGGTCGATACGAGGGTCTGAAGAAGGGCTTCCCAGCGATCGCCGTAGTCTCCCCAGCCGGAGAGGGTGCGGACACGCTGGAGAGCGGCGTGGCTCATGGTGGCCTGGAGGATGGGGTCGTCGGCGAGCTGCTGCATGCGGGCGGTGAGGGCGGGGACGTCGCGGATGGGAACGATGAAGCCTTCGACGCCGTCGGTGAAGAGGTCTTCGCCACCGGTGTTGGTGGAGCAGAGGACGGGGCAGCCACAGGCCAGAGCTTGACCTTGCACGAGAGCGAGGCCTTCTTCAATGCTGGGCAGGACCATGAGATGGCTGGTGGTCATCAGCTCGGCGAGTTTGGGTTGGGTGACGGGGCCGAGGAACTCAACGTGGTCCTGCGGTAGATTGCGGAGGATGGGCTTGATGTCGGGGTGAAGCATGCCCGCGATGCGGAGACGTTTGGCGGGGTGGCGAAGGAGGGCGAAGCTTTCGAGCAGGTAGGGAACGCCTTTGCGGAGGCCTACGGCTCCGGCAAAGAGGACTTCGAAGCGGTTCGATGGAGGGGCGGCGGTGCGGGCGAAGCTTTCGAGGCGAACGCCGTAGGGGATGATGTAGATTTTTTCCGGGGGAAGGCCCATCTCGATGAAGGAGCGAGCGGCGAAGGTGGAGGGGACGGTGATGGCGTCGGCTTGCTGGTAGATCTGCTCCTCTCGGAGGATATCGCGGAAGTCGGTGACGGGGCGCATGACGTTCCAGCGGCGGTACTCCTCGGAGACGATTTTTTCCTGGTAGCGCTGGTGGGAAGAGCCGCGGTCGCAGACCATCCGGGTGCCTCGGGCTTGAAGCTCGCGGCCGGTGCGGAGGCTGGAGCCGGAGATGGCGATGAGGACGTCGGGCGTGGGGGCGCGGCGGAGGCGGCGGCTGGTCCAGGCGTCGAAGGCGAGGGCATTGGCGTAGTTGAGGGGGTCGCGGAGTTGGTGGATGTTCAGGCGGGCGCGGAGGAGGAGCATCTCTGGGGTGTGGAACCAGGGGAAGGTCTCGACTTTAGCGTGAGGGATGTCTTCGCGCTTGAGCCGGGCCCAGGGATAGGTGGAGTAGACCTTCTGGAGATGTCCGCGACGGTCCATCTCGCGCGCCAGCTCAAAGTGATGGAAGACGCCGAAGACGGTTTGAACGATGCGCATAGGGGCTTGGTTGCGAGTTTCGATGGCTCAGCGTAACAAATGCCAGTGGTTGATTCGATCAGGGTTGCTGGGTAAGGCGTTGTAGAAGGCGCTCCCAGGTATCGCCATACTGCTCCCATCCGCCTGCGGTCTTTACCTTTGCGAGGGCATTGGCGCCCATCTCGCGTTGTAAGGCAGGGTCGTCGGCAAGCTGCTGGAGGCGGTTGAGGATCGCTTCGGAATCACGGATAGGTACCAGAAAACCGTCCTGTCCCTCGGTGAGGAGATCGGGTGCTCCGGTATGGGTGGAGGCGATGACGGGGCAGCCACAGGCCATCGCCTGGTTCATCACCATGCCGAAGCCGTCATCGATGCTGGGCAGGACCAGGACATGCGAGCGGCTCAGCAGCTCTTTCAATTGCAACTGTGGAACGTGGCCGAGGAATTCCACGTTCTCCCGTGGCAGTTTTTCGAGAAGCGGACGCATCTCGTCGGCTACCAAACCGACCATTCTTAGCCTCTTTTTGCGGTGGCGGAGCTGTGCGAAGGCTTCGAGCAGGTAGGGGAAGCCTTTGTAGATGTTGACTGCGCCGATGTAGATGACCTCGAAGGTGTCCGGGGCGGGATCGGCGACCCTGGCAAAACTCTCCAGCCGAACACCGTAGGGGATGCGGTGCAATTTGGAGGCTGGAACCCCCATCTCTACGAACGACTGCAGGGAGTAGGTGGAGGGTACGGTGATGGCGTCGGCTACGTCGTAGATTTGTTCCTCACGCGCGGTATCACGGGAGTCGCTGGTGTTGGTGTCGAGCCCCCAGCGGAGCCCCTCTTCGCGGTTCATCTCGGCCTGGTAGCGCTGGTGAGTCGAACCGCGGTCGCAGATAAACTTTCCGCCTCGGGCCTGGAGGTGTTGCCCGGTCTTGAGGCTGGCACCTGAGATGGCGATCAGGGCGTCGCAGGCTGGGAGGCGGCGGTCAGTCCAGCGATCAAAGGTCAGTGCGGTCTGGTAGCCCAGGGTGTCCGAGAGCCAGCGCGGGTTGAGACCGATTCGATGGAGCAGAAAGTCCGGGGTATGAAGCCAGGGAAAGGTCTCGACTTTGTCGTGGGGAAGTCCTTCGCGTTTCAATCTGGCCCAGGGCCAGGTGGAGTAGATTTTTTCAAGATGGCCTCTGCGGTGCAGTTCACGGGCTAACTCGAAGTGATGAAAGACGCCAAAGACAGCCTGAACGATTCGCATGAATGACTCGGAAGGGAGGACTTCGACGATACTATCAAACGAGTGCGAGAAGGCGGGATTCTGGCAGGAGCGGGCTTGAGAAGCCACTTGAACGCCATTCTGAACGTCAACTATACATAATATGTGTTATCGGACGTTGTGTTTGTGGGTGAAATGGGGAGCTTATGCGTGGGCCAGCCGGTTTTCCAGCAGTTGCTTAGAGGATCCAGAACAATATGCTATCTCGCTTGATAAGTGAATGATATGGGATAAGTATCTTGTGAAACATGGATGATCTCTCTGACACGATTGAAACGTAGCCACTTCTTCTTGTGGTGCTTATTTCTACAGAACGCAGTTGAGGCCGTCTTACGAATGACGGAGTCTGATCGTCTCATCCCTGCTATTGTGTCACTCCTGTTGCATGTCATCCCAGGCTTGATGAGGTGTTGTACGTGTTTCGAGTTCTAGCGGCGCTCCGATCTCGATGCTTCGGCGGGTTCCTCTGTGTGCTGTTGGTCGGTGTGGCGTGTACAGGGGTTGTGCGGGCTCAGAACGGCGCGGATTCGTCGACGCCGGATAGCACTCGTTCAGGCTCGCTTCATGGTGTGGTGGTCAATGCGAGCACCGGGGTGCCGGTTCCCCGTGCGCTAGTGCGGTTCAATGGCCAGGCTGTGATGACCGACCATGACGGCAAGTTTGAATTGGGCCAGATCTCCGGGGACGATGGCGCCGTTCAGGTGATTAAGCCGGGATTCTACTTCTCCACGGAGCCCTTCGATAACAGTGGACAGTTTGTTCAGGTGAGCCAGTTGATTGCGGGGCTGAAGCTGCGGCTCTATCCGGAGGCGCTGCTGACGGGGACGATTACCGCTCCGGGGGGCGAACCGGTGCCTGGAGTCCCGATCAGCGCCATGCGAAGCGTTTTTGATGGGGACGGCTTGCGATGGATGCCGGAGGCACAAACGGTGACGGATTCGCACGGTAATTTTCGGCTTCCGGTTCCCTCGGGCGACTATCGGTTGGAGACCCGGTACATGCCACCAAGGCCACTTAATGACTATCAAGCTGTTTTACCTGTGACACTTCCCGGAGAAAATGCATCTGGAACTTCAGATGTCATCCGGATTCATAGTGGCGAGGAGCAACACTTCGATGTGCGCCCCACGACGGGACGGACGCACTCCGTTTTGCTGAAGATGGAGTCTGGAAACGAACGAGGATTCTCAAGGATTCAGGTCCGGTCCAGCAACGGGACGGAGTTTTCGGTCACCGGGGTGCCTGCCGGGACGAGTGGAGTCTACCGGATTGATCTTCCCAACGGTTCGTATCACTTGAGCACGAGCAACAATGGTCCGGATGGTCCGGAGGAGGCGGAGACGAGCGTGACGGTAGCGGACCATGACGTGACGGGTGCGGTCTTGAGGTTTGCTCCGATGCCGTCGCTGCCGGTAGAGATGTCGGTCGATTCGGCTACAACGTCTGATAAGTCGCAGCCGAATCTTATGCAGATTGGACTTGTGCTGCAAAATCATCAGGAAGGTTCTGAGTCCGGAAACTCGAGAGCTTACCTTTCTCCGCAACGGGACCGCAGCTTCGCGTTTTCGGCGACGCCTGGCACCTATCGGTTACAGGCAAGGGGCGAGGGCGAATGGTATGTCAAATCGGCCAGCTTTGGTGATACCGACCTGCTGCAGCAGGACCTTACGGTGGTTCCCGGAACGAGCGGCGCTCCGGTGCGGGTGGTGGTCAGTAATCTGATGGGGAGCCTGCAGGGTGCGACTCGACAGAACGGCGAGGCCGCCTCGTGCTGGGTCTATCTGATTCCGAGGATGCCGAGCGCGAAAGCGATTTATAGCGTGCGCAGTAATAACGAGGGCGTGTTTACCTTCCGCTATCTTCCTCCGGGCAGCTACCAGGCGGTCGCGTTTGAGCGCCACCACTCCGCCGATTACAGCAATCCGGCGACGCTGGCTGCGTACTCGACCCATGTGCGGACGATTTCGATTCAGGCCGGCGACAAGGCGACGCTGGATCTTGATTCGGTGCCGGAAGGGGAGATCGTTCCATGACGCGCGCTTCCCTGCTTCCTCTGGCGCTCTTCGGCTGTCTGGCCGGCTCGTGGGTGAACTCTGCGGCGCAGAGTAAGACGCCGGTGGAGTATCGCATCACGGGAACACTGGTGAGCAGCGCCGACGGTTCTCCCATCGCGCATGGCCATCTGGTTCCTACACTGGTGGACCGAGAGAGCAGCGCGAGACGACGCTTCCCTGCCCCAGGAGCTGCGTTCGATACGGATGAACACGGACGGTTCTCGATTGTGCTGCCCTCTGCCGGACTTTGGAATTTGACGGCCAGCGCACGTGGGTTTGCGCGGCAGGCCTATCTGGGGCACGAGGAATTTTCGAGCGGGGTGGTGCTGACAAAAACCGCGCCTGCGATCGAACTACGCTTTGTGCTGAGTCCGGAGTCAGACATTACCGGTGTGGTGGTGGATGAGGCGGGAGAGCCGGTGCGTCATGCACAGGTTTCACTGGTGGCGGTTAATCCGCCCGGACCCGATCGCGGCGAGCCTGCAAGCATCACGCGGCAAGGAGCTCAAACCGATGATCGAGGAGTGTACGAGTTTGCCGGACTGCCTGCGGGTAGCTATCAGCTTTGCGTGCAGGCGCAGCCCTGGTACGCAGTGGCGGCTGGCTCTCAGCGCATGGTGACTTCATCGGGAGCGCGGGCGGGAGCGAATGGCGGAGGTGTGCCCGATCCCTCGCTGGATGTGACCTATCCGCTGACTTGGTTTCCTGGGGTTGCAGACCAGAAGCTGGCGGAGACGCTGACGGTGAACGCCGGAGATACGAGGCAGGCGGACTTTCATTTGCTGCCGATTCCGTCGATCCACTTGTTGATCAATCCGCCGCGTGGTGCGGATGGGGGAGTAGTGGGCCGCGGGATTCCGATGATGCCGCTGATTCAGCGAGTCGGTATCGGTTCGGGAGGGCAGCCATTCGTTCCGGTTACGTTTCAGAGAAATGACGAAGGGCAACTGGAAGTAAGTGGGCTGTCGCCGGGGTTGTACCAGGTTCGCGTAGGTGGGCCGGGGCAGGAGCCGCGCTCCAGCGTGGTGAAGGTCAATGCGGGTTCGGTGGAGACGCTGGATATGGGTGCGGCGTCCGACGAGGCTCACGTGACTGTGCGCTTCGACGGACTGCATGAGGACGAAGGTGGTGCGGTTGAGGTCAACCTGCTTGACCCGGATACGCGCCGCAGTGTATTTCCCTCCAATCGCTACTTCAACGGCGGGGGCGCGCGGCTTCAACGGCGGGATGCGACCGGCGATCGAACGTTCGATGTGCCGCCGGGACGCTATGAGGTGGTTCTTCAGGGGCGGCCGGAGATTTATTTGACTGGCATCTCGGCGCAGGGCGCAGAGTCGCACGGGCGCATCGTGACTGTGCCTGCCGGAGATTCGAGCCTGACGCTGCATGTTGCCAATGGACGAGTGACGTTGAATGGCATTGCCAGCTTCAATGGCAAACCGTCGGTGGGAGCCATGGTCCTGCTGGTTCCAACGACGCTTGGCGATCCCGGTGCGATTGCGATTCTGCGACGCGATCAGAGCAATACGGATGGGAGCTTCGATCTGCGGGATGTCATTCCGGGGCAGTATATTTTGATCGCGATCGACGATGGATGGAAGGTCAACTGGAACGATGCGTCGACGCTGCGGGGGTACTTGATGCAGGGCGTTCCGTTGGACCTGTCTGGCGGTGGGAGTGTGAAGGAGAATATCGTCGCGCAGGCTCCGTGAAGGGTTCGTAACAAGGCGAGTGGGATGAGCGGAAGGGTGAATTGTGTTAGATTCAAAAAAGCCCGCAATACCGCGGAGAGATGGCCGAGTGGCTGAAGGCGCACGCTTGGAAAGCGTGTATACCGCAAGGTATCCAGGGTTCGAATCCCTGTCTCTCCGCCATTTATTTTTTAATCAGACAAAATAAACGGTATATTGTTTATGTATCCGCCGGATGCGTCATACAACGGTGAGGACTCCCTCTGGTTTCAACTCTAGGTTGGTGGGGGTAGCTTTTCTGAGGTGAACCCCTCTGCTGCGAAGTTCACGTTATCCACGTCTGTGCTCGTATGCAAAGGCATCCCGGGAGGCAGAATTTTTGCGGCGGTTGCCTCAACCACATTCACTAATTTCAGCCGTTGAGCATCGGTGAGTGCGTCGTCCCATGAGGCATAATCCTTTCGCATCTCCGATCCAGCCAGCTTGACCTGTGTGGTTGCTCCTTGGTCCGTTCGCGTTACGGTCACCTGAACATTCATTGCTTCCCCCTGATGTCGGGACCTACTTCGTCAATTGCCTCGACGACGCTGTCATCCGTTGTAGGGCGACCATCTCGCACACTTTGCGCGCCGAGAGAATTCGGGCTGCCAGCAGGTGCTTTGGGATCTATTTGGTGTTCTTTCTCCTGCCCTATCTTTTCTTTGGCTGTGGTCATGTCGCACTCTCCTCGTTCCATCTTCCAGCTAGGATGCAGAGATTTGAGGACGTGATACTAGCTCGACCTAATAACCGAATCTCCCTCTCTCCACGATCCGGCCTCATCTGCGACACAATTCCGTTCTCCGGGGAAGTTCTGTCAAGCCCTTGTCTGCACGGGCTATACTCGTTGTGCGTGAAGCGTCCTGCACGCACGAAACACCACCTTGCCATTCAAAGGAATAGGGATTCATGACCTTTCGCACACTTCAGTCCGCGGTTCGGAATGTATTTGTAATCGTTGTCATCGCGGCGTTCGGCACAGCATTGGCCGACGCACAGACGCCGAGTTCGGTTCGATATGACCAGCAGAATCGCGTCTTCCGCATCGATGCAGGCGGGATGACCTATGCCTTCGGAGTTAATGAAAGATCCGAGTTGCAGAGTATTTACTGGGGTGGACGGCTTGCGGAGAGCGATCCTCTGCCGGCGGCGAAGTCGGAGCGCGAGCTGGCTTCGTTCGACTCGTCGGCGACGACGACGTTGCAGGAGTTCGGCGGCTGGGGCGGCGGCATGTATGTGGAGCCGGCGCTGAAGGTGACCTTTCCTGATGGCAACCGGGACCTGGTGCTGCACTACGTTTCGCACACGATGAGCAAGGATGGCTTCGTCGTTACGCTCAAGGATATTTCGCGGGACGTGTTTGTGGAGTTGCACTACAGCGTTGACGAGACGACTGGCGTTCTGGGCCGATCGGCGGTGATTGTCAACCGGACGAAGGAGCCGTTGACGATCGAGAAGGCTGCGGCGGCGAGTTGGAATCTGCCCGGCGGCGCGGACTACAACCTCCGCTACCTTTCAGGCCGCTGGGCCGCTGAGGATACCGTGAATCAGCAGGAGATTCGTCCGGGCAAGACGGTGCTGGAGAGTCGGCGCGGATCGACGGGTCATCAGAACAGCCCCTGGTTTGCGGTCGAGCGCGGCCACTCGAACGATGAGGATACAGGCGATGTGTGGTTCGGCGCGCTGGCTTGGAGTGGATCGTGGAGCATCACCGTGGAGCAGGACCAGGCTCGGCAGATTCGTGTCACAGGCGGTTACAATCCGTTCGACTTCGCGTATCGGCTCGCTCCTGGCGAGCAGCTCTCGACTCCGGTCTTCTATGGCGGTTACTCGCATCACGGCATCGGCGGCGCTTCTCGGCTGCTGCATCGCTTCGAGCTGACGCGGATTCTGCCGCAGGCTCCGAAGCCTCGTCCGCGGCCTGTGCTCTACAACTCGTGGGAAGCGACGGAGTTCAATGTCGACGAAGCGGGACAGATCAAGCTGGCAGAGAAGGCGGCGAGCATTGGCGTCGAGCGGTTCGTGATGGACGACGGATGGTTTGGGCAGCGTAAGGACGATCACGCGGGGCTCGGCGACTGGTATGTGAATCCGCAGAAGTTTCCCCACGGCTTGAAGCCTTTGATCGACAAGGTGCACTCGCTTGGGATGGACTTTGGATTGTGGGTCGAGCCGGAGATGGTCAATCCGAACAGTGACCTGTATCGCAAGCATCCTGACTGGGTGCTGAACTTTCCCGGACGGCCGCGCAGTGAAGCGCGCAACCAGATGGTGCTGAACCTGGCGCGGCAGGATGTGCGCGATTACGTCTTTCACTTTCTGGACGACCTGCTGAACAAGAACGACATTGCCTTCTACAAGTGGGACTACAACCGCAACTGGTCGGAGCCGGGCTGGGATGCGGTGGCGACGGACCAGCAGAAGGAGGTGTACGTCAAGTATGTCGAGAACCTCTATAGCATCCTTCGTGAGTTGCGGGCGAGGCATCCGAAGGTCGAGATCGAATCCTGCTCGGGCGGCGGCGGACGCGTGGACCTCGGCATCCTCGGGCTGACCGATGAGGTTTGGCCCTCGGACAACACGGACCCTTTCGACCGGCTGACGATTCAGGACGGCTTTAGCTATGCGTACACGCCGGGCGTGATGATGGCCTGGGTGACGGACTCGCCGAACTGGGGTAATCGCCGGACGACTTCGGTGGAGTACCGCTTTCTCTCGTCGATGCAGGGATCGCTCGGCGTAGGGGCGAACCTGGATAAGTGGACGCCCGAGGATTTCGCCGTGGCGAAGGACATGATCGCCGCTTACAAGGAGGTTCGCGAGACGGTGCAGCATGGCTCGTTGTACCGGCTGATTTCGCCGCAGCACGACAGTGAGTACTCCGCGACGGAGTCGGTCTCGCTGGACAAGCGGCAGGCGGTCCTGTTCACGTTCCTGCACTCCAGCTCGAAGGGCTATCCGTTCCCGACGGTGCATCTGCGCGGACTCGATCCGGCACGGCAGTATCGTCTGCGTGCGATCCACGATGCCAAGGCGGCGGGCGCTCCCGAGGTTGCCAGTGGGAGCTACTGGATGGCGCATGGAATCG
>Ga0207678_10004805_pt1 | contig 12134 bp, 9 predicted proteins | sample KBSC63metaG_FD_184319 | JGI IMG/M metagenome (GOLD analysis project Ga0207678, IMG submission 184319) | Corn rhizosphere microbial communities from Kellogg Biological Station, Michigan, USA - KBS C6-3 metaG (SPAdes) (version 2) | ecosystem: Host-associated > Plants > Roots > Rhizosphere > Soil ... | reverse complement strand
CGACGTGCGGCCCAGCGGCTGGCTGAAGACGACCACTTCGGCGCCGGTCCGCGCCTCGATCTTGTCGATCACCGATTCCGCGTTCACGATCGTGTCGGGCGAGAAGAGCCCGGCGAAGTCATAGACCGCCCGGTCGGTCTCCGGATCCGGGAACGGCGGACCGGGTGGCGGGGCGTTCGCGCCGGGACCGCCCGTGCAGTTCAACTCGGTCGACGGCGGCAATCTGCTCAACTGGTTTCTCGATCCTTCTGGCGGCGGCGCGCTTGCAGCAGCGCCCGCGCTTGGCTTCGGCCGCTGGGTGCTGGCGGCCGCGGTGCTGCTCGCGGCGGCGCGCAATCTGTTTCGACGCAAGAGGAAACTTTCGTGATGATTCGTCGTACCCGCCTACTCATGGCGACCGCCGCGGCACTTGCCGCGCTTTCGCTCGCCACTGCATGCGCAGTTGCGGCCGATGTTGTCGTTCAACCCAAGGCTGGCAGCGGCCTCGTCGTGACAGACGCGAGCGGCTCTCAGATTCGTCTGCATGTCAACGAGAACGGCGAGGTAACGATTCCCGTCCTGATAAACGGCGCGCAGCAGAACCTGCCCGCCTGCGTGAGCGCGACCGGCCAACTTGGCCCCTGTGCGCCGGGCGCCGTCGGCAGCCTCGCCCTTCCATATGCCGGCAATACGGCGGTAGCGGATGCAGCGTTTGCCGTCACGAACAGCGCGAATGGGGACAGTGTTGTGGGCGTGAGCACGGACGGTGTTGGCGTACGCGGTACCAGTGTTAGTAACGATGGCGTGTATGGGCACACCACAGCCGCCGCGGCCGCCGGCGTCGAGGGTTCCGGCGAAAACAATTCGGTCGGCGTGCTCGGCGGAGGAAAGGCGGGACCGGGCGTAAAAGGTTTCAGCGATTCGGGCTACGCCATCGTCGCCGACGGAGCAACCCAGCAGAGGCTGAGCCAAGGCGGATGGGTCAAGGCGATGGTTCAGGTCCAGCAGGGCCCTCTTGGCATCTTTCGCTGTTTCAACTCGCAACTGCCTGCCAGCGGGTCGAGCGCCGCTCCTTGCGGTTTCAAACTTCGCCTTGGAGGAACCGGAACGAGCGATATCGATTTCGGATTTCCGGTTTACGACCGATTTGTCTCCGCAACCATCAATCAAGCTTGCTATACCTGTGTCATCAACATCTCTGCCGGGTCGAACGGCAATTCCCTCCATATCCAGGTATTCGATTCACAGAATGGCCCCTTCGTGCCTGCGAATTTGAATTACTACTTGATTGTTTACTAGCCGATACGAACCACAAGTGGAAATAACCCAGTGGACGGCTCCGATCATTCGCCTGTTACGAAGACTTGGACTTGCACCTGCGTTGGGAATCGCCGCTGGGCGCTGATCGTTGTTGCGCACAATCTGTTTCGACGCAAGAGGAACTATCGTGATGATTCGTCGTACCCGCCTGTTCATGGCGACCGCCTCGGTACTTGCTGCACTTTCGCTCGCCACCGCAAGCGCAGTTGCCGCCGATGTTGTCATTCAACCCAAGGCGGGCAGCGGTCTCGTCGTGACCGACGCAAATGGTTCACAGATTCGCCTGCGCGTAAACGAGGACGGCGAGGTGACCATACCCGTCCTGGTGAATGGCGCGCAGCAGAATCTGCCGGCCTGCGTGAGCGCGACCGGCCAACTCGGCCCCTGTGCGCCTGGCGCTATCGGCACCGGCCCACAAGGGCCCGCGGGTCCGCCGGGGCCAGCCGGCGCCACCGGACCCACGGGTCCACAAGGCCCGACCGGCAACGGCGGCTTCGCCTTGCCATATGCAGGCAGCATAACGACGCCCCATGCAGCGTTTTCGGTGAGCAATACCGATGCCACCACGGGCGTGGGCATCTACGGCCTCGGCGGCGCGGGCTCCGGCATGAACGCAGACTCCGGAGCGGGCGTATGGGGAGACTCGTCCGTATCCGACGGTGTGTTTGGTTCGAGCAAGGACGGCGTAGGCGTGCTCGGCAATGGAGCGAACGTCGTCGGTGTACGCGGTATGAGCACGAACGGCAGAGGCGTGGAGGGCTATAGCAGCAACGGCTACGGCGTTTATGCTTCCAGCGCGAACAACTATGCCGTATACGCTCATGGCATCAATGTGGCCGCCGTGCATGCCGAGAGCACGAATGCGGATGCCGTCCAGGGCGTCAGCGTCAGCTTCGCCGGCGTCTACGGCAAGAGTACCGGCCCGAAAGGCGGCGCAGGCGTACTCGGTGAAAGCGCCGCGTTTGACGGCGTGCACGGCTATACGAGCAGCACATCGGCGGTCGGCGTCGCCGGCTTCGCCGACCAGGGCAACTCATCGGGCGTGCTCGGCGTCGGCAAAGCCGGCTCGGGCGTGGCCGGCGTCAGCACGTCCGGCACAGGTGCAAGCGGAATCAGCACGAGCGGATTCGGCGTCTTCGGTCACAGCGATTCGAACTATGCCTTCGTCACCGATGGGCCGGTGCAACAGAATCCGAATCAGGGTGGCTGGGTCAAGGCGATGGCATACGTCGTACCCGGAGGCGGAGGGGTCTTGCGCTGTTTCAATTCGCAGCTTGCCGCCAGCGCAGCGTCCGTTCCGCCCTGCGGGTTCGCGTATTCGCGACAGGCCGCCGGAAACACGCAGATCGATTTCGGTTTTCCCGTGAACGGCCGGTTCTTGTCCGCGACGATCAATGGGACTTATCGGAGTGCCGTCAGCGTTTTCAACGCATCGACTACATCGGTAGGTGTAGTGACGTACTACATCAACGATGACAAGGAGGAAGACGAGTCGTACTACCTGATCGTGTTCTGATTGCAACGAACAATATGGCGTAGTTTTGTCATGATGCCGGAGACTTCGATGATCCCCTTTTTCAAATATGCTACTCGAAACTTGCGCGTGCTCCGCGGCGGCTTCGTTTTCGCGCTCATGGCCGGCTTTTCAGCGCCCGCCTCGGCCGACGTTCTCGCGTTCTGGAATCCGTCGGGAACAATCGACAGCAGCGTGCCGCTGCCACCGACGAGCGTGTCACCCGGCCTCGCCTCTGCAGGAAACTTGACCGGCGGACCCGGCCTGACGAATCCGGGGCTGTTCGCCAACGCCTACGAATTCGACAACTGGCCCAGCGGCGCATTCGATGCCACCGACTACCTCGCCTTCTCCACGACCGGCAACAACGTCACTTATTCGTCGATCGCCTTCTCCTTGTACAACAATTACGACGGAAGCGGAAACTGGGAAATACGCTCGAGCGTGGATAGCTATGCGGCCACTTTGAGCTCGGGCACGTTTTCGGGAATATTTTTTGGCGGCCAGCTGATCACCGCGGACGTCAGTGCGCTCGGCGTGCAAAGCGGTACGGTTCAATTTCGCATCTACACGTTTAATAACTCGGGCAGCACAAACCCGCTGCAAAGAGGCATTCGCGGCACAGGCGGCTCAGGGCAAGGGCTGTCCGTGATCGGCACCGCCTCCGCGGCGCAACTGATCGGCACCACAACGACGTTGAACGCATCACCCAATCCCGCTGTGGTTGGACAATCGGTCAATTTCTCCGCCACGGTCAGTGTCGGTCAGGCACCCGAGGGCACAGGATTCGCGGCCACAGCCGAGTCCAAAGCTCAAATGACGCCAGCTGCGCCCACCGGCGTGGTGAGTTTCAGTGAAGGCGCGACCACGCTTGCCGGCAACGTGGCGCTGAACGGCAATGTCGCCACATTTGTTACATCCAACCTCGCTGCGGGCACACACGCCATCACCGCGACGTATTCGGGCGATGCCGTATATCGCGGCAGCACGACCAGCATCGACGTAGTGATCACTACCGCTCCGCCAGTCAGCTCAACGACCGCGGCACCGGCTCTAAGTCTGCGGGCGCTATTGCTTCTCAGCCTGGGTGTGATGGCCGCAGTTTGGCGCTTCCGTCGTTATACGCAAAAGAACCTGTGAACGAACTCCCATCAATAGTTCCGAGCATGAATGAGAGCAGAGGCTTCCTGATTTTCCACAGCGCCATATTGGCTATCGTGCTGATTGGCTTCGGGCGTTCTTATTACCTTCGAGATTGGTTTCTCGTTCGGCCACTGGATGTTCCGCTGCGAATTCACGGGTTGTTTCTGACTTGCTGGTTTGTAGCTACCGTCGTGCAATCGTATCTCGCTTATTCGGGGAGGGGTTCCTTGCATCGAAAAGTTGCATGGCTCGCCGGAATTGCGGCATTAGGTGTGGTGATATCGGCTACCTGGATCAACACTCGCCTGGCATTGGAAATACGTTCTCCACAGGAACCGGAAAACGCATTTATTTGGAGCAACTACATGAGCTTGGCGGTTTTCGTCGCGTTGTTTGCAACCGCGCTCTTCAAGCGACGCGAAGCACAAAAGCACCGCCGGCTGATGTTGCTTGCTTCCATCGCTATAGTGGGTCCCGCATTTGCCCGCTTCGCCTTCTGGCCGATATTCGGCTACGGATTGGCAGCGGGACCGCCGTTCGCACTGGGAGGGCTGCTCTTGCTGATGTTGGCGCTCGTCGGCTATGACTTAGCGACTCTCAAAAAAGTGCATTCGACAACTCTGCGCGGGATCACCGCCATTATTCTGTTCATCGCTCTTGGGGTTGGCTTAGGGCTTTCCGGAGTAGGCTTTCAGGTGTTTAGTCGCGTGCTGAATGCGGCGACAGCGTAGCGCGTGGTTTAGTGCAAAGAGAATTTCGGCGCCACTCCACACAATTTTGCGGCACATCGCCCGAAGCAAAGGCAGCTTTGTTGCACGGCGACGATCGATCTGGAGAATTCACGATCGGAACGGATATGCAAACTCATTCATCGGGTGCAGCAATGATCAGCATTGGCAATGCCTACTTCCGAGCAGCTTGTATCGCTGCGATTTCATCGTTGCTCTGCCCTTTGCCATCGATCGCATCCGCAAACATTTCGTCCAACGTGCAGGCCACCGCGACAGTCGGCGACGGTGTCCAACGTGCAAGCACGACAATCCTCGGTCTCGCTGTGGATCAATATACTTGGACGGATTCGCAGGGCCAGCCGCGCACCGTCTCCCTCAAACAACAGGGCAACGGCAATCCGGGCAACGGTGGCTACGCGGTACAGATGACCTATCGAGTGCTAGAGAGCGGGAACTGGCGCACCGTGACAGCCAATATGGCCAACGGCGGCGACGGCGGATTCGGTTATTTCGTTGCGCATGAACTTTACCGCAGCTTCGATGACGGCTCCTCGGGCACTATCGCGGAGCTGCACGGCGAAGACGATTCGCCGCTTGGGTTGTCTTTTCCGGTCTCGGCGATTGCGTCGACCATCACTTCCTCATCGACCGCGGCTTCGCACACCTTCAAGTTGACCTATCCGAAGTGGGGAACGCTCACACCGGTGGTCGATCCGACCGCAGATCGCAGCACACCCAAAGCGTTTGCACAGCACGTGCGATATCTGCTCCCGGTGACAATCGCGTGGACGTTCCAGAAAGGCACGGATTATCCGCGCATCGACGTCAGCGTCGATATTTCCGCGGCGAAGCAAGGACAGCTCGCGTTCGACATGCGCGGCCCGTACGGTGTGATCGAATTCGCCGACAGCGATGCCAACGCAACCATCAACAATGTGCAGTGGGGCGACTCCGCTTTCCGCTTCGCCTCAAAAGTTACGACATCGGGCTATCTGACGCAGGCGTCGGCATGGACCTGGAGTGCACCTATCGGCACGACCCGACCGTTTCAGGGCATGCTTGCCAAGCACTCGACCACGGGCGTGCTGTACGAGATCGGCTTGCTCGAAATGAAGCTCGGCAGTGACGCAGGCCTCGTATACAGCGGCTATTCCTCGCACCGCGGCAGCAACGGCAGCGGCTTCTATCTGGCCGCGGGCGGTATCGAGCAATGGGAATGGCCTTTCCAATCCGCGCAATATAGCGGCGGTGCCTCCGATGGAGGCTGGCTTGCAGGCGCACCCATCTACGGCAAGAAATTCGCCTGGGGTTCTGCGCCTTTCTACGGCTCCAGTCTGGACACGGTATTTCTCAACGACACGACGTCCGTGTCGATCGATCCCTATCCTGCGGGAGGTGTCATCACGTACCGCACTTGCTGGGTCATGGGCAAGTCGACGTACGTCGGCGTTGGCACAGCAGGACTCACACAAACTGCCGCCGCGAGTGCCGCTCCGAGTTGCGCCACAGCTTCACCGACCTTTGCTTCGTTGGTCCCTGCACGCGTGCTCGACACGCGGCCGGGACAGGCAACGATAGATGGGCAGTACAACGGAATAGGCGCGCTGTCGGAAGGCGCGAAGCTCGACCTCCCCGTCAGCGGACGCGGCAGCGTACCTGCGGATGGGGCAGCTGCCGTCGTGCTCAACGTGACCGCCACCAATTCAACCCAGCCGGGCTATCTCACGGTATGGCCCGCGGGGAGTGCGCAACCTCTGGCTTCAAATCTCAACTTTGTCCCCGGCCAGACAGTGCCGAATCTGGTCATCGCCAAGGTAGGCGTCGGAGGCAAGGTTGCTCTGTTCAATTCGGCCGGCCGTACGGACTTCGTCGCCGATATCGGCGGCTGGTTTCCGCTCACATCCGGGCTTACACCACTCGTTCCTGCACGCGTGCTCGATACGCGCGCGGGTCAGGGAACAATCGACGGCTTGTTCGCCGGCATCGGGGCTCTGCAAGCGAACGATGAACTCGATCTTACGGTGGCGGGCCGTGGCGGCGTTCCAGCCGTCGGCGCAGATGCCGTCGTGCTGAATTTGACCACCACCGATTCGACTGGCTTCGGTTATGTGACCGCGTGGCCGGCGGGTGCCGCCCGCCCGCTCACTTCCAATCTCAATCTTGTCCCAGGATCGACTGTCGCCAACCTCGCGATCACGAAACTCGGCAGCGGCGGGAAAGTTGCCTTGTACAACGCGAGGAACTCGACCGATCTGGTCGCGGACGTCGTCGGCTGGTTCACCGTCGGATCGGAACTGACCACCGTGACGCCGGCACGACTCCTTGATACACGCCCTGGAAATCCAACGATCGATGGTCTGTATGCGGGTGGCGGAGCGCTGGCGGAAGGCGGTGAATTGGATTTGCCCGTCGTCGATCGCGCTGGCGTCCCCGCCAGCGGAGTTGATTCCGTGGTTCTGCACGTTACGGCAACCAATACGACACGACAGGGGTTTATCACCGCGTGGCCTTCTGGAAGCAACCGACCTTTGGCTTCCAATCTGAATTTTGTTCCAGGTCAGGACGTAGCGAATCTGGTCATCGTCAAGGTCGGTGATAACGGCAAGGTGGCGATCTACAATTCTGCGGGTTCGTCCGACCTCATTGCCGATGTGGTCGGTTGGTTTTCGCCTTCTCCTTCGGCTGTACCAAATGAGTGAGATCGTCCGAACTCCAGCATCACGGTTTGTGCCCCTCACCCGCGATTAGGTTTATTAATCACCTGCCCGACTTAGCCAACGGCCGCAACCGGCCAGAAGCAGACCTGCAGAAAACTTCCTGCCCTTAAGCAGTCAATCGCGAATCCTGTGCTGTGTAACGCAACGCAGCCCGCGCAAACACAGTGATGCGCTAACCGATCAAGAAACCTTCTTCGCTTCAGCGTTCAACACGTTTCTCAGATCTTCCTTGTCTTTCGGAAACCAAGACCCGGCTTTCTCCAGTGCTTCCGCGACGACTCGCTCCGCCTCAGGCCGACGCTGCAGTGCAATCAGCGCCTGTGCCCGAGCATTGGCGACGCGTAAAACGTAGCGCCCGCTTGCCATGCCAGCCGCTCTTTCCAGATACGGCAACGCTTCAGCTGCTTTGCCGTCGGTCAATAGGGCTTTGCCGTAAATCAATGAGTAGTTGCAATCGTCGCTATAAGCGGTCGCGAGTTCTTTGAGCAGCGCCAACTTCTGCTCTTTGTGATCGGAGAAGCGATACAGCGCATAGAGATCGTCGCTCGCACTGCGATCTTTCTTCAGATCGAGGCCGCCTTTGCCGTCATCCATCTGGCTGCGATACGCGGCGATACCGCGATCGAAAATCGTTTTGGAGCCAGCTTCGTCGCCGATCGCCTTGCTCGTTACGCCCAAGATCAATACCGAATCGCGCGACCCCGGAGGCAACGGGCGAATCGAAAGTTTCTGCGCATCGAGCTGAGCGACCGCCGCGGCGATCGGCGCCGCCAGCAGTGCTTTGCGCTGCGCCTGTGGAAAATCCTCACTGCAGTCACTCAGCGTGTCGATGATATCGATGCGGTCGTCATAGTCAGGTTTGGACGCAAGCGCTTGCTGGCCATGCTCGACACAACTCCGGGCAAACGCGGCCTTGGCTGCCATTGTTTTGGCCGAGGACAGGTCGTGCTTGTCCTGCTTCATGTGCATCGCTTCCAGATCGAGTGCAACCTTCGCGTTCTGCGTCGCCCGCTGGCGTGACGCTGCGGGCAGGCTGGCATACCAGGCAAACGCATCGCTGTAGTCCTCGCGTGCCGCATAGACGTCGAGCGCTTGCGCAACATCGGCAGGCGAACCCTTCGCCGCTTGGCTCTTGAGCCTTTCCAACGTGTCGGCGCCACCCATCAGGCGGTCGATTTTTGGATAGAACTCGTCGCGCTTCGCCTCGCCGACGATGCGACCGATTTCCTTACCGTCGGCATCGAGCATCACATAAGTCGGCAAACCGGTGACCTTGAGCTTCTTCATCCAGGCCTCGCCGTCGGCCGAATCGGCATCGCTCTCGACGTAGACCAGATGTTTACCGAGAGCATCCCATTGCGCCCCATTCATCACGTTGGTCTTCATCCACCAGCAGCTGTGGCACCAGATCGCGGAGAAATCGACGAGTACAGGTTCGTGCGCGGCCTTGGCGGCTTTCAACGCGGAGTCGATAGTGTCGTACTGCGAATCTTTGACGTCTTGCGCGAAAGCACCGTGTGGTGCGACCGCCACTGCACAGGTGATGACCGCAGCGGCAAACCAAGACGAAACGGCAAACGGGCGAAGGAGCGTCGTGGGCATGAAACTTTCCTGATGAAGTTTGTCGTACCAGTCAGTGTACGGCATGTCCATCGGCGTCGAGTACCCGGACCTCGCCGATGTTGAGCGCATGTACACGCCTGGAACGGCCCGCCTCTTTCGAGGCGAGACCGTCGATTGCGGTGACATGATTACGTCGCGACGGCGATGCCGGAAGCGAACTCGCGATACGAGTGCAACGGGCGGCCAAGCAGCGCGATCAGGCGCTCCACATCACCCGACTCCGGGATCATTCCATCGGTGAGGAAACGCTCACCCATCAGTCGCATGTCATACGCCATCCACTTCGGCATGACGTTGCGCAGGTTCTGCTCGAATGCTGCCGTGTCGCCGCCGCCATACGCGATCGGACGGCCCAGCACTTCAGACCAGATCGCGGCGATGTCGTTGCCGGTCAGTGTGTCAGGCCCGACGACGTTGATGCGCTCGAGCGGAAGGTGGTCCTTGGCTTGGTCGCGGCGCAGCAGTTCGATCGCGGCAATCTCGCCGATGTCGCGCGGGTCGACCATGGCGAGGCCCTTGCTGCCGATCGGCATTGGATAGACGCCGTAGCCGGTCACCACGTCTTTGACGGTGAGGTCGTTGCTGATGAAGTACGCGGGGCGCAGGATCGTGGCGTTGAAGCCCATCTGCTCGATCATGCGTTCGACGCCGAACTTGCCGGCGAAGTGCGGGACATTCACGTAGATATCGCTATGCAGCACCGACAGGTAAACGAGGCGATCGACGCCGGCGTCACGGGCGAGGTTGAGTGCGATTAGCGCCTGCGTGAATTCGTCTGGCACCACGGCGTTGAGCAGGAACAAGGTGGAAACGCCGGCGAGTGCATTGCGCAGCGAATCCACATCGAGCAAGTCGCCTTGCACGACGTTCACGCTCGCCGGGAAGCTGGCCTTGCTTGGATCGCGGACGAGCGCGCGCACGTCGGCGCCACGCTTCACGAGTTGTTCGATGACGATGCGGCCGACGGTGCCGGTGGCGCCAGTAACGAGGATGGTCATGACAGTTCTCCACTTCAGTTGAGGTGGACGAATAATGGGTGGTTCACACACGGTCCGATAGACCGTATATTTGGACAGGACGTCTCAATGGTGGAACACCTATGGACCTGTTGGCGCTGGCCGATTTCAACCTGGTTGCTCGGCATGGGGGTTTCGGGCGGGCCGCGCGCGCTGCCGAGCGGCCAAAGGCCACGCTCTCGCGTCGCGTGGCGGAACTCGAAAGCAGCCTTAAATTACGTCTCTTTGAACGGGGTCCGCGTGCGTTGAAGCTCACGCAGGAGGGGCTGGCGCTGCATGAGCGGACCGCCGCATTGCTCGCCGAACTGGATCAGACTGCAGCGGCTATCGCTTCGGGGGGCGAGACGCCACGAGGCAATCTCCGGATCAGCGCACCGCTGTTCTTCGCGCAGACTGCGATGGGCAAGCTGGCTGCGGAATTCGCGCTGCGTTATCCCGAGGTGCGGCTCGAGGTCACCACGGAAGACCGTCCCGTGGACATGGTGGAGGAAGGCTACGATTTGGTGATTCGGGTCAATCCGGATCCGGACGAAACCTTGGTCGGACGCATATTCCTGCGCGATCGGCTAGTCGTTGTGGCAAGCCCCGGACTCGCTCGCCCGAAGAAGGGAAAACTTACGCCGGTCGTTGCGCGTGGGACGCGGGACCAGGCCACTGCTTGGGACGTGAAGACTGCTAAAGGAATGACGCGCATTGCGGTCGATCCGGTACTTCGCTTGTCCTCGCTGATCATGGTGCGTGACGCAATTCGTTGCGGAATCGGTGCCGCGCGGCTTCCCATTTCCCTCGTCAGCCGCGACCTCGCGGCTGGAAGTTTGGTGAAGTGGGGCGACGTCGAAGGGCGCGACATCGAGTTGTGGACGTTGTATCCATCGCGGCGGCTCTTGAGCACGCGCGTGGCCGCGTTGCTCGAGTTTTTCAAGAAGGCCTTCCCGTTAGGAAAGCCTCAGGAACTGGCGGCTTACCTCGAAAGCTAAACGTAGATGCGCGCGATGACGCGTGCCGAACCTGCACCCGCGACATCCGTGTCGACTGCAATTCGCTAACAAGAATTTCGTCGATTTCGAATCTCGCCAAGTTGCAACAAGGAGTTAAGCTCAACCCGATAGCCGCTATGGGTCGTCGCAGCGGGCGTCAGCGCGTCCGCTGCGCCTTCGGAAGGGTTGCGCGCTTATCCGAGGTCGTAAAAAAATTGCTCGCGGAAGATCTTACCGTCACGCACGCCGTAGACGCAGATTTCGCGCATGTTCACGCGGCCGCGGCCCTTCATCGTGGCATCAAGCGTTGCCGCCACGCTGAACCAGTTGCCCGCGATCACCGGCTCGCTCACGGTGCCGCCGTGCACGGCTTCGAGCATGGCATCGAACTGGCGACCTTTCTCGAAAATCGCCGCCAAGCCCGTGGCGTTGCCCAGGCCCTGCGCGCCTTCCATTTCGATGCTCACGGCGTCATCGGCGTAGAGCTCCTTCTGCGCCTGTTCGTACTCACCCTTGCGGCACAACTCGACCAGGCGTTTGGCAATTTGTTCGGTACTCATGGTGATCTCCTCTTGTAGGGGAGACCATCCTAAGAAGGCCATGCTGACAGCGGCATGTCAGTAGTCTTCGCCGGCGTTCTCTTGCTCGTGGATGCGTTGCGGTGGCACGGTGCATCCTGCGCGGTTTATCTAAGCAGTACTGATCACTTTCCGGGAACGATTCATAACTGTGCACACCGGTGAGATTGATCGGCTAGACCGATCTGCGGCGACCGTCCGACCAGGCTGATCATCACCGAGCCGGGAATGGCCTCTTCCGGCCAATTCCGGTCAGCCGGACACCCAAGTTTCGGCGTTGAAAGCGGTCATTCGCCGATGGGGGTGAGGCTCCCTGCGTCCGATCACGGCGGGTGTCTAATTCGTATGCGAACGTGTAGGCTTGCACCCAGCATGCTCCGTCGGACCTTGCGATGCCCGATGATGCGACCATGAATCGATGATTCCAAAGGCGCTTGCAGCGGCAAGTTGGCGTTTAGCTGCCGCTCGCGAATGTCGTCTCGGGTCGGAAGCGGACATGGCGAGTTTGAGTGGGTATTGCCGCGCAACTTCGGCATG